>WNGF01002020.1_pt1 | contig 29060 bp, 26 predicted proteins | sample 5400641 | NCBI WGS metagenome assembly WNGF01 (sample SAMN13153371, study PRJNA577476) | soil metagenome | isolation source: 80 cm soil or saprolite under grassland replicate 2 | place: USA:California | collected 2016-06-15 | reverse complement strand
TGCCGCAACACGACCCAGCCAATCGTTTCCTGAGCTGCGCTGCTTGCGATTGCTCGCCAGTGCGCAACAGCAACATCCTGGACCCAGCGCAGGTACACCGTGTTGTTTACGTGATTTTGCTCGTCGATATCGCCGGCCAAAACTGGAACGGTCATTTCGAATGCGGCGGAGGACATGAGGAGGAAGAAAACAGAAGTGAGAAGGTAGAAGCAGCAGCCCGCCAGAGCCGGTGGTGCGGTTACTCCGGTTCGGTCGATACATTTGCTTCGCCGACACCCTGCTCTAATGCTTGTTCGACGGCGCGCCACGCAAGCATCGCGCACTTGACTCGCTGCGGAAATTTCCGCACCCCTTTCATCACGCGAAGATCGCCCAAATTTTTAGGCGCTTCACTGATTTCATCTGTCACCAGATCGTGAAATGCGCGAACCATTTCCACCACTTCCGAGCGATTTTTCCCCTTCAATTTCATCGTCATCAATGACGCCGACGCCTGGCTTATCGCGCAACCATGCCCGCTGAACTTGATATCTTCCAAGCCGCCGTCGGCATCGAATTTGACGCCGAGATGAATTTCATCGCCGCACGCCGGATTATCGCCATGCACCCGGACCACCGCGTCGACAAGCTCTCCAAAATTCCGCGGCCTCCGCGAATGATCCAGAATGACCTCCTGATAAAGCTCTTCGATTTCTGTAGTCATGAGAAGAAACGCACAGCAGCGTGAAGAATTTCGATCATGCGATCGATTTCATCGGTTGTGTTGTAAAAATAGAAGCTCGCGCGCGTTGTCCCTGACACACCAAACCGCCGCATCAGCGGCTGGTTGCAATGGTGGCCGCCACGCATAGCCAGTCCGTACTGGTCCGCGAATGTTGTGAGATCGTGCGGATGCGCTGCGTCCAGTACAAATCCAACAAGCGCGCCGCGCTCTTGAGTTGGCCCGAGAACATGCATTCCGGGTAGTTCCGTGAGACGCTCCGCTGCATAGTGCGCAAGTTGCGTGTCGTGTTCGAAAATTGCCGGGCGTCCTATCCGCTCGATGTAATCAATCGCGGCCGCGAGGCCAATCGCGCCCGCGATGTTTGGTGTGCCAGCCTCAAATCGATGGGGCGCTCTCTTAAACGCGCTTTTTTCCAGGGTGACGCTCACAATCATCTCGCCGCCACCGTGCCATGGCGGCATGGAATCGAGGATTTCCGCCCGTCCATAGAGCGCGCCGATACCGGTCGGGCCACACATCTTGTGTCCGGAGAAGGCGAGGAAATCGCACCCCAGCTCGCGCACATCAACTGGCATATGTCCCGCGCTCTGCGCGGCATCCACCAGCGTGAGCGCACCTACTGCATGCGCTTTCGCGCAAAGTTCGGCCACTGGATTAATTGTGCCGAGAGAGTTTGAGACGTGCGTGAAGGCAAACAGCTTCACCTCTGCCGTGAGCAGCGAAGAAAACTTTTCGAGGTCGAGGGTTCCATCATCGCAAACTGGCACGAAGCGGAGCTGCGCCCCGGTTCGCTCCGCTAACAACTGCCATGGCACCAGATTGCTGTGATGCTCCATTTCCGTCAGCAGGATCACATCTCCTTTGCGAATAAATTTCCCGCCCCATGCCTGGGCAACGAGATTGATGCTTTCAGTAGTTCCGCGCGTGAACACGATTTCGTTAGCCATGGCCGCGCCGATATATTCTGCGACACGCTGGCGCGATTTTTCATAGGCTTCCGTCGCGCGCGAACTCAGCATGTGCAGTCCGCGATGGACATTTGCATTTTCGTGCTCGTAATAACGGCGAAGCGTGTCGATTACCGCGCGTGGTTTTTGCGAGGTTGCTGCGCTATCAAAATAAATTAGGGGATGGCCATGTGCCCACTCGCGGAGAATCGGGAAATCCTCGCGGATGGCGCGCCAGTCCACACCGCTCGTGGCAATCTTATGCACGCTATACTCTGCTCTACTCGCCGCCGAGCGCCACTGTATTCGGACGCAATTGGTCGCGTGCCAATTGCTGAAGCGAGTAGCTGTAGCCGGGGTCGTCTTGTCGCGCCGTACCCGTAGGCGAAGGCGGATGACCCTGCCGCACGTAAAGTAGGATAGAGGGATAGCTTCACGGATTATCGAGAACCACGTTTGGCGCAGGTTTGCTCAATTCAAACTGCGCGCTCATTCTTTGGATTTGCGAGGCCTGCTCTTTGAGGCTTGCTGTGAGAGCTTGAATTTCCGTCTGCTGCTGCAACGCAGTTGCCTGGAAATCCTTCTTCTGCTGCGAGATCGCCGCTTCCTGCTTCGCCACTGCGGACTTGAGCTCCTCTACTTTCCGATGCTCTTTGAGGAACTCGTTGAGCAACATCGCGTTCACGGCGTCGTAGCGCACGGTGTAGATCTCGCCGTCAGCGTCGCGCACAACCAGATCGGGGTTTACCTCGGCCACTTGTTCGGCAATTAAACCAAATTGTGGCGTGCCGGTGCTATCGCTCTTGTAATGAAACGTTACCGGCTTGAGCGCCAGGATCGCTTCGCTGGCTTGCTCCATCGGTTTAATCTCTTTCTTGAACCGCCGCGAAGAGCTGGCCGTGCCGAACTGGCCGACTATATCTATTAGTACTGGTATAGCCGCATTTACGGTTGTAACCCCACGAATGTTGCCGATAAAGCAGCTGTCGCTCACATTCGCACCTGAGGTGCCGATAGCAATAACGTTATTGGCCGTGGTAACGCCGAGACCGGCCCCAAACCCCAAGGCGATGTTGTTGACGCCGGTGCTGTTAGCGAGCGCATCAAAACCGGTGGCCGTGTTCTGGAAGCCGGTGGTGTTGTTCAGGAGCGCACCTTCACCGTTGGCCGTGTTAAAGACGCCGGTGGTGTTGCTATAGAGCGCTTGATAACCGTTGGCCGTGTTGTAGCTGCCGGTGGTGTTGCGATTGAGCGCTTGAGAACCGGTGGCCGTGTTGCGGAAGCCGGTGGTGTTGCGATAGAGCGCAGCAAAACCATTGGCCGTATTGTAGCTGGCGATGTTGCGGTAGAGCGCACCATAACCGTTGGCTGTGTTGTAGTTGCCGCTAATGTTGTTCGCGAGCGCATACGCGCCAACGGCATTGTTGTACCAGCCGTTGATATTGGCGTAGAGCGCGTAAACGCCAGCGGCGCTGTTGTTGCTGCCGGCGGTATCGCTAAATAGGGCCCGAACACCCGTCGCCGTATTGTTGCCCCCGACAGTGTCGTTATTGAGCGCTTCAAAACCAAGGGCCGTGTTCCAGACCCCGCTGCTGAGACTCAAGAGAGTGTCAGTTCCCTTAGCGGTGTTGCCGCCAGGATAGCCGCCGTCCGGCGCCGGGCTGACCGCTTGCGCCTTTGGCGAGAGTTCAAAGCAGACCAACGCCACCGCCGAAACAATAAACGTCGTGAAGTTTTTTGACTGAATTAACTGATTCATATGGTGAACTCCTTTTTTTCTCCCGGTTGGGCTAACCCTTCGACTGAAGCTCTGAAAAAGGGGAAGAAAGCTGCCGGGAGAAAAGCTTCCTGCCGTGACCCCGGTTCCAGACGGCACCGAGTTTGAAGAAATTTGGCCAGCTTGCCAAGGAAAATTCTGCCCGCGAATCACTCCGAATAGGCGCAAAAAAAGCAGGTCGGATATCGATCCCTTCCCGTTAATTCGTGTGAGTCGCGAGGAACGTTGGCTAAAATCTTTATGGATTGTTCAGCACCATTTGCGGCACCGGTTTGCTCAGTTCGATCTGCGCGCTCACCTTCTGAATCTGCGCTGCCTGCTCTTTCAAGTCTGCGGTAAGAGCTTGAATTTCCTTTTGCTGCTGTGCAGCAATCGCGTCGAAGTCGTTTCGCTGCTGCGCGATGGCCGAGTTTAATTGGGTGATCGTCGTTTCTTGTTCCTCAATCTTACGCGCTTGGTTTTCTAGTTTGCCGCTTTGTTCCTTGATCTTCCGATGCTCTTTGAGAAATTCGTTGAGCAACATCGCGTTCACGGCGTCGTAGCGCACGGTGTAAATCTCGCCGTCGGCGTCGCGCACTACCAGATCGGGGTTTACCTCGGCCACTTCCTCGGCGATCAAACCAAATTGCGGCGTGCCGGTAGTGTCGCTCTTGTAGTGGAACGTCACCGGCTTAAGCGCCAGGATGGCTTCGCTGGCACTGTCCATCGGTTTGATCTGCTTTTTGAACCGCCGCGAAGAGCTGGCTGTGCCGAGCTGGCCGACGGTATCTATGAGGACTGGTATGGCCGAGGTTGCCGTTGTAACCCCACGAATATTGCCGATGAAGCAGCTGTCGCTCACGTTCGACCCCAGGGTGCCGATACAGATAACGTTATTGGCCGTAGTGACGTTGTTGCCGGCGGTAACGCCCAAGGCCGTGTTATTGCTGCCGGTGGTGTTGCTATTGAGCGCGTTATCACCCATGGCCGTGTTGCCGCTGCCGGCGGTGTTCATGATGAGCGCACCAATACCGTTGGCCGTGTTGCCGAAGCCGATGGTGTTGTTCACGAGCGCTTCCTCACCGATGGCCGTGTTGCCGCCGCCGATGGTGTTGCTCAACAGTGCTAACCATCCGTTGGCCGTGTTGCCGAAGCCGTTGTTGCTATAGAGCGCTTCATCACCGGTGGCCGTGTTGTTGCCCCCGGTGGTGTTGCTATAGAGCGCTAGATCACCGTTGGCCGTGTTGCCGCTGCCGGTGGTGTTGCGGTAGAGCGCAGCAAAACCAGTGGCCGTATTGTAGCTGGCGGTGTTGCGGTAGAGCGCTCCATAACCATTGGCTGTGTTGTAGCTGCCGCTAATGTTGTTGGCGAGCGCATATGCGCCAACGGCATTGTTGTACCACCCGTTGATATTGCTGTAGAGCGCGTAAACGCCAGTGGCGCTGTTGTTGCTGCCGTTGGTGTCGCTAAAGAGGGCCCGAACACCCGTCGCGGTATTGTTGCCCCCGATAGTGTCGTTATTGAGCGTTTCGAAACCAAGGCCTGTGTTCCAGATCCCGCTGCCGAGGTTCAAGAGAGCGTCAGTTCCCTCGGCGGTGTTGCCGCCGGGATAGCCGCCATCCGGCGCCGGGCTGACCGCTTCCACTGTGGGCAAAAGCCCAAAGCAGACCAACGCGACCGCCGAAACAATAAACGTTGTGAAGTTTTTTGACTGAATTAACTGATTCATATGGTGAACTCCTTTTTCTCTCGGTTGGGTTGACCCTTCGACTGAAGGTCTGAAAAAGGGGAAGAAAGCTGCCGGGAGAAAAGCTTCCTGCCCTGACCCCGGTTCCAGACGGCGCCGAGTTTGACAAAGTTTGGCCAACTTGCCAAGGAAAAAATTCTGCGAGGACCCTTAGCTAGGTAGTGTTGGCCAACTCGCGAAACCTTTCGGAGTCAATTGTCAGTTGTGCGCTTCGAAAGAGTAGCTCATGCCTCCGGCTTGCGGGTATCGTTGGTCTTGCAAGCGGGACGCATGCGCTACGTTGTTGCCTCCCGAAGGTTTTTCGGGATTGGGCTGACAATCAACCATCACTACTCCTTGGCTAAAATCTTTACGGATTGTTTCCGCCGGCGTAGCCCCCATCCGGCGCCGGGTTAACCGCTTGCGCCTTTGGCAAAACCCCAAAGCAGCAAGCGCGATAAGGACTAGTGCAGCTATCGTTTTGAACGTAATTAATGCATTCATGACTGGCGTCGAGCTTCGCAAGACTTTCGCGAAATCGGCAAGATAAAAACTGATGGAGCGGACGACCGGAATCGCCCTGATTCCAGGTAGGGCCAGTGACCCCATTGCGCGGGCGGTTCAGTCCCGCACCACGCTATTCAGAGAAAGTAATCCGTAGGCGACGTTGGTAGCGCCTCGATGGAAGCCACGGCTTTCCCTAAAGCTTTTTGTTCATCAGTTCGACCACTTCCGCTGAAGTGCGTACCGGGACGACTTCGAACTCCATTAAGTCTCGCCAATCGCCGATCCATTTGTTAAAAAGCGCGAAATCCTCAGTTTGCATGAGCTGATAACAAATTTTAAAATCGAGATCGATCCAACTCGACACATATTCGAGACCTTCAGGCATCATCCGTCCTTTCTCGCGGAAACGCCGATAAATCTCCGGTGCCGCTCCTTCTCTGAAACGCTCGATGATCATATAAAGCATGATGCCGACCTTGCCGTCATTCCGAGCGAAAGCCAACCCTGAGCGAAAGTCCTCTCCTGAGCTAAACCGAATGGGTCGAATCGGCCGAGGAATCCCTTAGCGCTAGCTTCGGGTGAATTCGCGGGATCCTTCGACTCCGCTTCGCTCCGCTCAGGATGACAAATTAGCTTTAGGCTATTTTGTCAATTCTTCGTTAGTTTCGGCGAAGGCGTTGACGGCGAATTCCAAGTCTTCGTGCGAATGCGCGGCGGAAACTTGCGTGCGAACTCGCGCCGTGCCGTGCGGCACGACAGGGTAAAAAAATCCGATGACATAAACGCCTTTTTCGAGCATCCGCCCGGCGAACTTCTGCGATTTGGCGGCGTCGCCTATCATAATCGGCACAATCGGATGTGTGCCGGGCTTGATTGTCAGACCGCGCTCAGTCAGCCCAGCGCGAAAATATTTTGTGTTTTCTTCGAGCTTGTCTCGCAATTCGGTGGAAGCGCTGAGAATTTCGAGCGCTTTTAAACTCGCCGCGACGATATGCGGCGCGACGCTGTTCGAAAACAAATACGGCCGCGATCGTTGCCGCAAAAGATCGACAATCTCTTTGCGGCCACTGGTAAAACCGCCGCTCGCGCCGCCGAGCGCTTTGCCGAGCGTGCCTGTGATGATGTCGATCTTGCCCATCACGCCGCGATATTCGTGAGTGCCGCGGCCGGTTTTGCCGAGGAAGCCGGTCGCATGCGCGTCGTCGATCATGGTGAGCGCATCGTATTTTCCGGCAAGATCGACGATCTCTCCCAGGTTCGCGATTGTTCCGTCCATCGAGAAACAACCGTCGGTGGCGATCAATCGAAAGCGCGCGTCCTTCGCAGCGCGCAGCTGCGCTTCGAGATCGGCCATGTCGTTGTGCTTGTAACGAAAGCGTTGCGCTTTACAGAGCCGGATGCCGTCGATGATGCTGGCGTGATTCAACTCATCGCTAATCACCGCGTCTTTGTCGATAAGCAGCGTTTCGAACAAACCGCCATTGGCATCGAAGCATGACGGATAAAGAATTGTCTCTTCGGTGCCGAGAAATTTCGTGAGTGCGGCTTCGAGCTCCTTGTGAATGTCCTGCGTGCCGCAGATGAAACGCACACTTGCCATGCCGAACCCGTGCGTATCCAGCGCCTCTTTGGCCGCAGCGATGAGCGCAGGATGATCGGCGAGCCCGAGGTAGTTGTTCGCGCACATGTTGAGAACGCGTTTGCCGCCGGTGATCGCAATATGGGCATCCTGCGGCGTGGTGATGATTCGCTCAGTTTTGAACAGACCTTGCGATTTAATTTCTTCGAGGGTTGCAGAAACTTGGTTTTCGAACTCGGCGGTCATAAATGAACCGCAGATTACGCGGATATCGCGGATAGGAAAAGCAATCCGGGAAGGAAAAATTCAATTAGCCACAGATGAACACGGATTTTCACAGATAAGGCGCGTGAGCGTTTCCTGTTTTCCTATTCGTGTTTGATCTGTGTAAATCCGTGGCCAAAAATTTTCAAAAATGCGCTTGCCAAGAGTTGTGAATAACTGTTAATAAGTCGCCGGCGATCCACCTTGACCCACGCTAAGCGTCGCAACCTTGCTTTAGCCGTTCTAGCGGCGTTCATCGCAATTGTTGTCCTCAGTGCTTGCGGGACGAGCCATCGCGCACTGCCGGCCTACGAGCGCCCGTTAGCGAAAACGGATTTTCAGAATGTGCGGACAACGGCATACACGCACACGGAGTCGGACCATCGCGAATATAGCAACCACAACGCCCTCGGTGGAGAATTGCATGCAGCGGGTCCGCCCATTCACCGGGCCGAAGCCGTGCGGCGTGCGATCCCCGCGTATGAAGTTCCGCGGGCCATTCCGGTGGACGAAGCCGCTGAGACCGAAGTCCGGCGCGCTTCATATTCGCCGCAGCTGCAACCATTCTCGATGTCGGAGAGACGTACAACGACAACAGTCAGGACAAGGAAGGGAAGATCGACATCGCCGTCTTCAGGGCATTTAGTTTATGGGAGCGCCGCGGCGGATTGGTCGCGTTGGCCGGCGGGCACGATCTTCCGTTTGCTTTCCACCGGGCAAATTTATCGCGTGGAAGATTACGGCTGGGCGCTTTCCGGTCGCAACACGATCGACCTCTACATGGCGAATTCGCGCGACATGAATTCATGGGGAGCTCGTCAGGAAACCATCCAAGTCGTGCAATGGGGCGATCCGCAACAAAGTCTGCAGTTCCTGCAATCGCACCAGGACTATAAGCACATCAAACGGATGGTGCTCGAGCTGAAGGGCCACCATAAAGAAGCGGCCGCTCTGCGCTAGCGACGGCTTTGCATCAACCAGAGTCGCGGAGAGCAACGCTTTCAGCGCTCAGGATGACACGCTGGATTGCGTTTGGAGGTGTGCAAGTAACTCTTCCTGGGCAATCAGTTTCTCTTCGCGCGTGGCCAGATTCTTGATTTTGAGCTTCGGCCATTCGTCCCCGTAGAGCAGTGCAAGCGAGGCGTCTGCGTCTTCGGCAGCTTGAAATTGCCTGGCGACTTTCATTGGCGTGAGCGGGTAATCCACGCGGTAGCTGAGATCGCGCAGTTGTTGGATTTGCGCGAGAGCATCGGCGCGGCGCTCCTCCTTGGCGATGATAATGTAAATGTCAATCTTCCGCTCGACAGCGATTGCCTGCCGCATGCGATCGCCCGCGTGCGGCGTTTCGTTGACCAATTCGCCGAGAACGACGTCGCCCATGGCGAACCCAAGCGCAGGCATTGACACGGCACCATCACTCAGTTGCTGAATCAGATTATCGTAACGACCGCCGCCTGCTACGGCGCGAAGGCTTCCTTCGCGATCGAACGCTTCGAACACGATGCCGGTATAATAGGCGAGACCCCGTACGATTCGGACATCGATAGTGACGAATTCGCCCAGGCCACGGCCCCGAAGGCCATACACTAGTCGCTCGAGCTTTTCGCTCTTTCCGCCCTCGCTCAGAACTTTCAATACCGGATCAGCGAGTTCACCGAGTTTCTCAATCGTTTTCTCGCGCGATTCGCGCCCGAATTTATCGATCACTTGCAGCAAATTATCCGAGCGATCAGGCGGAACGCTTTTCTCGCGGAGAAAATCGGTCCAAAATTCCCGGTCGCTAATGCGGATGACAACATCTTTTTCTGTGAAACCAAATGCACGCAGGAGATCAATGCACAAGGCGAGCAGCTCGATATCTGCCGCCAGCGCAGTTTCGCCGATTATGTCGCAATTGAGCTGGAAGTGTTCGCGCAATCGGCCGCGCTGTTGCTTTTCGAAACGGAAGAATCGGCCGATGGAAAACCATTTGAGCGGTTTCTTGAATTCGCGTTCGTGCGCGGCGACCACGCGAGCGAGCGTGGGCGTTAGCTCGGGGCGCATGGCGACTTCGCGCTCGCCTTTGTCGGTGAAGTTGAAAAGTTGGTCCACAATTTCGGCGCCGCTCTTCTTTTTGTACAATTCAGTCGGCTCGAGAATGGGGCCTTCCCATTCGACAAAGCCATAGCGCCGGGCCACTTCGCGCCAGCGTGCAAAAATGTAATTGCGGGCTGCGCAGTCGTCGGGCAGGAAATCGCGGAAACCGGGCAATGTCTGCATAGAAGTCACGTTACCTTGCTATGGCGCACGAAGGGCGATTACGTGTTTCGATGCGGCCACCCGAGGCCGAATTTACGATATCAAGGCGTAGCTGAAGAAACTCCGGCGTTAAGGGGCCGGAGACATAGACGATGGAGAACATCCATTCAATCAAAGCAGAGGGACAAATATGAAACAAACGAGATTAATGAAAATATTGGCAACCGGAGTGGCTTGCGCGGCGGCGCTTGGTGTGGCGCTGGCACAAGAGACCACAACCACGACAACCACTAGGGACCCGGTGACAGGCACGACGACAACCGAGTCGGCGACGACCACGAGCGCAGGCACGATTGTGAACTACGCGCCGGATGCGGATTACTTTACATTCCGAACAGCGCCGGAAGTGGCGCCCGTGCGTTATTACTACACGAGAGACACCACCATTCTGGATCCGGAAGGGCATACCGTTGCCTGGTCGGCGATCCGCCCAGACATACCAGCGACCGTGTATTACACGAATGTTGGCGACCGGGTAGTGGTGCGCAAAATCGTGTTAAGCCGGCCCACGGCGGTTTACAAGAAAGAAGAAACGACCACAACGACAACAAGGCCTTAACCGGTAAGGTCGTTGGGTTGGCGAATTCAAAGCGCTCGCGAAAAGTTTTCGCGAGCGCGTTTTCATGGTAGCGCGAGCATCTGGCTTGCAGTTCGCAAGCCAGAGGCTTTGCGCTACTTTAATCTTCGTAGCCGTGCGGAAATTTCTGGTGCCATTTCCAAGCACTCTCAATGATAGCGTCAAGTGACTGGAAGTGCGGTCGCCAGCCAAGCTCACTTTTGACTTTTGCGGAAGAGGCGATGAGCCGCGGCGGATCGCCCGGTCGCCGCGGTTGTTCGACGGTATTGATGGTTCGCCCAGTGATTTTGCGACATGCGGCGATAACTTCACGAACGCTCGAACCGCCGCCTGTACCAAGATTGTAAGATTCGCTCTTCGCTGCGCCCAGAGCGAGAATGTGCGCCCGCGCAAGATCGGCAATGTGTATGTAGTCGCGAACGCATGTGCCATCCGGAGTTTTATGATCAGTCCCGTAAACTTCCACGTGCGGCTTTTGGCCGAGCGCAACTTTGAACACGTTGGGGATCAAATGCGTCTCGAGCCGGTGATCTTCGCCGAATTTCCCGGTAGCGCCCGCCGCGTTGAAATAACGCAGCGAAACGAACATCAAACCATGGATCTGATCGTACCAGCGCAGGATTTTTTCAAAGGCAAGTTTCGATTCGCCGTACGGGTTGATTGGGCGCGGCGGCGTAGTTTCGTCGATCGGCAGTCGCTCGGGCAGTCCAAAAATCGCACACGTTGAGGAAAAAACTATCTGCCTTACATGCGCCGTCACCATCGCATCCAGCAGATTGAGACCGTTAGAAATGTTGTTACGAAAATATTTGGACGGATCGCGCATTGATTCGCCGACGAGCGCATTTGCGGCAAAGTGCATTACCGCGTCGGGGCGAGCACTGGAAAGTGTCGCTTGAATTTTTTCGCGGTCAGCCAGGTCGCCTCGGACGAATGTCGCTCGCGAATCCACTGCGCGACGATGACCTTCTCCGAGGTTGTCGAAGACAATAGCTTCATGGCCTTCATCGAGAAGCAGCTCCGTGCAAACGCTCCCGATATAACCGGCGCCGCCAACGACGAAAATTTTCATCCGGCGTAATTCCGGCGTGCCTAAGCCGCGTGTCAAAAGAAAGCGTAAGCGGCTACGTTTTTTTCTTTTGCTGAGGTTTCTTAGAGTCCAGGCTGGCGACCAGCTCTTTTTTCTGCCGCGTTTTTTTCTGCTGCAAACTCGCAACCATCTGCCGCACGCAGTGGTTTTTGCAGCGCGGGGTAAGCACTTTCAGGCTTTGTTCCTCCGACCCCCATCGCAAAATATCGAGATCGACGTGACGCACGCCCCAGCGTTTCATGTCGGCACGACTCGTCTTATAAAGGTCGATGGTATCGGTCCCAATCAATGCCGTTCCATAATCGTCGATGATGTATTCTTCGTTCGTATCGGCAATTCGAAAGCGCGTCCCGAGCGGGTAACGCGACCAGTCAGAGGCGGCACTCATCACATGGCGGCCGGAAAGATAGGTGCCGAGCGCGTTGTGGGCTCCGCCCCCCTCTGTATGCGTATAGGCGGTGGTCCGCACATTTTGCATGCGACTTCCGCTGGCGAGATTCGGTTTTGACTGCGTGGCACAGCCAACTACGAGGCAAGCGATAGTTCCTGCGAACGTAAGGTTAAGGCACTTCATTTGCAGTATCGCGCCCTCAATAGCAACTGAAGCAGCTTCGCGCAAGCAATAAATTGCAAGTACAACGCCGAAGTTTAGGCGGCGAAGCCGCACTTATTTTTAGCATCGCCCAACAGAGCGGCCGATCCACCTTACGATGTGTGCGCGGCTGATGCTTCGGAAAGTTCCGTAGTGCAGTGGGGACACCGCACCGCCTTTAGCGGAATCTTCATCGCGCAAGCCGGACATTCCTTCGAGGTCGGTTTTGCTTCCGGCGCACCTTTGAGCTTATTGATCGCGCGCACGAGTAGAAAAATCGCGCCGGCAACGATGAGAAAATTGATCGCGAGCGTCACGAAGTTGCCATAGTTCCAGGTCACCGCGCCTGCTTTCACCGCATCGGCCGGCGTGTTGAAGGCGGTCGATCCGTCTTTGGCTGCTCGCAGGATGATGAACTTGTTGGAGAAATCGAGGCCGCCCGTGAGCAAACTAACCGGCGGCATGACGATGTCTTTGACCAATGAATTGATAATCCCACTAAATGCTGCGCCAATGATCACCCCGATCGCGAGATCGATAGCGTTGCCTTTAACGGCGAACTCTTTGAACTCTTTCCAGACATCCTGCAGATTCATACGACAATATTGACGAGTTTTCTCGCGACGACCACGACTCTGCGAACCGTCTTGTCCGCGATGAGTTGTCGAATTTTCGCATTGGCAAGCGCGGCTGTTTTCATCTCCTCTTCATTTGCCAGGATTGACATCTTCATTCGGTCGCGAACTTTGCCATTGATCTGAATGACAATCTCGAGTTCGTCTTCGAGCAGCAGTCTTTCGTCGTAAGCAGGCCACTTTTGCTCAGTGATGTCGCCGCCATCTTGAAACTTTACGTTTAACTTGTCCCAAAGTTCGGAACTGAGATGCGGCGCAAACGGGCTGATTAGCATAAGCAATGTTCGCATGGCCGACAGCGGAATCGTTTCGGCATTGGTAAATGCGTTCACGAAAATCATCATCTGCGAAATCGCGGTGTTGAAAGAAAGAGATTCAATGTCTTCGGTCACTTTCTTGATGGTCGCGTGAGTGATTTTTGTTTGCGCACTAGTTGGATCGATCTCTCTAAGCCTGGCAGATAATTCCCACTCGCCTGCCTGGTTCTCAGTCATGAGCAGACGCCAGACGCGCGCGAGAAAACGCGCCACTCCTTCGACGCCGCGCATGCTCCACGGTTTCATTTGCTCGAGCGGACCCATGAACATCTCGTAGCAACGAAAGGCGTCTGCGCCGTACTGGTCAATCACGTCGTCCGGATTGACGATGTTCCCGCGCGACTTCGACATCTTCTGGTTGTCTTCGCCAAGAATGATTCCCTGATTCACAAGGCGCTGAAATGGTTCCGGCTTCGACACATAACCGAGGTCAAACAGTACCTTGTGCCAGAAACGCGCATAAAGCAGATGGAGCACGGCATGCTCGGTTCCGCCCACGTACAAGTCCACGCCGCCTGGCGCGTTGCTGCCCATCCAATAACGCTCCGCTTCTTCGCCAACGAAGCGCCTATCATTCTGCGGATCACAAAACCTCAAATAATACCAGCATGAGCCGGCCCACTGCGGCATCGTGTTTGTCTCACGCAACGCGTTGTCTAAATAGCGAATCCACTCTTTCGCTCTCGCCAACGGCGGCTCGCCCGTGCCGATCGGTTTGTAGTCATCGAGCGCCGGTGGGACCAACGGAAGCTCGTTTTCACCGAGCGCGCGATGCTTTCCGTTCTCCCAAACGATCGGGAACGGTTCGCCCCAATATCGCTGACGCGAGAACAGCCAGTCGCGCAGTTTGTAATTAATGGCGCCTTTACCGAGACCTCGCTGTTCAAGCCACTCGGTGATTCTGCGAATCGCCTGGCGCGATGGCAGGCCATCAATTACTGGCGAGTTGATCGCGATTCCTTCGCCGACGAACCCAATTGAATCTTCGCTGCCCAACGGTCGCACTACCTCGCGAATCGGCAGATCGAACTTTCGCGCGAATTCGAGATCGCGCTCGTCATGAGCGGGCACGCCCATGATTGCGCCGGTTCCATAACCAAGCAGCACGTAATCGGCAACCCAGATAGGGATCCGCTCGTTGTTTACCGGATTCATTGCGTACGCGCCGGTGAAGACGCCGGTTTTTTCTCTTGCCAGTTCCGTTCGTTCCAAGTCGCTCTTGCGCGCCGCACGCTCGCGATACTCGCGCACAGCCGGCCACTGTTCCTCAGTTACGATTAGATCGACAAGCGAATGCTCGGGAGCGAGCACCATATAGGTGGCGCCATAAAGCGTGTCAGGACGTGTGGTGAAAACTCGGATATTGTTCCTGCGATCGCCAATCGCGGGGTCGGAGTCACCGACTTCGGCCACAGCAAAATCGACTTCCGCGCCTTCGCTGCGCCCAATCCAATTGCGCTGGAGCAATTTGATGCCCTCGGGCCAATCGAGTCCGTCCAGTTCCTTCAGCAATCGCTCCGCATAGGCGGTGATGCGCAACATCCATTGTCGCATAGGCCGCCGAACAACGGGAAAACCGCCGATCTCGCTTTTTCCATCAACGACTTCTTCATTGGCTAAAACGGTACCGAGCTCCTGACACCAGTTCACCGGGACATCAGCGACATAAGCGAGCCGAACTTCATCCGGGTTTTTGCCGCGATAAGTCGAGATGGGCTCGGCTCTGTTGGTCGCGGGATTAAACCAGGAATTGTAAATCTGAAGAAAAATCCACTGTGTCCATTTGTAGTAGCGCGGATCGGTCGTGTTAATCTCCCGCTGCCAATCGTACGAGAAACCGATGCGTTTCAGTTGAGCTTTAAATTTTGCAATATTTGCACGCGTCGTGGTTGCAGGGTGCTTTCCGGTTTTGATTGCGTATTGCTCCGCTGGCAGGCCGAACGCGTCCCAACCCATCGGATGCAAGACATTAAATCCGCGCATTCGTTTGTAACGCGCGAGGATATCGGTCGCAGTGTAGCCCTCAGGATGTCCGACGTGGAGACCGGCTCCGCTTGGGTAGGGAAACATGTCGAGGATGTAAAATTTCGGCTTGGAGGGATCGAAATTTTTCTCACCCGGATTGGGCGCGCAAAAAAGCTGCCGTTCTTCCCAAATCGCCTGCCATTTCGGCTCGATCTGATCGAACGGATACGATTTACGGCGCTCGCTCATGAAACCTCCTGACGTTAACCACGAATGGATACGAATGAACAGAATTCACGAAACAACATCGATGCATGTCACGCGATCACTAATTCTGTCGATCTTCGTCGGCCCTCCAGAGATGTTCCATTATTCGTGTCCCATTCGCGTTGATTAGTGGTTAATCCTCTGAATCCTGTCAAACGTGCAGCAACTCATTGTCGCCACCCGCAATGTGCACAAGACCCGCGAGATTCAACGGATTCTCGGGCCGGACTTCGCAATCGGCGATTTGTCCGAGCATCCTGAAATTCCCGAAGTGGTAGAAAATGGAAAGACCTTCGAAGAAAATGCAGCTCTCAAGGCAATCGCCGTATCGTGGCAATTGCCCGGCTTCGTCATCGCGGACGATTCCGGTCTGGAAGTTGATGCGCTTGATGGCGCGCCGGGAATTTACTCTGCGCGCTACGCTGGCGAGAAGGCGAGCGATAAGGAGAATGTCGACAAGCTACTTGGCGAACTTTCGCGACGAGGAGCGTGGTGCAACCATGCAAGTTGTCATCGCGAAACAGGGCAAGTTGCAGACTTGCCTTATTTTCCTTCGGCGCGCTTTCGCTGCGTGCTGGCGCTCGCACGGAGTGGCCAGATTCTCGGGACGTTTGAAGGCGTCGTCGCAGGAACAATTGTCGATGTCCCGCGAGGTCGAAGCGGATTTGGCTACGATCCGATTTTCCTGCCAAAGGGATTCGACCAAACTTTCGGTGAGCTTTCGCCCGCGGAAAAAGATCGGTTGAGCCACAGGGCCCGCGCCTTGGAAAAGTTGCGCGCGTTTCTTAATACTCCGCCCTGGTCAGCAAAAAGATAATCGAGGAAATTGGTTGGCGAGCCGGAAGCAAGGCGATTCGCGGCTTCGCCGGCTCGTAAACCGAGCGATCAGGGCTTGGGCGGCGGCGGGGGGGCGCCAGGCGCCGGAGCCCCTGGAGCACCTGCTGCTCTGATTTGATATCCAACTTTCGTGATTCCTGCCGACCGGACCTTGTCCAAAACCGCAATAACATCGCCGTGCATGGCCATCAAGCTGGCGCTGATCGAGACCTTAATGTCCGGATTGGCGCGGTGGAGTTCGTAAAGACGCGGGAGGACTTGGTCATCTGCCACAATCTGGTTGTCGAAATAAACAGCGTTCCCTTCCTGCACCTTTATGGAGACATAATCCTTTACCTGGCTCGGCGGAGGCGCAACGGCAGCCGGCAAATTGACGCGAATACCCTTCATGTGGGTCTGGCTCAGGCTCACCATCATAAAGCTGGCGAGAAGAAAGAACATGATGTCGATCAACGGAATGATCTCGATGCGCGCTCTCTTATGCGGAATCGGCGAAGACAATCTCATATTTTATGTATTTGTTAGGCAAGATTTAGTACGAGGCGCCCGTCATTGTGAAAGTAATGGGAATCTTAACTTTGGAAACTGATCCAGCCTTAAATCGCCACTGCCGAAAGGCGCTGACCGCTGCATTATCCAGTATTGGGTTTCCAATGCTTTGCGTCATGGAAGCACTGGATACACTGCCGCTACCGGGATCGACCTCCACGACGCATACGCCACTGCCTGTGATGTGACGTGAACGCGCCTCATACGGGTACTGCGGACGCGGCGCGTAGGTGGCAAGGGCTTTGGCTGAAGAGATTGACATCGTTCCGGGGCGACCGGCAGCTTGGGGCGCTTTGATCGGCGCGAATTTTTGTGCCGTCGGTTTCTTTGGCGGAGGTGTCGTCTCTTCTACGTACTCTGGCTTGATCTCTGGTGGTGGCGGAGGCTCGGGCAGCGGAATATCTTCCGGCGGAGGTGTAGGCTCCTCTGTCGCCTGCAATGTCGCCTCGACGACGGCTGTCGGTATGTCGGGAGGAACCTCTACCGGCGCCTCATGTTTTTGAGCCAGGGCAACTGCTGTGAGGTGAATTGCCACTGCGCCACCAAAGGCTGCCCACCACTGCCATCGCGGCGGCGGGCGGTAGAGTAACGGTTTTGGCGTTGTGGCCATACAAAAAAATCAAGTACCAGCTCCAGGAACTCCCTTGAGCGCTTCGCTCTTAATCTCAAATGAGATTTTGTAGAATCCTGCCGAGCGGAGCATATCGAGCAGGTGAACAACATTTCCGTGAACCGTGTCGCGATCGCCGCGCACGAACACTTTCGCGTCGGGATCCGATTGATGTACCTTTAACAGGCGCGCCTGCAAATCGTCTGCGTTGACTTCGTCCTTGTCGAAGAAGTAATGACCATCTTTATCGACAGACACGCTGATGTAATCGCGCTTCGATTGCGTCTCGCCCGAGCTCCCCGTGGGCAGGTTCACCTTAATGCCCTTCATGTGGACCTGGCTCAAGCTCACCATCATGAAGCTGGCGAGCAAAAAGAACATGATGTCGATCAACGGGATGATCTCGATCCGCGCTCTTTTGTGGGGAATCGGCGAGGTTACGTGCATTGGATACCTTTAGATGGACGAGCCTTTCCCAGAAGCTGGGGCTTGCCCCGCGAAGTCCATCTCGCGCGCCGCGGTTTGTGCTCCTAACATAACTTCCAGGTTTGTCGCTGCCGTCTGCAGTTCGAACTCCAAGTTAGACACCCGGGAAGTGAAAAAGTTAAATGGAATCAGCGCGAAGATGGCGATGCCCAGACCGCACGCCGTGGCAATCAGCGCCTCGGCGATACCGCCGGTAACCGCTTGCACCGCGAGTTCTTCGTTACCGAGAAAGCTGAACGATCGAATCAAACCGGTGATCGTGCCTAACAGACCAAGCAATGGGGCCAGTGTGACCAGTGTGTCCATCACCACGAGAAACCGGCCAGCTCGCTTGATCTCGATGCCGGCAGCGACCTGCAATGCGCCCTGCAGCGACGCGTGCTGGTGATTGAGGCCGTTCCACATCATGCGCAAAACCGGATCACGCGATCCGCGCGAAAGCCTGGAGGCTTCGGCGGTATCGCCATTCTCAATCGCGGTAAACACTTTCTCGATGCGTTTTGGATCGCGACGAAACCAGCGGCCACCCCACCAAAAAATTCGCTCGATCACCACAGTGAGGCCGATGATCGACACAATCAAAATCGGCCACATGATGGGACCGCCTTTGTGGAATTTGTCGATCAACCAGTTGCTGGCCAGGAAACCTGTGGGTTGCGCTTCGGGACTCGGCGAGGCGGCCGGCGAGGCAGTCGCAGCAGCAGGCGCAGCCGGACTCGCTGCGACTCCTGGTGCGGGACTCAGCGTAACAGGAACTGATGCGCCTGGCGCAGCAGGCTGGCCGGGCTGCACATTTGTAGCCGGCGCCTGCGCAGGAACGCCAGGACTCGCCGCTGCAGGAGCGCCAGGGTTCACTGCTGCTGGAGCTCCAGGGCTCGCAGCTGCAGGCGCTCCCGGCCTTGCAACCGGGGGAGCTCCGGGCTGAGATGTTTGTGGTGGCGCGGGAGATTGCGCTAGCGAATTCAGGGCAAATGCGAGTGAGACCAGGCAGGCAGTAAGTAATGTTTTCATAGTTTTAAGCAGGGATTTGGTGATCGGCTTGGCGGTACAAGTTTCCACTTATCGCAAATGATTTAATTGCGAGTCGAGCAAAACTTTTCACTTTTTTAGGGCGACGCTCTTCAAGGGTCGCATCTCTAATTCGAAATATCTCTACTGCTGGGATGTAAGGAAAGTCTCTTCAAATTCGCTGCCGAAGTTCCATCAATTAATTTTGCCACTCAAAATCGCTACGTTCGCGCGTTCGTGACGCTGTTCCGCAAGGGCGGCCAATTGTCGATCGACGCTTCCAATTGGTCGTCGGCGTGAATCGGGCCCACGCCGGATGGCGTTCCAGTCAGGATGACGTCACCTGCTACCAGCGTCATCGACTGACTGGCAAACGAAACGATTTGCGCGATCGAATAAATCATCTGGCTCGTGCGCGCATGCTGTCGCAGCTCTCCGTTTTGCCGAAGTTCAATCGAGAGATCGCTGATATCGACATCGGCATACACGAATGGTCCGACCGGTGTGTACGTGTCGAATGATTTGCAGCGGCTAAATTGTTTTTCGTGATCTTGCAGATCACGGTCGCTGATATCCAATCCCGTCGTGTAACCGAAAACATGATCGGGCGCGACTTGCGCACTGACATTTTTCGCCGGAGCGCCGATGACGATCGCAAGCTCGACTTCGAAATCGGTTCGATGATCGGGAAACGCAATTTCAATCGCGCCCCCATGTGGCAGTAATGAGCTTGGCGCCTTGAACCAGATCAACGGAGCGCCCAGCGGAGTGCGTTTCATCTCCGCAATGTGATCGGAATAATTGAGTCCGACGGCGATTAATTTGGATGGCGCAACTGGAAGAGCGATATGAACATTTGCGAGCGGCAACACCTCGCCTGTTGGTTGGATTTGGATCCAATAGGGCAGTGCCAACACGTGCACATCCTCGCCGTGCAGTTCCCCGTAGAAAAATTTATCGCCACATCTGAAGCCGCCGAATGTGCGCATAAGAAATATTGTCATCCCGAACCGCGCAGACGGTGAGGGACCTCACAATCGAAGCTTAGAATACACAAGGTACCAAGAGCGATCTATCAACCTGTGTGGGGTTTCCTCGCTCCGCTCGGAATGACCGCGTGAACTACTTTGGCACGATCGCCACAAAATCGCGCACAGTTTTTTGCTCTGGAATCGAAAATGCGCTGCCGTTCTCACGCGCGAACCAGAATGCGCTCGAAGAGCCGCCATCGAGATTCAATGCGCGTTCAATCTTCAAATCCTCAGCGAATTGCAATGTGGCAAGAACCTTTGCCAATTCCGAGAGTGAGATTTTCGAACAAACTCCGAGCAGTGCGCGATCGTTCGTTCCTGTCGCTGCAAAAGTGCGCCGCGCCAGGTGTGAATCGTCCAAACCGCGTACATGCTTCTCAAGATCGACGAGGAACGGCCCGCACTGAATCGCGGCGCTCACTCTTTGTTTTCGTGAATATTCGCGGACGCGCACGATCTGCACGCCGCGCGCTGATGCCGTAAGCGCGCCGGTAATCAGGCGAGCGCGTTGCAGCGGCGCGATCATCCGCTCATCCACGATTCGCAAACCGATTGGCGCGAAGTTCGGGTCAAAATAACCGCCGTTAACTCCGGCCAGACATTTCTCAGGTGTCATGGCCTCGGCGAGATTGTTGGCGCCGTCCTGATTCTGAATGATGCGCAGCGTGCAAGATTTGGCGGCAAAAATTGCAAGATCGACAACGGCCCTTCCGCCGGCGGTAGCGTTTTCCATGACGGCGCGCCGATGTACAACGCCAGCACCTCCCGGTTCCAAATTCGTTGACAGAATCGCCCAATCCGCGTGGGCTGTTGCCGCGGCGGCGAGAAGAAGGACAGCGGCCTTAAGCTTTGCCACTGTATTTGGTCAACAACGCCTGAAACTGCGGATCGTTTCGCAGCGGATCCCAAATTGGATTTACTTTCAGACCCTGAACGGTGACACCACTCGGTCGATTCAACAACCGGTCCAGGATTTCAATCGCCCGAGCGTGGTCGCCAAGAAGGGCGTGAACTTCAGCCACGTCAGCCGCAATTTCCGGGCCGCCAAAAGCGTCCTTGCTTTCCGGAAGCAATTCGGTGGCGCGCCGCGCCTCAGCTGACGCCGCATCTTTTTCTCCGAGACAGGCGAGAATCTTCGCGAGCAGGACACGCATGTCCGGTGAGTCGGGGCTTTCTTTCAGTTGTGCTTCGAGGAAGTCTTTTGCTTTCAGGAACGCGGCGCGCGCGCCGGCCTCGTCCTGAAGTGCTTTTCGCGCAAAACCGATGAGAAAATATTTGCCACTCAAGGCCTTGGGAATTGCTGCGAGGAGATCGTCCGGCAAGTTTTCCGCTTCGCGCAATCCGTCCTGGTATTTCCGTTCCAAAACATAAACGTCCGCGCGCGAGCCGGCAGTCCTAAGTTTCTGCTCGTTGTTCATCGGCATCGATTTCACCGCCTGAAACGCCTGCTCCGAAACGCCAAAATCGCCTTTTTCGGCGATGGCCAGCTTGGACTTGGTCTCCCAGAGTCCCAAGCCGCTTGGATCCACTTTAAGCCCGCGGTCGATCGTTTTGTTGGCCGCATCGAAATCTCGCAGCACCTGGTAATTCTGAGCGAGGTTTTGCAGCGGCCAGCTCTCTTTCGGATTCAAACTGGCGGCCTTTTCAAAGTTCGCAGTCGATTCTGCCCACTTGCCCTGGCGGCGCTGGATCGCGCCGAGAGCGAGATAAACTTCCGATTCGTTAGGCAATCCGCGCTGGGCGATTTCGAATTCTTTCTGCGCCGCATCGTAATTGTTGTCGCCGTAATAATAGGATTGCCCCATGGCCAGGTGCGCCTCTGGCAGGTCAGGCTGTAATTGCAGGGCCTGCTCGGCGAGAGCGCGGGCTTTTTGGCGGCGTTCCCGAGTGGGTTCGACGGTATGAAAGAGCCAACTTTGCAACTGTGAGTAGCGCGCAAGAGCGAGCGCAAATTTCGGGTCGAGCTCGATAGCGCGGGCATAAAGCTGCTCGCTTTGTTTGAGTTTCCCGAGATCCTCGACGGCACACTGGAGATCATGTGCCTGGACAAAGGCGAGATAGGCTTCGCCATTTTCCGTAGGCTTGCGTTTCATGAGCGCTTTTTCCGTGTCGGACAGTTTCGCTTGCAGCGCGTTTGCGATTTCGTGCGCGAGATCGCTTTGGATAGCAAAGACATCAGTCAGATCGCGATCGTAATCGTTCGCCCAAGTATGCTTGTCGCTGGTTGCGTCGATCAACTGCACGTTGACCCGCACCTTGTTTCCGGAACGCCGAACGCTGCCTTCGAGAATATTTGAAACGCCAAGCGCTTTTCCTATTTCGCGAACGTTCTTTGCCGCGCCTTTATACTGCATCACTGAAGTGCGGGAGATCACCTTAAGATCGCCGATCTTCGACAGATTTGTGAGCACGTCGTCCTGAATGCCATCGGCGAAATAGGCGTTCTCCTTTTCGTCGCTCAGGTTTTCGAAAGGAAGCACTGCGATCGACTTGTCAATCTTGCGCGCGGAAGAAATACGGGGGAGGAGGAAAAATCCCGCGATTGCAGAGACGATCACGCCGGTTACGACAAGCATAATTACGTTGCGACGGCGGTGTGTTCTAGGCGCAGCCACGCTGGGTGTGGCTCGAATGCCTTGCGGTGTGACATCAAAAGCCCAGGCAAGGATCAAGGCGATTGGAAAACCGGCCAGTAACAGAACAATCACCAGACGCAGCGACCAGTTCGGCAATTCCCATGCCGGAAACGCGGCTGATGCCAGTTGTATAATGCCGCCGGCGGCGATGATGTAGGCCGCCGCCACGCGATATACCTTTCGCCGTTTTACTTCCTCAAAGAAGCCGTCCATAGCAACAGATTTGGGTTCGCCCGGATTATAGTTCAACGACGGAAATATAGACACGAAAATGAAGAGCGCCATTCACTTCACATGGCGCCGTCATTCGCTTTGGGAATTTTCTTTTGGTCGTTCGCGATGATGGCTGTTGTCGACAGTAAAAAAAGTGAAGCCGACGCTAAGCTTTCGCGTCGTGCTTGTCGATCAATGCCTGAAAGCGCGAATCGCTCCGCAGCGGGTCCCAAATCGGATTTACCTTCAGACTCTGCACGGTGACAGCGCTCGGTCGGCTCAACAATCCGTCCAGGATTTCAATCGCGCGACCGTTGTCGCCAAGAACGGCGTGAACTTCGGCCACCCCAGCCGCAATTTCCGGGCCGCCTAAGGCGTCTTTGCTCTCCGGAACCAATTCGGTGGCGCGCCGCGCTTCAGCTAGCGCGGCATCTTTTTTTCCGAGATGGGCGAGAACTTTCGCGAGCTGAATATGCATCTCCGCCGCATCGGGACTTTCTTTCAGTCGTGGTTCCAGGAGGTCTTTTGCTTTTAGGAAGGCGGCTCGCGCGCCGGCTTCGTCCTGAAGCGCCTTTCGCGCAAAGCCGATGAGATAATATTTGTAACACAAGGCTTCGGGGTGAATCGGTGCGAGGAGATCGTCCGGCAGGCTTTCCGCTTCGCGCAATCCTTCCTGGTAGTTCCGTTCCAAAACAAAAACGTCCGCGCGCGCGCTGGCGGTCTTAAGTTTCTGTTCGTTGGTCATCGGGATCGATTTCACAGCCTCAAATGCTTTCTCTGCGACACTGAAATCGCCTTTCTCAAAGATGGCCAGCTTCGATTTGAGCTCCAAGAGCCCGAATGCCGTCGGATCCAAGGCAAGCCCGCGGTCGATCGTTTTGTTGGCCGCATCGAAGTTCCGCAGATCTTGGTAGTTGGTAGCGAGATTTTGCAGCGGCAAGTTGTCTTTCGGATTCAAACTGACGGCCTTCTCGAGGTTGGCAGTCGATTCGGCCCATTTGCCCTGGCGGCGCTGGATTGCGCCGAGAGCGAGATAAACGTTGGATTCGTTAGGCAACCCGCTCCGGGCGATTTCGAATTCCTTCTGCGCCGCGTCGTAATCGTTGTCGCCGTAATAATATGAGAACCCCATCGCCAGGTGCGCCTCTGGCAGGTCAGGCTGTAATTGCAGGGCCTGCTCGGCGAGAGCGCGGGCTTTTTTGTGCCGTTCCCGAGTGGGATCGAAGATGTGAAAGATCCAACTTTCCAATTGCGAGTAGCGTGCAAGAGCGAGCGCAAATTTCGGGTCGAGCTCGATGGCGCGCGCATAAAGCTGCTCGCTTTGTTTGAGTTTCCCGAAGTCCTCAAAGGCGTTCTGAAGATTATGTGCCTGGACAAAAGCGAGATAGGCCTCGCCATTATCCGTGGGTTTGCGTTCGATGAGCGCTTTTTCCGTATCGGACAGTTTCGCCTGCAATTCGCGCACGATTTGTCGTGCCAGATCAGTTTGAATGGCAAACACATCGGTTAAGTCACGATCGTAATCTTCCGCCCACAGGTGCTCGTCGTTTGCGGCGTTGATCAACTGAACGTTTACGCGCACCCGATTGCCGACGCGGCGAACGCTCCCTTCGAGAATGGTACCAACACCCAGCGCCTTTCCGATTTCACGAACGTTGGATGCCTTCCCTCGGTAAGGCATGACCGAGGTGAGTGAAATTACTTTCAGGTCGCCGATCTTCGGCAAGTGGGTGAGCACGTCGTCCTGAATACCGTCCGCAAAATACGCGTTCTCTTTTTCGTCGCTCAGACTTTCAAACGGCAACACTGCAATCGACTTGTCGATCTTGTGCGCGGCGACCCGAGGCAGCAAAAAGAACCCCACGGCAGCAGAAATGATCACCCCAGTCGCGACAAGCATGATCACGTTACGACGGCGGTGTGTTCTTGGCCCAGCCACGCTGGGGGTCGCTCGAATGCCCTCCGGCGTGACATCAAAAGCCCATGCGAGAATGAGTGCGATTGGGAACCCGATGAGTAACAGGACGATCACCAGCCGTAGCGCCCAGTTTGGCAATTCCCACGCCGGAAACGAGGCCGAAGCCAGCTGAATCGCCCCTCCGGCAGCGATGATGTAGGCTGCCGCCACGCGGTAGACCTTGCGCCGCTTCACTTCGTCGAAGAAGCCGGTCATTGTTACAAATTTGGGTTGGTCGCAGCTATAAGCCCACAACGACAATATTGACAGGGAAAGGAGCCCTGGCGTTCACTTTATGCCTGTAGCGAAGACCGTTTGAAAATGCGGGCTTTGCTTTTCTCGTGACACCACGCTTACTTCGATTTGCCGAAAGCCGCTTTTTTCAAGGAATTGGTGCAACTGCACTTCGCTAAACCCGAGCCAGTGATCTGCATAAAGTTCGCGGGCGCGTTCGAATCGATGGCTCAAAAGATCGAGAATCACTAACCGGCCGCCACGCTTCAAAATCCGGTGGGCCGCACCGATCGCACGCTGGGGATGAATGGCGTGATGCAACGCTTGGCTCAAAATCGCAAGGTCGACACTGTTTTTCGCGATCGGCGGATCTTCGATGTCGCCAAGCCGGTATTCGAGGTTCTTGAATCCGTGCTTTTTTGCGAGCTGCGATCCGAACTCGACCATCTTCAGGGAATTATCGATGGCGATCACTTTGCGCGCGTTTTTAGCCAGCAACTGCGAAAGTGTCCCTTCGCCGGCCCCCAGGTCGGCCACTGTCAATGGCGGAAGCAAAGTGATAAGCGTGTGTGCCAGCGCTTTCCACGACCGTCCCGGCACATAGCTTCGGCCAAACTTGCCGGCGAGCTCGTCGAAGTATTTCCGGGCTTTGTCCTGACGTTTGTGGAGCACGAGCTTGAGGCTCGTGCGATCGCGGGGCGTTTCCGGCAATTCGCGTGCAAGCAATCGGGTTATTTCCGCGACGCGCTCTTCGTGTGCGCTCTGCCCACGGTGGTTCGCGCCGTAGTAAACATTTTTCCCGACCCGCCGATCTTCCACGACGCCAGCGCGCTTCAATTGGGCGAGATGACTGGAGATGCGCGATTGGCCCATGCCCAGAATTTGCTGCAGCTCAGCCACCGAAAGTTCTTCCTGCTCTATAAGAAGGAGCAGACGCAAACGGGTCGGGTCTGCCAGCAATCGGAGCAAATTAATGGTTGACGCCATTCTGTCAGCCAACGATATATCGACGTATCATGATTGGTCAATATGTCGTTGGGACGGCGTTGCATTGTTAAAATGTTACATCGTTACAACGGTTGACCCATGAAATCGCACAGCTAAATCCGCTTTAACCTTGTAACCTTGTAACCTTGTAACCTTTTAACGAATCACCTTTTTACCATGTCGCGTCGTTACATTTTTTCCTCTGAATCGGTCACCGAAGGGCATCCCGACAAAGTTTGCGATACCATCAGCGATTACATTCTCGATGCCTGCCTCGAACAGGATCCGCTGAGCCGCGTTGCTTGCGAAACCCTCGCGAAAGGCAACCTGGTTGTGCTCGCGGGCGAGATCACCAGCAACGCCAAACTCGATTTTGAAGAGCGGGTCCGCGACGCTATCCGGAGCATCGGCTACGTGAACGGCGATTGCATTTTTCACGCCGACACTTGTCGTGTGATTTGGGAAATGAGCGAGCAATCGCGCGACATCAAGCAAGGCGTCGATGAAGCGGCCGCCGAAGGCAAAGGCACGGCCGAGCAAGGGGCCGGCGATCAGGGGCTGATGTTCGGATTTGCGTGCAACGAAACGCCGGAACTGATGCCGGCTCCCATTTCATTCGCGCACAAACTCGGGCGTGAGCTGACGCGGTTGCGCAAATCGGGCGAAATTCCCTGGCTGCGTCCCGATGCCAAGACGCAGGTCTCGATTGAATACGATGGCTATAAGCCACTCCGCGCTACCACTGTCGTTGTTTCTTCGCAGCACGCGGCCGATGTCAAACAAAAGGAAATCCGCGAAACCTTGATCGAACTCTTGATCAAAAAAGTGATTCCGCCCGAATGGATGGACGAGAAAACAACCTACCTGATTAACCCGACTGGCCGGTTCGTGATTGGCGGTCCGGAAGGCGACGCAGGCATCACCGGTCGCAAGATCATTTGCGATACCTATGGCGGAATGGGCAGGCACGGCGGTGGTGCGTTTTCGGGGAAAGACCCGACGAAGGTAGATCGCAGCGCAGCGTATATGGGGCGTTGGATCGCTAAGAATGTTGTCGCGTCCGGGCTGGCGGATCGGTGCGAAGTTCAATTCGCTTACGCGATCGGCCACCCCGAGCCCGTGAGCGTCAGCGTCGACACCTTTTGCACCGGCAAACTGGACGAGGAGAAATTGGAGCGGGCGATCTGGGAAGTTTTCAATTTCAAGCCCGCCGAGATCATCAAGCAGCTCAATCTGCTGCGGCCAATTTATCGCAACACAACCAACTACGGTCACTTCGGTCGCATTGATGATCTGGATGCTCTCACGTGGGAACGAACCGATAAAGCCGAGGCGCTGCGGAAAGCAGCGCAGTAGTTTTAAGTTCTAAGTCTTAAGTTTTAAGTATGGCTTATCAATCGTTCGAAGATCTTGAAGTCTGGCAGCGGGGGTGCCGGCTTTCAGTTGCGGTTTACAACGCCTTCGAAAACTGCCGAAGATTTTCGCTTAAAGACCAGATCGAACGAGCAGGACTTTCGATTGCTTCCAATATCGCCGAAGGCGCAGAACGCGGCAGCGCCAAGGACTTCGCGCACTTTTTGAATTTTTTGAAGGGCTCGTGCGGCGAATTGCGAACGCAACTCTATATTGCGCGAAAACTAAAAGCCCTAGCCAAAGGCCAATTCGAACCGCTCGTCGCTGAGACGAAAGAAATCTCAGCAATGCTCCAAGGGCTACGCCGCTCCGTTCTGGCCAAAACCCGTCCCAAATGAAACGCATCAGCTGCAGAACACTTAAAACCTAATACTTAAAACTTAAAACTTATGCCGACAGCAACACAGACAGAGCGCAAACAGGACTACAAGGTCGCCGACGTCGCATTGGCCGACTTCGGAAAAAAAGAAATTGCGATCGCAGAAAAGGAAATGCCCGGTCTCATCGCCATCCGCGAAAAGTACGCGGAGAGTAAACCGCTCGCTGGAGTGCGCATCACCGGTTCTCTGCACATGACGATTCAAACCGCAGTGCTCATCGAGACACTTATTGAGCTTGGCGCGAGTGTTCGCTGGGCGAGTTGCAATATCTTTTCGACGCAAGATCACGCGGCCGCGGCGGTCGCCAAATCAGGCGTCTCCGTTTTCGCGTGGAAGGGCGAAAGTCTTGAGGATTATTGGTGGTGCACTTACCAGGCGATCTCCCATCCGAACGGCAAAGGGCCGCAGCTTATCGTCGACGATGGTGGCGACGCCACGCTGCTCATCCACAAAGGATACGAGCTCGAAGAAGGCAGTGATTGGGCGAAGAGTAAATCAGCGAATAAAGAAGAACAGGTCATCAAAGATTTATTGCTCGAGATCCAGCGCGAGAATCCCTATCGCTGGCACGAGATCGTAAAGGAGTGGCGCGGCGTTTCCGAGGAGACGACTACCGGCGTGCATCGTCTCTATAAGATGCATCAAGAGAATCGGCTGCTTGTTCCCGCCATCAACGTCAACGATTCCGTCACGAAATCGAAGTTCGACAATCTCTACGGCTGCCGTCATTCGCTGGTCGATGGGTTGAACCGCGCTCTCGACGTCATGATTGGCGGCAAGGTCGCGGTCGTGTGCGGTTACGGCGACGTTGGCAAAGGGTGCGCGCAATCGTTGCGCGGACAGGGCGCACGCGTCGTCATTACCGAGATAGACCCGATCAATGCGTTACAAGCTGCGATGGAAGGCTACGAAGTCACTACGATCGAAGATACGCTCGGCCGCGGCGACATTTACATCGCCGCCACCGGTAATCTCGACATCATTACGCTTGAGCACATGAAGCGAATGAAAGATCAAGCCATCGTCGCGAACATCGGTCACTTCGACAACGAGATTCAGGTCGATGCGCTGAACGCCGCAACTGGCGTCAAGCGCACCAACATCAAGCCCCAGGTGGACAAATATACCTTCCCGGACGGACACGAAATTTTCCTGCTGGCTGAGGGCCGGCTCGTGAATCTCGGTTGTGCGACGGGCCATCCGAGCTTTGTCATGTCGAACTCGTTTTCCAATCAAGTCCTTGCCCAGCTCGATCTCTGGAAGAATCGAGACAGTTACAAAGTCGGCGTTTACGTCTTATCAAAGAAGCTCGATGAAGAAGTCGCGCGCCTGCATTTGGAAAAGATCGGCGTCAAACTCACCAAACTTTCGCAACAACAAGCGGAGTATCTTGGTGTGCCGATTGAGGGGCCGTTCAAGTCCGAGCACTACCGGTACTGAGAGTCTGTCATTCCGAGCGAAAGTCTTGCCCTGAG
>WNGF01002019.1_pt1 | contig 29061 bp, 20 predicted proteins | sample 5400641 | NCBI WGS metagenome assembly WNGF01 (sample SAMN13153371, study PRJNA577476) | soil metagenome | isolation source: 80 cm soil or saprolite under grassland replicate 2 | place: USA:California | collected 2016-06-15 | reverse complement strand
ACCGACGGCAACCCGTTCGACCGGGTCGAGTACATGCGATTCCTCGCCCAGCGACAGCTTGCCACCACGACATCGTGACCCGAGGCTCCTACAACGCCCGCCACACCGCCTGGGTGTCACTGCTCCGGACGCCGTCCAGGCGCTGACGGAGCGCAGCGGCGAGCTCGGGACGGTCGCCGGCACGGCGCAGGGGGGCCGGTGAGCTGAACCAGGTCGCGCATGGCGAGCAAGACCGGGAAGCCACTCCACGTGGCGAGGTCGTAGCCGTAGACAGCAGCGAAGTCCTTGGCCCACTGGTCACCCCGGCCGTACCGCATAGCGGCGTGCCAGGTGGGGATGAGGTCGACCTCGCGCGGCCCGTAGGCCACCCAGTCCCAGTCGCCGAGAACGGCGGTGTCCGGTCCGGCGCCGCAGAATACAGCATGTGCAATCGCTGCCGGCGTTTGCGGACGCCAGCGGCGGCTATGGATGTGCACGATCGTGGTAGAAACGCACGGGTTCAGCGAGAACCTGCACCGCTGCGTCCAGGTCAGCGAGCCTCGCAGCGAGCGTGGCCATCGCAAGCCGCTTGGGCAGTGCGGCGCTGAACTTGAGACCTACCAACGCCTTCTCGCTCACGTTTGGCAGACAAAGTCGTGACGCGGCGTCGCCAACCGCGTCGTGCCACGCCGCAGGAGTCAGGTCATCGCGGAGACGGATCTGCCGGTCGTCGAACCTATGCACCGGGTCGACGACCTCGCTCAGCGTTGCGGCGAGTGTCGCGTTGGCGCGGAATCCTGCCCAGGTCCACCACCGCACATCGCCGCTGTCATGACGCACGATGAGACTGCCGCCGGGATGGACCAGGCCCTCCCGCAACGAGCGTTCGTGTCCCAGCGCGACGGTGGCCCGCCTGGTCAGCCGTACGGGCGGGTCAGCCCCGAGCAGGACCTGACGAATCGCCTGGGTCAGCTCGTACGACAGACCCGACCAGCCAAACGCCATCCAACGTGCCCGTCCCCCGCCATCGGCCGGTTCCACGAAGCAGCGTCGGCGGCGCCAGTCGATGTAGGTGACCCGCCAGCTTCGTCCGGCGAGCAGCAGCCTGCGCTCACCCTGCACCTCCTCGACGAGCAGGCTCGGGTCCACCCGCCCCAACTCGGTGCGCCCCATCAGCACGGTGAACTCGGGTGGCCCGGTGAACACGGCTGTCATCTCCATGAAATGCCGCCGGCCAAAGACGAGTTCGGCGGCCGGGCCGATGAACAGCATCCCGTCGTCGGAGTCGAGGTACCCGTGGTCGACCAGGTACCGCACGACGATGTCCGCGCTGCGGCCGAAGGGTTCCAGACCGTTCCACCACTGCGACCACACCTGATCGCCGACCCGGTGCTCCTGCAGGCAGAGCGCGAGAATCTGTTGCGCGACGATGTGGCGCGGCTCGGGTGGCGCCGCGATCGGCTCCACCCAACCGCCTCCCCATAGGCACAGCAGAGCGGCGGCCTCGACCAGGGACCGGTGGTCGAGGGCGAGGAAGAGACAGTTCCGAGTGGTATCGGCCCGGCGACCGGTACGGCCGAGACGTTGGAGGAAGGAGGCAACCGTCGGCGGTGCGTCGATCTGGATGACCCGGTCGAGGTCCCCGACGTCGATGCCGAGTTCGAGGGTACTGGTCGAGACGATGACGCAGTCCCGGGCTTCAGCGAACGCCTGCTCGGAACGGCGTCGCTCCTCGGCGGACAGGGAGGCGTGCGAGAGGAAGGTCGTCACGCCCAGGCCGCGGAGGAGCTGGCCGAGCTCTTCGACGGTCTGCCGTGCCTCGCAGAAGACCAGTCGCTTCTCCCCCGCGTGCAGGGCGGCGATGACCGTGGCGGCGTTGTCAAGCGAGCCGACGAAGTCCAGCTCCACCTCCCCCGCCGGCGCGCCACCCGGCGAAGCCTGCGGCGGCGCGTCGAGCGCGACGACCGCCGACGGCCGGGTACCGTGGCCCGAGCCCTGTAGCCATCGCAGCAGCTCCGGTGGATTGCCTACGGTCGCGGAGAGTCCGACCCGCTGCAGGGGGCGCCCGATCAGGTGGGTGAGGCGTTCGAGGACGGCCAGCAGATGCCAGCCCCGGTCGTCACCGGCGAAGGCGTGCACCTCGTCGACGACGACGGCCTGTAGCCCTTCGAAGAACAGGCGATGGTCGACGTTGGTGCTGACGAGCATCGACTCCAGCGACTCGGGGGTGGTGAGCAGGACGTCCGGCCGGTCCCACAGCAGCGCCTTGCGCGCAGACGAGCCCACGTCACCGTGCCAGATCGCAGCGCGTCGGCCGATCCAGCCGATGTAGCGCTCCAGTCGGGGTTGGAGGTTGTTGAGCAACGCCTTGAGCGGGCAGACGTAGAGCAGCGACGTCCCGGACCATTTGTCCGCGGTCATCCGGGTCAGCAATGGGAAGATAGCCGCCTCGGTCTTGCCCGCGGCCGTTGGTGCGATCAGCAGCGCGTCGTCACCGCGCAGCAACGGCGTGACGGCGGCCTCCTGCAGCGGGCGGAGGTCCCGCCAGCCGAGTGAGTTGACGATGTGGTGCAGCAACACCGGGTCGAGTGCGTCGGCGCTCATGTCGGCAGGTCGAGGTCGTCAGCCGTCGCGTAGTTGCGCTCGACCTCGGTCAGCTCGTCCGAACGCAGCGTCAACGCGTAGTGCTGGCGGGGGTTCCAGTCGTCGAACTGGTCGATCCGGTCGAGGACGTCGGCGACCAGCTTCTTGAGGTAGATCCGCGGAGCGACGCCGACCTGACCGCCGAGCTTGCCGGTCACTGCCCGCGCCAGCTCGCCCAGGTAGGCGTCATCGACGCGCGCCACGCGGGGACCGTCGTAGAGCGAACGCACCTTGACGCCGAGTTCGACCAGGGCGTCGATGGTGAAGCCGGCGAGCCGGATCTGGGTGGCGCGGGGGTTGTCCCACCTCGGTTCCGGGCCGAAGTCGGTCGCCAGTCGTTGGGCCAGCGGGGCCAGCCGCTGGATGCCCTGGGTACCGTCGTAGAAGGCCGGCGTCCCGGTGATCATCAGGAACAGGCCGGGAAACCGGCCGGCGTAGATGTCGTCGACGAGTTGCCGCAGCGCGTTGAGCGCCTTGTCTCGCGCGTCCGAGCGCACCCGCTGCAGGGTCTCCACCTCGTCGAGGACCAGCAACAGACCGGGATGTCCGCTGTCGCGCAGCACGGTGAGCAGGCCCTGCAGAAAGCTCAACGCGCCGAAGTGGTCCAGGTCGCCCTTGACTCCGGCGAGCCGGCGGGCCGACGCCGCGACGTACGGCTGGCCACCGAGCCAGGCCGCGAGACCGTCGGCGGCAGCCATGTCCCCGGCGGCGGTGGCGGTACGGTACCCGCGTAGCGCGGCGGCGAAGCCCGGCGTGATACGGGAGATGGCGGCCAGCCGGCGTTCGAGCAGTTCCCCGACCGCCGCATCGAGCCCGGGCGCGTCGTCCTCGGCGACCGTACCGAGGCCGAGGACGTCCTCTTCCAGCGCGAAGATCCAGCCGTCCAGGATCGGGCGCAGGGCACTCGGACTGAACTGCTCGGTGGCGAGTTGCTCGACCAGGCGCCGGTACACCGTCTCCATGCGGTGTAATGGCGTCTCGGTCTCGGAGACCTGTACCTCGGCGGTGGCGAAGCCGAGCCGTTTGGCGCGCTCGGCCAACCAACGCGTGAAGAACGTCTTGCCCGCGCCGTACTCGCCGCGCACCGCCTTGAACACGCTGCCGCCCTTGACGACCCGGTCGAGGTCGTCATCTACCACCCGGACGAACCGGTCCAGCCCCACGGCGAGCACGTCGAGGCCGTTGACCGGTACCGCGCCGCGCCGCAGCGCGTCGATGATCTCCTGCCGACGGCGCACCGAGACCTCGGGGCTCATAGCTGGAACTGCTCCACCAGCAGGGCCGTGTCCAGCTTCACGGTCTGGCCGTCGGGATCGATGGTCAGCACCGGATACCCCTCGACCTGTAGCAGCCGCATCAGTTCGGTGATCGAACCACGGATGCGGTGCGCCGGGACGCCGGCGTGGGCAGCCAGCGTGTCCAGGGTGGCCCGGCCGTTACCGGCGAGCAGCACGCCCAGCAGCGCCGCGACCCGCTCGTCGGGCAGCGGCGCCCGGGCACGTCGACGCGCCGCGTACGTGTCGCTGCGCAGCAGGTTCTCCACGAGCGCGGGCCGGTGCGGCGCCCGGGTTTCCGGCGCGGCCGATGCGACGTCGACGTCGAAGAGGACGTCCGGCTGCGGCGCGGTCCGGGCGGGGCCGCGCCGTTGTGTGGACAACCGAACCGGCGGCTCGCCGGCGGCAAGGGGTTCGCGCCACCAGTCCGGGCTGGCTACCGGGGCGCCGGCCCAGCCGGGTACCGCGTCCTCGACGCCCGCGCTCAGGACCACCAACGGGATCACCGCCTCGGCCGGCGCGGCACCGCCGTGGTACCCGGCCTTGCGCGGCCCATACCGCAGTTCCTCCCGCCACGGCAACACCACCCGGCCGCCCGCCTTCGCGACCCTCCCCCCATGGACGAGCACCTCGCCGTCACCCGGTGGGGTCGTCGCCGGGCGCCAACGGTTCTCGCTGGTGTTCTGCGCGCGTTGGACCGCCTCCGGACCGCGGTCGATGACGTGGCCGTGGTCGGAGACGAGCACCACCACCCGGTCCTGGGCGAGGGTGAGCAGATCGCGGACGGCGACGATCGTCTCGTCGCTCCACACGATCGTGCCCGGGTCACTGCGGTCCAGTGCGTCGTCAATGGTGTTCACCACGGCCGCGACGAGCCCGCGCTCGGGGTCGGCGAGGGCGGCGGTGACCTCGCTGTCCAGGGCCGACCCGGCGCCGGCCCGCAGCGCGGCCTTGTGCAGCAGCCGGCCATCCGGGAAGCGATGCGCGAACGCGGCGCGCTCCTGCGCCTGGGTCCCGACGGCGATGCGGCCGGCCAGCAGGCTGTACCGGCTGACCTCGGTGATAGTGGGCAGCGCCGCGAGGACGCCGACGCGTTGCCCGCCCTCGGGCGTCAGCTCTAGCCAGGCGCCGTTGCGGGTCAGCGACTCGGCGAGTTCGGTTGCGGCAGCCGTACTCATGCCGTCCATGACCAGCAGCAGCACGCGCCGGTCCCGATCCAGGATCGGCCGCACCACACGGTCGAGCACGTCCTCGACCCGAAGGAGCGCGCCGGGTTGCGCCTCCGCGGCGGTCGCGGCCGCGAGCAGGTCAGCGAACTGCCGGTCGTGGCGGGCACGGCGGGCGTCAACCGCACGATGGAGCACCTGGTACGGCTCGGCAACCTGCGGATCCGGGTCCCCGGCGAAGATGTCCAACCTGGCCCGGTCGACCCAGCCGTCCACCCGTACCTGCCGCAGCAGGGCCTCGTACAGCGTGCCCGGGGTCGACTCGTCCACCGTGGACAGCCAGCGCAGGAGGCGCACGGCCATCCGGGCGGTCTCCACCCGCCGCAGGTCCGCCGACCGGTGCTCGGCGACGGCTGACAGGAGCGCCTGCGCCTTGGCGACAGCTACCGGTTCGGCGCGGTTGCCGGCCGGCACGGCGATCCGTACCGCCGCTGCGAAGGCGCGCAATCGTTGGGTGAAGCCGCTTGGCAGGATCACCGACCCGCCCAGCAGGTCGGTGACATCGATCTGCGCCGCCAACGCTTCGGCGCGACGCAGCATCCGTTGCGCCTCATGGACGTCAGACTCGTGGACCCGGTCCAGCCACGCCTCGGCCGCCCCACGCAGCGCCGCCGCCTCCCGGTCGGTGAGCTGGCCGACGCGCGGCTCCAGGCGTACCCGGCCGGCCACCGCCACCGGACTCTTCGCCCTCGCGGCCGGCCACAGCACGCCGGCCAGAAGCCCGAGCGGCAGGGCGTCGACACCATGGCCGCTGCGTACGGCCGCCATGATCGGAACGGCGGCCGGACCGGCGATCTCGGTCAGGAAGCTCGACACACCGTCGGCCACATCCGCCCGTACGTCCCGGAAGCGCATCATCGCCGGCGCGTCGGCGCTCCACTGCAGCAGCCCTGCGCTGTCGATCTGCTGCCGGTCGATACCGAGCAGGTGCGCGGTCAGGCATCGCAGTGCGTGGTCGCGGGTGAGCACCTTCCCGGCCGGTGGTGGCCAGCCGTCCGCCGGAGCGTTGTCGGTGAGGGCGGCCGCCACCCAGCGGCCGGTACGCACCAGCGTCGGGTCGAGGTCGACGCCGCCGAACATCTGCCGGACCAGCTCCCATGGGTCGATGCTGCGCACGGTGTGGTAGCTCACGTGTGCCAGCAACCCGTCGCCAAGCTCCGCGTCGCTCAGCTCGGTCAGCAGTGCGAGCCGCTCCTCGTCGGCACGGTCATGCAGCGCAGCACGCGCGGCCAGTGGCGTCAGGCACGCCACCACGCGGACCGTTGCGCCGCCAATGTGCAGCACCGGTTCGCCGGTCCACTCAGGACGGGCGCGCAGCGCGATGGCGACACCGGCGTCCTTTTCCGCCAGCCACGCCTCGACCTTGCGCCGCACTGCGTTGGCCTGGTCGCCGTTCACAACGGCTCCCAGGTGACCCGCACGGCCCGGCCAGCAGCCAGCTCGGCCCTGATCTCCGCGACGACAGGTTCGAGTTCCAACTCGTCCCGGACATCCTTGCGGCGACTCCTGACCGGATCATCGACGCTCTCGGGCGCCTCGACAACCGGCGGCTCGACAACCGGGCGCTTGTCGATCGGGGGTTGGGCTATCCCCGGCTGCTCGGCCAACAGGGCGGTTACTTGGTTGGTGGCGTGGCGCAGCGCCGCAACCAGGTCGTCGGCGTGCTGGCCGCGCCGCGCGGTGGTGCGCAACTGCTCGATCACCGCACGGAACCGCTCGTCGGTCGCCGCCCGGCTCACCGCCGCCTCCAGCAGGGACCAGGACGTCCCTTCCAGCGCCGTGTTCACCTGTGGCGCCTGCTTGAACGCGACACTGGCGGCCTTGAAGTCGATGTCGCCGACATCGGCCCGCGCGACGATGTCGACGAGCACCACGTCATCCGTCTCCGCCGCCACGGTCTTCAGCAGCGCCGCCACCCGGTGGGCGGTACCGAGCCGGCCAGCCCCCTCGGTCAGCCCGAGCACGTCGGCGTGCTCCGTCAACCCGGTGAGCAGCGCGGCGGCGGACTCCTTGTACTGCTTGGCAACCTCCCGCATGGTGCCGGCCAGCTCGCCGAGCGTTGCCGGGCTGCGCCACTCGGGCAACGGTTTGCCGAACAATGGCTTGCCGCGTTCGATCGCCGCCCGCCACGACTCCTCGGACGGCATCGGCGGGTGGCGCAGTTCGAGCTGGTCGTTGATGGCCAGTACCGAGCTGACTTCGACCTTGGTGCCGTGCTGGTACCAGGCGAGCTGCTGGTCGAGCGCGAAGACGGCGAGGATGAGGTGCTTGAGCTCGCGGTCGAAGCCGTGCGCCGCCGGCTTGTCCACCAAGTCGAGCAGCAGGCCGACCGGGAAATGGTCGGTGTACCCCCGCGCTGCGGCTTCCTTGAGGAAGTGCTGGCTCCACCAGCAGTTGCTTGTGATGAGTACGTACCGGTGGTCGACCAGCTCACCCAGGCGCAGATGGTTGCAGATGCGCTGCACAGTCTTGCGGTCGGCGGTGTCCACTGCAGTGCCGCGGGTTTCGTCGGCAGCGGCGCGCTGGGCGTACTGCAGCACCTTGGCCAGCTCGCCACGGGTGATCGGCCGCTCGTCGTCGGGCAGGTGCGGCTTGCCGGGGTACGCCCATTCGAGCAGCTCGCCGGTCAGGTTCTCGAACGCGGTCCGCAGCGTACCGCCGCGCGGGTCGCCCACGCGCAGCCCGTGCGCCAGCGTGTGCAGCACGCCGATCGAGTCCTCCTCGACGTCCGCCGGCTCCGGCTTGGCCGCGCCGTACGCCTGCTTCAGCGCGGCCAGCAGCGACGCCCGCACCTGCTGCTGGCGCTGTTGCAGGTACACCTTGCCCTGCAGCCGATCGGCCACCGACCAGTCGGCGGCCAGGGTGTTGAGCCGGTCGCCGTTCCCGAGGTCGCCGAGCAGATAGTTGATCTTAGCGAGCTGGGCGACCCGCCCCATCATGTCGTCGGTGAGGAACAGCGGCAGCCAGAAGACGGTACGGGAGTCGTTGCCCTGCAGGCGTTCGATCCGGGACCGGTCGTCGGACCGGGTGTTGCCCGGACTGTCGAACGGGTAGTCCACGATGATGCGCCACGTCTCTCCGGTCGAGAGTACCGCGGCGTCCGGCAGGGCGTCCTGGTCGCGAACGTTGCCGAACCGCACGTGGACCGTGTGCCGCCGGCCGCGCCAGTCGCGTTGGTGCGGCAGGTCTCCGAAGGTACCCTCCGTCTCGGCCAGCCCCAGCTCTGCGGCGACCATCTCCCGGACGATGCGTTGCAATGACCCGGTCATCGTCTCGTTGTTGGGCACCAGGTCGAGCAGCCGGTCATAGTCCACACTGGACAGCTTCAGCGAGATGACCGGGTCTGGCCCGTCGCCGACGTGCAGCTCCCCCGCGTCGGCGGCGAGCTTGCGCATGCGGTCGAGCACGATCTGGTTTTCGTACCCCGGAATCGGTGAGGCGATCGAGCCGAAGTTCAGCGCGTGCAGCTTCGCGGCGGTGAGGTTGCGCAGTGCCGGCACCTCGGGCACCAGCGCGCTCAGCAGCAGCGTCTTGATGAGCTTGTCGTCGAGGCCGAACCCTTCGTGCGCGCCGGCCTCGGCCTCGCCGATGCCGTGCCGGGCCAGCAGCAGCGGGCGCAGTTTCTGCTGGTACGTCTCCCGCGCGTCGGCGAACAACTGCTTCAGCTTCGGCCGGTCAGGTAGTTCGCCGTGCAGCACCAGCGGCTCGAACAACGACGCGACCCCGATGAGGTCGTTGACCTGCAACGTGTTCCGGCGCGCGGACAGCAGCTCGGTCATCACCTTCAACGCGGTGCGCTCGCGCTGCAACGCCTGGGACAGCGCGACGAGCGTGGCGACCAGCGCGGGCGAGAACGGGTACAGCTTGCGGAACGCGGTCGCGTCGGAGCCGATCCCGGCGTCACCGTACTGCGCTCCTAACAGCAGCGTGTCCCACACCTGCCGGTTACCGCGCACCGCCGCGAACGCGTCGTCGATGACCTGACGGGCCGCCTCATCCTTCGGCCGCAGCAACCGCTTCTCGGTGATCTCCGGCAGGTTGGTGTCGGCCAGCACGATCTCACCCAGCCGTCCCTGCACGCTGCGCATGACGTGCGCGAGCGCCTCCCGTTCGGTACCGCCGACCTGCGGGCCCAGGAAGTCCTCCAGGTTGCGCTGGCGGGCCACGAACGAGACGACCGGCAGTGGCCGGGCGGCGTCGGAGGACTCGACCAGCTTGTTGAGCTTGGCGCCCTCGGTGTTGACGAACGTGTGGTTGGCGAGCTTGGTCGACAGCCACAGGATCAGCTCGTCCAGGAACAACACCATGGCGTCGTACCCGAGATCCTTGGCGTGCCGGGTGATGACCGAAAGGCCCGTGTCGAAGTCCAGGTACTCGCCGCTGCGCACCGCCCCGGTGAAGAACGCCGCCGTCAACGCGGAGACCAGACCGTCACGCTGCTCCGTACCCGGCGGGCAGACGGCCGCCGCCGCATACGTCTCCGCCGTCCAACCGGCCGCGCGGGCGCGCAGCGCCGCCAGGTTGCTCCCCGAGCCGCCGGGCGCCGCGCCACCTTCGCTCAAGGCGGCGAAGAACCGATCGTCGCCCATCCGCTCGCGCAGCCGCGCCGCGTCGGCCAGCAGCGCGTCCGAACGGTGCACGGCTGGCGCCGGCGCCTCCGGGTGCAGTGCGGCGATCTGGTTGAGGTACCCCTCCAGGACCGCCTGCTCCACCGACTGCGCGTCGAGCATGTGGAACGTCAGCGTCAGGATTTTCTTGCCGTGAAGCCAGGGATCGGCCGCCGTGATCGGCTCGGACAGGTTGCGGACCGCCCGCGCCTCCGGGTTGTGCTGGAGGATCTCCCGCAGCACCGCCATGAAGTGCGACTTGCCCGAGCCGAACGAGCCATGCAGGAACTTCGCCTGCGACCGCCCACCCGGACGCAACGCGTGCCCGGCCATCTCCAGCGCCTCGGCGAAGTTGCCCTTGAGCTGATCGGTTACCACGTAATGGCGCAGGTCCGCACCCTCGGATGCGCGCACCACGAAGTCGGCGTCGCCGACCGACTCCGGTATCTCGATCAGGTCCCGCAGCAGCGTCATGTCAGCTCCTCAACACCGCGCAGTTGACGAAGGGTGGCCCGGTCGGCGCATAGGGCCGACAGCTCCGTGTCGATCAGGCCGCTGAAGAACTCGGCCGGCGAGCCCGGGAAGCCCGGCCGACCTTCGGCATACCACTGATGCAGCCACGGCTCCAGCTCCGCGATGCCGGCCAGCAGTGGCAACAGCTTCTGCGGCGGCCAGGCCGCATTGTTCTTGCGGTCCAGGTAGACGGTGGCCGAGGCTTGGGCCTGCGCCAGGTGGTCCCACCCCGCCCAGCCGAGCAGGTCGCCGCCGTCGCGGTCCATTCTCGGGTACGAGATGAAGCGCTCCTTCGGCACGTCCAGCTTGCCGCGCGCCCGCCAGTAGGACGGCTTCACGAAGTCCGCCGAGGTGTACTTCGGTGGCACTTGGATGTCGACCTTCTCTCCCGCGTCCTCGCGGCGCTGCAACGCCCAGGTGCGCTCCCACTGCGCCCGCTTACGCAGCCCGTCGGGCTTGTACCTGGCGGCCGGCAGGAACGGTACGTGCTCGTCGGCGACCAGTTTGCCAAGCGTCTTGGTGACGTCGTGTTCTGCAGTACCCATCCAGAGGTCGAGGACCGAACGGAACTCGTCGTCGTGGCGCAGCCGGTCGGAAAGCTGGGCGACCGAGAGTGGGGTCGGGGCGCCGCCCCAGAGTGCGGGTGCTTCCAGGCGGTCGAGCAGCCAGTCGCGCAGTGCGGCCTGCTGCATCGCGTCCCAGCCCTCGGTGGCCCAGCGGCGCTTGCACTCCGGCCGCTCGATGAGCGCGATGTTACGGTCTGACTCGATGGTCTGGATGCGACGCTCTACTGTGGACCGGTACTCGTCGGACCAGTGGGACGGCAGCTCGGTGATGGGCGTGGACCTGTGCCGCGCGAACCACTGAACATTTCCTTCTTCGGCGATCGACTTGCGGGCCATCGCGATCTCGAACGCCCGCTCGCCGAGCTTCAGTTCTGGTGTCTTTTTGGCGGTGATCGGCTCCTCGGTCAGCTTGTATAGGCTGTACGTCTCCCAGTCGAGTTCCTCCTGCAAGGCGATCATCCGCGCCCGGGTGGACTCGTATTCTGCGCGGGCCGTCGCCAACCGCACCCGTGTCGGAATCTCGGTGGCGGCAACAGCCGCCGGGGTCAGCGTGGCGAGCCGCTGCGCCAACTGGTCGATCTCCCGGCTCAATTCCAGCGGGGACCGCTCTGGCAGCGGAAACTGCTCAACCTTCGTGCCAGTGAATTCAAAGAACCGTTCCCACGCGTAGCGAGCTGTAGAGCGCTCGCCTCCTCGGTTTCCCTTGTCCTGGCTGACCTGTTTGAGCCAAAAGCAGGCGGTCGAGCTGTTGAGTATGCCGAGCAGCCGCAGATGATCGTCCTCCGACGCGCCTTCCGTCAGCTTAATCACCGGCGCATGTCGGTTGAAGACCCTTCCGCCCCGGTCCAACACAAAATGATTGTGCGTCGCGATGTCAGCAAACGTGATAGACAAAGGCACCTTCACGCGACCACGGTAGAACTCTCGGTACTCGTGCCAATCGAAATCATGAATCGTCCTGACTACAACGCCGAACCTCTTGCGCGTTAGAAGCACCTCGCGATTCGGCCACAAGAATCTAACCAAGGATGGCGGCACAGGAACGACCGCAAGTAGGTTCGAATCATAGGGCCAGACCACGACAGTCCCTGGCTCCACTCCGAAGTCACGGACATCGTCGCCTTCGATCATAGGACGATAAGGCAGTTTGCCAAATCGCTCCGCTGTTGGGAAACGGTCAAGTATGTAGGCGTCGTCCGCACCTGTGATCGCATAGAAACCAATATTGTTGGCGGCTTCAACAAGCCGGACGACTGCAGCGTTGTTGATGGCAAGTGTTAGGCCGACGGCGCCACCGCCACTCAGGCTCCAAGGATGTCCGGCGAGCTGGTCACGCGGCGAGTTCGCTGAGCTGATCCAATCGGACTCTGAGCCGGGCCGATCGACTTGACCAACGATAGCCGTCCAGACGAGGCCCTTGGCAGGCACATCGGGCTCTGTCGGCTCACCGCGAACGCCGAGCACGGTGCGGAGCGTTGTGGTGCGGCGACGGCTGTTCCGGCGTCCGACCAGGATAACCGTTGGGGTGCCATGTCCGGGAATGAATGCGCCCGATGTATCAATGACCTCGGTCAACTCGACTTCGTGTGCGAAGTAGTTCTCGATGAGCTTCTTGCCGAACTCGCGCTTCATGAACGAGTTCGACGTGATCTGCCCGACCCACCCTGCACCCTCGCCGTCGGCGTCCGAAGACCTCGCCAGGTCGAAGAAGCGCTTCGCGAATGGCACCGTCATCGCGTACTGGCGGTGGCAGACCGTAGGGTACAGCTCCCGGTACTTCTCGTTGAGTGCCTTGTCCTTGACCGTGATGTACGGCGGGTTGCCGACCACGACGGTGTATCTCTGATCCAGGTACTCCGCCAGCGTGTCGGCGTCCTCCGTGGCATACGCGAACGCCGGCCGTCCCTCCGACATCGCGACCATGTCGCCCTGGTGGCTCGATTTCGTGCCCCACTCCAGTAGCGAGTCACCGGTCGCCACCCGCAACGGGAACTTCGGCGCACGTTCCAAAGAGGACAGTCCACACGCTTTCAACGCCGCGACCATCAGCCGGAACCGGGCGATCGCCACGGCGAACGCGTTGATGTCCACCCCGGTCACGTGGCCCAGCGCCCGCTGCACCAGCTCGCGGACGTCGGTACCCGGCTCCCGCTCCTTCCACATCCGCACCAGCCGGTCGAACGCCCCAAGCAGGAAGTGCCCCGACCCGCACGTCGGATCGATCACGGAGGTAGCCGGCAGCCCGAACTCACGCACGGAAGGCTCGAACGTGCGGTCGAGGATGAACTCCTCCACGAACTCGGGCGTCTGCAACAGCGCGTAGGTGGCTCGGGCGTGCGCGGACAGGCCCTGGTACAGGTCGCCGAGGAACCGTGTCTCCAGCTCCGGCGTATGCAACGACACCAGCCCTGCCCCGCGCCGGAAGAAGTCCGACAGCGTCTCGGCAGCCTCACCGGAGACATGAAAACGCCACACCGGATTGTGCTGGTCGAACAGCGCTCCGGTCGGCCGTAGCTCGGCCAGGTAGGAGAAGGCGTTCTGCAGCCAGTGCCGGTCGTTGTGCTCTCGCGGGTTGGAGATGATGAACGCCTGCCGGTTCTGCACCGCCCGTTCCACCGGTGCGATGGCCTCCGGCCCGCCGATCCACAGCTTCTCGACCAGCCCGTTGTCCTCGCAGAACCGTACGAACACGCAGCCCAGCACCCAGGCCACCGCCGCCTGGTCGAGCACGTCCTCCAGCCAGCTCTCGAAGCTGGCGCCGACCCGCCCGGCGCGCTCAGCCCCGTCGTACTCCGTCCGTAGCGACGACCGCAGCCCGTCGCCGGCTGCCACCTGGCCACGCAGGTCGTCCAGGAGGTGCTTGACCTGGCCCTGCAACGCCTTCAGGTCGATGATGCCGGTCCGGGTCGGCGCCGATCGGCTCATCGCGGTGTGGTCCTCTCCACGACTGGGCTGATCCAGGAGTCCGGCAACCGTATCGACTGGCTGGCCGGTGAGGTGAGCGGCAACGGGGCGTCGTCGAGCATGGCGGGGTCGGGGCGCCGCGCGGGCACCAGCAGCAGCCGCGCGGCCGGACGCGGCCGGCTGGTGTCGGCCAGTTCCTGCAGCAGTCGCATCTGTCCGTACCGGGCAAGCGGTGCCGCCTCGGTGATGAGCACCGGCCCGCCGGCCCTGTCGATGGCCTGCCGTATCGCCGGTACCACGTCGTGGGCGACCAGTTCGGTGAGACTGCGGAAGTCGGGATCGGTCGGCGAGCCGTTGTCGGCCGAGACGATCGCCTCCCATGGAAAGTCCAGCGCCCGCAACCGTTCCAGCAGGATCGCGGTGACGTCGACCTCGACCAGGCCCAGCCGGGACAGCAGCGCGCGCCGGGCACCGGGCAGCTGCCGGAAGGACGCGAGCACCGCGAGGAAGCCGTTGCGGCGGATGGCGTCCGCCAGGCGTCTGTCCACTTCGGACGCTTCAGCCGCACCGCCCAGCGGCGCGAGCGATGTGCCGGTACGGGTACCGGTGACCGACGGTTGGTGGCGCGGCGCGTAGTTCTGCGTGGTGGCGTCCCAGAACAGCGGCACGTCGCAGGCGGACAGGAGCGTGTCCAGGTCGGGGCGCGCGGCAGCGGTTTCGCGCGCGGGAACCGGGCCCGCACCCGCGCCTGCACCTGCTCGGTGGCCAGGCGCTGGCCGACGAGGCTGCCCACGGCCAGGCGCAGTGCCCGGCCCTCGGCCATGCCGACCGGGTAGAGCTGACCCTGCGCGTTGACGTCAGCGGTGTCGCCGCTGGCCGCGGCGGCGAGCTGGAGCAGCCGTTGGTCGGTCAGCAGCGGCATACCCTCGGGCGCGGCCACCGCCCGCAACGCCTCGACCGCCCGGCCCCGGGTCGGCAGCGGGTCGGCGGCAGCCAGCTGGGCGGCTCGCTTGCCCAGCCGTACCGCGTAGTCCAGCCGCTGGCCGGCGGTGGTGACGGCGTTGGGGTCGTCGGGTTCGCGCCCGACCAGTACCGTGGCCGAGCCGCGCAGCCGGTGGATGGCCAGCCGGGCGTCGCCACCCCGTGTCAGCTCGGCCTCGACCGCTGCGCGGACCAGGCCGATCGCCTGCGGTAACCGCCTAGGTTCGGGCGTGTACGAGCCGCGCGCCGCGATCAGTGCCTCGGCCAGCTCGGCGGCCGACATCACACTGCCCCGGGTATCCAGCAGCGCGACGATCTCTTGCCGGACCTGGGTCAGGACGTCGTCGGCCAGCCAGGTCTTGACCACCTTGCGCAGCCAGATGGAGATCTGCGGTTGGCTCTGCCCACAGCCGCGCGCCGCCTCGGTCTGTGCCGGCCAGCACAGGAAGGTACCGTCCAGCGCCGGCTTCTGCCCGAGCAGGACCTCCAGCGTGTCCCGTTCCTTGCCGTGGCGCTTGGGGAGCAGGGTCGCACAGACCGCCTCGATGCCATGCGGGGGCGGGAGGTCGGTCGACCGCTCCGGCTGTGGAGCGGGCAGCCGTGGTCGCAGCGACCGGGCGAGCGCGAGGATCTCCTTGCGGGTGGCGTCGGGTACACCCTTGGCGCGGGTCAGCGCCGAGGGTTCGTAGTCCAGCAGCTCGCCGACCGTGTGGACGCCCAGGCGTTCCAGCGCCGAACGGGCCCGAACGGTCAGTCCGGTGGACTCCAGCGGAGAGTCGCGAGTGGGCTGCTGTTCGGCCGGCCCGGCCGGGACCGGCTCCGGGATGTCGGTGAAGATGGCCCGCCAGGCGTCGGTCATCTCCTCCGAGGTGGCGAACCGGGAGCTCGCGTCGCGGGCGAGCGCCCGGCGGAAGAAGTCGACCAGCCGATCGGCGATCGCCGGGTCGAACGCCGACGGCTCCAGCGTGACCTCGTCGCTGATCGCGGCGGGGTTCGCGTTCTCGCCCCAGCGCGGCAGCGTACCGGTCGCCATCTCGTACAGGGTCACCGCCGCAGCGAACCGCTCCGCCGCGGCGTCGTAGCGCATCCGCCGCGGCGGGCCGAGGAACGGATCCAGATACGGTACGGTCCCCGCGGTCAGCTGGTCGGCGGGCGCCTCGGCCAGCGAGAAGTCAAAGATGCACAGGTGCGGCTGCTTGTCCTTGGGCCGGGGACGTGCGGCCAGGTTGGCCGGCTTGATGTCTCGATGCCAGACACCATGGCCGTCGAGCAGCGTGACGATGTCCAGCAGGTCCTTGCCGTAGCGCCCCAGCAGCTCCAGGACGAGCCTGCCGTCGCGGAGGTCTTCGGCCAGTGTCCGCGGCCCGGCGCTCTCCAAGAGCAGTGCGGTCCGCTCGCCGATCGTCACCGGCCCTTGGACGACGGCGGCGACCTGCCAGTGCCGCAGCTTCGCCAGTGCGCGGGCCTCGGCGGCCAGCCGATCCCCGTGCTGCTCGTCCCGGGCGACCTTGAGCACGAGCTCACGGCCATCTTCGGTCTTGACCAGCAGCGCGGTGGCGGTGGCTCCGCTGCCCAGCCGCCGCACCACGGTGAGGCCACCGTCGAGCCGGTCACCCTTGTGCGCCTTGAGCGGATCGAGGACCGGTTCGGGCTCGGGGGCGGTCAGCTCCTCCCAGACCTTGTCCAGCCCGGCCCGGAACTGCGCGACGCTGCCGATCCGCTGCGCCGGGTCCCCCCTCGTGGCGTCGTAGACCAGGGTGGCGAGGCTGTGCGGCGCCCCGTCGACCACCGCGGCGAGGTTGAGCCCCGCATCGCGTACGGCGGAGACCAGCTCCTCGACGGTCGCAGCCGGCGCGTTCCCCGCAAAGATCCGGTAGGTCAGCACGCCGAGGGAGAACACGTCGAGCTGGGTACCGGGTACCCGTTCCGCGCTGGTTGCCTCCGGCGCCTGGTACCGGCGGGTCTCGTCGTCGAAGAACAGCTCCAGCCCGGCACCGTCGGTCGACGTGGACAGCCGGGTGACCCGGGTAGCGCCGGCCAGCCGGCCACCGGTCTGCCAGTCCGTCACCACCAGCGCCGGACGCGGCTGGTCCGGGTTGGCAACGAAGATCGCTCTGGGGTTGAGCGCCCGATGGGCCAGCCGCCGCGAGTGCGCGTAGTCGACGATCTCCGCGAGGTCCTGCACCAGGGTCAGCCGCTGGGCTAACGTCAGCCCGGCGCTGCGCCGGGTCAGCCACTGGTCGAGCCGCTCCCACTCCCGCTCGTGGTCGAAGACGACCGCCGGCCCCCACGTGTGGTCGACCAGGTCGACCGCACGTGGAATACCCGGATGGTGCATCCCTTGCAGCAGGCGGAACTCCCGCTCGGCGGCGCGCCGGATGACCGGAAGCTCCTCGTCCGTTGCCCGGCTGGTCAGGTAGAACCGCACCCGGCGGAAGCGCGAGGTGTCCATCGTGTGCCCGGCCAGATAGTCCTGCCAGCCGTTACCCTCGGCGAACGGCTTGGGCAGCAGCAGCAGTTGGCCGACCTTACGATCGCGGACGCTTGGCCGGATCTTCGCCGCTCGTACCATCTCCACGATCTGCCGACCCTGCGCCGGGTCGACCAGGTGCGCGGGGTTCCTCGGGTGGGCCAGCAGGAAGTGCTTGAGGCTCGGCAGGTTGGACAGGGCGTGCGAGTCCAAGCCGTACACATGCTGGCGCCCGACCTCGTCCAGCTTCGACCGCATGAGCCGGGCGTGCAGGAAGACCACCGCGCCGACGTAGGGCGCCTGCCCCTTGGCATAATGCCGGATCAGACTCGCCAGCCGCTTGGCCTTGCGGTTGGCGAGGATGTACGGGTTGTCCTCGGGAACCAGCCGGCTGTTGGGCGCCCGGCGCAGCCATTGCGTACCGTCGCCGGCCACGTCGCCCTGCCAGTGCTTCAGCTCGACGACGTACAGGCCGCTGGGCGTCAAGACCAGCGCATCGACCTCGTTGATCGAGCCGTCGTTGGCGACGAACTCCACGTTCGCCCAGACGTGGTACGGGTCGGCGTCGGGCAGGTACTCCGCGAGCTCGCGGAGACCGTCCTTCTCGTGCGCGTACTCGCTGGGATTGATCTCCTCCCAACGCGGCGAATCCAGGCGCACGTACCGTCCCTCCCTTGCCAGTGCCTGTCGAGCCCCGAGTGCGAACCGGGCCACCAGCGGATACATGCTAGTCGCCGACCGCCGGCCGGCGACCACGTACAGTCGCCATCCGCGTCCCGGTCAGCTGGGGTGTCCGATTCATCCCCCGGAGGACCTGGACGCGACCACACCGGCCACCCCGCGGTACCGTCCAGGTACGGCGGGCCGCCGGGTAGCAGCGGCAGCCCTCGCCCAGCCTGCTACCCGGGGGTACGCCATGGAGCATCCCGTCGAGCACGTCGGCGCCCGCATCAGGTACTGGCGGAAACGCCGCAGCGGTATGAGCCAGGCCGTGCTTGCCGACCTAGCCGGGGTGTCTCAGTCGTTCATCTCGCACGTCGAGGCCGGCAGGAAGAGCATCGAACGCCGCTCCACCCTTGTTGCTATCGCCCGCGCATTGCAGGTCACCGTAGCCGACCTCCTTGGGCAGCCCGGCGATCCCACCGATCCGCTCAAGGCCGACGTCGCCGCTGCGGCACCCGCGATCAGGGCCACGCTGATCGAGATCGAAGAAGGCGAGCGGCGTACCCCGTTGCAGGAGCCAGCCGAGCTGGCCGCAGCGATCGCCCACGTGGCCGATCTACGTATCCGGTCGGACTATGCGGCGATGGCGCCGCTGCTGCCGTCCCTGCTACCCGAGGCTGCGGCGGCAGGGTTCATCCCCCTCGCCCAGGTGGCCTATCAGACTTCGGCGTGCCTGCGCCGGTTCGGATACCGGGACCTGGCCCTGTCTGCGGCTCGGATCGCCGTCAAGGCCGCCAGCCAGGCAGAGAATCCGGCCTGGCTAGGTGCGGCACGCTTCGCCCATGTGCTGACACTTCCGGTTGAAGTGGCCGCCACTACCGGCCGCCTGGCGGACCGTACCGTCGCCCAGCTCCAGGCCAACGCTGCCGACCCAGCGGTACGTCAGGTCCTCGGCCAGCTCCACATGTCCGCATCCTTTGCGCACGCGGTATGCGGGCAAGAGGATGACGCTCAGGCGCACCTGTTGGCGGCTGAGCATGAGGCGGAGACGCTCGGTGACCCGACCGATGGGCTGGGTTTCAACCACATGGGGTTCGGTCCAACCAACGTCGGGCTGTGGCGGATGGCCGTTGCCGTCGAGGCCGGCGAGTATGGGCAGGCGATCGAGCTGTCCAAGAGGGTCGATCCTGGGCCGCTGCGCGTCGTCGACAGACATCAGTCGTACTGGCTGGACTTGGGCCGAGCGCTTGCCCACTCCGGAAAGACGGACCGGGAGGCGTTGGTCGCGTTCATCCACGCTGAGCGGATCGCACCCGTACCGTTCTCGGTGAATCCGCTCGTTCGAGATTCGCTCGTTGCGATGGTGCACCGCGCCCGGCGTCGAGCCGTGCCGCACGATCTGCGGATTCTTGCCCGCCGGGTGGGCATCGAGGTACCCGCATGACCACAGGTCATATCGCGCCGTCATAACGCCCCTACGTTGGGTGCTGCGACCGGTGCGGAATCCGAATCCGTTGACCACCAAGCCCACCCCGCCGAGTAGTCATCGCCCCGCACCGGTCGCGCGAAGCGGGACCTGGCCGGTGTCTCCCTAGCGTCGGCGGCCGGTGTCCTGCCGGTGCGGGCGCCTGTTCCGATATGCCGTAGCAGCTGGACGTCCGCACCGGCCCCCAAAGCTGGGGGTGCGGCTGGCGGTGCTCATGGCGGCCCGGTTGCTGTGCCCCCGTCCAGCTGAGGGACGCGGGCCGGCCCCGCGTCGCTCGCGAACAGGTGCGGCGGCCGGGTGACCATTTCGTGGCACGCCCGCCGGCCGTCGCACCGCCGGAAGGAGTCCCCGGGTGACGGAGCAGCAGAACGTGTCAACGGGGGACCAGCCGGCCAGGGTGGGGTCACCGGCGTGGACGGACGACGGCCAGGGCGAGACCGGTCCGTCCACGCCGGCCTGGCTCGTCGACGTCGACGACGACGACCTGGACGACGTGGCCTGGCAGGCGATCGTCCGCGGCGAGCCGGCGGCAGACCGATGAGCGGGCGGCCGGGACCCGGGCGGCCGGGGCCGTGCCGGCACTGCGAACGGCCGATCGTCTACGACCCGCAGGGCCGGCCGATCCACACGTCCCTGGAGTACGCCTGCCGCGACCGGTGGGGCCTGCTGACCGACACCCACGCCGAGCCGGCCCCGGTGGTGGGCCGCGTTGCCGTCACGCCACCGTGCCGCCGCCCGCAAGGTCGCTGAAACACAAAAAGACCGGGACCGTCGCACGTGGACGGTCCCGGTCTTCGTCTGTCCGGCCAGGGTTGCTCAATGCTGCGCGGCGGCCAGCAGCTCGGGAACCTCGGCGCCGTTTGCCCGGGCCGGGGTGTCCACCGTGGACGCCCGCGCCAGGTTGGCCAGATACCGTCGTGCGGTCAGCTCGGACACGCCGACCTTGGCCGCCACGGTGGATCCGGCCGCGCCGGTCGATGCCATCCCGCACCGCTTCGGCTATGCCTACCAGCCCGACCTGCTGACCGTCTGCAACTACATCCCGGTGCACAGCCTCGTATTCCGCCGGTTGCCCGGCGGGGCGCGCTTCGACCCGGCCCTGCCAGCCCTGGAGGACTGGGACATGTGGCTTCGCTTGACCGGCAGGCACGGCTTCCGGCTGCGGCACGTGCCCGAGCCGACCGTGATCTACCACCGAGTGCCAGACCAGACCAGCATGACCGGCGACGCGTCCACCCAGGCCGCGGCGTTCAACCGGTTCGGCGACCTGCTGCGCACGCTCTGGCGGCGATGGCCACCGGCCTCACCCAAGGCCGGCCGGTTCCGCGCCTACCTGGGCGTCCTGTACTGGCAAACCCTCGCTCACCTCGCCACCGCCCGGCCCGTGTCGCCGTGCTACTACGAACGCTGCGTCCGCGCGCTCTTCGACGCCTGGACCGGCGCCGCACCCGAAGATGGTCTTATCGAACGGCTCGCCGCCACCGTCGAGGAGGACACCGATGCGCCCGACCCCCAATGACCGCCCGACCGAGCTGGATGGTTTGACACGCTCGCTGGACTTCCGGTTCGAGACGACGCTGCGCCGCACCGACAAGACATTGCTTGCCGGCGGAAGCCTCGACGGGCAACCCGTGGTGGTCAAGCTGCTGCTCGATCCTGACCCGTTCTGGGCGGCCAAGTGGCGCCACGAGATCGGCGTGTACCGCGTCTTCGCCCGGCACCGCCCACCCGTCCGCGTTCCGGCGCTGCTGCACACCGACGGCACCCGCCTGCTGATCCTGGAACGCCTGCCCGGCCAGCCGCTCGACGCCGACCGCTACCCGACCCGCGCCGTCGACGACCGGGCAGTCGACAGCGCGCTGGACGCGCTGCGTGCGCTGGCCGCCTGGCACCCGCCGGCCGGCGTATTCACCCCGACCTTCGACTACCCCGACCGCGTCCGGCGCTACCACGCGCACGGGCTGCTCGACGACGCCGACCGGACCGCGCTGACGGCCCTGCTGGACGTGTGCGCCGACCGATGGCAGGTCAACCATGGCGACCCGCTTCCGAGCAACCTGCTCCTCCACGGCGACGCGTGCGCGCTGCTCGACTGGGAGTTCACCGGTCTGTTCCTGCCCGGCTTCGACCTGGCGATGCTGCAGACCCTGCTCGTCCGGACGCCGGCCGCACGAGCTCGGATCGAGGCAGCCGTCGCCGAAGACTGCATCGCGGTACCGTTTGCGGTCAACCTAGTCATGGTCCTCACCCGCGAGCTCCGCCTGCACCGCGAACTTCCGCCGGACGCGCCGCACCGCACCCGCCTCGCCCTCCTGGAACCGGCCCGGCAGGAAGCCTGCCGCCGCATCCACGCCCTCGCCGCCGCAGGCGCCTGATGCACGTCTGCCTGGTTCACCGCGACCTGCACGAGGTGACTCGCGGCGGCATCTGCACGGTCTACCGGGCACTCGCCGCGCGTCTCGCCGCGCGCGGCCATCACGTCACCCTGCTGACCCAGGCCACCCCGCAGCCCGTCCAGCTTCCAGGCATTGTCGTCGTCTCGGTGCCCCGCACGGACGACCTTGCGGTACACCGCCGGTCGGTCGCCGAGGCGCTGGCCCACATCCGGCCCGACGTCGTGGACTGCTCCACCTGGGAGGCCGAGACCCTCGCCTATCTTCAGCAACCGCCGGCACTCCGGGCACCGATCCTGGTCCGCGGTGACCTCAGCGCCGCGACCATGAACGCTCCCGGCCTGGCCGCCGACGAGCGCGAACTGCTGCGGCTCGCCGGTGGACGTCGGCTGCCTTCGCCTCGTAGCCCGCAGCCCACATCGGCCCCGGCACGGCGAAACTCGGCCGGCAACGCGACGCCGCGGCGGGCGGTCTCGGCGAGCACCGCCAGGCGCAGCTGCGCGGCATCTGGTCGCTGGGTGCGCGCGATCAGCACCAGGTCAACCAGATCCTTGTAGCGGGTCGAGACCACGACGGCGCCGGTACCTCGGACATGGGTCTCCAGGCACGCGGCCATCTTGTCAGCAACATGATCGGCCAGCGGATAGGGTACGGTAGTCCACCCGCAGCAGACCGGGGATCTCGATCTCCACCAGGGGCGGCACCAGGTCAGGTACGGCGGTCATGGTCTGGCCTGCGACCACGTCCACAGAGAACGAGGCGAAGGGCCGCCCACCCAGATCGGCCACCACAGGAACCCGCAGCCCCTTGTCGCCGACCAACGGTGCTGCCGGACCAAGCTCGAACACGAAGAAGTCCCCGAGATCCTGATCGGCTGCGCGGCGAAGCGCGTGTTCCGCCTCAACCAGATCCGACGCGGACTGCCAAGCCAGATCAACATCCTTGCTGTGCCGGGCGACATCAAGCCGGGCCAGCAGCGCGGTGGCGCCCTTGAGAACCCAACGCTGCGCGTCGGGAGCACGGAAGATCCTCGCCAACAACCGGTCGTAGGCGAACTGGCGCTGCAGTTCGGCCACCGTGAACGCCGACGACGCAGCGAGGTTTTTCAGCCGATCCGTGAGGGCCGCCCGGAACGCCGCGGGCAAGGCACCGGGGAAGACGCCGTCCGGGTCGGTCGTCACGCGGCCTCGGCCAGCATCTGATGGACGAGAGCGTCGCCATCCTCCATCTGGTAGCGCCGCGCCAGCGGCGCCACGGTCACCGCCAGCGCTGTGGGCGTGGTCAGCCCGCGGTTGACGGATGCCCTGGCCCTCGCCGGCAAACCCGTACAGCTGCATACCGCCGATGGCATCACTTTCGCCCTCGGCGCCCGTCATCGCAGCCTGCTACGCCCCCTCGCCGAGCTCGGCCCCACATGGGAACCCTTCGACGCTGACCAATGATCGCCGACACCACGCGTCCCAACCACCGGGCACCAGCCGTCCGGACAACCTCACCGAGAACTCTCCTGAGAACGGGCCGGACCGTTTGAACACCCGGGCCGAACCACATCAACCGATCGGGTACATCTCGTGCCGCCCAGTGCCGCCCAGTGCCGCCGACTGGCGCAACAATCCGGGGTCAAACGAGGGTCAAACGATCTAGGGCCGGTTCTGGATCTCTCCAAAACCGGCCCTTGACCTGCGACTTCCTGGTAGCGGGGGTGGGATTTGAACCCACGACCTCTGGGTTATGAGCCCCGTGAAGCGTTCATTCTCTTCGCTGGCCAGCTTACCGTCAGGATGTTAACATCCAGGTCAGAGGCCATTTGTTAGTGTCGGCACCTGACGCGTGGTGACGCCTTCTGAGGATTCGTCCGCGGACAGATGACGGACAAGCGATCATGACGAGGTGGAGGATGGGGTACGCGAAGCCACGGATCGGAAAAGGCGGCAAGACCCGGTACACAGCTTGCTACGTCGACCTTCGCGGTCGCCTACGCTCGGCAGGTACCTACTCCAGCAAGAAGGAAGCGAACAAGAAGTGGCAGGAGGCCGAGGTCAGACTTGCCGAAGGGCGAGCAACTGACCTCCGTCGCGCGCGGCAGAAGTTCCGGCGCTACGTCGAGGAGACCTGGCTTCCCAACCACGTGATGGAGCTGACGACCCGCGAAGGTTACACATACCAGATCGACAAGCACATCCTGCCCTGGTTCGGCGAGATGAGGATGATCGACATCCTGCCGAGCCACGTCCGCGAATGGGTCAAAGAGCTCCAAGCGAACGGCGTACAGGCAAAGACGTTGGCGAACCTCAAGAATATCCTGAGCGCGATCTTCACGACTGCCTTCAACGACCAGGTGATCTTCATCCATCCCTGCAAGGGCGTCAAGACACCCACTGTCCCTACGAAGCCCTTAACGATCATCACGCCGGAGCAGTTCGACGTCCTGTACGGAGCGCTAGCAACCGCAGACGCCCAGCTCCTCGTCGAAACGGAGATCGAGACCGGGCTGCGGTGGGGCGAACTCACTGAGCTACGTCCCAAGGACTTTGAGTCACCTACGCGCGTGTTCACCATCAGTCGTGCCGTTGTACAGGTTGATCCAAAATTCCACCCAGACGGCAAGCGGTTCTTCGTGAAGGAGTACCCCAAGGACAAGGAGTGGCGGCGCGTGAAGGTCAGCGTGCAGCTGGCCGAGAAGATTGAAGCGCACATCAAGGCAGAGGCGATCGACGACGGCGACCTGCTCTTTGCCCACCGATTGGAAAAGCAGCCGGAGCCGATCCTCCGCGCGGTCCCCAACCCTGACGCGCTCGGCCGCACCGAACCCAATGCCGCCGGCCGAAGGTACAAGCACGGCACGCTGAACGGATACAACGCCGGCAAGTGCCGCTGCCGACACTGCAAGGACGCTGTCGCGATTTACCGCGCAGCGAGGCGATCCGCCGGCAGGGACGAGCCGCGGAACCCACGGAGACGCGTGATCGACACCGATGGTCACATCCCGCGGGACTGGTTCCGGAATCAGGTATGGAAGCCCGCCCGCGAGGCGGCCAAGCTGAAGTTTCGAGTCCGTGTGCAGGACCTACGCCATGCGCACGCCTCCTGGCTCCTCGCAGGCGGCGCCGATATCCAGGTAGTCAAGGAGCGTCTGGGCCACGCCAGGTTGGCGACCACGGAGCGGTACCTCCACACCCTGCCTGACGGTGATGAAAGCGCGGTGGACGCGTTCGCCGCTGTGAGGAACCGGTCCCACCGTAGCGGATGACGGTCATCCAACTGCCTGCGCATGCCCGCTCGGTACGGCGGAGTTGGCTGCGGTGCTGCGGCACGAGCCGTTGCGGACGGCCCTCGATCACCGTGCCGGCGCCTGCATTGTGTGTGGATCAGCGCTTTAGCACACGAGTTCGCATCGTTCCATTCGCGTGGCATTTGCGCCTATTGACACTTGCGTGGTGATCATCGCACCGTACAGTCGGCTTTGTTTGTTGATTGAGCTCTACTCGTGGCGGCCCTCGATGAGATTGGCGACTGCGTGCCGGCCGATGCCGATGCGGCGGCGCTGGCCGCCGAAGAGTAGGTAGACCACTCCGTTTTCGTCGATGGCGAGGCTGGCGTGTCCTCCTCCCGCTTCGCCGAGCGGGTAGAGGTCATCGCCTGTCGGCCCGGCGAGGGTGGGGTCGAACTCGACCTCGACGGGTGCGAAGGCGACCCCGGCGGGTCCTTTCTTGGGGATGTGCAGACCGCCGAACTCGGCCAGGAGTTCGGCTGCGGCTGGAGGCAGCCGTACCTGGTTCTTGGTCAGTTGCTGCACCCAGGCGTCGATGCTGACTCGCCGTCCGGGGTACCAGCCGGCGGCGCGGGCGTGTGCGTCGACCTCGGGCGGCCAGGCATCATCGGTCATCGGGGTCACTGTGCCTTCCTCAGCTGGTAGTGGTCAACCAACGGCTCGCAGCTGCGGCACGGCGCGACGTACTTGCCGTGCGAGGCCGTGCCGGGGGCGCGGATCGCGGCCGATCCCACGTGGGCGCCGGTGGGGTCGGCCCCGTCGTTGAGGGCTTCCTCGATGCATTGGGGAAGCGCGCAGTACCCGTGCCAGATTTCGCGTTCCTGTGGAGGAACGGTGTCGATGATGCCGCGTACCTCATGATCGTGGACGGGGAACTCCCGGCCGCTGTCCGCCGCGTACTGCCGCCCGTCGCGGGTGACCAGCGACTCCGCGGTGCCCGCAATCCGGCCGACGCGCTGGGCCTCGTCGGCCTCCTGCCGCGCCAGCGCGCGGGCGCGCTCGCTGGCGGCACGGTCGACGGCCGCGCCGGTGGCGACGTCGGCGGTGTCCGCAGCGGATTGGGCGGGCGAGGTGGGGGTCGGGCTGGTCGGTGCGCCACCGCCAGCCCGGCTTAGTTTCCCCAGGCGTGCGCCTCTTGCCGTTCGGTGTCGGTCTTGCCCTTGATGTCCTCCAAGCCGCGGCGGGTCTGGTCGAGGCTGTCGCGCAGCCCCTGCAGGAGGTCCATCAGCTCACTGGGCTCGCCGGCGCGTTGGGCGGCCTGCCAGGCGTCGTCGGCGCTGTCGGTGGCCGCGGCGAGTGCGGTGCGGGCCTGGTCGAGCTCACCGCCGGCGGTTGCCAGGAGCTGGGCGACCTCGCCGCTGCTCATCTGGTCGGTGATGCCGCTCAGCGCGGTGATGGCCGCCTCGGTGGTCTGTTCGGCGGTGTCGAGACTGGCCGACACCTCCTCCAGGGCGTCGTATGCCTCTCGGGTTGAGGCGGTGACCCCCTCCCAACCATGGGCGGCGGCGGAGTCGGCCAGGTCGTCTGCGCAGCTCAGCGCCTACCCTGCCTGCGTCTTCGAGTCGGCGATGGCGGCTTGGGCGGCTTCGACCGTGGCGATGAGCTCGGTGGTGTTGGTCATGGATCCTCCCCAAAGATCGGGGAGAGTCTACGTGTGGCCCGAGATGGGGCGAAACCGCGGTTGGATGTATCGGGGACGAGCCACTGGGTCAACCGGTCATCCGGCCAGTCGGCCTATGTTCGCCGCCGGGGCCCGCAGTGGTTGTGGCCTCAGCCGTAGGCGTCCCCAAGTGCGACGCCCGTCCAGCCGTAGCCTGCAACCGCATTCCAACCCTGTGCCGCCTGCCTTGTTTCAACCTGGTGCGCAAGCGCCGGCTGCCGGTGCCCTCGTCCGGCGGCGGGTTCGCCACCTTCATCTACCTGGAGGACGCCGCCGCCGCGACCGTGGCCGCCCTGGAGAAGGGACGCGCCGGACAGGCGTACAACCTCGTCGACGACGAGCCGGTGCGCTGGGCCGATTACCTGGACGCGCTCGCGGCCGAACTCGGGGCGCGCCGGCCGTGGCGGATACCCACCTGGATGCTGCGGGCGATCCCGTACCTTCACACGCTCATGACCACCTCGATGCGCGTCTCCAACGCCAAGGCCAGGCGCGAGCTGGGCTGGGCCCCGGCGGTGTCGACCTACCGCGAGGGCATCCCGCTGGCGGCGAAGGCGAACCGCTGAGGGGCCGCTGTCAGGGACACCGGTAGGCGTTTCGCGTGCTGGAGTGCCTCGATGATGCCGCGTTGCGCCGGTGGTGCGAGGCCGCCTGGCGGCGCTGCGCCGGCATCAGAAGGAGATCGACGAGCTGAACGCTATCCAGTGCCCGACGGGACACCGGCACGACTAGGCCGAGCGCACACGCCCGCCCGCCGCCGGGCCGGTTTCGACGAGTACACCGCGGCAATCGAGATCAGGCCGACGAGCGCCCCGTACGCGACGAGGAGCACCGCGACGACGGGTGCTGCGGCGGTGGTCGGTGAACGTGCTCGCACCGCAACGAGCGCTACCAGGCGAAGTCGTACCCACCCTCAGCGACACATTGCCAGAGCTGCTGTACGTCGGGGCTCTCCCACAGGCGCGGCTGTCCTCGCAGCAACAGCTCCAGGAAGTCTTGCTGGCGGCCATGGTCCACGAGCCCAACCGCCATGTGGACCATCGCCACCGCTACCTCGCCCGAGTGACGAGCGCCCGCCTGGTACACCGCCTCCGGGGGCATCGAGCGCAGCGCGAGCAGGTCGAGGGCTAACTGCGTACCGGGTTGGAACTCGTTGTGCACGCTGGCGCCGAACGCGCTCGGCGCGTACAGCTCCGCAACCAGGGCCGCCACCTCGTTGGCCGTCACGGCTGTATCGACACCGTGCCGCTCAGCCAGGACGAGTCCGCCCAGGGCGTACCGCGCCGCATGCGGTCCCGGTGGCACGCCGCGGGCCCGCAGCACCCGGGCGACGCGTGGGTCGTCGGCGATCGTCAGCAAGGAGACCAGGGCACGGGTGCAGACCAGCGGGTTGTCGTCGAAGACGTCCAGGACGCTGGAGGTGGCTCGTTGCGCCTTCAGCACGGCGTGGATTTCATCGGCGATGTCACCCGGAAACGGGCGGTCGGCGGCGATGCTGCGGGCATTCGGGTCGCGGCGCAGGTGGGCGGTGGCGTTGCACCACGTGATGTCGGTGTCCGGGTCGGTCACGACGACACCGAAGACCGGAATGTTGTGCATCCGCCAGTACGTCGCATGCTGGCCGACACCGAGCCGCCGCCGGTACGACCGGCCTGCTCGGACCTGGACACCCACCCACGCCGGCAGCACGTTGTGGGGATCGTGCGGGGCAGCGATCAGGTCGATACCGTCGTCGAACCGGCCACTCACCTCGGTGACCTTGAACCCGGCTTCGGTTAGCTGTCGTTGTACGACGTGGAGCCCGACGGCCTCAGTCTGTTGGTCCGAGGAGTACCCGGGAAGGTCACGCCGCTGCCTTGTCATGCCGGCCAGTCTGCACCGACGAGGGCCTGGAATGGGGTCGGTACGCGGGCGGCGATCAGGTGCTCAACGACGGCGCAAACCGCGCCCGCCGGGGCCGGGGTCGGGGTCGGGGCCGGGACCACAGCCCACGGTCGCCAGGTGGTCAGGGACCTGGGGGCGGTCGCGGCGCCGAAAGCGGATCGCTGGTAGTCGTTGGACGGAGACCAGTTGCTGGGGGCTGGTCGCTGTGGTCGTAGATAGGCTCGATCAGTTCCGCCTGCGTTCCGCGTAATTCCGTCGGTCTAGAGCACAGATCCGGAGGTTGAGCTGCGGTAACGCTGAGATAGTGAGAGACGAGCCTGTCTCTAGGCTCCGAGGTTTGCCAGCCATGTGACGACTGGGCGCCGATCAAGATCGTCCGACATCACCGCTCGGACACCGACGCCACCGGCGGTCCTGCAGCGACGCCGCAGATCATGCGGCGGCTGACTGACTAGCGCTGACCAGGCATCACTGCTCCGAAGCGCAGCAGGCAAGGCGCACCGCCCCCGCGCCCAAGCCGACGCCGAGTAAAGGAAATGCG
>WNGF01006356.1_pt1 | contig 29063 bp, 28 predicted proteins | sample 5400641 | NCBI WGS metagenome assembly WNGF01 (sample SAMN13153371, study PRJNA577476) | soil metagenome | isolation source: 80 cm soil or saprolite under grassland replicate 2 | place: USA:California | collected 2016-06-15 | reverse complement strand
AGGCGCGATGACGTTGGCGAAGACCGCGACGAACACGAACGGCACAAGAATGGCGAGCGACAGCAGCGGCAATTCGCGCAGCTGCGCCAGCCAGTCGCGCGACCGCAGCCGGATCGCGATTGCCGCGGTCGAGCCCTGGGGGGAGATGCTTACCATGGCCACCTACCTGGTCAGCCGGATGCGGGGGTCAATATAGGCATAGAGGATGTCGATCACCAAATTGATCAGCACGATCATGAACCCGGCCAGGATCACGACGCCCTGCACCAGCGGGAAATCGCGCTGGAAGATGCCCTCGTAAAGCAGCCGGCCGATGCCGGGCCAGGCGAAGATCACCTCAATGATGACCGCGGCATTGATCATCACGACGAGGTTGATGCCGGCCAGGGTCAATACCGGGATCAACGCGTTCTTGAACGCGTGCACCGCGATCACGACGTAGCCGGGCAGCCCTTTGAGCCGGGCCAGCTTGATGTATTCGCTGCGCAATACTTCGAGCATCGAGGAACGGGTCAAGCGCAATAGCGAGGCGGCGAAATACCAGCCGAGCGCCAAGGCCGGCATGACCAGGTGTTGCCAGCCGCCCTGGCCGCTGGTCGGCAGCCATTCGAGCCAGACCGAAAACACCAGGATCAGCACCAGCCCGAGCCAGAAGCCGGGGATCGACAGCCCGAGGAGGGCAACGACCTTACCGACATTGTCCCAGCCGGTATTGACCCTGACGCCGGATATGAGCCCCGCCGGGATGCCGATCAGAAACGACAGAAACGTCGCCGCGGCGGCCAGTTCGAGCGAGTTCGGTAGCCGCTGGAAATAGAGCGTGCTGACCGGCATCTCGTAGTTGAACGACTTGCCCAATTCGCCGGTCGCGATGTTTTTCAGGAAGCTGAGATATTGAATGGGGAACGGACGGTCGAGGCCCCATTCGGTGCGCACTCGGTCGAGGTCCTCGGCGCGCGCGCCGGGCTCGGCCATCAGGGTTATCGGATCGCCGGTCAGCCGTACCACCGTGAAGATGGTGAAGCTCAGGATGAACAGTGTGATCAGCGCGTAAAGACTGCGCCGGATGATGAACCGCGTCATTTGGCGCCCTTCATTCCTTAAGCTGGATATCTTCCCAGGGGTAGGCGTAGGCCGTCGTGATCGTCGGAAACACGTCCTGCCACCTCGCCGCCTTGATGCGCGGCCCGATCGCCTGCATAGCGGCATGACGGAACACCGGAACGAAATAATGATTTTCGAGGATCTCGCGCTGGATCTGTTCGGCCGAGCGTTGCCGCTCCTTCGGGTCGGTCGAGGCGAGATAGCGGGCGAACTCGGCGTCAAGCTCAGGCACGCAATTGCGATCGCGGCCGTTGAAGCCGCCGCATTTCATGTAGCTGTCGTACCAGTTTGACCAGGTCCCGCCGATGCGGGCGGCGTTCAGGATGATCTGGGCACCGGGCCATTCCTTGAGCCCGCCCTGGAGCCGCTTCAGGAAGACGCCGCGCTCCATGACCTGGAGCTTGCCGCGAATGCCGACCCTGCGCAGCATCGAGACGATGCGCTCGCCTCGCGAGAAATAGTCCGGCAGCGGCGTGACCCACTCGACGTTGAAACCCTCTTTGTAGCCCGCTTCGGCGAGCAGCTGCTTGGCCTTACCCGGATCGAATGGCCATTTCGGCCAGTCGATGCCGTAGACGACATCGTCGTTGATCCAGTTGCCGTCGACCCGTCCCATCCCGCCGGATTCGGCCTCGTTCATCGCCTCGCGATCGACCGCCAGGCTGACAGCCTGGCGCACCCGCTTGTCGTGGAACGGGTTCTTGGCGTCCTGGAAACCGGGAAATTCGAGCCAGAAATTGCCCGAGAGGACCGGCGCCAGCGTCAGCTTCGGATTGCTCTTGATCCGGTCGATCAATTCGCCGGGCACGTTGTAGATGATGTCGGCTTCGCCGCGCTCCAGCATTGCGATCCGGGTCGCCGCTTCCGGCACGCTGATCATCGTCAGCTGCTTTGCATGCACCGGCCGGTGGTAGCCGTCAAAGGCCTCGAATTCGAGCCGAACGCCCTGCTGCTGGCTCACGAGCTTGTACGGCCCGGCGCCGATCGGCTTCTGCACGAAGCCTTCGGGCCCGGCCTTCTCGTAATAGGCAGCCGGGACGACCCAGCCGGCACCGCAGACATTCGCGGTGCCGAGCAGGATCGGAAAATCTGGAAACGGCTCCTTGAAATGGAACCGGATGGTGTCTCCGCCGATGATCTCGACGCCGTCGGTCTTCGCCTTCAGCACGTCGCCCCAGGCGCCGCGGTAGTGCTCAAAACTCCATTTGACATCGGCGGGGGTGATCGGCGTCCCGTCATGGAATTTGCCGCCGGCGCGCAATCGAATGGTCGCGCCCTTGGCGTCCTCGGCGAAATCGAATGTTTCGGCCAATGCCGGGTGATCGTATTTCGTCTCGCGGAAATTCTTGATCAGCGCGTCATGCACCGCCATCAGGAAATTGTCCGGGCTGGCGGTGCCGTCATGCTGTTGCGGGTCGAGCCAGCGGGCCGCGATATTGGTGTGCCAGGCCAGCACCAGCTTGCCGGCCGGCGCGGCGGCATAGGCCGCGCGATCGCCAAAAACCGTCGGCAGGCTGAGCGCGGCGGTGCCCAGCGCCGCCGATTGCAATACCCGGCGGCGCGTCGGCCGCGCGATCGTGACGGCGCTTTTGCTCATTGCCTCAGGCTCATCGCGCTTCAAGCCTTCAGCTGAATATCTTCCCACGGATAGGCATAGCCCGTGGTGATCGTCGGGAAGATGTCCTGCCACTTCGCCGCTTTGATGCGCGGCCCGATCACGTTCATGAAGGCGTGGCGGAACACCGGCACGTAATAGTAGTTCTCCAAGATCTCGCGCTGGATCTCCTCGGCCAAGGCCTTGCGCTCCGGCGGCTTGTCCGAGGCCAGGTACTTGTCGAATTTGGCGTCGAGCTCCTTGACGCAGATGCGATCGGCGGAGAGGTAGCCGCCGCACTGGAAATCCGCCTCATACCAATTGGCCCAGCTGGCGCCGATGCGGGCGCCGACGAACAGGATGTTGAGCCCCGGCCATTCCTTCATGCCGCCCTGGCGGCGCTTGTTGTAGACGCCGCGCTCCATGACCTGGAGCTTCGATTGGATGCCGATCGCCTGCAATTGCGAGACGATGCGTTCGCCGCGCGAATAATACGGCGGCGCCGGGGTGAGCCAATCGACCTTGAACCCGTTGGGGTGTCCCGCTGCGGCCATCAGCTGCTTGGCCTTGGCGACATTGTGCTCCCATTGCGGCCAGTCGATCGCGTATTCGACATCATCGTTGATCCAGTTGCCGTCGACCCGGCCCAGGCCGGCGCATTCGGCCTGGTTGATCGCCTCGCGATCGACCGCGAGGCTGACCGCCTGGCGCACCCGCTTGTCGTGGAACGGGTTGTTCGGGTCCTGGAAGCCGGGAAATTCGATCCACCAATTGCCCGACAACACCGGCGCCAGCATCAGCTTCGGATTGCTCTGGATGCGCGCGACCAACTCGCCGGAGATGCCGTAGGTCAGATCGGCCTCGGCGCGTTCCATCATCGCCACGCGGGTCGCCGCCTCCGGCACGCTGACGATCGTGAAGTTCTTGACGTGGACCGGCCGGTAATAGTCTTCGAAGGCCTCGAATTCGATCTTGGTGCCCGGCTCCTGCGAGACGAGCCTGTAGGGTCCGGCGCCGATCGGTTTGCGGGTGAACCCTTCCGCCCCGACCTTCTCATAGTACTTCGCCGGCACGACCCATCCGGCGCCGCCTAAATTCGCCGTACCCAGCAACAGCGGGAAATCGAGAAACGGCGCATTGAACACAAATCGGACCGTGCGGTCGTCGACGACGTCGACGCTCTTGGTCTTGTCGTGCAGCACTTTGGCCGACGCGCCGTGGTAGTGCTCGTAGCTCCATTTTACGTCGGCGGGAGTCACCGGATCGCCGTTGTGAAACTTGATGCCGGGCCGCAGCCAGAAGGTGGCGCTGCGCGCGTCCTCGGCGAATTCGTAGCGCTCGGCCAGCGCAAGATGGTCGTACCGCTTGTCACGGAAGTTCTTGATCAACGCGTCGTGCACGATGTTGAGGAAATTATCCGGGGTGGCGCCGCCGTCATGCACCTGGGGGTCGAGCCAGCGCGGCGCGATGTTGGTGTGCCAGGCGAGCGTCATCTTGCCCTGGGGCACGACATTCGCCGCCGCGGCGGCATGGCGCATCAACGGCGCTGCCAGCGTCCCTGCCGCCGTCCCCAGCGCCGCCGTCGCCAATACCCTTCTTCGGGTCAGCCTTATCGTCTCCATTGTTTCCTCCCGTTCGATCGCGGAGCTTTTGCCCGCTTATGGTTTGAGCTGGATGTCTTCCCACGGATAGGGGTAGCCGGAGGTCTTGTAGGTCGGGAACACGTCCTGCCACTTCGCGCCGGCGATGCGCGGCCCGATCGCGTTGGTGAAGGAATGGCGGAACACCGGCACGAAATAGTATTTTTCGAGGATCTCGCGCTGGATCGCCTCGGCAAGGGTCTTGCGCTCGGCAGGGTTTGTTGAAGCCAGGTATTGGTCGAACTTGCCGTCGAGATCCTTGACGCAGAAGAAGTCCTTGGCGTTGAAGCCGCCGCATTTGAACATCGACTCGTACCAATTGGACCAGCTGCCACCGATCCGCGTCGCGTTCATGATGATCTGCACCCCGGGCCATTCCTTGAGCCCGCCCTGCAGCTTTTTGAGATAGACACCGCGCTCCATGACCTGCAGCTTCGACTGGATGCCGATCGCCTGCAGCTGCGAGACGATCCGCTCGCCGCGCGAATAATAGGCCGGCACCGGGGTCAGCCAATCGACCTTGAAGCCGTTGGGGAACCCCGCTTCCTTCATCAGCTGTTTGGCTTTTTCGAGGTTGTGCTCCCAATCGGGCCAATCGATCGCGTATTGCACGTCGTCATTGATCCAGTTGCCGTCGACCTTTCCCATGCCGTCGCATTCGGCGTCGTTGATCGCCTTTCGGTCGATCGCGAGGCTGATCGCCTGCCGCACGCGCGGATCGTGGAACGGGCTTTTCGGGTCCTGAAAGCCGGGGAATTCGAGCCACCAATTGCCCGACAGCACCGGCGCCAGCATCATTTTCGGGTTTTCCTTGATGCGGCCGATCAACTCGCCGGGGATGAAATAGGCGATATCAGCTTCGCCGCGTTCGAGCATCGCCACCCGGGTCGCCGCTTCCGGCACGCTGATCATCGTCAGCTGCTTGATGTGCACCGGCCGGTAGTAATCCGCGAAAGCCTCGAATTCGAGTTTGTTGCCCGGCTCCTGCGCCGCCAGCTTGTAGGGGCCGGCGCCGATCGGCTTCTGCAGAAAGCCGCTCTGTCCAACCTTCTCGTAATATTTCTCGGGCACGACCCAGCCGGCGCCGCTGACATTTCCGGTGCCGAGCAGGGTGGCGAAATCGAGAAACGGCTCCTTGAACTGAAAGCGCACCGTGCGGTCGTCGACGATGGTGACGCTCTCGGTCATCTTGTGCAGGACGTCGGCCCAGCCGCCGCGATAATGCTCGTAGCTGTACTTGACGTCGGCCGGCGTGATCGGCGAGCCGTCGTGGAACTTGATCCCCGGCCGCAACCAGAAGGTCGCGCTCTTGGCGTCCTCGGCGAATTCGAAGCGTTCGGCCAGCGCCGGGTGATCGAACAGCTTCTCCCGGAAGTTCTTGATCAGCGCATCATGCAGCGCAAAGAGGAAATTGTCGGTCGAGGCCGTCCCATCATGCTGCTGCGGGTCAAGCCAGCGCGCGGTGATGTTGGTGTGCCAGGCCAATGTCATGCTGCCCTTGGGCTCGGTCTTCGCCGACCCGCCGGGCGCCGACTGCGCGAGGACGCCGAGCGCGCCGAGTGCCGCCGTCGACGCCAGAACCGCGATCCAAATCGTTACTCGCCGGGCGAGCGCGTGACCCATCAATCGCATAGACCCGCCTCCTGTCTACGCCGGCCCTGCGGCGGAGCCTTGCGGCAATAGTAGATCAGGTATGCAAAAGAGTCTCCGGCGTCATCAGCGATTTGGTAGGGGTGATCTCAGCCCCGGCGGTTGACGTCGCGGCCGATAAGTGTCGGATTTTCACAATCAGCGCGCCGCGAACCGGGACGATGCTCCCGCCGACATCAGACAGCGTTTGACGTCACTGCCTTTATTGTACATACACTAACCCTAGATGGAAATCGCGTACGACCTAGAGAAAGACGCGATTAACTCGTGCGAAACACGGCGTTTCGCTGAGTGCGGCGGCGAGGCTCGATTGGAACCGCGTCTTGGCCAAACCCGACACTCGGCTGGATTACGGCGAGCCGCGTCAAATCGGTTACGGACCGATCGGGCGGCGCCTCTATTGCGTCGTGTTTGTTAATCGCGGCGACACGCTTCGGATCGTCAGCCTGCGCAAGGCCAACAATCGCGAGATCAGTCGTTATGAAGCACAAATTGATTCGCCCGACCGAGGCTGAAGAGGCCGCCATCAAGGCTGGCATTGCCGCCGACAGTGACACCTATGAGCTGACCGCGGCTGAGTTCAGGCAGCTGCGGCCCGTGCGCGGACGCCCCCGATCGGCGGCACCAAAACAGCGGATCACGATTCGCCTCTCCCCGGACGTGCTGGCGAAATTCAAGGCTGCGGGTAGGGGCTGGCAAACCCGGGTGGACCTGGCATTGCGCGACTGGCTCAAGACGCATCGGGTAGATTGAAGCGGCTCCATGGAGCGAGCCGCATCGGCGAAGCCGTTGTCGCAAATGGGTGGCAGAGATTACGCCTCGGCCGCGCTCCGCCCCGCGATGGCACCGAGGGTAATCGGCTTATACGGCGCGCGCGGGCGATAGGTGCCGACTTTCGCGATCGGTACGCCGCGGACGTCGGCGATCAGGGCCGAGACGACCGGGCCGCAAATCCGGCCCTGGCACGGTCCCATGCCACAGCGGGTGAAGGCCTTCAGCTGGTTGGGCCCGGGCGCGCCGAGCCTGACCGCTCGGCGGATATGGCCGACCGACACCTCCTCGCAGCGGCAGGCGATCGTATCGTCCTCGACCGGCACCAGGACCGACCGGCTCGGCCGGTAGAGCGCGTCGAGGAACGGCCGGATCGCCTGTTCGCGCGCCAAATCGGCACGGATCGGCCCGGCCCGGCGATCGCGCTCGGCGATATCGATACTGCCGAGCGCGGCGGCCGCATCGATGACGGCGAGACGGCCGGACAGCACTGCCGCCTCGGCTCCGGCGATGCCGCCGCCATCGCCGGCAATCGCGATATTCGGGAGGCTGGTACGGCCCCATTCATCGAGCGTCGGCCGCCAACAGAGTTGCACCTCGTCCCAGCGGTGCGAGAGCTGCAATGCCAGGCTGATCTGGGTATTGGGGATCACCCCTTCATGCAGCAGGAGATGGTCGGCGGCGATCTCGCCGCCGTCCCAGGCGACGCCCTCGACCCGGCGCCGCCCGAGCGCACGCAGCCCGCGCACGCCGCGCCGCGCCGGGATCCCGGCGCGCCGCACCGCCAGCAGCAGGCCCAACCCCTTGCTCACAACATGCCGACCCGCCCACACCCCGCCGAGGAGCCGCGCCGCCGCGTGGTAATTCGCGTGCGGCGTGGGTTCGAGCAATGCCACGGGCGGCGCACCGGCGCGGGCGAGCTGCATTGCGGCGAGATAGAGCAGCGGCCCCTGCCCGGCTAACACCGCCCGTCCCTCTGGCACGACATCTGCGTTCTTGAGCAGGATCTGCGCGGCGCCGACGGTCATCACCCCCGGCAAGGTCCAGCCCGGGATCGGCACCGGCCGTTCGATCGCGCCCGTGGCGAGCAGGATCCGCCGCGCCGTGACGGTCTCGCTGACCCCATCGCCGGTCAGCGACAGCGTGCCGTCGGGATCGATATGCCACACCGTCGTCGCCGGCCGATAGCGCGCGCCGCCGGCGCGCAACGCCGCCACCAAGCTCCGCCCGGCAAGGTAGTCGACGCCGAGCGGCGAATCCTCAGGAGCACGATCGATGGCCCGGTAGATCTGCCCGCCGAGCCCCTCCTGCTCGTCGATCAGCAAGGTGTCGATGCCAAGCTCGGCGGCGAGCGTCGCCGCGGCCATGCCGGCCGGACCGGCGCCGATAATGGCGAGGTCTACGGTCATTCGATCTCGATCGGGCGAGCGCCCCGTTGGCTGCGGATGCGCATGCCCGGGCGCGCGATCACCATACAGCTCTGTCGGTTCGGCACGCCGTCGATCTCGGCCAGGCAATCGAAGCACACGCCCATCATGCAGTACGGCGCGCGCTCGCTGCCGCCGACCGGGGTGTCGCGAATGCTGGCGAGCCCGGCGAGCAGCACTGCCGCGGCGGCCGAGGCGCCCGAAGGCACCAGGATGCTGCGCCCCTCGACCTCGACGCGGATGGACGCGGCCGGCGCGTCAGGCCGCGGCCGGAACATCGAAGCGCTTGGCCGAGAATGGCGTCATCATCGGATCGAGCGCACCCGTTGCGACCATCGGCGCAAAGGCGTTGGCATGCGCCGCCGCCAAGGTCACGCCGCTGTGGCAATTGGCGGTGAAGGCGCCGGGAAACTGCTCGGATTCGTCGTAGATCGGCAGACCGTCGGGCGGCATGACGCGGAGCGCCGCCCAGGCGCGCACGATCTGCAATTCGGCCAGCCAGGGGAAGCACAGCACGGCGCGTTGTGCGATCTTCTGCATGATCTCGGGTTTCTGGCTGGTATCGAAGCCGACATCCTCCTCGCTGCTGCCGAGCATGATGCTGCCCTCCCGCGTCTGGCGCAGGCTGCCAAGCGGCAGCGGCCAGACCCGCGCGGCACGCTCGGTGACGAGGATCTGACCGCGCTGTGGCCGCACCGGCGCGGATAGGCCGAACAGCGGCGCGAGCTTGGCATTGCCGAGCCCGGCGGCGAGCACGATCTTCGGCGCGGCGATCGTCTCGCCGCCGATATCGAGGCGGAAATCATGCGGCGCGGAGCTCGCCGCGGTGACCGTGCGGTTCGGCAGGTAGGTCCCGCCCTTGTCGGCGAACCCTTTATGCAGCGCATGCAGCAGGTTCAGCGAGTTGGCGTGGCCGTCATAAGGCGTCCACGAGGCGCCGGCGACCGAGGGCCCAAGCCCGGGCAGGAGGTTGGCCAATTCGTGATGGTCGAGCATGCGGTACTCGAAGCCGAAATTGCCGGCCTCCTGCCGCATCTGCCCCATCATTGCGCGCCGCCTCGCCAGCTCCTCTTCGCCGAGACAGAGCTGCAACCCGCCGTTGCGCTCATGTCCGACGGCGATCCCGGTCTGCTCTCCGAGTTCAGCGGCAAGGCCGGGCCACTCGTCGGCCGACAAGCGGGTCCAGCGCTGATAATGCGGCGCACCGAGTCCCTTGGTCTGCACCCAGACCAGGCCGAAATTGCCACGCGAGGCGCGGTAGGCGACGTCGCCCTCGTCGATCAGGGCGAGGCTGAGCCCGCTGCGAACCAGACCGTAGCCGATCGCCGCGCCGACCAGTCCGCCGCCGACCACGATCGCATCGAAGCGCCGCATTTGCCCCGCCCCGGCCGATGAGTACCGCTCGGCATCATAGGGCCGCGGGCGGCTCAGCAGAAGGCGCTCCGGAAGCTGTGTCGACCGAAAAAAGGCGCCACTAGATCTGGCTGAAGGCAGCGACGAGGACTTCGGGATACATCATGCCGACAAGGCTCGAACCCACCGCCAATATCGCTAATGGAGCGAGGGACAGCCATGCGGCAACGACGCGCCGGGGGCCAAAACAGCGCCCATCCGGGTACGCCGATGCCATGGTCAGCGCGGTAAAGCCGAGGAGAATTTCAAGCCATGCGCTCTGTACCGCGAGTCCGCCGGATGACAGGGTATTCACGGGAAATCTCCGCTATCGCCTGCGCCGGGTCACCGCCGCGCCTGAAGGGCGTCGCCTTGCGGGCAGGGCCGCACCCATTTGCGTTTCATTTTGTCCCAGACGAGGTCGGGGTAAGCCGACTGCGCGAGCGTGCGGGGATCGGGACAGCGGGTCACCCCCCGCTCGGCCAGGAAGCGCTCGATCACACCCAGCTCCTCCTTCCGGCAGGATGACGGCGCGACGGGCGCCATGATCGCGGCCCGCACGGTTGGTTCTTTGATCGCCAGGAGCTGGCGCCCCATCGTCATCGCCGGCCGCGGCGTCATCGCCGACCCGACCGCGACGACGCTGTCGCACACCAGCGCTGCGCCGCCGGTTCTGCGGCAGTCCTCCGGATCGGGTTCGGCGCGGACATCTTCGGCCGCTTCCGATCGCGACGGTGCGATCCCGTCCATGACGTAGCCCTGTCCCCATTGCGCCTCGATGCGGATCGGCAGCAACCGGCGCAATTTGTTGATCAGGACCCGCACCGCGGTCGCCTGGGCGCGGCAGTCCCGCTCCTCGCCATAGAGATGCTTGAACAACTGCCGATGCGTGACGAGGCGTCCCGGCGACCAGGCCAACCGCTCGAGGACCTTCCACTCCATCGGGGTGAGCCGAACCGGCGTGCCGTCGACCGCTATGTGGTGCTGCCCCCAGTCGACCTTGATGCCGCGCTGCGCACCCGTCTCGATCGGCAATAGCGCCAGTCTGAGGTCAAGTGCTGCTGCCCAGCGCTGCAATGCGTCGGATGAAGGCAGATCCGCGCCGCGCTCCCAATCGCGCAGCTCGGTTTCGTCAAGCCCGCAGCGCCGGCCAACCTCGTCGAGGCCGAGGTCCAACGCGCGGCGCCGCACCCTGAGTTCGTCGATGATCGGAAATTTGCCGGACATGACCGTTGCCTCCAGCGAAACCTGCCGATTATTCGCAGGGCTGGAGGGCAACCGCGTGTGAACGGGTTCACACTGCGCGAAAAAAATTCGCGCGATCGGATTTTTTTCAGCGCCTCAACTACGGGCGGCGAGCGCCTCGACGTCGCGGATCAGGATCGAGCCCTTTTCGAGTTCGATGATGCCCGCGCGCTTCCAATCCTGGAGGTGCTTGTTGACGCTTTCCCGCGAGCTGCCGACGATCTCGCCGAGCGCGCGCTGCGAGATCTTGAGGCCAAGGTGAGACGCGGGCGCTCGGCGCCCCTCTTCCTGCACCAGGCGGAGCAGCGCCTTGGCGATGCGTGTCTCGAGATGGAGGAAGGCGAAATCCTCGACCTGCTCGTTGGTCCGCCGGATCCGCTCGCACAAGACGATCAGCAGCTGGAGAGCGAGTTCGGGCCGGCGCTCGAGCAGCGCCAGCAGCGACCGGCGGGCCACGACCAGCAGCTCGCAATCGGCCGCGGCCGTCGCATCGGCGGTGCGCTCCTTGCCGTCGAGCAGGGCGATCTCGCCGAACACGTCGCCCTCGCGAAACGTGGTGAGCACCACCTGCCGCCCGTCGACCGAGGGCGAACTGATCATGACGCGGCCGCGCAATACCGCCATCATGCTGTTGCCGGGATCGCCCTTGGCAAAGATCAGCGCGCCTTCGGCATGACGCGCGACGGTAGCCTGGGCGAGGATGGCATCGGCGTCGCTGTCGCCGAGCCGCGAGAAGAACGGGCTGCTGCGCAGCAGCTGCCGGTGCGCCAAGCTTGAACCAAGCATGCTGATACCCCTCAAGGGAGCGTCGCCGCGTCATCCCGCCACATCGGCGGCCGGGCTGCGTGCCGGCAGATCGCCTCGACTCATGCTATAATAGCGAAAAAAGCTGGCTGGCTCGTGCGCCACGTTGGCGATCGACCAGCGAATTTTTTTCAATCGGCTGGGATCCATATCGTCGCGTCCAGGAAACTGGCGCGGCAATAAATCCGTTCGACCAACCGCGGGACTCATGAGCGTCATCGGCCGGATCATCGCCGGCGCCCGCGACCTGCCCTTCGGCGGTCCGCTCGGCGCCCTCATCGAGCGCGCCGCGCGCTGTCTGCCGCGCCGCACGGCGTGGCGCGATGGCGCGCCGCGCCGCGCCGATCCGCGGCACCATGTCGGCTTTACCATCGCGGTGATCGCGTTGGGCGCCAAAATGGCCAAGGCGGACGGCACCGTAACGCGCGACGAGGTTGCGGCCTTTCGCGAGGTCTTTCAGGTGGCGCCGAGCGAAGAGGCGCATCTGCGGCTGGTCTTCGATCTCGCCCGCAAGAGCACCGCCGGCTTCGAGAGCTATGCCCGGCAAATTGGCCGCCTGTTTGCCGGCGATCGCGGCGTGCTGGAGGATCTGCTTGGCGGGCTGTTCTACATCGCCCTTGCCGATGGCCGGCTGTGCCCGGCCGAGGATGCCTATCTGCTCGAGGTCGCCCGCTATCTCGGGCTGGACGCGCCGACTTATGCCCGGATACGCGCGCTCTACGCTGGCGCGCCCGGCGATGGCGGCGACGATGCGCATGCCATCCTCGGTGTTGCCCGCGAGGCCTCGGCCGGTGAGATCCGCGCCGCCCATCGCCTGCTGATCCGGGCGTATCACCCCGACCTGCTGGTGGGGCGCGGCGCGGCGCCTCAGTCGCTGGCGGTCGCCACCGCCCGCATCGCCCGCATCAACGCCGCCCGCGACCGCCTGCTGCGCAACCGGCCGGGCATTGCCACGGCAGGCCAGCCGGCATGACCGGGATCGAGTTTCGCGAAAGGTCGTCGCCGAACCACGACAGCCGCGGCGAGCCGCCGAACATGCGCCCGGTGGATATGCTGGTGCTGCATTATACCGGGATGCAGAGCGCCGCGGCGGCGATTGATCGGCTGTGCGAGCCGGAGGCGCGGGTGAGCGCGCATTACGTCGTCGAGGAAGACGGCACGGTGTGGCGCCTCGTAGCGGAAGAGCAGCGTGCCTTTCATGCCGGGGTGTCATGCTGGGAGGGCGAGCAGAACCTCAATCGCCTGTCGATCGGCGTCGAGGTCGTCAATCCCGGCCACGAATGGGGATATCGGCCGTTTCCCGAGGCGCAGATGGCGGCGGTAGAACGGCTCTGCCGGGAGGTGCTGTCACGTCACCCGATCCCGCCATATCGGGTGGTCGGGCATTCCGACATCGCTCCCGACCGCAAGAGCGACCCCGGCGAGCTGTTCGATTGGCGCCGGCTCGCCGGTGCTGGGATCGGGCTGTGGCCGGAGCCGGGCGCGACCCTGACCCGCCGCCGCGGGCGAGGTGTCGGGGTGGTGGAACGCACCGGCGCGCTCTCCGATTTGGCCCGCATCGGTTATTGCGTCAGCGCCGCGACCGAGCAGGTCGCCGTCGCGGCGTTCCAGCGGCGCTTTCGTGCCGAGCGCTGGGATGGCTTGGTCGATGCCGAGACCGCCACCCGGCTGCGTCAGGTGCGCATCGCGGTCGACGAGGCGCGGGCGCATTGGGCGGAGCGTCGCCGTCGGCGGCTCAATTGAGCCGCGACGCCGGCGGTCGGCTCGCCCGCCGGCCCTGCGGCCGGCGCGCAACCAGCTGACCGGCCTGGTGATGGCAGATGCGCCAGGCGCCGTCCTCGCGCACGAACAGGTTGCTGGCGATCAGCGTGCCGCCGCCGAGCTCCTCTTCGCAGATGACGAGGGCGGTGTCGCCATAGAGGAACACCCGTTCGTCATAGCAGACGATGCGCGGCGAATCCGGGTTCGACAGGATGCCGCGCCAGCTCTCGATGACCGCCTCCCGGTCGGCGAGCGCGGGCCAACCCGGATGGATGCAGGCGACCGGCGCAGCCTTTGCCCATAACGCCTCCATCGCCGCGAGGTCGCGCGCGGCGAAGGTCCGGTAGAATTCGAGGTTGGCCGCGAGTACGGCGTCGCTGTCGGTCATGGCTCTCTCCGATTCCGCCGTGCGAGGATAGGCCGATCGGGCGAAGCCAGCCAGCCGGGCGCGCCGGCGCTGCTCATGTGCCAACGGCGACATCAGGTTTCTGCCTAAAAAATAGCCATGCCTAAGAAACGGGCGTTCGCCGCCGATCTAGGCGGCGGCCCTATCGCGGCTTGGCCTCGATCTTGCTCCATGGCCAAAGCCGGCCACCGAGGCGCCGCGCAAAGAGAGAAGAGGGAGCAATGAGACACGTGAAGGGGATCCGCCGCGCGGCGCTGGTCGCAGGCATGGTCGCAGCGGCGGCGGCGCCGATCGGGGTGGCCGATGCTCAGACGCAGGGGACAATCAAGATCGGCGTCCTGCATTCGCTGTCAGGCACGATGGCGATCAGCGAGACGACGCTGAAGGACACCATCCTGATGATGGTGGACGACATCAACAAAAAGGGCGGGCTGCTCGGCAAGAAGGTCGAAGCGGTGGTGATCGACCCGGCCTCGAACTGGCCGCTCTTCGCCGAGAAGGCGCGCGATCTGATCGCCAAGGAGAAGGTCGCCGCCGTATTCGGGTGCTGGACCTCGGTGTCGCGCAAATCGGTGTTGCCGGTGTTCGAGGAGCTGAACGGCGGGCGAGGAAGGCGGCGGCGCCAAGCGCTGGGTGCTGGAAGGCACCGACTATGTCTATCCGCGCACCACCAACAAGATCCTCGAGGCATTTCTTAAATCCAAGGGCGTCGCGGCGGACGACATCAAGATCAACTACACCCCGTTCGGCTATTCCGACTGGCAGACCGAGGTTGCGGCGATCAAGCAGTTCGCCTCGGCCGGTAAGAAGACGGCGGTGGTGTCGACCATCAACGGCGACGCCAACGTGCCGTTCTACAAGGAGCTGTCCAACGCCGGCATCAAGGCGTCCGACATTCCTGTGGTCGCCTTCTCGGTCGGCGAGGAGGAGCTGGCCGGCATCGACACAAAGAACCTGGTCGGCCATCTCGCCGCGTGGAACTACTTCGAGTCGGTGAAGAATCCGACGAATGAAGGCTTCATCAAGCAATGGCACGCCTTCATCAAGAACCCGAAGCGGGTGACCAACGACCCGATGGAAGCGCATTACATCGGCTTCAAGATGTGGGCCCAGGCGGTGCGCCAGGCCGGCACCACCGATGTCGATGCCGTGCGACAGGCGATGTACGGCCAGAAGGTGCAGGCGCCGAGCGGCTTCACCTCGATCATGAACACCAACCACCATCTGTCGAAGCCGGTGATGATCGGCGAGATCCGGCCGGATGGTCAGTTCGACGTGGTGTGGCAGACCAAGGAACCGATCAAGGCCGATGCCTGGAGCCCGCATCTGCCCGAGGACAAGGGCAAGGTCGCCGATTGGACCTATCCGTGGGTGTGCGGCAACTGCACCGCCGCCAAGTACACCGACTGACCTAAAAAGGGGTCCCCCTCACCCTGTCCCTCTCCCCGCAAGCGGGGAGAGGGGACGCAGCTCCAGCAATGCGCAATGCGTCTTGGATTACGTTCTGGAGATGCTACAGCTCTCCCTCTCCCCGCTTGCGGGGAGAGGGCCGGGTGAGGGGCTATTAGGAATTTTCGCGGATGTCTCGGCCTTTTCGCATCGCTTTTCTGCTGCTGCTCATCTTGGCCGCGCTGCCGGCGCGGGCCGAGGATCTGGCGGCGATCGTCGCCGGGCTCGGCGGCTCCAGCTTCGCGGACAAGGAAAAGGCGGTTGTCGCACTCGGCAAGCTCGGCGACCCGCGCGCCGTGCGGGTGGTCAAGGCGCTCGGCGAGGACCGGCTGCGCAAAGCGTCTGACGGCCGCATCGTCATCGTAACCTCGGTCGGCGGCACCACCCGGCTCGCCGATGCGGCGACCGGACAGGAGCTGCCTGACCTCGGACCCGACAGTCTCGACCGGATCATCGTCAATAACCGGCTGCGCGGCGCGATCGAGGGGGCGCTCGGCGCACTGACCCTGTTCAGCCCCAACCGCGCAGCGCGGCTGGCCGCGGCGCAGGATGCGCTGCGCCACCCCTCGGCCGACACCGTCGCGCTGCTCGACAAGGCGATGGCGGCCGAGCAGGACGCGGAGATCCGCGCCGCGATGCAGCGCAGCCTCTACGGCGCGCACCTGTTCACCGGCAACAAGGAGGAGCGGCTGGCAGCGATACGCGCGCTGAGCACCACGACCGATCCACAGGTCAAGAACCTGCTCGACGAGTTCCGCTATTCGGCCAACCTCGATCCCGAGCTGCACAAGGCCGCCGGGGAGGCACTCGCCGCGATCGACAACCGGCTGCGCTGGACCGGTCTCGCCGCCAATCTGTTCCAGGGCATCAGCCTCGGCAGCGTGCTGCTGCTCGCCGCGATCGGCCTCGCAATCACCTTCGGGGTGATGGGCGTCATCAACATGGCGCATGGCGAGATGATCATGCTTGGTGCCTATGTCGCCTTTGTCGTGCAGCAGCTGTTCCGAGCGTTTCTGCCCTGGGGGTGGATCGACGCCTATCTCGTCGTCGCGGTACCGGTCGCCTTTCTGTTCGCCGGCCTGCTCGGCATCCTGCTCGAACGCTGCCTGATCCGCTTTCTCTACAGCCGGCCGCTCGAAACCCTGCTGGCGACCTGGGGGGTCAGCCTGATCCTGCAGCAGGCGGTGCGCTCGATTTTCGGCTCGCCGAACAAGGAGGTGGCGAACCCGAGCTGGATGACCGGCGGGTTCGATGTCATTGGCGGCTTCACGGTCACCTGGAACCGGCTCTACATCATCGTCTTCTGCTTTGTCGTGCTCGGGGCTCTGGCGCTGATCCTGAACCGCACGAGTTTCGGGCTGCACATGCGGGCTGTGACGCAGAACCGCGACATGGCCGCGGTGATGGGAATCCCGACCGCGCGCATCGACGCCCTGACCTTCGGCCTCGGCTCTGGAATTGCCGGCATGGCCGGGGTGGCGCTGAGCCAGATCGGCAATGTCAGCCCCAATCTCGGCACCTTCTACATCGTCGACAGCTTTCTGGTCGTCGTATTCGGCGGGGTCGGCAATCTGCTCGGAACCCTTGTCGGCGCGCTGTCGCTCGGCATCGTCAACAAATTCCTCGAACCGCTCGCCGGCGCGATCCTCGGTAAGATCGCCGTCCTGGTGGCGATCATCCTGTTCATCCAGTGGCGGCCGCGCGGCCTGTTCGCGCTGCGAGGTCGCACCGCCGAAGCGGAGGGGTGAGCGGTGGGAGCGCGGTTGCAGGCTGAGGAGCGCAGCCCATGGAACGGCCGGTTCTGGACCGGCTTTGTGCTCGCCGGGCTGGTCCTGGGCTTGCTGGTGCCGCTGCTCAACCGCTGGGTCGCGCCGGATTCGGCATTTGCCGTGCCGGATTACCTCGTGCCGCTGCTCGGCAAATATCTGTGCTACGCGATCCTCGCGCTCAGCCTCGATCTGGTGTGGGGCTATGCCGGCATCCTGAGCCTTGGCCACGGCGCGTTTTTCGCGCTCGGCGGCTACTGCATGGGCATGTATCTGATGCGGCAGATCGGCACGCGCGGCGTCTACGGCAATCCGCTGCTGCCCGACTTCATGGTGTTTCTGGACTGGAAGGAATTGCCCTGGTTCTGGTGGGGCTTCGACCATTTTGCTTATGCGGCGGCGATGGTGATGCTGGTGCCGGGTGTGTTCGCCTTGGTTTTCGGATGGCTGGCATTCCGCTCGCGGGTGACCGGCGTCTACCTGTCGATCATAACCCAGGCAATGACTTACGCGCTTTGGCTCGCCTTCTTTCGCAACGACATGGGGTTTGGCGGCAATAACGGGCTGACCGACTATAAGGACATCCTCGGTTGGGACGTCCATCTGCCGGAAACCCGGTTGGGTCTCTATCTGGCCTCCGTCGTCGGTCTCGGCGTCGCCTTCCTCTTGTGCCGCTTTGTCATCGCCTCGAAGCTCGGCCGTGTCCTGCTGGCCCTGCGCGACGCGGAGAGCCGGGTGCGCTTTCTCGGCTATTCGACGACCCGGGCGAAGTTGTTCGTCTTCACCGTATCGGCGGTGCTGGCCGGCGTCGCCGGCGCCCTCTATGTGCCGCAGGTCGGGATCATCAATCCGAGCGAATTCTCGCCGGGCAATTCGATCGAGATCGCGATCTGGGTCTCGATCGGCGGGCGCGGCACATTGACCGGCGCGATGATCGGCGCGGTCCTGGTCAATCTGGCGAAGACCTGGCTGACCGGCGCGGCGCCCGAGATCTGGCTGTTCTTCCTCGGCGGGCTCTTCGTGCTGACGACCCTGGCTTTCCCACAGGGCCTGGTGGGCGCGCTCCGCCATTTGCGGTGGACGCGGCCAAGAGCGTCTGCGGGCGCCGTGCGGGCTCCAGTCGGCGCGAAAGAGCCGTCATGACCCCCGCCGCGACCGCGCGCCCGACCGGCGATGTTCTGCTCTATCTGAACGGCGTCACGGTCAGCTTCGACGGGTTCAAGGCGTTGAACGAGCTGTCGCTCGTCGTCGAGGAAGGCGAACTCAGGACGATCATCGGCCCGAACGGCGCCGGCAAGACGACGATGATGGATGTGGTGACCGGCAAGACCCGCCCCGATGCGGGCGAGGTGTTTTTCCGCGGCAACGAGGATCTGACCCGCCTCGACGAGGCTGAGATTGCCAATCTCGGGATCGGCCGCAAGTTCCAGCGGCCGACCGTTTTCGAAAACCTGACGGTGTTCGAGAACCTCGAACTGGCTCTCGCCGACAACCGCGGTACTTGGCGCACCCTGTTCGCGAGCTTGACGCCTGATCGGCGCGAGCGCATCACCGCCACCCTGGCTCGCATCGGCCTCACCGCGGACAACCGCAAGCCGGCCGGCGCGTTGAGCCACGGCCAGAAGCAATGGCTCGAGATCGGCATGCTGCTGATCCATGACCGCCAGCTCTTACTGCTCGACGAGCCGGTTGCCGGCATGACCGACCGCGAGACCGAGGAAACCGCGGCGCTGATCCTCGACCTCGCCAACGACCGCACGATCGTCGTCGTCGAGCACGACATGGCTTTCGTGCGCAGCCTCGGCGCCAAGGTGACCGTATTGCATGAAGGCTCGGTCTTGGCGGAAGGCTCGGTCGAGCACGTGCAGAACCATCCGCGGGTCATCGAAGTCTATCTCGGGCGCTGAGCGATGCTGTCGGTCGAGGCGGTCGATCTCTATTACGGCGCCAGCCACGCGCTGCGCCGGGTTAGCCTGACCGCTAGGAAGGGCGAGGTGACCTGCATCCTCGGCCGCAACGGCGTCGGCAAGACCAGCCTGTTGCGCGCGATCTTCGGGGTCAATCCGATCCGCTCGGGGCGGATCCGCTGGGAGGATCGGGAACTCACCGATCTGCGACCGCACGAACGGGCCCGGGCCGGGCTCGCGATGGTGCCGCAAGGCCGCGAGATCTTTCCGCGCCTGTCGGTGCTGGAAAACCTCGCCACCGGCTTCGCGACGTTGCCGCGCAGCCTCCGCCATATCCCCGACGACATCTTCGCCCTCTTCCCGATCCTGAAGGACATGCTGCACCGACGCGGCGGCGATCTGTCGGGTGGCCAGCAGCAGCAATTGGCGATCGCCCGCGCCCTCGTCGCGCGGCCGCGCCTGCTGATCCTCGACGAGCCGACCGAGGGCATCCAGCCCTCGATCATCAAGGAAATCGCCCGGGTCATCGAACGGCTCGTCGAACGCGGCGACATGGCGATCCTGCTGGTTGAACAGTATTTCGAGTTCGCCCGCGACCTCGCCGCCGCCTATGTCGTGATGCAGCGCGGCGAAGTTGTGCTGAGCGGCCGCCAGAGCGACATGGACGAGGCCGCAGTGCGCGGCTATCTCACGGTGTGAACGGCGGTCAGCTCAGGACGCCGAGCTTTTTTCGCTCGATCAGCTCGAAGTCGATCTCCGCGCCGAGGCCCGGCCCGGTCGGGGCATGGACCAAGCCGTCGCGATCGACCGTGATGTCCTGGGCGAGGCCGTATTTCTGCATCGCATCGGGCAATAGCACCTCGAAAAATTCGGTATTCCGGATCGCCATGATGACATGCAGGTTGGCGACGTTGTTCAGCGAGTTGCCGCCGTGGTGGGTCTCGAAATTCATCCGAAAGGCTTCGGCGAGATGCGCGGTCTTCACCAAGGTGGTGATGCCACCCTTGACCGCGACGTCGCCGCGCAGGAAATCGGTCGCGCGCTCGGTGATCCACGGGATGTAGGAATCGAGACCGCCGATCGGGTATTCGGTGGCGAGGATCGGGATGTCGAGCTTCTGCTTCAGTTTGACGTAGTTGTAGATGTCCTGCTCGGCGAGCGGGTCCTCGTACCAGTAGAACCCCATCTCCTCGATCGCGCGGCCGACCCGCAGCGCCTCCTCGTAGCGGTAGCTCCAGGTCGAATCGAGCATCACCGCGTAATCGTCGCCGACCGCCTTCCTGACCGCCTTGCACACCTTGATGTCGTCGCGCCAGCGCTGTGGCGGGTGGATCTTGTAGGCGGCCCAGCCGGTCGACTGGTAGTGCCGGGCCTGCTCGACGTATGCCTCGGCTGTGGCATGGATCTCCGAACTGGCATAGGCCGCGATCTTATCGCGGCAGGTGCCGAGCAGGCGATGGATCGGCAGCCCCGCCTTCTTGCCGGCGATGTCCCAGAGCGCGATGTCGACAGCGCCGATCGAGCGCACCGTTGCGACGCGGGCGCGCGCCCATAAGAGGCGGTCGAGGCGCTCGCGGTCGAGCGGGTCCTGGCCCATCACCACTGGCTTCAGGAAGCGGATCAGGCCCGGCCCGTCAAGGCTGGCCGGGTTCGAGGAGGTTCCAAGGAAGGCGTGACCCTCGATCCCCTCATCGGTCACGATCCGCAACAGGCCGAGATCGCTCTTCCCGGTCGGGCGCGCCGTATGATGGCCGTAAATCGTCGACGGGATGCTCTCCCAGGCGAACAGGGTCAGGGTGACATCGGTGATCTTCATCTGAGCCTCCCCGGCATTAGCCGCGGCGGGCATCAGATCGCCGTCGCGCCCGGCCCTTCAAGCGCTAATATCGCCCCCGTGCAGCTCCAATTTGTCATTGCGAGGAACGTAGCGACGAAACAATCTTCTCGGTCTCGGGCGCAACGGCGCGAGATTGCTTCGCTTCGCTCGCAATGACAGACCGGTGGGCTCAACGGGTGCGGCATCTGGCAGCGGCCATCGCGGTGGCAATGACGGCGGCTTGGCCGGCGATCGCCGGCCCGCCGGACAATGCGGTCGATTTGTCGGGCGCGCCGGTCGGCCTGCCGCGGCCTGCAGACAGCGGCAAGCCGGCAGTCTCGCTGACGCCGCCGGCAAATGCCGGGCAGGATGAGGCGGAGCGGTGCCTGCCCGCCCTGCCCTGCGGGACAAGCCTCCTTGGCGAGGTGCGCAAGAATGGCGCGGTCGAACTGCGGGTGCCGGCATTGCGCTGGTGAGCGCGCCGAGACGCGATCGGAAACTCGCTAGATAGGCCGGCCCTGGCTGTCGAACATGACCGAGATGCCGAGGATCTTGTCGACGGCGTGGCCATCGGCGGCCAGCGGCGCGATGCAGGTCTCGATCGTGCGGTGCTCGGGATTGCGGTTCCACAGCGGCGGGCCGCGCCGCCAGGTGGCCTGCGCCTGCTCGACAATAAAGCGGAACCGGTCGCGCGATTGCGCATTGGCAACCAGCTGCGGGTGCGCCTCTTCGAGCCAATGGCCGGTGACCTCGCGGCCCAGCGAGCGCACCATTTCGGTGCCGCACAGGCGATAGCGATAGCGCAGCGGCTCGCGGTAGACATCGAGCATCCACAGCCGCGACCACAAGGCCGGAATCTCCTCGGGCGCGATATGCTGGCGCCCGGGCAGGCAACCAGGCGGCGCGACCGAACACCAGTAATCGTAAAAGCAGCGCACCAGTCGATGCCAGGCGGTGCGATCCTCGGGGATCCGATACCCGGTCCACACCCCGTAATCGCCGCTGTCGTCTGACACGCCGGCGCGCTCGGGGACAGATTGTTTGCTGGCGAGCTGCAACATTTGTCGCCAATCTCGGTGGAAATGATTGGCAAACCGTTAACCGTGCGGCGCGGCGCAGCAGCGTTGGATCAGCCTTAACGGGTAAGCACTGCTGCCATGCTGATATGGCCGCGTCCAGCTCAGCCTCGCGGGCGACGGCGGCAGATGCCGCTTGAAGCAGCGCCGCCCCCGTGCTTGCTTCCGTCAGCATTCGGAGGACGAGCATGGCTGACGAAGTTGGGATCGAAGCGCGCTACCAGATCGAAATTCGCGATCTCGAATATCAGCGTTGCGACGGGGAGCCTCTGCTGGCGCGGCTCTACCGGCCGATCGGGGCCAATAATTCTGCCAGGGGGCCGTTTCCGGCGCTGATCGAGGTGCATGGCGGCGCCTGGGCGTCGGGCGACCGGCTCAACAATGCCCCGCTCGACGAGGCGCTCGCCAAAAGCGGCATCGTCGTACTGGCGATCGATTTCCGCATGCCGCCGCAATTCCGCTATCCCGCCTCGATCGCCGACGTCAATCTGGCGACCCGCTGGCTCAAGGCGAATGCGGGCGAATTCGGCAGCCGGCGCGACCTGGTCGGGGGGCTCGGCACCTCGAGCGGCGCGCATCAGCTGCTGCTGAGCGCGTTGCGGCCCGCCGACCCGCGCTACGCCGCGCTGCCGCTCGCCGAGGCGCCCGCCGAGGATGCCGGCCTGCCCTATCTCGTGCTGTGCTGGCCGATATCGGACCCGCTCGCCCGCTACCAGATGGTCCGCGAGAAAGGCAACACGCGGCTCGTCGAGTCGCACGACGCCTATTGGTCCTCCGAGGAGGGGATGGCCGAAGGCAATCCGCAGCTTATTTTGGAGCGCGGCGACGCCGGCGCGCTGCCGCCGGCGATCCTCGTGCAGGGCCTCGCCGACGACAACGTCACCCCTGACATGGCCGACCGCTTCACCGCCGCCTATCGCGGCCGCGGCGGGCGGATCGAGCTTCACAAATTCGCGGGCCAGCCGCACACCTTCATCGTGCGCGATCCAGCATCCGACGTCTCGCGCCGAGCCACCGAGCTGATCCGCGATTTCGTGTTGAGCCGGGCAGCGCTTTAGGCGGCAGGTCGCCCGGTGGGTCAGGGATCCGGCGTCAGCCGCGCGCTTCAACCCGCCTCATACGGTGGGCGGCGATCGCGCCGTTCTTGATCACGAGCGCGATGCGAGCGGGATCGCGCAATACCGAGATGTCGGCAAGCGGATCGCCGTCGACAACGACGAGGTCGGCAAGCTTACCTGGCGAAACGGTGCCGAGTTCATCCTGCTGGCCGAGGCATTCGGCGGCCCAGCCGGTCGCCGCCTGCAAGGCCTGCATCGGCGTCATGCCGGATTTAACGAGGCATTCGAGTTCGCCGGCGTTGGCGGGATGGCCATGTCCGCCGGCATCGGTGCCCGCCACCACCTTCACCCCGATCTCCAACGCTCGCCGGATGCTGGCGATGTGATGCTGCTGCAGCACCTGGGTGCGTTCGCGGACATGCGGCTGCGGCGATTTGCGGTGGTATTCATAGACGAGCAGGGTCGGCACGAAAAAGATGCCGCGCTCGGCCATGCGTTCGAGATGGCGCGGGTCTTCGTCGAGATAGCAGCCATGCTCGATCGAATCGACGCCGGCGTCGATCGCGATGTCGAGCCCGCGGCCGCCCAGCGCATGGCACATGACCCGCCGGTCGAGGGCATGCGCCTCGTCGACCAGCGCCTGCATCTCGTCGAGGTTGAAGGCGCCGTCGCGCGGCCCGTGGCCCGGCCGCGAGCTGGCCCCGCCGGTGGTCGCGCATTTGATCACGTCGGCGCCGGCCCGCACCATCCGGCGCACCACCGGCCGCACATCGGCGAGCGAATTGACGACGCTCTCCGGCAGCAGCGGGTCCCCCGGGATGCAGCAGCAATCATCCAGCGGCAGGCCCGACGGGCTGACCGCGTCGCCGATCCCGCCGATCGGCGAGATGATCGACAAGGACAGCACCAGCCGCGGCCCTTCGATCAACCCTTCCTCGATCGCACGCTTGAAGCCGGCGTCGAGCCCGGCAGCGTCGCGGATCACCGTGTAGCCGGCGGCGAGCGTCTGTTTCAGCACCGCGGCGGTGCGCAGGTGACGGGTGCTTTGCGGCTCATCGAGGCGCCAGCGATGCTCCAGCGAATACCGATGGTTCGCCATGTGGTCGTGGCAATCGATCAGGCCCGGCAGCACCGTCATGCCCGAAACATCGATGATCTCGGCCCCGGACGGCCAGTCGCTCTGGTTGCGGGTGGTGACCGCGTCGATGCGATTGTCGCGGATCACAATCGTCGCGCCGTCAACCGGCGCCGCGCCGGTGCCGTCGATCAGCCGCGCGTTTTTCAGGACCTTCATCGCTTGCCCTCCCTAACAGCCCCCACCCCTGCCCTCCCCGCCAGCGGGGGAGGGAGTCTCAGGAGCCGCCCCCAAGAACCCTCCCCCGCTGGCGGGGGAGGAAGTCCGCCGCGGCAGCGGCGGACGGGTGGGGGCTTGTTTCTGGTTACAGCTGCGGCCGTCTTCCGCGCCACGGAGTTGCCTGCTCGTAAGCATGCGCCAGGCGCAACACGGTCGCATCCGCGAAGCGCTTGCCGACAAGCTGGAACGACAATGGCAGACCGCTGTCGGTATAGCCGCCGCACACCGACATCGCCGGGCTGCCGGTCACGTTGAACGCTATCGTCAGGCTGGGCCGCTCGAGGATCGCGAATTTGGGAACCGAGTCGATCGACGGCGCCTCGCTCGGCGCCGCGGCGGTCATGACCAGATCGAGATCGGCCATCGCCCGATCGAGCTCATCGATCAGCTCGCGGCGGCGCCGCAGGGCCTGCACGTAATCGGCACCGGTAACCAGTCCGGCGAGTGCCATGCGGTCGCGGAAAATCTCGCCGTAATCGGTAAAGCGAGCCCGCAGATTGGCCTCGTGAATCGCATAGGCCTCGCACTGCATGATCGCCATGCCGCAAGCCGCCCAATCGGCGAGCGGCGACAGGGTCACCTCTCGCACCGTGCAGCCGAGGCTTTCGAGGGTTCGCGCCGCCGCTGCGATCGCCGCCCGCGTCGCGGCGTTCGCTTCGTTGTCGCGCTCGTAGAAATGGCGGATGAGGCCGATGCGCAGCCCCCTGACCCCGCCGTGGAGTGCAGCCCGGTAATCGGGGATCGGCTGGTCGGCGCTCCCAGGATCGGCCGGATCGTGGCCCGCCATCGCCTGCAACAGGATCGCGCAATCCTCGGCGGTCCACGCCATCGGCCCGGCATGGTCGAGCGAGAACGCCAGCGGCAGGATGCCCATCCGGCTGATCAGCCCATAGGTCGGCTTGATGCCGGCGAGACCGCAAAAAGCTGAGGGGCCGCGGATCGAGCCGCCGGTGTCGCTGCCGGTGCCGCCGAGAACGAGGCCCGCCGCGACCGCCGCGCCGGTGCCGCTCGACGAGCCGCCGGTGAAGTGCTCGGTGTTCCATGGGTTGCGCGCCGGCGGCCAGGGCAGGTCGAAGCTGGGACCGCCGAGTGCGAATTCGTGCGTCGCCAGCTTGCCCATGACGACCGCTCCGGCCGCCTTCAATCGCGCCACAGAGAAGGCGTCGGCTTTCGGCACATGATCCTGCATGATCTTGGAATGGCCGGTCGTCGCGACCCCGGCGGTCTCGTAGATGTCCTTGAGGCCGATCGGGATGCCGTGCAGCGGCCCGCGGTACTTGCCGGCGGCGATCTCCGCCTCGGCGGCGCGAGCCGTGGCGCGCGCCTCGTCGGCCAAGACGCGGATGAAGCTGTTGAGCTTGCCGTCGAGCCGCTGGATGCGGTCGAGGCGGCTGTCGACCAGCGCGACCGGCGACAATTCACGCTGTTCGATCAGCCGCGCCGCTTCCGCAATCGTCAGGAAATCCGGCACCATTGCTCAACCCTCCGGGAAGCGGACAACATGCGCCGGCTCGGCGAACACATCGCGCGGCGGGCGCAGCCGCGCCTGTATATCCTCAAGGAGACGCGTCGCCGCGGCGATCTCGTCGCGCTCCTTCTCCGGCACCGCGAGCCCGAGCCGGGCCAATGCCGCGTCCAATTCCGCTCGAGTCATGACAAACCCCTCTGCAAGACGTTCGACGACTCTGCTCCGGCCCGGGCAATATCGTCAAAACAATTACCGCGCCCACTACCGTCTCGCCGCGCGCCGGCCACTTGTCGGATCATCTCACTCATGCGGGCAATATCGGCGATTTAGGCAACCGGGCGTAGAACCTAACCGCGGCCCCGGTGTTTGTGATCGCTGGCGTCGGTCGCGAACCGGAGAGTAGCCATGCGGCATAAGCTGATAGGGCTGACCGTTTTCCTCGTGCTTATCTGCCAGCAGCCGATCTCGCTCGGGGCGGCAGAAATACCTCTGGGAACGAGTGGCGGCATCTATACTGTTCCGGCGCAAATCAACCGCTCGATAACGATGCAATTTTTGGTCGACCCTGGGGCGGGAGTGGTGGTCATCCCGCTATCGGTGTTGCGCGAGCTCATCCGTGACGGCAGCGTGACCGAAAGCGATGTCGTGGGGATCGGTGCGGCCGAACTCGCAGACAACTCGTTTCATCCGATCGCAAAGGTCAGATTACGCGAACTGCGGATCGGTGATGCGATCGTGCGCGATGTGACGGCGGCTGTATCACCGGCGCTGACCCGACCGCTGCTTGGGCAGAGCTTTTTTCGCAGATTCGCATCCGTCACTTTCGATAACCGGCGCAATGTCCTGATCCTCTCCGACGGAGGGTCGGCGCCGATCGCGCAAGCTCCAGCACCGGCTTGGGGCGCGCCCTATTCCTCCTATCCGACAACCGGCCCGTATAGCGGCGGCGGCTATGGCGCGCCTGCGTATTCTCCCGGCTACGGCAGATAACAGGTTTCCGTGATTCGGGCATCGTCCAAGCTTTGCGTCCACTGCCACCCGATCGCTGAGACGGACTGGTCAGTGCCGCGCTAGCGCAGCCGGTCGGCCTTCGCTTCGCGGAGCGGGGTGCCGGCCTCGGCGAGCCGGCGCAGTAATGGCGAGGGCGCCCAGCGCTCGCCATAGCGCTGATGCCAGGCGGCGATCTGGTTGTAGACCTCGCGCACACCGATGCCGTCGGCCCAGAACATCAGCCCGCCGCGATAGCGCGGGAAGCCGAAGCCGTGCAGCCACATGACATCGATGTCGCTGGCCCTGAGGGCCTTGCCTTCGTCGAGGATCTTGCACGCCTCGTTGACCGAGGCGAACAACAGCCGCTTCAGGATCTCCTCGTCGCTGAAGGTCTGCTGCGGGATGCGCAATTCGGCCGCCGTCTCCTTGATGATGCGGGTGACTTCCGGATCGGGATGCGGCGTGCGGTCGCCCGGCTCGTAGCGGTACCAGCCCTTGCCGGTCTTCTGCCCAAGCCGGCCGGCTTCGACGATGCGGTCGGCGATCGGCGCACCGCGGTAGTTCGGGTTCTCCGCCTTGCGGCGCTGGCGCACATCGTAGCCGATGTCGAGCCCGGACAGATCGGAAACCGCGAACGGTCCGAGCGGGTAGCCGAAATCGACCATCACCTTATCGACCTGCTCCGGCAATGCTCCTTCCTCGACCAGCAGGTTCATCTCGGTGCCGAATGGGCCGCGGCTGCGGTTGGCGACAAACCCGTCGGTGTTGCCCGCCCAGCCGCTGACCTTGCCGATTTTGCGGCCGAGATCCATTGCGGTGGCGATCACGTCAGGCGCGCTCTTGGTGCCCTGCACGACCTCGAACAACTTCATGACATTGGCCGGCGCGAAGAAATGCGTGCCGGCAAGGTCCTGCGGCCGCTTCGTGACATTGGCCATGATATCGATGTTGATGCCGGAGGTGTTGGAATAGAGGAGCGCCCCCGGCTTCATGACCGCGTCGATCTTCTTCCAGACCTCCTCCTTGACCGGGACCTGCTCGAACACCGCCTCGATCACGACATCGCACTGCCCGATATCGTCGAGATTGGGAACCGGCTCGATGCGGGCGAGGCGCCGTTCCATCTCGTCCTGCGCGAGACTGCCGCGTTTGACGCTGGTCTCGTAATTGGCGCGGATACGCGCCATGCCGCGCTCGAGCGCCTCCGGCGTCGCGTCGGTGATCTTCACCGGGAAGCCGTAATCGGCAAAGCTCATCGCGATGCCGCCACCCATCGTGCCGGCGCCGACCACCGCCGCGGTCTCGACCGGTCGCAGCGGCGTCGTCTCCGGGATGTGCGGCAGCTTGCGGACCTCGCGCTCGGCGAAAAAGGCATAGCGCAAGGCACGCGCCTCGTCGGAATTGACCTGCTCGGCGAACAGCTTGCGTTCGAGTGCGCAGCCCTCGTCGAACGGCAAAGCGCAGGCGGCCTCGACCGCCTCGATGCAGGCATAGGGGGCACGCTGATTGCGGGCTCGGCGCGCAATCGATTTTCGGAACGCGTCGAACATACCCGGATTGGATTTGGCCTCGGCGAGCTTATCGTCACGGTCACGGATGCGCGGCAACGGCCGCGTATCGGCGACGCGGCGGGCAAAGGCGATCGCCGCCACTCTCAGATCATTCTCGGGCACGATTTCGTCGATGATGCCGAGCCGGTGCGCCTCCTCGGCCGGGACATGGCGGCCGGAGGTGATCAATTCCATTGCCGACTGCGGACCGACGATGCGCGGCAGGCGCTGCGTCCCGCCGGCGCCGGGCAGGATGCCGATCTGCACTTCGGGGAGGCCCACCTTGGCGCTCGGCACCGCGATCCGATAGTGGCAGGCCAGCGCGACTTCGAGACCGCCACCCAAGGCATAGCCGTGGATCGCGGCGACCACCGGTTTCGGACTGTCGTCGAGCACATCGTAGGCGCGCCGGCCGGTCGCGGGCGCCCCGGACGGCCGGCCGAACTGGCGGATGTCGGCACCGGCGATGAAGCTGCGCCCGGCGCCGATCAGCACTATCGCCTTGATCGAGGCATCGGCGTTGCCGCGATCGACCGCGGCGACGATGCCCTCCGGCACGCCCGGCGACAGCGCGTTGACCAGCGGGTTGTCGATCGTGATGACGCCAATGCCGTCGACGTTCTCGAAACGGACCAGCTCGCCTTCGGCCATGTGACTCTCCACGGTTTGTTTTACCAGTGAGGCAGTGAGGCAGTGAGAGTCCGTTTGGAAAATCGCTCAATGGCTGACGCGGCGCAACAGGAGGCCGCCGAGGGCGACATGGATCATGGCCTCGGAGACATCGATGCGTTGTTCGTAGTCGCGCACCAGACGGCGCCAGCGGATCATCCAGCCC
>WNGF01003549.1_pt1 | contig 29099 bp, 26 predicted proteins | sample 5400641 | NCBI WGS metagenome assembly WNGF01 (sample SAMN13153371, study PRJNA577476) | soil metagenome | isolation source: 80 cm soil or saprolite under grassland replicate 2 | place: USA:California | collected 2016-06-15 | reverse complement strand
GACTTCGTCGCGCTCGTCAACACCCCCCGCCGTGACGCAGCGAGTTGGAACGCGTGGCGCACGAGCCGCTCGATGCAAGTCCGCGTGAACACGCTCGTCTCGAGGGCGACCTCCGACTCGAGCCCGCGGTGCGACCGCCCGCCGACACCGGCGTACTCGCCCTCCGTGTTCTCGCGCACGAAGAGCATGTCCACGTCGCCCGGACCGCGCCCAGCGAGCGGGCAGGGAATCCCCGGCAGCAGCCGGCATGGCCGGAGGTTCGCCCACAAGTCCAGCCTCTGGCGGATCTCGAGGATCACCCCCCAGAGGGCAATGGGGTCGGGCACCGACGGATCGCCGATCGCGCCGAGGAAGACGGCGTCGTGGTCGCGCAGGATCTCGAGCGCGTCCCCCGGCATCATCCGCCCGTGTTCGTGGTAGTGGGCGGAGCCCCACGGAAGCTCGGTCCAATCGAGCGGGAGGCCCAGCGCGTCCACGACTCGCCGGGCCTCCGCGATCACCTCGGGCCCTATCCCGTCGCCGGGGACTAGGGCAACGCGATGGCTCAAGCCGGAGCACCCACCTCCCCGGTCACGCGCTCGACGTAGTCGATCGCCTCCTCGAGCGACACCACGTCCGCGTACTTTGCGTTGATGTCGAACAGGTTCGCCTCGTGCGGAGCCTGCGCGCGGTCGCCGACGCACTCGCGCGGGACGATCGTCGGGAAGCCGTACTGGAGCAGGTCGATCGCGGTCGCGCGGACGCACCCGCTCGTCGTGGCCCCACACATGACCACCGAGTCGATGCGCTGCGAGACGAGAATCGAGGCGAGGTTCGTGCCGAAGAACGCCGAGGCACCCTTCTTGACGATGACGGGCTCGCTCTCCTGCGGCTCGAGGCGTGGGTCGATCTCGACCCAGTGCCCGCCGAGCTGAAGCTCGGCCAGCGAGGGCACCTTCTGCAGCCAGAGGCCGCCGTCCTTCAGGCTCGACTCGTAGCCGATCGTCGTGAAGATGACCGGGAGTCCCCTCGCGCGGGCGGCATCGAGGAGCTGCTTCGTGGCCTCGACCTCGGTCGTCATGTCCGCTCCGAGCGTGCACGCAGCGTCGGTGAAGCCGCAGCTGAAGTCGACCACGAGAACGGCCGGATTCTGCCCGAGCGAGACGCTCTCCCCAAGGCGCGCCTGTTCGTAGATCCGCTGGGCTTCCTCGTCGGGCATCACGCCAACGCCTTCGCTACCGGGGCGAGCTGCTCGCCGAAGCGCGCCCGCCTGATGAACTGCCCCGCGCCGGGCTGGGCAACGAGCTCGTCGTCTTCGACGATGACCTGGCCGCGGACGAGGACGACCTCGGGCGCGCCCTGCACCTCGGTCCCCTCGAAGAGGTTGTAGTCGACGTTCGAGTGGTGAGTCTTGGCCGAGATCGTCAGCGCCTTCTCCGGATCCCAGACGACGACGTCCCCGTCGGTGCCTGCCGCGATCGTGCCCTTTCGGGGGTATAGCCCGAACAGCTTCGCGACATTCGTCGAGGTCAGCTCGACCATCCTGTTCAGCGAGATGCGGCCTTGACGGACGCCGAAGTGGTGCAGCATGTGCAGCCGGTTCTCGATGCCCGGGCCGCCGTTCGGGATCTTCGAAAAGTCATCCTTGCCGAGTGTCTTCTGGCCATCCCAGTTGAATGGGCAGTGGTCGGTCGACACGGCGGAGAGGACGTCCTTCGCGACGCATTCCCAGAGGTGGTCGAGATTCTCCTTCGCCCTCGGCGGCGGCGTGTAGACGTACTTCGCACCCTCGAATCCCGGCGCATCCACGATTTTGCTCAAATCGACGAAGAAGTACTGCGTGCAGGTCTCGCCCCAGATCTGCCACCCCTTCTGGCGTGCGAGGGCGATCGGCTCCGTTGACTCCTTGCAGGAGACGTGAACGACGTAGAGCGGCGCGCCGGCCACGCGGGCGAGCTGGATCGCCCGATTCGTCGCCTCACCCTCGGTCTCGGGCGGCCGCGTGAGCGCGTGCCACTTCGGCTCGGTCTTGCCCTCCGCGAGAGCGCGCTTGACGATGATGTCGATCGCGTCGCCGTTCTCGGCATGGACCATGACTAGAGCGCCGGTCTCGGAGGCGACCTCCATCGACTTGAAGAGCGTTTCGTCGTCGACCATGACGGCACCCTTGTAGGCCATGAAGAGCTTGTAGCTCGTGACGCCCTCGTCCGGCACCTTCGCGAGATCCTCGAGCGTGCCTCCTTCCTTGAGGTCGGTGATCGCCATGTGGAAGCCGACGTCGATCACCGGCTTGCAGCGCTCGATCTTCTCGTGCCACGTTTCGAGCGCCTCGGCGAAGGTCTGACCGGGCATCTGGAAGCAGAAGTCCACGAGCGAGGTCGTCCCGCCGAACGCGGCCGAGACGGTGCCGGAGGTGAAGTCGTCGCACGTGACGGTGCCGCCGAAGGGCAGCTCGATATGCGTGTGCGGGTCGATCGCGCCCGGGAGGACGTACTTTCCGCTCGCCTCGATCACCTTGTCGGCCGTCACGTCGAGCGACTCGCCGATGAGAGAGATGGTCTCGTTTTCGATGAACACGTCCCCGACGTAGTCGTCGGTGGCGGTGATGATGCGGCCGCCTTTGATCAATACCGACATGCGCTCTCCTTTCTCGCGAGTCCGCGGACGGTGAGTGTTTTGGTCACGCGCCTTCGCGTGCGAAGTCTGACATAGGCGCGGCACCGAGGAGCGCTGGGCGGACACTCTGCACCTCAGGAGTCGCCTCGTAGAACGCTTGGGCGGCACGGAGGACACTTCCCTCCGCCAGGAGTCGCCCGGTGAACTGAATCCCGACGGGGATCCCGTGCTCGTCGAACCCCGCCCGGACGGCGCAGGCCGGGAGCCCGGCGAGGTCCTGCGGGACCGTGTAGCTCATCACGAGCTCCCGGAAGGCGACCAGTCGGCCGCGGTGAAAGAGCTCTTCGTCGCCGATCGGGAGCGGCGGGCCGGCCGAGACCGGCGTGAGCAGTACCTCTGCGTCGCGGAAGATGCGTGCGAATTGAGCCTGGATCCGCTGCCGTTCGGCCGAGGCTGCCAGGTAGTCAGGCAGGCGCTCCCGAGCTGCGAGCTCGAGGCGGCGGAGAACGTCGGCTCCGTACTCGTCGCGACGGGCTGGCCAGAGGCCCGCCTGCTCGTGCGTGAAGAGGGCCTCTGCGCGCTGGATCGACCCGAACGCCTCGTAGATCCGCTCGGCTCCGGGGAATTCGACCTCCACGAGCCGGGCGCCCGCGCCCTCGATCGTGGCCACCGCTTGGTCGAAGACCGCTTGGACGTCATCGGCGAGCTCGACCACATGGAGGTCGGGGCAGATCGCCACGCGCACCTCGTCGAGCCCCCGCTCGAGCTCGCGTTCGAGGTCGCCGAGCGGTACGTCCTCGGTGGTGGGATCGGCCGGGTCGAGGCCGGCGACGGCTGCGAGCAAGAGCGCCGTGTCAGACGGGGTTCGGGCCATCGGCCCCGGGTGGTCGAGGGAGCGCGCCAGCGGGAATATCCCGGCCAGACTGATCCGGCCGTAGCTGGGCTTGAGCCCGACGGTGCCGCAGAACGCAGACGGGACCCGGATCGAGCCACCCGTGTCGCTGCCAAGGGCGAGCGGCACCTCGCCCACGGCGAGGGCGACTGCCGAGCCGCCGCTCGAGCCGCCAGAGATCCTCTCGACCGCCCACGGGTTCCGCGGCGATCCCTGGCGCGGATTCACCGACGTGATTCCCCAGGCGAACTCGTGCGTAGACGTCTTGCCGAGGACAATCGCGCCCGCCGCACGCGCGCGCCGCACCGCCTCGGAGTCGGCCTCCGGCACGTGGTCGTCGAACATCGGCGAGCCGTACGTCGTGCGCACCCCGGCGGTGTCGAAGAGGTCCTTCACTCCGAAGGGGATCCCTTCGAGCGGCCGAGCGGTTCCGTCGGCGTAGGCCCGTTCTGCCTGCGCGGCCTCCTCGGAGGCGCGCTCGAGCGCGAGCGTCGTGAAGGCGTGCACGACCGGCTCGAGCGCCTCGATCCGCCCGGCCAGCGCGCCCACGACTTCTACTGGGGAGATCTCGCGGCGCGAGAACCCGGCGAGAAGCGCGCGTGCCGGGAGATCGGCGAGCGACGCCACGCCTTGATTATCGCCCGCCCACCGAGTAGAAGGGACCCCCGATGTGGAAGGGTCGCTATCAGTGTGCCGCGACGCTCTCTGTCGACTTCGACGCCGAGTCGCTATGGAGCGGCACGTTCAAGCTCACGACGCCGAGCCCGCTCTCGCGGGGCGATTACGACATCCGGGCCGGCCTCCCGCGGATCCTCGATCTCCTCGACCGCCACGAGCTTCCGGCGACGTTCATGGTGCCCGGCCAGGTCGCCGAAGAGCACCGAGACGCCTGCCGGGCGATCGCCCGCCGCGGCGTCCACGAGGTTGGCTACCACGGCTACTACCACGAGTCCGTCCTCGACATCCCGATCGAGGAGGAGCGCGAGCTGATGAGGCGCGGGATTGCCAAGCTCGAGGAGGTCTTCGGGCAGACGCCCTGCGGCAACCGGTCGCCGCCGTTCGCGCTCGGGCCGAACACCGCCGACCTGCTCGAGGAGCTCGGCTTCGTCTACGACTCGAGCCTGTTCGGGCACGACGAGCCGTACCGCCCGCGGGTGCCGGTCCAGGGCGGTCGACTACGCGACTTCGTCGAGCTGCCGGTGAGCTGGGAGCTCGACGACGCGCCCTACTTCCTTTTCAGCTTCTTCCCCTATATGAGCGGGCTGGCGACGCAGTCGCAGGTGCTCGAGGTCTGGAAGGCCGAGTTCGACGGCTCCTACAGGGTGGGCGGCTGTTTCCTGCTCGTCGTCCACCCCTTCTGCATCGGCCGCCACCCTCGGATCGCGATGCTTGACGAGCTGATCAGCTACATCACGAGTTTCGAGGACGTCTGGTTCGCCACGCACCTCGACGTCGCCGAGGAGTGGCGGCGAGCGGCCTCCGAGAGCGGGGCTTGGCAGTCGGGCGCCGCCCCGGCCGGCGTCCGAGGATGAGGCGCCGAGCGGCGAACCGCGGCATTCCACCCCCTCCCGTCCGTCGCCAAGCACGGGCTGTTCGGCCGGCCGAAGCGGGCGCCTGTGCGACGCTGTTAGTCCGCCCGGCTTTAGGCGACCATCCGCGGCAGGCTACGTTGAAGGCGGTGCCCACCCCCGGGTCGACTACGCGGTAGAAGGAGCAAGAGCCACTGCAGGCTCCATGGGCGGCCGCCGATCGTGCCAGTCGGTCGCCTGCTGAAAGGCGTGCGCGGCGCGGAGCACCGTTCCTTCCTCGAGGCGCCGCCCGACGAGCGCAAGGCCGACCGGGAGGCCGTCGACGAAGCCGCAGGGCAAGCTGAGCACGGGCAGACCGGCCAGGCTCCAGGGACTGTTGAACGGGATCAGGACGAGGCGGTACGGGATCGTCTGGCCATGCAGCTCGACGGTGTCGTCGCCGATCGGCGGGGCTGTGACGGGCATCGCCGGTGCGACGAGGAGGTCGACGCGCTCGAAGAGTCGGCGGATGCCGTCGTCGAACCAGCGCCGGGCGCGCTGTCCCGTGACGTAGGCGGTCGGCGGCAGCAGGAGACCGGCGAGTAGTCGCCCTCTGACGTCGGGCCCATAGTCGGCGAGCCGCTCCCTCAACCACGATAGGTGGGCATTCGCGGCCTCGGGAAGCATGACGAGCTGGTTGATCGTGCCGGCTTCGTCGAGGAGTGGCACCTGCGTCGGCTCGACGGTCGCGCCCAGTGAGGCGAGATCGTCGACGGCGGCCAGAACGACCGCGGCGACGCGTGGGTCGGCTCGACCGAGAAGCGCGTCGACCACGCCGACGCGCAGGCCCTCCACACCGCCCACGAGCTCCGTGCGAGAGCCCGCGATCACATCCAGGAGCAGCGCGCAGTCCTCGGCGCTTCGTGCGATCGGCCCGACAGTGTCCAGCGTCCAGGAGACGGGCACCACTCCGCGGTTCGAGACGAGGCCGGTGGAAGGGCGGAGGCCGGTGACCCCGCAGAAGCACGACGGGATACGGATCGAGCCGGCGGTGTCGGTGCCGAGTGTTCCGGCGGCGAGGTCGGCGGCCACTGCCGCCCCGCTACCGCCGCTCGACCCGCCGCAGATGCGATCCAGCGACCACGGGTTGTGCGCCGCCCCGAAGTGGGAGCTCGTCGTCATCGCGCCGTACGCGAACTCGTGCGTGTTCAGCTTGCCGAGGACGACGGCGCCCGCTGACCGGAACTCCCCACAGCGGCCCTCGCTCGTGCACTCGTTCGAGGGCCTCAGCCTCCGCGAGCGCCTCGTCTGCGCGCACCGTGATGTACGCGTTCACGTCGCCGTCGATCCGCTCGATGCGGTCGAGGCACGCCTGCACGGCCTCACGCGGCGAGAGCTCGCCGGCGCGCAGCCGTTCGGCTAGGTGGACGACGCTCACGGCAGGAAGGCGGGCGGCAGCTCCGGCGGGAGCCGCCGCTCGATATCGGCGAGCGCGGGAAGGATCGCGCTTAGGAAGCCGAGAACGGCCTCGAGATCCTCGTCGTCCGGGTGGACGCTCTGCTGCGCGGCGACGCTGCGCAGGAACTCGATCGAGGGCTTCGCGAGGCTAGACTCGGCAGCCATGCCGATCTACGAGTATCGGTGCGGCGATTGCGAGCAGCGCTTCGAGGAATATCTCTCGAGCTCGACGAAGCCCGCGCCGCCCTGCCCGAAGTGCGGCTCGAAGAAGGTAACGAGGCTGCTGTCCACGATCCAGACCGAGTGGCTGCCGAGCGACGTCGATTGGGATCGCGTCGGCAGGAAGTGGGACTGAAGCCTCACCTGGCAGCGGCCTAGCTCACCGCCACACCCGCGCCCGCCAGCGAGAAGAATCGGTCGTCGATGATCGAGGTCGGCGCAGGGAAGTCGACCTTCGAGTGCGTGAGCCCGAGCTGGACGAGTGCCTCGGTCAACTTGATCGCGACCGGCCCGGGGTTGACGACCGGTGCCGGCAGGTGCTGTGCCATGTAGTCGCCCGCCTGGTGCATGGTCGTCGATCCGAGCAGGATCACACCGGCGCCGTCCTCGTCGATCGCCTTCTGTGCCTCAGCCGTCAGGGTCTGGAACATCTCCTCCTCCTTGCCGGCGAACAGGGCCTCGACATCGGGCGGGATGTTCACTGCGCGGATCGAGGCGCACTTCTGGTTCAAGCCGTAGACGGCGAGGTTCTTCTCGTAGAGGTGCGTCCACTTGTCCCACATCGTGATGATCGAGAAGCGCTTGCCCAGCAGGATCCCGACGACGTACGAGACGAGCCCAGGACCGATCACCGGAATCCGAAGGCGCGAGCGCAGGGCGTACATGCCCGAGTCGGACACGGTGTCCATGACTACCGCGTCGTAGCCCTCGTCCTCGGCGCGAAGGCCGGCCTCGGCGATGTACATGTCGAAGACGAGGTCTTCGTAGTAACAATCGACCAGGGTCGCGCTGTTCCGGACAGGGATGCACTCCACTTCGGTGTCGGGACCCAGGACGTCCTGCGGGATCTGGGCTGCTCGGTTGGCAACGCCCTCCTCGTCGAAGGGGAACGGGATGATGTACTTGATCCGCATCGCGGCCTCCTCTGGTTGGCGTCCGCGTCTGTATAGGTCAGACTTTCGCAGTCTGTCAAAGGAGGAGTCGATGCCGTACGGCCAGATCGAGGTGGGCGTCCGCCTCTACTACGAAATGACGGGCCCAGAGGACGCTCCCGTCGTCGTCCAGTTCGGCGGAGGACTGTTCGGGCGCCACAACTTCGGGCTCGTCAACGACGGCTTCCGCGAGAAAGGATTCCGCCTGCTCTCCTTCGACGCGCGCGGTTACGGCGCCTCCGACCACCCGCGCGAGCGGTACACGATTGAGGGGTGGGCGGACGACGGGGCTGAACTGCTCGACGCCGTCGGGCTCGACCGCGTCTTCGTCCACGGAACCTCGATGGGGGGCATGATCGCGATCGCCTTCACGGCCAAGTACCCGGAGCGTGTGATCGCCGCGTGCGCAGACGTCGCCTTCGCGAAACCCGACCTCTACCGGAAGACGCTGTTCCGCGTCTGGCGAAACATGGTCGAGTCGATGCCCTGGGACGACTTCTCCGACCACGTGACCACGCAGGCTGTGGGAGCGAGGTTCATGGAGAGCCCTGAGGGGGCGAACATCTTCGAGCTCGTGCGCGAGATCGTCGGCTTGAACGACCCGTACACCGTGCGCCAGGCCTGCCTGGCGATGGAGAACATGGATCTCTCGCCGCTCGTCCCGACGATCTCGCGGCCGCTCTTGATGACGAACGGGACGTACGACGTCCTCTGCCCGCCCGACCTCGCACCCTCCGGGCTCGGTGCCCGCACGATGGCCGAGCTGAACTCGAACGTCACGCTCGTCGAGTTCCCGGACATCGGCCACGCCGACCTCGTCGAGTGCCCACAGGACGCGATCCGCATCGTCACCGAGTTCTTCCAGAAGGCGCTCGTCCCGGCCTAGTGCCACCCGGGCTGCCGCGGCGTCCCTGCTGCCGGTCGGCTACGGCGGCAGATGGTGTGCGTGCCAGTGCCGCGCAATCTCGGCGCGAGTCGTCACCCAGACGGCCTCGCGCCCGCGCACATGTGCGAGGAAACGGTCGAGCGCGCCGGCGCGGCCCGGGCGGCCGACGATGCGGCAGTGGAGGCCTACGGACATCATCCGACCACCCTCCTCGTAGAGTCGCTCGAAGGAGTCGACGAGGTAGTCGAGGAAGTCGGCAGCGGTGACGAAGCCGTTGGCGAGCAGGAACTTGAAGTCGTTCGCGTCGAGCGTGTACGGGATCACGAGGTGGGGACGTTCGGCCACCTCGACCCAGTACGGGAGCTCGTCGGCGTACGAGTCGGAGTCGTAGAGGAAGCCGCCCGCTTCGACGACGAGTCGGCGGGTGTTCGCCGAGACGCGGCCGGTGTACCAGCCGACGGGCCGGACGCCGCACGTTCGCTCGATCGCCTCGATCGCCCGGCGTATGTGCTTCCGCTCCTCCTCCTCGGAGACCTGCAGATAGTCGACCCAGCGCCAGCCGTGGCTCGCCACCTCCCAGCCCGCTGCGACCATTGCGCGGGCCGCTTCAGGGTTCCGCTCGAGCGCCTGCCCGACGGCGTAGACCGTCAGCGGCAATCGGTGAGCCGTGAAGATCCGGTGTACGCGCCAGAAGCCTGCCCGACTTCCGAATTCGAACATCGACTCGACGTTGGGGTTCCGGAGTCCGACGGTCGGCGGCGAACCCACCACCTCGTGGAGGAACGCCTCCGCAGCCGGGTCGCCCTCGAGCACGCTCGACTCGCCGCCCTCCTCGTAGTTGAGGACGAAGTTGAGGGCGAGTCGCGCTCCGCCCGGCCACTGAGCGTCCGGAGGCCGCTCGCCGTAGCCGACGAGGTCGCGCTCCACTTTACGCTCCTACAGGCACGTCGCCGAAGACCCCGGCCTCGGCAAGCTCGCGCACGCGCTCGGGCGAGTAGCCGCAGACCTCGACAAGTACCTGCTCTGTCTGCTCGCCGCGGAAGGGGCCGCGACGAAGCGGCAGCTCGTCGCCGACCCGGAGCGGGCTCGCCACCTGCCGCACCGGCCCCAGCGAGGGGTGGTCGTATTCGACGAGGGCGCCCCGCGCGACCGTCTGCGGATCCTGGAGCGCCGCTTCGACGTCGTTCACCGGCGAGCTCGGGACCCCCGCCTCGGCGAGCAGCTCGATCCACTCGGCGCTCGTTCGGACGGCGAACGCCGCCTCGAGGATCGGCACGAGCTCGGCGCGGTTGCGATCGCGGCGGGCGAAGTCTTCGAAGCGCTCGTCGGCCGCGAGCTCGGGGCGTCCGATCGCCTCACACAGCCGCTCCCAGAACTTCTGCTTCGGGCAGGCAACGACGACGTAGCCGTCAGCAGTGGCGAAGTTCTGGAAGGGCACGATCACCGGGTGCGCTGAATTGCGCCGCCGGCGAGGCACGTGCCCGCGCGTCGCCGCCCAGGTGCCGACGTAGATGAGCTCGTGCAGCGCCGTCTCGAAGAGCGAGACGTCGCAGTCGCAGCCGACGCCGTCGCGCCGGGCCCGCCACAGTCCGGCGAGCACCGCGATCGAGGACACGTATCCGGCGGACAGGTCGACGAGCGAGAGTCCACTCTTCGTCGGTGGCCCGTCGGGCTCGCCGGTCAGGCTCATCCAGCCGGCGAGGCCCTGGACCATGTAGTCGTAGCCGCCCTCCGCCGAGCGCGGGCCGGTCATACCGAAGCCCGAGAGCGAACAACAGACGATCCTCGGGTTGATCTCCTTCAGATCGGCGTACGTGAGCCGCAGCCGGTGCGGCTGGTCGCCGCGCAGGTTCGAGAACACGACATCCGAGCTCCGGACCAGATCCTCGAGCACGCCGCGTCCCTCGGGATGGCGCAGGTCGAGCGAAACGCTCTTCTTGCTGCGATTGAACGTCTCGAAGAAGAGCGAGTCTTCCCCGTCCTGGAAGGGCGGCACGTAGCGTCCCACATCGCCGCGCGAGACCGGATCCTCGATCTTGATGACCTCGGCCCCGAGGTCGCAGAGCTGGAGCGTGCCCCACGGCCCCGCCCCAAACTGCTCGATCGCGATCACCCGGACGTCGTCGAGCGGCAGCGTCACGCGGCGACCCCTGCGGCGACCTCGGTGATCAGACGCTCGCACTGGCCGAGGAACTCGGCCGGGCCGACGCTCAGATTGAAGATCACGTGCCGGACGCCCGCCTCGACGTAGGCGCGCACGCGCTCGGCGCATTCTTCGCCGTTTCCGGCGAGGCAGTAGCGCTCGATCAGATGAGACTCGATCTCGATGCCGTAGCGGCGGGAAAGGTGCTGCGCGAGCTGCGCCTCCGCCCGGGCGCGCTCGTCTTCGACGTGAGCCGGCAGGACGACAGCGGGAACGAGCAGATCCGGGTCGCGCCCGGCCTCCCGGGCATGGCGTCGCACTTGCTCCCAGCCTCGTTCGAAGCGCTCTGCCGAGACCCAGATCGGCATCCAGCCGTCACCAAGACGGCCCGCTCGGCGAAGGGCAGCCGCGGAGCGGCCGCCGACCCAGAGCGGGGGCCCTCCCGGCCGCACCGATCGAGGCTCGATGGTGATGTCCTCGAAGCGAAAGAACCGGCCCGCGAAGCTCGCCTGCGGTCGCAGAAAGAGCTCGCGCAGGGCGAGCATCGCCTCGTCGGTGCGAGCGCCACGCTCGCCGATCGGGATGTCCACGGCCTCGAAATCCCGGGCGCCCTCACCGCCGACGCCCACGCCGAGCACGACCCGGCCGGCTGAGAGGTAGTCGAGCGAGGCGAACTCCTTCGCGACCAGGCTCGGGTGGCGGAGCGGCAGGAGAAGGACGCCCGCGCCGATCGCGATCCGCTCCGTGCGGGCCGCGAACGTCGAGAGAGCGACGGTGACGTCGACGATCGGGTTGTGAAACGAAAGGTGATCGCCGGCCCAAAGAGAGTCGTAGCCCGCCTCTTCGGCCAGCTCGGCGACGGCGCGGAAGAACCCCGGGTCGGGCAGGCCCTCCACGAGCTGCCCGCTGCCCTGGATGCCGAATCGAAGCCCGTTCACGCGCGGGCGCGCACGCGGACGGCATGCCGCCAGGCCTTCTCGTAGAAGGGGCGGAGGAACTCGAGGTGAGAGAGCATCTCCCCGCCGGCGGCGTCAGCGTCCCCGTCAGCGATCGCGGCGATGATCGCCCGGTGGTGCTCGTTGATCGCGCGATGGAAGCGCCGACCGAGCGTCGAGCGCGCGAGATTCGTCTGGAGGACCGTGAAAACAGGCTGCGCAGCGATCGCCAACAGCGTGTTCCCACATGCCTCGATGATCACGGAGTGGAACTCCTTGTTGTAGACGAACTGCTCTTGCGTCCCGAGCTTCAGCGGCTCGCTCGGAATCGCGGCGCGCAGTAATTCGAGGTCGCCCTCGCTCCGCCGTTGCGCCGCGAGCCGGGCCGCCGGCACCTCGAGCAGCTCGCGCGCCTCGAGGAACTCTTCCAGCGAGACGTCCTGCGCCTCAGTCAGCAGGTTGATGCTCGCGTGCAGGAACTCGGAAATGTGGTCTACGCTTGGCAGCGTCACGTAGCTCCCGCCGCCCGCACCCTTGGCGGTTCTGATCAGGTTCTGCGCGGCGAGCAGGCGGAGCGCCTCGCGTACCGTCGCGCGGCTCACACCGAACTCGCGGGCCAGCGTGTTCTCAGTCGGCAGTCGCTCGCCCCTCGAGAGCTCGCCGCCGACGATCAGCCCGCGGAGCTGGTCGGCAACCTGCTCGTAGGCCTTGCGAACGCGATGAACCGGCATCGCGCCCGTCGGCCGCTCCACGGCTCGCAGCCGGCCGGCTATACGGCCACCTCCACAGCGACTCGTCCGAGGTATTCGATCGTCTCCTCCGAGGAGGTCACCTCCGCGTAACGCCGTTGGACGTCGCGGAGGTTCGACTCGTGTCCCTCCCTGCCCTGATCGCCCACGCAGTCCTCCGGAACGAGCGTCCGGTATCCGTACGAGAACGCGTCGGCGATCGTCGCCCGGACGCAGCCGGAGGTCATGCAGCCGGTGACGATCACGGTGTCGCGGCCCGCCGCGGTCAGGAGGGAGAGCAGCGGCGTCCCCTGGAAGAAGGAGGGCCACTTCTTCACGATCAGCACGTCGGAGTCGTCCCAGACGCGCGCGTCGACTTGCGCCCAACGCGATTCGAGCGTCACCTCGCGCAGGTGCGGCAGCTTCAGCGGCCAGAGGCCGAGGTCGGACCCGTCCTCCCGCCAGGCAACGACCGTCTGGAAGACGGGAACGTCCGCCTGGCGCGCAGCGCCCAGCAGACGCGCAGTTCCCTCGACGGCCCGCTCCACGAGCTCGGCTCCTCCCATCGGAAAGGCGGGGTCGGTGAACGCGTACTGGAGGTCGATCACGAGCACCGCCGGCCGCTCGCCCGGTTCGATCGAGCCCTGGGCGTAGCCACGCGCCACCCACGGATCCCCGGGAGGAAGGTCGAAGCTCACGTCATCCCGAACTCGGCGTTTCCCGCCCGCGAGGCCGGCGACGAGGCCGGGGGAAGCTCGCGGCCCGAATAGAACTCGGTCAACGAGCGGCCGTCGCGCTTCGCGCGGATCTTCGCCCGCAGCGCGTCGGTCGCGTCTACGTCGATCTCGAGGGTCCGCTCGTCGGCGAAGACGACGCCGTAGGCGTCGCGCGCGAGCTCGATCGTCGTGAAGTCGTCCAGCACGTCCTCCCGCACCTGCTCGGGCTCGCGCTCGAGGGGGTCGCCGTAGCCGCCCGCGTTCGGCTCCCGAAACTCGATGTATTCTCCGGCCGCGAACGGGATGCCGGTCACCTTGGCCGGCAGCTCCTCCTCGCGCGACGTGCCGGGGTTCTTCCTGCACGAGGCGACGAGGCCGTCCCAGCCGCCGAAGACGCCGCGAGGCGGATCTGTTTGCCGGTCCCCCTCGCAGGAGTAGGTGCCGTCGACGAGGAAGCGGTTGCGGCGGATGATCCCGATCCCGCCCCGCCAGCGCCCGGGCGCAGCCGGCTCGGGCCGTAGCTCGTACTGGTCGCAGCGCATCGGAAAGCGCTTGTCGAGCTCCTCGATCGGGTTGTTGCGGGTGTTCGCCATCAGGTTGTCGACCGAGTCCATAGCGTCCTTGCCGTAGCGGCCGCCGTAGCAGCCCTCGTCCACCTCGAGGTAGATCCAGTACTCGCCCGTCTCCTCGAGGAAGCCGGAGTAGGAGCAGAAGTGGATGCCGGCCGCGTTGCCCGCCGTCACCTGCTGCGGAAGGGCGTCGGCCAACGCGAGGATCACGTTGTCGACAACGCGTTGGGTCTGACAGAAGCGCGAGAAGCAGGCGCGCGGGAAGCTCGGGTTGTAGATCGTCCCTTTCGGTGCGATGACCTTCACCGGCCGGAAGACACCGTCGTTCTGCGGCACGTGCTCGGGGAACGTGGCCTCGTCCAGCAGGATCGTACGGACGGCGTAGTAGGCGCTGACGAGCAGCGACCCCTCGAAGGGAACGTTGTAGCCGGTCGGCACCTCCGGATGCGAGCCGGTGAGGTCGATGGTGATCTCGTCGCCCTCGACCCGCACCGCGGTCTCGACCCGCAGCCGGACGCCGCGGTTACGGGCGTCGTCGTCGAGCCAGCCCGTCGGCGCCTTGTACTCCCCGTCCGGGATCTTCGCGATCTCGGCGCGCAGCATCCGCTCCGAGTAGTCCATCCAGTCATAGGCTGCGCTCATCAGGGTGTCGGCGCCGTAGCGCTCGACGAGCCGCAGGAAGCGCTCCCGCCCGAGCTGGCACGCGGCGAGCATCGCATTCATGTCGCCGCGGTTCATCGTCTCGGTGCGGACGTTTTCGAAGATCATCCGATCGAGATCCTCGTTCAGCTCGCCGCGCCGGTACCAGCGCATGCCGTTGTAGAGCTTCGACTCGGCGTAGACGTCGAAGGCATCGGCGTTGATGCCGGGGAAAGCGCCGCCGACGTCGAGCACGTGGGCGGTGACTGCGGCGAAGCCCAGGTGCTCGCCCTCGTGGAAGATCGGCACCGCGACCGCGACGTCGGGAGTGTGAGAGGCGCCGAGGTAAGGGTGGTTGTGGACGAGCACGTCGCCCTCGTCGACCTCCCCGTCGAGGGTGTGCATGAAGCCGCGGATGTACCAAGGCAATGAGCCGATGTGCATGGGCGTCGAGTCCGACTCGCAGAGCTCGCGGCCCTCGGCGTCGAAAATCCCGGCCCCGAGGTCCTCGGACTCGCGGATAATCGACGAGTAGCTCATCCGGAAGAGAACGCCGGCCATCTCCTTGGCGATCGCATGGAAGGCGCCCCCGAGGACTCGCAGCGTGATCGGATCGACCTCGATCCGCTTGCGGGTCGGCGGGCCCGGTTGGCGGCCGACCTCGTACTCCAGGAGACTCATCTCTCCACCTCCGCAACAGTCGCGAGCGCTTCCGCTCCCGCGGACACGCCGGTCTCGATCACGATGTTCCCGAAGCGGTCGACTCGCGCAGAGATCCCCGGCGGGACGACCGTCGTCGAGTCGTACTGGTTGACGATCACCGGCCCCAAGAGCCGGTTGCCCGCCCGCAGCGAGGCTCGGTCGTAATAGCGCGTCGGCACCTTGTCGAGCTTCCCCTCGACGCGGAACCAGGCTTCGCCCTCGTAGCGGAGCCCGTCCTCCGGCGTCTCCGGGCCGTGCTCGACCTCCGGCGTCACCAGGGCAGGCTGAACGCCGACCCCACGGACACGGACGTTCGGGATCTCGATGTCGGCCTCTTCGAACCGCCGCGAGTACTCGCGCTCGTGGATGTCGTTGAAGTCGGCACGCAGCCTCCCGGCCCAGTCGCCGTCGATCGCTCCGGCACCGGCGTCCACTCGCAGCTCGTAGCCCTGGCCGAGGTAGCGGCAGTCCGCCACGCGCTGGATCAGGACGCGGTCGGAGGGGATCCCGTCCCGCTCGAGCTGCGCTCGAGCCTGCTCCTCCAGCCCCTCGAATACACGCTCGAGAGCCGCCGCATCGAGCTTCGAGAGCCGCTGGTAGACGGTCGAAACGTACTCATAGACCATGTCCGTGGCCAGCAGGCCAAGCGCCGCCGTCACGCCCGGGTAGCTCGGCACGAGCACCCACGGCGTGCCGACCTCGAGCGCGATCTGGGCGGCGAAGAGTGGACCGGCGCCCCCCTCGGCGACGAGCGCGAAGTCGCGCGGATCGTAGCCCTTGCGCACCGAGTTCTCCTCGATCGACTGCACCATCGAATGCGTGAGGATCTGGACGGCGCCCATCGAGGCCTCCTCGACGCTCATGCCCAGCATCTTCGCCGGCCCCTCTTCGAACGCGCTGCGGGCTAGCTCGGCGCGCAGCTTCATCTCGCCGCCGAGGAACGCCTCCGGTAGCAGCCAACCCAGGTTGACCATCGCGTCCGTCGCCGTGGGCTCGGTGCCTCCGCGTCCGTAGGCGGCCGGCCCCGGATCGGCGCCCGCCGAGCGGGGCCCCACGCGGAAGATTCCGCCCTGGTCGACGTAGGCGATCGAGCCGCCGCCCGCGCCGATCGTGTCGACGTCGACCATCGGGATCATCGCCTGGTACGGCCCCACCTTCGTGTCGAGCAGGTGCTTCATGCGCAGGCGGCCCTCCTGCGCGAGCCCGATGTCCGCCGACGTACCACCGACGTCGAGCGTGATCACGTTGTCGAAGCCGGCCTGCTTGCCGGTCCAGATGCCGCCGACGACGCCGGCGACCGGGCCCGACATCAGCAGGTTGACCGGGCGCGCCACCGCACCTTCTGCGGTGGCGACGCCGCTCGCGGAGGTCATCAGGTGCAGGCCGGTCCTTACCTCCATCGCCTCGAGCTCCTCCTCGAGCCGACGCACGTATCGGGAGACCTTGGGTCCGATGTAGGCGTTCAGGCAGACGGTCGAGAAGCGCTCGTACTCGCGGTACTGCGGAAGCACGTCCGAGGAGACCGAGAGAAAGGCGTCCGGGAACTCGTCACGGACGATCTGGGCGACGCGCTGCTCGTGCTCGGGGTTGAGGAACGAGAAGAGAAAGCAGACTGCGACCGCGTCGACTCCTGCGTCCTTCAGCCTTCGCACCTGCTCCCGCGCCTTCTCCTCGTCGAGCGGCACGAGCACGGAGCCGTCCGTCGTGATGCGCTCGGGCACCGTCAACCGGTAGCGCCGGCGCACGATCGGATACCGCTGCCACGGCAGATCCTGGTAGTTCGAGAAGTTGAGGGGCTTCTTGTGCCGCGCGATGTGGAGGATGTCGCGGTAGCCCTCGCTCGTGATCAGCCCGACCTTGGCACCGCTGTGCTCGATGACGATGTTCGTCGCGATCGTCGTCCCGTGGAAGACCTGGTCGAGCGCTCCCGGGCTTTCATCCGCCTCCTCGGTCAACTCGCGAATCCCCTGCACTGTTCCCTGCGAGGGGTCCTCGGGAGTGGTCAGGACCTTGTGGACCAGGATCTTCCCCGCCTCGTCGTGGACGTAGATCAGGTCGGTGAACGTGCCGCCGACGTCGACACCGAGTCGCTTCACAGCTGTCCCCCTTTCAGGGCTTGAGGACGATCTTGCCGACATGCTCGCGTCGCTCCATCATCGCCATCGCCTCGCGCGCCGCTTCGAGCGGAAACGTGGCATGCACAAGCGGCGTGATCTGCCCACGGACGGCGAGCTCCAGGCACCTCTCGACCTCCTCCCGGGTGAAGGCGAACGAGCTGATGATGCTTTTCTGCGCGCGGAAGAAGGGGATGATGTCGAAGGGGACGACCTCGCCGGAGTGAGCGCCGCAGATGACCATCCGCCCGTCCTTGGCAAGTGAGTCGAGCGCCTCTTGAAAGAGCTCGCCGCCAACGTGCTCGTAGACGAGGTCCACGCCTCGCCCTTCCGTCACGCGCATGACCTCTTCGACCACGTCCTGTGTCTGGTGGTTGATCCCGTGGTCCAGACCGAACTCGGCGGCCCGGGCGAGCTTCTCGTCCGAGCTCGCGTTGCCGATCACGTAGGCGCCGGCGAGGTGCGCGAGCTGGACGGCCGCCGAGCCGATGCCGCTCCCGACGGAGTTGATGAGCACGGTCTCGCCCGTCTGGAGCCGGCCGCGCGTGAAGAGCATGTGCCAAGCGGTGCCAAAGGCGATCTGCAGCGCCGCCGCCGCCTCGTCCGACAGCTCGTCGGGCACGCGGAGGAGCTGCTTGGCGGGGCAGACGAGCTTCTCGGCATAACCGCCCGAGGTGGAAAAGCTGACGAACCCGGGCGCCAAGCAGAGCGATTCACGCCCCGTGCGGCAGTAGCGGCACTCGCCGCACGTGTTCATGAAGTAGGGCATCACGCGGTCCCCCACGTGCCAGCCTTCGACGTCGGCGCCGACCTCGGAGATGCGGCCGACGACCTCGAGCCCGAGGATGAAGGGCAGATCGACAGGAAACCGGGACACGCCCTCGCGCACATCGACGTCCAGGTGGTTGAGCGCCGCGGCCGCGACATCGACCGCCACCTCGCCCACCCCGGGGCGCTGGTCCTCCACCTCTTCCAGCTGCAGCACGTCCAGACCCCCGAACTCGTGAAAGACAACGGCTTTCACGCCTTCGACCTCCCCACTGTCTTGCGATCGCGAGAGCGACTGCCTTTATGTCTGACTTTCAGCAGCGTGTCAAGCGACGTAAGCTTTGGCACCTGCGAATGTCGGACATAGAAGCGAGCGATACGGCCGCTGACTTCTCTCACCTGCGCTCTCTGCTCTTCGCACCGGGCAGCGACGAGCGAAAGCTGCGCAAAGCGCTCGCCTCGGATGCCGACGGCGTCGTCGCCGATCTCGAGGACGCCGTGGCGCCGGCCGAGAAGACCACGGCACGCGAGGTCGTCCGTCACGTTCTCGGCACAACCGACAGGGAAACCACGCCCCTGCCCATGGTTCGAGTGAGCGGCGTCGATACTCCGTACTTCGGAGAGGACCTTGCCCTCGTCTCGGAACTCGTGCTGGACGCGCTCGTCCTACCGAAGGCGAGTCCCGAGGCGGTCGCGGCTTTGGGCTCAGAGGGCCCGCCCGTGATCGCCATCGTCGAGACCGCAGAGGGCGTCCGACTGGCTCACGAGATCGCTCGGGCACCGCGAGTCGTCGCACTCCTGCTCGGCGCCGCCGACCTCGGCGCCGAGCTCGGGCTCGAGCCGCGGGCTGACGGCCTCGAGATCCTCTACGCGCGCTCGAGGCTCGTGATCGACTCGGCGGCGGCGGAAATTCAGGCCCCTCTCGACGTCGTCTACCTCGACCTGCATGACCAGAAAGGGCTCGAAGCAGAGGCGCGGCTCGCGAGGTCGCTCGGGTTCCGCGGCAAGGCCTGCGTCCACCCGGCACAGGTCGAGGTCGTCAACCGCGTCTTCTCCCCTACCGCGGAGGAGGTCGACTGGGCGCGGCGGGTGGTCGATGCATACGAGCGGGGAGAACGCGCGGGCCGAGGCGCAGTGGCGCTTGACGGCGCGATGGTCGACCTGCCCGTCGTCGAGAGGGCGCGGCGAATATTGGCGGAAGCGAAAGGAGCGTCTGCATGAGCACTGAACTGCAAGCGGCGCCCAAGGCATGGCGCGGGCGCTTCTTCGAGGACCTCGAGATCGGCGACGTCTACCGCAGCCGGCTCGGCCGGACGATCTCCGAGGCCGACAACGTCTGGTTCACCTGTCTGACGCTGAACACGAACCAGATCCACTTCAACGTCCCCTACGCCGAGCGCACCCAGTTCGGGCAGCCGCTGGTTAACAGCGCGTTCACGCTCGCGCTCGTCACGGGGATGACCGTGCCCGACACGAGCGAGAACGCCGCTGCCAACCTGGCGTGGACGGACATCAAGCTGCCCAAGCCCGTCTTCGCCGGCGACACGATCTGGGCGGAGAGCGAGATTCTCGACCTCCGCGAGTCGAGGTCGAACCCGAGCGTGGGCATCGTCACGATGCGCTGCCGCGGCATCAACCAGCGGCGCGAGGTAGTGATCGAGTTCAAACGGACGTTCATGCTCTACAAGCGCGACGCCCCCGAGGCCGCGTCCGCCTTCCCGGGCACCGAGACGGAATGGAGCGTGTGACGATGGCAACTGCAGCAGAACGGCTCGCCGCCTTCGGCGGCGAACTCGCCTACGAGGAGATCCCGGCCCCCGTCGTGGAAGCGGCGAAGCTCCACCTGCTCGACACTCTCGGCTGCGGCCTCGCTGCCGCCGGCCTTGGCATAGCGACCGAGGGCTGCCGCGCGCTCGCCGAGATCGGCGGCGAGCCGCAGGCCACCGTGATCGGCCTCGATGCTCGCCTGCCGGCCGTCAACGCCGCCTTCGCGAACGCGATGCTCTGCCACGGGCTCGACTTCGACGACACCCACTCCGACTCCGTGTCCCACGTGAGCGCGGTCGTCTGCCCCGCGGCGCTCGGCGCCGGCGAGGCGGCCGGAGCGAGCGGCCGCGAAATCCTCACGGCGATTATTGCCGGCAACGAGGTCGTGACGCGCGTCGGGATGGCCGCCTCGGGCGCCTTCCACAAGCGGGGCTTTCACCCGACCGCGATCTGCGGCATCTTCGGCGGGACGGTCGCCGCCTCCCGCCTCGCCGGCTACGACGCGGCGCAGACGGTGAGTGCCCTCGGCATCGCGGGCTCGTTCGCCGGCGGCCTGTTCGCCTACCTCGAGGACGGAACGGCCACGAAGCCGATGCACCCGGCGTGGGCCGCCCACGGGGCGCTGCTCGCGGCGCGGCTCGCCTCGCTCGGGGCGGAGGGACCGCCGAGCGTGATCGAGGGGCGCTTCGGCGTCTACCACGCTTTCCTCGGCGCGAAGCCGGGAGAGGTGGACATCGATGCGCAACTGACAGACCTCGGGCGACGCTGGGAGACTCGTCGCATCGCTTACAAGCCCTACCCGGCCTGTCACTTCATCCACGGCTCGCTCGGAGCGACGGGCACGCTAGCCGGCGACCTGGATCCGGAGGAGATCGAGGACGTCGTCGTCACCATTCCCGAGGCTGGCGTCTCACTCGTGCTCGAGCCGGAGGAGTCCAAGAAGACTCCGCGCACCGAGTACGAGGCGAAGTTCAGCCTCCAGTACTCGACCGCGGCCATGCTTGTCAACAAACAGGTGGGCGTACGCAGCTACACAGACGAGGCCATCCGCGATTCCCGCGTCCTCGAGCTCGCGCGGAAGGTTCGGTACCAGACGAAGGAGTTCGCAAGCTACCCGGGGGCGTTTCCGGGCGGCGTCCGCATCCACACGAGGGACGGTCGCACGCTCGAGAGCGAGTTCCCCTACCAGCTCGGCGCCCCCGAGAACCCGATGTCGCCGGACGAGCTGCGGGCCAAGTTCCGCGAGAACGCCTCGCTTGCTCTCGGTGACGCCGAGGTCGAGGCGCTCGAGGAGCAGGTGCTCTCACTCGAAGAGCGGGACGACCTGCGCTCGTGCTTCTCCATGCTCGCCGCCGAGAAAGTCGCGGTGTGACGGTCGCCGAGCAGACGGAGATCGTCTCGACGATCCGTGACTGGGTCGAGCAGGAGGTGATGCCGGTCGCGTCGGAGCTCGAGCACGCGGACGCCTATCCCGAGAGGCTCGTAGAGCAGATGAAGGAGCTCGGCCTCTTCGGCGTCATCATCTCCGAGGAGCACGGCGGCCTCGGGCTCGACCTGACGACGTACGCGCTGATCCAGGTCGAGCTCTCACGCGGCTGGATGTCGCTCTCGGGCGTCCTCAACACTCACTTCCTCTCGGCCTGGATGATCGAGACGTACGGAACGGAGGAGCAACGGCAGCGCTACCTGCCCAAGATGGCGGCGGGCGAGCTCCACTCCGCCTATTCGATGACGGAGCCACACGCAGGCTCGGACGTCCAGGCGATCCGAACGCTCGCGCTCCGCGAAGGCGACGACTACGCGATCACCGGGCAGAAGATGTGGGCGACGAACGGGCTGCGGGCCGGGATGGTCATGCTGCTCGCCAAGACCGACCCGGACGCCAGCCCGCCGCACCGTGGGATGACGGCGTTCATCCTCGAGAAGAAGCCGGGCCGGTCCGAGCAGCCTGGCCTGACCATCCCGCCGCCGCTCCGCAAGCTCGGCTACAAGGGCGTCGAGTCGACCGAACTCGTCTTCGACGGATTCCGGACGCCCGCGTCGAGCGTCCTCGGCGGCGAAGCCGGCATCGGGCAGGGTTTCAAGTACTTCATGGGCGCAATCGAGCTCGGACGCGTGAACATCGCTGCGCGTGCAGTCGGTATCGCAACCCGCGCCTTCGAGGAGGCGATTCGCTACGCGCAGGAGCGCGAGACCTTCGGAAAGCCAATCGCCCACCACCAAGCGATTCAGCTCAAGCTCGCGCAGATGGCCACGAAGACCGAGGCCGCTCGCCTGCTCATGATCCAGGCGGCGCAGGCCAAGGACCGCGGCGAGCGTGCGGACCTGGAGGCCGGGATGGCAAAACTCTTCGCCACGGAGACGGCCGAGGAGGTCGCGCTCGAGGCGATGCGCATCCACGGCGGCTATGGTTTCTCCGAGGAGTTCGTCGTCGAGCGCCTCTACCGGGACGCCCCGGTGCTCATACTCGGCGAGGGCTCGAACGAGATCCAGCAGCTGATCATCGCCCGGCGCCTGCTCGAGCGCTACGCGGTTTGATGGACTTTGCGGTCCCGGAAGAGCTGAACGAGATCCGGGCGGCCGTCCGGGAGCTGTGCAAGCAGTTTCCCGGGGAGTACTGGCGCGCGCTCGAGCCGGACCGCTACCCGGAGGAGTTCGTCCAGGCGCTGACCGAGAACGGCTGGCTGGCCGCTCTGATCCCCGAGCAGTACGGGGGCGCCGGACTCGGCCTGACGGCCGCGAGCGTCATCCTCGAGGAGATCAACGCCTCGGGCTGCAACGCGGGGGCCTGCCACGCGCAGATGTACACGATGGGCACGATCCTGCGGCACGGCTCGGGCGAGCAGAAGCAGCGCTACCTGCCGAGGATCGCCTCGGGCGAGCTCCGCCTACAGGCGTTCGGAGTCACCGAGCCGACCGTGGGCTCCGACACGACCCGGATCCAGACGAGCGCGGAGCGGGTCGACTCGGGCTACGTCATCCGCGGCCAGAAGATCTGGACGTCCCGGGCGCTCTACTCCGACCTCATGCTGCTGCTCGCGCGCACAACGCCGCCCGAGCAGGTCGAGAAGAAGACCGAGGGGCTCTCGACGTTCCTGGTCGACATGAAGCAAGCGGTCGCCGACAGGACGATGACGATCCGCCCGGTCAAGACCCTCATGAACCACGCGACGACCGAGATCTTCCTGGACGGAGTCGAGGTGCCCGGCGAGGCACTCATCGGTGAGGAGGGAAAGGGCTTCGGCTACATCCTCGACGGGATGAACGCCGAGCGGATCCTCATCGCCGCGGAATGCATCGGGGACGGCCGCTGGTTCGTAGAGAAGGCCTCTCGCTACGCCTCGGAGCGGGTCGTCTTCGGGCGGCCGATAGGTCAGAACCAGGGCGTCCAGTTCCCGATCGCACGTGCCCACGCCGCGATCGAGGCGGCAGACCTCATGCGCCAGAAGGCGGCCTGGCTGTTCGAGCAGGGCCTTCCCTGCGGTGCGGAGGCGAACACGGCGAAGCTCCTCGGCTCCGAGGCCTCGTGGCAGGCCGCGAACGCCTGCCTCGATGCACACGGCGGCTTCGGCTTCGCCGAGGAGTACGACGTCGAGCGCAAGTTCCGTGAGACGCGGCTCTATTCCATCGCCCCGGTCTCCAACAACCTCATCCTGGCCTACCTGGCCCAGCACGTGCTCGGCATGCCCCGCTCCTACTGAGCGGCACGATTGAAGGCGCGGAGCGACACCTCGAGCTGCTCTCTCTCGAAGCCGCGACCGATGAACACGAGCCGCGAACGGCGGTCCTCGTCGGGCCAGGCCTCGAGGTGAACGGGCGGGTGCACGGCGTGCTGGACGCAATTGAGGAGTACCGGCCCTGCGTCGCCGACGTTGAGCAGGCCCTTGACGCGAAGGAAGTCCGGACCGCGCGCCTGGAGAAGCATCGTCAGCCAGATCCCGAAGGCCGTCCAGTCGAGTTCGTCGTCGAGGAACAGGACGAGCGCGCGGACGTCGTCTCGGTGCGTGTGCTCGTCGAGGGAGAGCTCGCGAAGGTCGCGTTCGAAGCTTCCGAAGAGGCGATCGGGCTCGATCGCGCCGAAGACTGCCTCGAGGATCGGCGCAGCCGGATTGAGGCGAGCGAGGCGCTCTTCGACCTCGCGGACGGCGCCGGGCTCGGCCATGTCCGTCTTCGTGACGACGAGCCGGTCGGCAACCGAGGCCTGCTTGACCGACTCCGGCTCGCGCACCCCGTGGACCGCATCGACGGTGGTGACAACGGTCTCGAGCCTGTAGTGGTGGCGGACGACGGGCTCGGAGAGAAGCGTGTACACGATCGGGGCCGGATCGGCTAGGCCGGTCGTCTCGACAATGACGCGGGCAAAGGGCGGAATCTCGCCTCGCGTTCGCCGACTCAGCAGATCCCGCAGCTCGTCGGCGAGGTCGCCTCTCAGCGAGCAGCATACGCAGCCGCTCTTGAGCACCAGCGTCCGCTCGTCGACACGCCGCAGCAGGTGATGGTCGATCGCGACCTCGCCGAGCTCGTTGACGATGACCGCCGTCTCGCCCAGCTCGGGATGCCGCAGTAGCCGGGAGATCAGCGTCGTCTTGCCGCTGCCGAGGAAGCCGGTGACGATGACCACAGGAAGCTTGTCAGCCAAGGTGCGCGAGCAGACCGGTGTCGAGGGGATCGAGCGGCCGGCCGGTGAGCCGCTCCGCCTCGAACCACACAGCGCCGAGGTTGGCGACGACGACCGATCGCCCCGTGCGGTCTCGCAAGACGTAGACTCGACCTCCCCAGTCGTCGAGCCGCAGACCGAAGTGGCCCAGCACCCGATTCGCGAGCTTCACCCGGAAGATGCGCGCCCTGCGACCGCCGCCCTGCTCGGCCCAATGCTCATCGAGGAGCGCTCCACAAAGGGCGCACATTGCCGTAGCGTTGTAGCACCACGAGGGAGGAGACATGGCGAAGAACATCTTCTGCAGCATCGGGGTTGACGTCGACGCCGTCGCCGGCTGGCTCGGCTCGTACGGCGGCGAGGACTCACCGGACGACATCTCGCGCGGCGTGTTCGCGGGCGAGGTCGGCACCCGCCGCCTGCTCAAGCTCTTCGACAAGTACGGCCTGAAGACGACCTGGTTCATTCCCGGTCACTCCATCGAGACGTTCCCCGAGGAGACGCGAATGGTCGTCGACGCCGGCCACGAGATCGGCATGCACGGCTACTCGCACGAGAACCCGATCGCGATGACGCCGGAGCAGGAGGAAGCGATCCTCGTCAAGTGCATCGGCCTGATCGAGGACGTTGCCGGGCGCCGCCCGACCGGATACGTGGCGCCATGGTGGGAGTTCTCCAACGTGACGAACGAGCTGCTCCTGAAGCACGGGATCAAGTACGACCACAGCCTCATGCACCGCGACTTCCATCCCTACTACGTCCGCGTCGGCGACTCATGGACGAAGATCGACTACTCGAAGCATCCCGACGAGTGGATGAAGCCGCTCGTGCGGGGCGAGGAGACCGACCTGATCGAGATTCCGGCGAGCTGGTATCTCGACGACCTGCCGCCGATGATGTTCATCAAGGGTGCGCCCAACAGCCACGGCTTTGTCGATCCGCGGCACCTCGAGGAGATCTGGCGCGATCAGTTCGACTACGTCCATCGGGAGGAGAACTACGCCGTGTTCGCGATGACGATCCATCCGGACGTCGGCGGCCGGCCGCAGGTGATCCTGATGCTCGAGCGCATCATCGAGCACATCAACGGCCGCGACGGCATTCACTGGGCGACGATGGACCAGATCGCAGACGACTTCGCGCAGCGCTTCCCGCGCGGGTCCGCTCAGCCCGACGGTGCCGGCGGCTTCAGAGAACCGTCCGAGCAGGCCGCCGTGTAGGGAGCCGGCGCTACTTCGCTCGAGCGGACGCTCCGGCCGTCGAGAGCTCCTCGGCGACGCCCAGCTCCTCCTCGACCCGGCGCACCGGCGCAGCACGTAAGCGGAGGCGCACGGCGGCTACGAGCAGCACGATCGCGACCGCGGCCAGCGTGACGAGCGTCGTCAGCATGCCGAGCGCATACAGGTCGGGCCTGATCGCGGTCGTGAACGTCAGCCCGCCGATCTCGAGCGGCAAGCTCTGCGTCGCCTCACTCTGGAAGAGCACGCTCCGGTCGTAGTCGTTCCAGGTCAGCGTGAAGCCGAACAGGAAGCAGCCGAAGATCCCGGTCCAGACGAGCGGGAGCGTCACCTCGCGGAACGTTCGCCTCGCGTCCGCCCCGAGGTCGCGCGCGGCCTCCTCGACGCGCGCGTCGTAGCGGTTCCAGACGGCGAGCATGACGAGAAAGCCGAACGGAATGCCCCAGACGACGTTCGCGCCGAGCGCGGTGCGCCAGATCGAGGTCTGCTGGTCCAGGTACTTCCAGAAAAGCTGCGTCCCGACCGCGAGCAGGAAGCCCGGCGTCATCAGCGCGAGCATGATTATGTAGAAGGCAGCCGCGTCCGACTTGAACCGCCAACGCCGGCGGAACGCCATCGAGAGCGTGAACGAGATGAAGGCGACGACCGCGCCGGCCGCAAGACTCACCCACAGCGATCCCTGGGCCGCAGTCTTGATCTCGTTCGCGTGCGAGCCGAACTGCGAGGGGTCGAACAGCACATGCCACCAGCGGAGGCTGAGCGGCCCCTTGAAGGGGAAGGTGATCGCTCCGAAATACCCTTGGAACGAGAGCACGCCCATCAGGATGATCGGCGCGTACAGGAAGATCAGGAACGCGACGAAGTAGGTGCCGAGGCCCCACTTCGCCCAGTCCCGCCGCTTGCGCACCCTCAGATCTCCTCGCGCAGGTTGGAGAACCGCGTGATGACGAACACGCCCGCGATGAGCGCGAGCACGAGCCACACCGCTGCCGCGGCCCCATACGGGTACTGAACCGCGAGCTGGATGTACGAGTTCACGATCGTCCCGACCGACTGGATCTTGTTCCCCCCGACGACGAGGACCGTGCCGTACTCGCCCATCGTGAGGACGAAGACGAAGATCGAGCCGATCACGATGCCCGGCATCGCCTGCGGGAGGATGACCTCGCGGAACGTCCGCCACCAGTTGCCGCCGAGGTCGCGGGCAGCCTCGACCGCCGCACGGTCGACCTGCGACAGCGTGAAGAAGAGCGGCGTGACCATGAACAGGATGTAGAGCTGGATCAGGGCGAGCCGTACCGACATGCTCGAGAAGCTCGCTACTCCGACCTTGGCCAGGATGTAGTTCAGCGGATACGTCCAGGCAACGGAGCGGATCAAGAAGCTCGTCCAGAACGGGGCGAGGGCGAGAATGAAGAGCGCGATCTGGTTGCGCAGGTTCTCGACCTTGAAAGCGAGGAAGTACGCAACCGGAAAGCCGAAGACGAGACAGGCAGCAACGACGATGAGGGACGTCTCGAAGCTGCTCAGCATGTTGTGCCAATAGGTCGAGTCGTGAAAGAGCCGGCTGTAGTTCTGGAGCGTCCAGTCGCTCGTGAAGCCGGACTTGGCGCCCAACGAGTACGTCCAGAAGCTGACGAGGACGATGAAGACGAGCGGCGCGATCAGGAAGAAGCCGAGCCAGACGAACCCGGGAAGAGCCCACAGGGCGGTGACCCAGCCCCGGCCGCGCTCGGCGGCCACCTGCTCGCCCAGCGCCCGCTCGGCGGGCGGGGCCTGCTCGACGATCCTCCCTGCCTCGCAGCGAGGGGTAGCGGTCGCCCGGCACCTTCGCCAGCATCCGCTCGTCGCCGACGCTGAGATGGAGCTTGACGAGGTCGCCGAGAAACTCGACGAAGACCACCTCGCACTCGGCGGAGTTCACCTGATCCGACACTGTGTCGTTCGCGAGCTGAACGGCCGCAGCCCGCACCGAGACCATGGCCTCGTCTCCGACGGCAGGTGGATCGCCATGCGCGCGGACGCTCGCTTTGACATGGCTGTTCTCGACGATCACGCGATCCCCCTCGCGCGCCGTCACGCGACCGCGGATGATGTTGTTGTCGCCCATGAAGCGTGCGACGAGCTCGGTCTCGGGCTTCGTGGCGATCGTCAACGGGTCCGCAATCTGCTGAATGCGGGCCTCGTTCATGACGACGATGCGGTCCGCCATCGAGAGCGCTTCCTCCTGGTTGTGCGTGACGTGGATGAACATCAGACCGAGCTGGCGCTGAAGGTTGCGGAGCTCGACGCGCATCCGTAGCTGCAGCAGCCGGTCGAGGTCTCCGAGCGGCTCGTCGAGCAGCAACGCCTTCGGCTTCGTTACGAGCACCCGCGCAAGCGCGACACGCTGCTGCTGTCCTCCCGAGAGGGCGCGCGGCTTGCGGTCCGCGAGCTCTTCGAGGCCGACCATGCGAAGCGCGTCGAAGGCTTCGTTACGACGCTCGTCCTTCGGCATCCCGTGCATCTTGAGGCCGAACTCGACGTTGTCGAGGACGCTGCGATGCGGGAAGAGCGCGAAGTGCTGGAAGACCGTCGTGGTCGGCCGTTTATGGGGGGCGAGGTCGACGAGCGACTGGCCGTCGAGGGCGATGTCGCCCCTGGTCGGAAACTCGTGCCCGCCAATCATTCGCAGTGTCGTCGTCTTGCCGCAGCCCGACGGTCCAAGGAGCACGACGTACTCGCCGTGATCGACGTGCAGGTTGACATCCTCGACAGCGACGGTCCCGCCGGGGAAGACCTTCGTCAGCTCGATTAGGTCAAGCCCCGACCCCTTTGCGTCGGAGGGGGCGGCGGTTGCCGCCCCCTCCGAAGTCGGACCTGAGGTCCCCGTTCCCTCTGGCATAGGCGCTAGGAGCTGAGGAAGTCGTTGAACCGCTTGATCTGGTAGGTGTTCTCCCGGAAGAAGGAGTTCCAGGACGAGTATTTGCAGGAGCGCGTGAGGAACGAACCCCCGTCGCGCCTCTGCCCCTTCTTGATGTCCCCGACGTGGCCGGTGATCCCGGGCAGGTCACGCGGGGCGGCCTTGCCGTTGTACCAGAAGTCATACTCCGCGGCCGTGAACGCCGGCTTGCCCTCGGAGCCGTGCGACTTGATCCACGCGGGAAGCTTCTTCCCGTTCGCAATGTAGTAGCCCTGGCGCATGATCAGCGCGCCGAGGAACCCTTCGTACATCCAGTTCAGGTACTCGTAGGCGGCCGCCAGCTTGTCGCCTTTCACGTGCTTCGGGATCCCCTGGGCGCTGCACCAGCCGCGCATGCCCTGGGGCGGGAACGCGTAGCGGACGGGGACACCCTGAGCGACGAGCAGCGCAACGGCAGGCGACCACATCGACTCGATCACGACCTGCTTGGAGCTCATCAGGTTGACCGACTCCTGGAACGTCGACCAGAACGCACGGAAGTGGCCGCGCTTTTTGTACCGGATCATGATCTTGATCAGCCGGTCGATCTCCGACCGCGACATGTTGCCGAGGTCCTTGAACTTCATCAGCCCGAGGGCCTTGACGGCGTTCCCGGCATCCTCCATCGCGATGCCGGGGTCGTTGAGGAGCGCCACGCGGCCTCGCCACCTCGTGTTCAGCAGCTCGGCCCA
>WNGF01002010.1_pt1 | contig 29136 bp, 30 predicted proteins | sample 5400641 | NCBI WGS metagenome assembly WNGF01 (sample SAMN13153371, study PRJNA577476) | soil metagenome | isolation source: 80 cm soil or saprolite under grassland replicate 2 | place: USA:California | collected 2016-06-15 | reverse complement strand
GTCATCATGCTGGATCGCATTCGGGTTGATCCTGGGCTGTGCGAGGGCCGGCCTAACATCCGCGGTCTCCGGATCACGGTGGAATTCGTTCTCAAGCTCCTGGGCGACGGCTACACCGCAGGCGACATCGTGCGGGAGTACCCGGAGCTGGAAGAGGAGGACGTGTACCAGGCGGCCAAGTACGGCGCCTGGCTCGCGACCGAGCGGACGTCTCCCATCGGATGAGGCTTGGCCGACATGCACATCGCGTCCAGGATGGTCACGCGCGTCCGCGTCCGAAGGTTGCCGATCCAGTAAGGACCCGACAATGGCCGGCGCCGAAAATCTTGTGCTGATCTTGTGCTGAAAATCGCGGGCCAGACAGCGATCTTCCGTCCGCCCTTGTCGCGAGAGTGCGTTTGTGTCAGATACGTTCAACACAAGAACGGCGAAACGTGATGCGAGGTTACGCGCAACCCTCCGAAAACACTGAGGGCCGGCTCGTCGCCGGCCCCAGGTTCAGGGTCATGTGCCCGCAAGGGTGTGGGGGTTCGAGTCCCCCCTTCGGCACCACGTAAAGTCGGGCACTTACGGAACCCCGGCGCACACTCGAGGCGGTGCTACTGGGCCGCAGCGCGTTGCAGCCTTGATCGTCCCAGCGAACTCCTTGCAGAAGGCGCCGTACTCGGCCACCTCCAAACCGATCTGCGCCTCGCTCAGCTCTTCCCAGCTTGCTCCAGAGTCGAACGGGGCGTCACAGAATCGACAGGCGCAAAAAGTTTTTCGGGCGGCCCGAACTCCGCAGCGCAGACGAAAGGTTTAATCGAAGATTTGGCGCGCCCCGAATCATGACTCGACGACTCAGACACCTCGGCGCTTACGCGGTTTCGTTTCTGGTAGGCCATCTTCCGCGACATGCGCGTTTCCGCGCGGCGACACTGATCGCCACGGTGGCCACACCGTGGCTCCGGCCGACCGCAATTGTCCGTCAACGTCTGGCCATGCGCGTGGAGACGGCGCGCGAGATCGTCACCTACCATCTCCTGGAGACCTTGACGTGTCACGGCGTGGAGTTCGATCCCACCGTGCGGACGATCGGACGCGAACGGCTCAATCAAGCGCTGGCATCCGGCCGCGGCGTATTGATGGTGGCCCGCACGCGATGCTGTCGACATTCATCCTGTGGCTTCTCGCCGGTACCGGGAGCGAAATGGATGTCGTCTCTCCGGCTCCGATGCTGGTCCCGGGAACAGGCGCGCCCGTCCGCCTCATCGGCCCGACGCACACCTTCCTGTTACGGGTCCGAAAGGTCCTCCGCGCAAATGGACTGGTCGGCGATGATCGATCGGGACGTGGTGACGAGCCGCTCCACGTTCGAAGTGCCAACCGATCGGGGACCGGTGGTCATCGCTGATGCCCTGATCCAGGTGGCACTCCGTGTGAACGCGTTCGTCGTGTTCTTTGCCGGGCACCTCGACGACGGAGACATCGTCCTGACGTTCGATGGCCCCTCGGCGGACGACTGTCACTCGCCGGAAGGCGTCACGGCCGCAGCGGTCGCGTTTCTTCAGAAACACGTCGCCGATCTCCGATCGCGATAACACCGTTGGTATCCCCTTTCGTCGTGAAGCCGCACTTCTTCGAACCGCCCGCCGCCTTGCGCAGATGGCTGGCAAAGAATCACGCAAGCCATCTTTTTGCCCCAGCTTCGTGCCGTATGGGCGACGAGCATCCCCGCGATCATCGGGATGAGAATCTGCTTCATGACAGCCGGTCTCCTCTATGGCACCGCTCGAAGGGATGGACGAGGTTGGGCGCTTCTGCGCACGTCATGGCGTCGGGCACGTCGTGCGCGACCAGGTCAACGCCGTGCGTATCCCACACGCCGGAGACCGACGGGGGTCGCTGGAAAAATCCGTGCATGTCCCCGGACCCGAAAGCTGTGCATTGAGTAGCCCGGTGTACGTCCGGAGCAGCGTCGGAAAGTTGATATCGGGCGACGTTACCCTGAAGAGGGAGAAACTGATGGTGCCGTCGTCCCGTGTGACGCTGGCCGCCCCGGCCAAGGCAGAACCGAATACGGATTCGGTGGCCGTGAGCGAAAGGAGCTGGCCAAAGCGCGTGACGCCGCCGACCGGCGTCGCGAAGATCAAGAGATCGATTCCCTCGAACCCAAATTCGGCGGCATGCAAACAGATCGGACCGACGGTCTGGGCGACGGCGGCAGCGGCAGAGCCGAGCATCAGGGCGAGCACGAACATCACGATGCGGAACATGGACGTGCGGACCTCCTCAGCGGATCTCGGCGAACCTCGCCGGCCCGGCCATCATAGCCGGAGCGCCGCGCGGACGAGCAACCACCATCGGCGGACCGCAGACATGCGCGGGTCCGAGGCTAGGTCGGCGGGCGCCTGACGGAGACGACCTGAACATCGGTTGCGCCGCAGGCTCGACAGCGGCCCCTCTCGCGGCGCAGCACGAGCACGGACTTGATCAGCTCGAGGGCCGCTTCCGCCCTCGGCTCGCTCACGGCGGCTGTCGTCGTGATGCAGGGCAGGCACATCGGATGGTCGATGATCAGCGATGAGATCAGGGCCGCGACTTCTGGCATCGCATCCCCGCGACGAGCCGGGCGTCGGTGTCGTCCCGTCGGGCCATGGGGGCGAGTACACCACGGCGCGCGGAAAGAGACCACCCGCTGGCCGCGACATTTTCACGGACCAGCGCGTCCAGGAATTGCCGGGCTATCGACCTCTGTGCGCTCGAGCTTGCTCCGGACGGCCGGCCAGGAGCGCGGGCGCGTCGGGCAGCCCTCGAAGTCGCGCGCCTCCGTTGGCGTTCCCGCGGGCCGTCAGCCACCGCATCAAGACGGAAGTCCAGGCCCGACGTGAGCTCTCGACGCTCAACGCGTGATCGGCCCGGGCGAGAAGCTCGTACTGGACCGATCCGGCGGTGCGGAACGCGCGAAGATAGTTGTCGATGACGGCGTGCGGGATGACGGTGTCCAGCTCCGATTCCACGATGAGAACGTCGCCATCGAAGCGCGCCGCGGCGGCCAGGATCCGGTTGTCGGTCGGATCCAGGCGGCAGCGGCGGTACGCGGGCAGATCGGCGTCGAGGTTGAGCTGCCGCTTGGGGCAATCGAAGTCAGCGTCCTTGTAGAGGGCCGGCGCCCGAAGGGCGAGCCGCCGGACCTTGCGCTCCGCCGGCAGCAGGGTCGCCAGATAGCCGCCGTAGCTGGTGCCGACGACGCCGACCTGATCGGCATCCACCTCCGGACGGTCCACGAACAGGTCGTACGCGGCGATCAGGTCACGGAGGTTCTGCGCGCGTGTCACGGTGTCGCGCTGGGCGCGCGTCCGCGCGTGGCCGCGCAGGTTGAACGTCAGGCAGACGAAGCCGGCGGCGACCGGGCGCTTGGCCTCGCCGATGCTCCGCCGCTGGCTGCTGCCCCAGCCGTGGACGAAGACCAGCCCCGAGCCGTGCCGCACGTCGTGGTCGGGTAACAGCAGCTTGCCGACGATGTGCCGCCGGTCGACCGTGATGCGCAGGTCGGCCGTTCTCATCGCTGAACCCCTTGGAGGGTGGTGTACCGCACGAGCGGCCCCGCCTCGTCGTCGACCCCGTGGAAATGAACGGCCGCGCCCGGCGGAGCCACGACATCGGTCCCGTAGGCTTCGACGGTCATGACGCGAGCGAGATTGATCGAGGGTGACCGCGCAAACGCGTGAAAGGCCGCGAGCTCGGCCGGGCTGGCGCCGCCGACGCGCCAGGACGCTTCGAGGACACCCGAGCGCGTCCGGCCGGCGGCGTCGGTTCCCTGCGCGACATCGTAGTTCCGTCGTGAGGCGACGAGGCCGTACTCCGCGGTCGCCTCGTCGTACGTCCGGGCCTGGCGAATCGCCGTCCGGATGACGCCCGGGACGTCGAGGCGATCGAGGGCATCCCACCCGCCGCGAGCGCAGATGAGCTCCGAGCCCCCGTAGACCGGGCGGCCGCTGTTGTCGGGTGTCAGCCATTGTCGGCCGTGATAGCTCACGGCCATGTCGTCGAGCGTGACGTGCCCGATGCTGAGGGTGGTCACCGGCTGGAGGTTGAGCTCGAGCAGCAAGCCCTCTCGCGCGAGGTCGTCGTCACCGAGCCGCTGCAGCAGCGAGTCCATCTCGCCCATCGAGCCCAGCGTGCGCTGGCCGCGCGCGCCGGCGCTGCACGGCCGCTTGACCCGGATCCACCCCACGGACAACAACCGGCGGGCCGCCTCGCGAGCATCGCCCCGCTCGAAGACGCTGTACCCCGGCAGGACGACGTTCCCGATCCGCCGGGTGAAGTCGTGAGACCAGCCGTCCGGTCTGTGGGCCGTATCGGCCACGAGCTCGTGGCTGATGATCTTGGTCTTGACGAACTCGTGAGGAACGACGCCTCCGAACACGTCATGAGCGCTCCGGAGCCCGAGCTTGTCGACGTCGCTGCGCACGAGGGTCTCGTCCGGGACGACGAAGAGCGGGCCGGGAAGGCAGTGAGCGGGATCGTAGCATCCCGCGAAATCGAAGCCCTTGAAGGCGGCGATCGACTCGGCGACGCAGCGAAGCGTCGTCCCTTCGTGGCCGCGCAAGAACGTCGACGGCCGCGAAAGATGCAAAACGAGAGCGCCCTTACCCATCGCGACGGAGCAGTGCAAGGAGCGAACCAGTGGAACGGCGGGAGAGCAGCGGGGGCCGAGCCCCCGCCCGACTGCTACTGCGTGACTACATCTTGGCTTTGACGAGCTCCTCGGCGCACGCGCTGGCGAGTCCCGAGTACGGCTTCTTGTCCCCACGCGGCGTGGCCCAGCCGGCTTCCTCGATGAACTGGCTCTGTTTCCACGTGTCGATCTTCTGGAACTCCGCGAGCTTCGCCGCCGCTCCGGGTTGCCCCATGAAGCGCGCGACGCACGACGGCGTGAGCGCCTGGACGACGGCCGTCGTCGTGCGCTCGTTCGCCATTCGCTCGGCCGTGCTGCCGAGCGTCCATCCCAGCCACGAAAATCCGATGATCATGGTGCCGATGGAGCCGACGACCACGCCCCACACTGCTGATTTGAGCCACGGTAGTTGTAGTTGCATGAGAGACCTCCCTGAGGGTTCGCGTGTCATGGTCAGGCGGCGCGCGACGTCATCGCGTACGCAGATGAGACGTCGAGCGGTACCCCCGAATCGGCGTTGAGTGGTCGACGAGATTGAGCTCGGCCAGGCGTCGAGAGCCGTGCGACACGGCCTTGGCGATCGTGGGAAAGAAGTCCCGCGATTCCTCGATGACCTCGCCCGCGTAGTTGACGATCCGCCAGCGCCAGTCGGGATGGGTCGGTGTCGAGAATGCGGCGACCTGCATTACCAGCGGCCCCCGCCGCCCTGACGCTGGAATCCGCCACCGCCCCGACCGCCGCCCGTCGACGCGTTGGCGGGCTCGACCCTGATCTGGCGGCCATCGACTTCCTGGCCGTTGAGCTTAGACACGGCCTGCTGGGCATCTTCCGCCGAGGCCATCTCGACGAATCCGAATCCCCGCGATTGTCCAGTGCTCCGATCCGTCACCACGCTGCTGCTCTCGACGCTGCCCACGGCGGCGAACACCTCACGCAGGCGCTCACTCGACGTGGAAAAGGCGAGACCTCCGACGAACAGCTTGTGGGCCATGGCACACCTCCGAAGTTTCTTCCGCGCGGAGTGGACGCGGTCTGGAACGCGGAAGACGGCCCCAGCGGCGCGGCCTGATGGGGAGGGAGGCTCAAGGGCGAACCGACGACCAGATCAGACCGCGACAGTATGACACACCTGTCGGTCGTCCGTCGGAATTGTTGTGGGGCCTCGCGTCCGCCTCCGGAACCAATCGCAGACACGATGGCGCGCGGTCAGCGCGCGATGGGCGCCGGGAAGACCCCGGCGCCCATCCTCTCAGTTCAGCAGATCAGGACCGACGTCACCGCTGGGCGATCTGCTGTTGCCACGTGCGGATCTCGTCGGGCGACGCCGCGCGACCGATGACGGCCTTGTAGAGGTCCGCGATCACCTGCTGCTCGTCCTTGTTCTTCGTGGCGTATTCGGGGGACTTCAGGAAGGACTCGACAGTCCACTTGACGTCACCGTTCTGGACCAGGTTATCCGCCCACTGGTTCCGTTCCTGTTCAGTCGGCTGCCTGTCGAAGAAGCCGCGGTAGAGCTGTGAGACGAAGACGTGGGCGGCCCTGCGGTTGTTCTTGAAGCCGGCTGCCCGGTTCTGGAACTCCGGCGAGCCCACGAACTGCGGCACCAGTGGCAGCACCCGGCTGATCGCGGTGTTGGACGTGCCGGCTACCGTCGCCGGAGCCGGTCCACCCTGATCCTGCTCGATGTACCGGGCCGTGAAGCGGTCGGGCGATGTGCCGGGAAACCCCGTCACGGTGACGCCGAGATTGGGCGTCATCGCCCCCTGAACGGGCTGGCTCACCTGGGTCATGTCCACGTTGACGACGCGTCCGTCGTCCGCTTTGAGCGTGAGCTGGCTGCCCTGGACGGCCTGCACTTGGCCGTGGACCTTCTGCCAGTTGCCGACGGCCTGGGCCGCGGCGCCCGTGGCGGTCGCCGACACCAGGACGACGGCGAGTAAAAGTTTCATCGCTGACTTCATGATGTCACCTCCCCTTCTCTGTTTCAGCAATCGAGTTGCCACCCACTCGCGAGATGGCCGGTGTCGGGCTACGATCTGGTCATGTTCGAGACCATCCAGTCGCCGTCCGCCGCCGAGCGCTTGCGCGCCGCAGAGGCATTCGTCACGCGTTACCCGGCCGACGCCGAAGTGCTGATCATCGGCGCGTCCCGTGACGCCGCGGATGATCTCGCCCGACGGGTCACGGCGGCGCGAGGCGCGACATTCGGGCTACACCGCGCCAGCTTCACCCAGCTGGCCGTGCGGTTCGCCACCGCCGAGATGGCGCGTCTGGCCCTGGCGCCGGCCACGGCGCTGGGCGCGAACGCCGTGGCTGCGCGGATCAGCTTCGAGGCGGTGCGGGACCGCGCGCTCGCCTACTTCACGCCCGTCGCGCGTTACCCGGGATTCGCGCGGGCGCTCGCGGCAACGCTCGGCGAGCTGCGAGGCGCGAGCGTGGACCCGGGAGCGCTCGAGGCCCTCGATGGGCCGGGGCACGACGTGGCGGAGCTGGCCAGACGCTTCGAGGCGCAGCTCCATGCGGGGAGGATCGCCGATCGGGCGGACCTCCTCGGCATCGCGGCGCGCGCCGCAACCGACGGGACCCTCGACGCTCTCCGGCGCATGCCGATGGTGTTGCTCGACGTGGCGATTGCGGGACAGGCCGAGCGCGACTTCGTCCAGGCTCTCACCGGGATCTCACCGGCTGTCCTGGCGACCGTTCCCGCCGGCGATGACGCCACACTCGAAGCCCTCGGCGCCTCGAGCGCGGTCCCCGCCGCGGCAGAGCCGGAGAGCTCCGACCTCGCGCGAGCGCGTGACTTTCTCTTCGCGGTCGCCCCGCCGCCGCATCGCGCCGGGCGCGGCGACGTTGTCTTCTTCTCCGCGCCGGGCGAGGGACGGGAGATGGTCGAGATCGCCCGCCGTATCCTCGCCGAGGCGCGGGCGGGGACGCCGTTCGATGAGATGGCGGTGCTCCTGCGCGCGCCCGAGATCTACGGCTCGCTGCTCGAAGCGGCGCTGCGCCGCGCGGGCATTCCCGCGTGGTTCGCGCGCGGCACCGCGCGGCCCGATCCGTCCGGCCGTGCCTTCCTCGCGCTGCTCGACTGCGCGCTGGAGGGACTCTCGGCCCGGAGGTTCGCCGAGTATCTGTCGCTCGGACAGGTGCCGGCGCTCGACGCCGCCGGCGCGCCGCCGACGGAGCGCTCGGTGTGGACGGCGCCCGACGACGAGACGCTGGGCCCGGCGGCAGACGCGATATCGCCGGCACCGATGGAGGCCGCGACGGTTCCGGAGCCCGACGCCGACGACCGGCCGGTGGTCGACGGGACGTTGCGCGCTCCATGGAAATGGGAACAGCTCCTGGTCGAGTCCGCGGTGATCGGAGGCGAGGACCGCTGGACCCGGCGCCTGGCGGGTCTCGAGGCCGAGTACCGGGCCCGGCTCGCCCGTTTTCGCGAGGAGGAGCCGGATTCGCCGCGGGTCCTCGGAATCGAGCGCGATCTCCGCAACCTCGAGCATCTCCGTCGCTTCGCGATGCCCGTCATCCAGCGGCTCGCGGCCCTGCCCGCGAACGGCACGTGGGGCGAGTGGATCGCGGCGCTCGAGACGCTGGCGCCGACCGTGCTGCGGCGTCCCGAGCGCGTCCTGACCGTCCTGGCGGCGCTCCGACCGCTCGAGGTGATCGGGCCCGTGGCGCTCGGCGAGGTGCGCGACGTGCTCGCGGCCGAGCTGACCATGCTCGCCGAGCGTCCGCCGGCCGACCGCTACGGCCGCGTCTTCGTCGGCACCATCGAGCAGGCGCGCGGCCGCAGCTTCGAGGTGGTCTTCCTGCCGGGGCTCGCGGAACGGGTGTTCCCGCAGAAGCCGCGCGAGGATCCGATCCTGCTCGACACGTTCCGCCGTGAGCTCGGCGTTGCCCTGCCCACGCAGGACGACCGCGGCCGGCGCGAGCGTCTGGTGCTCCGGATCGGGGTCGGGGCCGCCCGCCGCGTGCTCCACCTCTCGTACTCGCGGATCGAGCAGACCGAAGCACGGCCGCGCGTGCCGTCGTTCTACGCGCTCGAGGTGGCGCGCGCGCTCACGGGCGAGGTGCCGGAGCCCCAGCGAATGGAGCGCGACGCCGCGGAGGCCGCCGGCGCTCGCCTGGCGTGGCCGGCGCCGGATGATCCGTCGCACGCGATCGACGAAGTCGAGCACGACCTGGCGACGCTGCGGGGCCTGCTCGCGAGCGGGGAAGCCCACGGGCGCGCCCGCTATCTGCTGGAGCTGAACGACAGCCTGGCGCGCTCTCTCCGGACGCGATGGACGCGGTGGCACCGGCCGTTCCGGCCCGCCGACGGCGTGGTTGGCGTGACGGGCGGCACGCGCGCGACGCTGGCCGCCGCGCGGCTCGAGGCGCGCGCCTACTCGGCCTCCGCGCTCCAGAAGTTCGCCGCCTGCCCCTATCAGTTCTTCCTCTCCGCGATCTGCCGGATCGAGCCGCGGCCCGATGTCGCGCCCATCGTCGAGCTCGATCCGGCGACGCGGGGGCACCTGTTTCATCGGGTGCAGGCCGACGTGATGCGCACCCTCGCCGGCGCCGGTCGCCTGCCGCTCGGCGCGGACGGGCTCGAAGCGGCGCGGGCGACCCTCGACCAGACGCTCGACCGCGTGGCCGAGCGGTACCGTGAGGAGCTGGCGCCCGCGATCACGCGCGTCTGGCAGGACGAGATCGAATCGATGCGCGCCGATCTCAGGATGTGGCTCGAGCAGTCGGCGGCCGCCCACGTCGAGTGGGAGCCGATCGCCTTCGAGCTTGCGTTCGGCCTGCGGCGCGATCCCGCGAACGATCCGGGCAGTGTCGAGACGGAGGTGACGCTGGCCGATGGCTACCGCCTGCGGGGCATCGTCGATCTCGTCGAGCGCAAGCGTGATGGGTCCGACCTGCGCGTGACCGATTACAAGACGGGCCGCGACTACACGCGGCGGAATCTCGTGGTGGGCGGCGGCCAGATGCTGCAGCCCGTGCTCTACGGGCTGGCCGTCGAGCAGCTGTTTGGCGCACGCGTGGTCCAGTCACGGCTCTTCTACTGCACGCGCGCCGGCGGCTTCTCCGACCGGCTCGTGGCCATGTCTGCCGAGGCCCGCGGCCGCGGCCCGGCGGTGCTGGCCGTGATCGACCGCGCGATCGCCGCCGGGTTCCTGCCGGCGGCGCCACGCCCGGGCGCCTGTGGCATCTGTGACTTCCGCGACGTGTGCGGCCCGAACGAGGAGACCCGGATCAAGCAGAAGGACCCGGCGGCGCTGGAGGAGCTGCGCACACTGAGGGACTGGCCGTGACGACGCTCGTCGACCAGGCCGAGCGCGAGCGCATTCGCACGTCGCTGGAGGAGACGCTCGTCGTCGAGGCGGCGGCGGGCACCGGCAAGACGAGCGAGCTCGTGGCGCGGCTGGTGAACGTCCTTGCCGAGGGCCGCGGGACCGTCCAGAGCATCGCGGCGCTCACCTTCACCGAGAAGGCCGCTGGCGAGCTGAAGCTGCGCTTGCGGGCCGGGCTCGAGAGCGAGCGGCAGCGAGCGGTGCCGGGCAGCGCTCGGCACCGGCGGATCGAGGACGCCATCGCCCACCTCGAAGAAGCGCGGGTCAGCACGATCCACGGCTTCTGCAACGATCTCCTGCACGAGCGGCCGGTCGAGGCGCGCGTGGATCCCGACTTCGCGGTCCTCGCGGAGCCCGAGGCCGAGGCGCTGTACCGCCGCGCGTTCGATGGGTGGCTCGCCGAGAAGCTGGAGGCGCCGCCGGACGGGCTTCGCCGGGCGCTGCGTCGTCGCTCGTTCGACGGCGATCCCGTGGACCGCCTGCGCCGCGCGGGCTGGCAGCTCGCCGGCTGGCGTGATTTCCGCGCGCCGTGGCAGCGGCGCCCGTTCGACCGGGCGGGTGCGGTCGAGACGCTGATCGCACGGGTGCACGCGCTGTACGAGCAGCTCAGGACGTCCTCGGCGACCACGGACACGCTCTATGCCGACCTCTGGCCCCTGCGGCGCCTGAGCGAGGACGTCCGCACGCGGGAGAGCGTCGCGCCCAGGGATCTCGACTGGCTCGAGGCGGCCGTGAGCGACCTGCTCCGTGAGCGCAGCTTCAAGAGCCCGCGCCGCGGGAACGAGCGGAACTACCGCAGCGTGCCGCGGGCGGCGATCCTCGCGGCCCACGCGGACCTCCTGGCCGCGCTGGAGGACTTCGCCTGCGACGCCGACGCGGACCTGGCCGCGCTCGTCCAGCAGACCCTCATGGAGACGGTGGACCGCTACGAGGAGCTGAAGACGCGCGCCGCCGCCCTCGACTTCGTGGATCTCTTGCTGCGGGCGCGCGATCTCGTCCGTGACCAGCGGCGGGTTCGGGCCGATCTTCAGCGGCGGCTGTCCCACATCTTCGTCGACGAGTTCCAGGACACCGACCCGCTCCAGGCCGAGATCGTCCTGCTCCTGGCCGCCGCCGATCCCGCGGTCGATCGCTGGCAGGACGTCACCCCGGCGCCGGGCAAGCTCTTCCTCGTGGGTGACCCCAAGCAATCGATCTATCGGTTTCGCCGCGCCGACGTCGGGATTTACCAGGCTGTCAAGGAGCTCCTGGCCGCCCGCGGTGCCGCGTGCCTCTACCTGACGACCAGCTTCCGCGCGACGCCGGCGATCCAGCGCCTGGTGAATGCCGCGTTCGCGCCCGTCATGAGCGAAGACCGCGACGCGCTCCAGGCCCGATACGTGCCGCTCGCGCCGTATCGCGAGTCGCGAGAGGGGCAGCCCGGAGTCGTCGCGCTCCCGGTCCCGAACCCGTACGGCCGCTACGGCGGATTCGCGAAGGCGGCCATCGATGAGTCACTTCCCGAGGCCGTCGGCGCGTTCGTCCAGTGGCTGCTGAAGGAAAGCGGCTGGACGGTGACCGAGCGCGAGCGGGCCGGCGACGCGGTGCCGATCTCGGCCCGCCACGTCTGTCTCCTCTTCCGGCGCTTCACGTCCTGGGGCCGGGACGTCACCCGGGCGTACGTCGAGGCGCTCGAGGCGCGGGGGATCGCGCACCTGCTGGTCGGCGGCCGGTCGTTTCATCTCCGCGAGGAAGTGGAGAGCCTGCGCACGGCGCTGGCCGCCATCGAGTGGCCCGACGACGAGCTGTCCGTGTACGCGACGCTCAAGGGACCGCTCTTCGCGATCGGCGACGAGGAGCTGATCGACTATCGGCAACGGTTCCGGCGCCTGCATCCATATCGGCCGCCCAAGGAGGAAGTCGCCACGAGCCTACAGCCCCTCGTCGACGCGCTGGCCTTGCTGCGCTCGCTGCACGGACTCCGGAACTACCGGCCCGTCGAGGAGACCATCAATCGCTTACTCACGGCCACGCGCGCCCATGCGGCCTTCGTCCTTCGCCCCCGGGGCGAGCAGGCCCTGGCCAACGTGCTCAGGGTCGCCGAGCTGGCCCGCACGTACGAGGCCGCCGGCAGCATCTCGTTTCGCGGCTTCGTCGAGCGGCTCCGGAACGAGGCCGAGGGCGAGGCGCCCGAGGCGCCGATCGTCGAGGAGGCCAGCGAGGGTGTCCGGGTCATGACGGTCCACCGGGCCAAGGGGCTGGAGTTTCCGGTGGTGATCCTCGCCGACATCACCGCGGGCATCGCCGGCAACCCCGGCCGCTATGTCGACGCCGAGCGCGGGCTCTGCGCGCTCCGCCTGGGCGGATGGCAGCCGTGGGATCTGCTCGACCACGCGGACGAGGAGCAGGCGCGCGATCGCGCCGAGGGCGTGCGCGTGGCATACGTCGCGGCCACGCGGGCACGCGACCTGCTCGTGGTGCCGGCCGTCGGTGACGATCCGTCCGCCGCGGGATGGCAGGGGGCGAGCGACGGCTGGGTCAGCCCGGTTCACGCCGCCATTTATCCTCCCGCAGAGCGGCGGCGGGCGTCGAGCGCCGCGCCCGGATGCCCGCCCCTGGGCGACGACAGCGTGCTCGAGCGGCCCGATCGCAACACCCCCGGGCGCGACAACGTCCGTCCTGGTCTTCACACCTTCGGTGCTGACGGCGACCGCTACGACGTCGTGTGGTGGGACCCGCGGGGCCTCGCCCTCGACGTGCAGAGAGTGTACGGCCTGCGACGCGAGGATCTGATCCAGGACCCCGGCCGTCAGACGGTCGAGGCCGATCGCCAGCGCTACGACGAGTGGCTCGCCGCGCGCCAGGCCGCCCAGGAGCGAGGCGCGCGACCGAGTCTTGCTGTTCGCACGGTCACCGACTGGGCGCGGACCACGCCGGCCGGCGAGGACGAGACCGCCCCGCGCGCGCATGATGTCGACCTGGTCGTCGCGGCCTCCGGCGGCGCGAGGCCGATGGGGCCGCGCTTTGGAACCCTCGTGCACGCGGCGCTCGCGACCGTCGCCCTCGACGCGACGGCTTCGCAGATCGCCGACGGCGTCAGCCTGCAGGCCCGCATCCTCGGCGCGCCGCCCGAGGAAATGCACGCGGCGACGGCGCTCGTCGGCGCGGCCCTCGCCCATCCGCTGATGGCGCGCGCGCGCGCGGCCTGGCGCGCCGGCCGGTGCCGTCGCGAGACGCCCATCGCGGGCCGGGAGCCCGATGGCTCACTGATCGAAGGCGTGCTCGATCTCGCGTTCGAAGACGCCGACGGCTGGACGGTCATCGATTTCAAGACGGATACCGAGATCGCCGGGGCGCTCGGGACGTATCGACGTCAGGTCGCGCTCTACGCGTCGGTGATCGAGAGGGCCACGGGTCGACGAGCCACCGCGCTCCTGATGCAGCTGTGAATCGCTAGCGGATTTCGTCCAGCGTGACCAGGCGCCCCAGGCCGGCGGAACGCGCGGCCGCTTCGGAGGCCTCCACCGCGATCAGGCCGTCGGCGGCCGTCACCGGCGTCGCGCGGCGGCCCGCGCAGGCGTCGAGGAACGCTGCCAGCTCGAGCCGCAGCGGTTCGCCGCCGCCCGTCGGCAGCTCCTCCTTGCCCGTGTCCACGGCCTCCCAGCCCTCGCCGGCCCGTCGGTGCACGCCCGGATGAACGGTGACCGTCCCCGGGCCGTAGTCGGCGACGAGGCTGCCTTCATCGCCGACGATCACGCACTCGCGATGGGTGCCCGGCACGAAGTAGTTCGCCTCGATCACGACGGGCACGTCGCCGTAGTGCACGACCGCGACGGACAGGTCGTCGAGCCCCCGGCCGAGGAAGTCGCGCTGCAGCGCCGACACGGCGGTGGGGTCGCGGCGAAGGAGGACACGGAACAGGTCGACGTAGTGGATGCCGTCGGTCTGGAACACGCCGACGTCCGTGCGGGGGCGCTTGAACCCGGAGAACCGTCCCGTCGCGTAGCGGACGGCGCCGATCCGCCCGGTCACCAGCGCCTCTTCGAGGACGGCCGTCACGGGATGGAAGCGGAAGATGTGCCCGACCTGCACGACCCGGCCCGTCTCGGCGGCCGTCGCCACCAGCCGGCGGCCTTCCTCCGCGGTCCGCGCCAGAGGCTTCTCGATGAAGCAGTGCTTGCCCGCGCGAAGGCACGTCGCGGCGATCGCGAGGTGGCTATCGGCGGGCGTCACGACGTCGACGGCGTCGACGTTCGGCAGCGCCGCGCGATAATCGTCCACCGCGTGCGTCGGCTCCACACTGTGGGCGACCGCCCACTGGCGCCGCTCCTCCGCGACGTCGGCGACCCACACCGTCGCCCCGAGGTCGCGCAGCACGCGCAGATGCTTCTCCCCCCACCGCCCCAGCCCGACGAGGAGAATGTTCATGGGTTGGCGAGGTCGCCGCCCAGGTCCTCGGCGATCTCGTAGCGGAGCATACGGGACTTCATCCAGCGGACGACGAGCAGATCGGCGGAGGCGACGAACGCGCGGTTCAGGACGCCGTACTTCGACTGGCCGAAGCGGCGCGGACGGTTGCGCACCGGGACCTCGACCACGCGGAAGCCCCGCACGCGCAGCAGGGTGGGAATGAACCGGTGGAAGCCGCGGTAGAGCGTCAGATCGCGCAGGCATTCCCGGCGGAACGCGCGAAAGGTGCAGCCGCTGTCGTGGATCGTCTCGTCGCTGATCGCGTTGCGAATCCGGTTGGCGACGCGCGACGAAAGCCGTCGGACCCAGGTGTCGCCGGCGGCGCGGTCCACCCGCCACCCCATGGCGGCATCCCAGGTGTCCAGCTTCGCGAGCAAGGCCGGGATATCGGCCGGATCGTTCTGCAGGTCGGCGTCCATGGTGACGACCCAGCGCCCGCGCGCGGCTTTGAAGCCCGCGTCCGTCGCCGCCGTCTCGCCGGCGTTGGCCTTGAGCCGAACGAGCCGCACCCGCGCATCGGCGTCGCGCAGCCCCCGGATGATCTCGGCGCTCCGGTCCTCGCTGCCGTCGTCCACGAAGATGACCTCGAAGCGCAGGGCCAGCCCCTCGAGGACGCCGCGCAGCTCGGCCCACAGCGGAGGGAGATTCTCTTCTTCGTTGTAGACGGGGATGACGACCGAGAGATCGAGCGCGGGCCCGCCGGCGGCGCCCTCAGCCACCGAGCGTGCCGCTCCGTTCGCGGGGACGGGTGCCCTGCCATTCCCCCACGAGACTCTGGGGGAAGTCGAGGCGGTCCAGGACACGCGCGATCGTGTGGTTCACGATGTCGTCGAGCTCCTTCGGCCGGTTGTAGAACGCGGGCATCGGGGGGAGCACGATGGCGCCCATCTCGGCCAGGGCCAGCATCATCTTCAGGTGACCGACGTGCAGCGGGGTCTCGCGGATGAGCATGATGAGCGGCCGCCCTTCCTTCAGCGTCACGTCGGCCGCGCGGGAGATCAGCGTGTCGGCGTAGCACGCGGCCACCGCCGCCGCCGTCTTGATGCTGCACGGCGCGATCACCATGCCCGCGGTGCGGAACGAGCCGGACGCCAGGGTGGCGCCGATGTCGGCGTTGTCGTATCGGTGGTGCGCGAGGGCCTCGACCTCCGCGACCGTCCAGTCGGTCTCCGCGACGAGGGTGCGCTTGCCGGAGCGCGAGAGCACGAGATGGAGCTCGACGTCGGCGTACCGCTGCAGGATCTCGAGCAGCCGGATGCCGTAGACCGAGCCGCTGGCGCCGGTGATGCCGACCACGACCCGCTTCACAGCCGCAGCCTACGCTTGAACACTTCCTCGCGGGTCTTCTGGTACATGATCTCCCACTCGCGGCTGCCTTCGGGCACCGGGCGCGAGTAGGAAGACAGCGTGCGGCGGACCTCGGTGTCGACCGATTCCTCGAGCTTGGCCTCCTCGGTCAGGCTCCGCATCACCTCGACGCGCAGGTCCTCGGGGGCCCGCACGTGCAGGCCGTCCACGGAGCCGAGCTCCTTCACGATGAGGTCGGCCAGGAAGAACAGTCGCTCGCGGCTCATCCGCATCAGAGGATGAATCCCCGGTCGCGGGCGAGCTTCTCGCGGACCTTGCCGAAGAGCTGTCGATAGTCGGCCGACGAGTCCTTGATGGCCTTGGCGTGGGTCAGCAGGAGCTGGCGCGCATCGGCCTCGAGCTTCTCTTCGGCGAGGAGATTTTCCACGACCACGTGCCGGATGGCGGCGCGCGCCGCGGCGTCGTCCTTGACCTCGATGATCTTCTTCGTCGTCAGGCGCTTGACAACCGCGTCGGCCATCCGCTCGGCGATCTGATCGCGCCTGGGCATAGCCGTAACACCCTACAGGCCGCGCCGGAGGGTGTCAAGAAGCGGCCGGTAAAATGAACGTCACGCGCGTGCCCTCACCGGGCGCGCTCTCGAGCTGCACGCTGCCGCCGTGCGCGTCGATGAGCGACTTCACGACGGCGAGACCGAGCCCCGCGCCGCGCGCGCTGCCGACGCCGGGCGCGCGGTAGTATGGCTCGAACACGCGCGGCAGCGCCTCGGCCGGAATGCCCCGCCCGGCGTCACGCACCGAGAACTCCACCGCGTGGTCCGTCGCGCGCGCGGCCACGTGCACGTCGCTGCCCACCGGCGAGTACTTCATCGCGTTGGCGACGAGATTCTTGAGGATCCGGTCGAGCGCGTCGGCGTCGGCGTCGATGGCCGGCAACATCTGCTCGCACTCGACCACCAGGCGATGCGAGCCGTTGCGACGGAACACCTCGACGGCGGCGCTGACGGCCGGCGCCACCTCGACCGGCCCGCGCGAGAGGCGCGGTTCCAGGCCCCGCTCGAGGCGCGACAGATCGAGGAAGTCGTCCACGATCCGGACGAGCCGCTCGGTCTCGTGCTGCATCACCTCCGCCATGCGCCGGACCTCGGCCGGCTCGAAGCGGCGCTGCGCCAGGAGCTCGCTGAAGCCCAGCAGCGCGGTCAACGGCGTCCGCAGCTCGTGCGAGGCGATGGCCACGAACGCCGATTTCGTCGCCGTGGCGCTGGCGATCCGCTCCGCCAGCTCCTCGGCGAAGCGGCGCTGGCGGGACGCGAGCCGGGCGTTCTCGAGGGCCAGGCCGCAGTGCGCGGCCAGCGCCGAGAGCGCCGCCCGCTCGGGAGCGGACATCTCGCCCTCGTGCTCCACGGCGAGGACGCCGATCGAATCGCCACCGACGAGCAGCGGGGCCACGAAGGCCCGTCGCGGGCGCGGGCCGCCGCCCGCGTCGGGGACGAAGCGTGGGATGCCCGTGGCGAGGACCTCGGCGGCCAGCGATCCCGCGGCGACCGCGGTACCGCCCGCCACCACCAGCCGCTCGTCCTGGCGGACGACCAGCGCGACGTCGTCGACGGCGAGCCGAGCGGCGAGACATGCGCGCAGGCGGCCGAGCGCCAGCTCCAGCGACGCCTCCTGCGCGAGCGCCTGCTGCACCGCCAGCAGGGTCTCCGTCCGTCGTCGCTGCGCCTGCGCGTACGATGCGAGCCGTCCCACGAGCGTGCCCGCGAGCAGCAGGGCGAGACCGGTGACCAGGTGCTCGGCGGCCGCTGACGTGAGGCCGCCGCGCTCGATCGCGGCAAAGACGCGCGGCGTCTGGAGCAGCACGGCGGTGACCGCGGCCGCCCCGCCGCCGACGACGCCGAAGCGGAGCGCGGCCGCGATGACGGGAACGAAGTAGAGATGGCGCAGCAGCGACGTCGCCTCCACCTCCGCGCGGCTGCCGAGGACCGACACCGCGACGATCGAGACCGCGAGGGCGACGATCTCTCTCATCCGATGGCCAGGAGCCGGTAGGCGAGGAAGAAGAGCCAGGAGGCGGCCAGCCCGGGCAGCAGGCTGCCGGACCACCACAAGAGCCAGCAGTCGAGGGCGCCGAGGATCGTCAGATAGAACAGCGCGCCCGCCATGACCTCCACTTGCTTCGGCAACAGCGGATCGACCACGTAGCGCAGCAGAGCCGCGCCGGTCGCGACGCTCGCCGCGGCGGCGAACGACCAGCGTCGCTGGAGCCGATTGAAGAGCGCGCCCCGGAAGAAGCATTCGGCCGAGATCAGGTTCGCGCCGACGTCGTAGGCCCACAGCGGGAGGATGGCCGTCCCGCCGCCGCGGAGCGCATAGCCGAGGGTCTGCGACGCGGACAGGAGCAGATGCCCGCCGAGCAACGCCCCGAGGGCGGCGCCGACGAGGAGCGGACGGAGGGCAACGCGGGGCGCGAGGCCGAGGCCGCCGAGCCGTCCGCGGACCATCAGCACGGCGAGCCACGCGGGCGCCGCCAGGTACATCACCGTCGCTCGCGGGTCGAGAACGGCGGCGATCGCGCCCGCGCCGATCAGCGCCACCGTGACGAGCAGGCTCCCACGTGGCAGACGCGCGCCGCCGTCCACCGCGCCCCAGGCCAGGGCGGCGGCGAGGAGGCCGCCATGCGCGGCCGTGAGCGCCGTGACCCGCAGCACGGCCGGCGTGATCCACCCGGCCGCCGCGAGCCCGGCCGCCGCGAGCCAGCCCGCACCGAGGGTGGCGATCAGCGCGAGCGGCGTGTTCGCGAGGAGGCTCCGCCGCGGCGTGGCCCCCCCTTCAAGCGCCCACATCGCGCAACACCCCGAGCGCGACGGCGACGACATCCTCGTCGAGCGTGCCGGCCGCCCCGCCCGCGAGGTACTCGAGCGCCGCCTCGCGGGACAGCGCGGCCCGGTACGGGCGGTGGGAGGTCAGCGCGTCGAAGATATCGGCGGCGGCCACGATGCGGGCACCGAGAGGAATCGCGTCGCCGGCGAGACCATCGGGATACCCGCTGCCGTCGTGACGCTCGTGATGGTGCCGGATCACCACGGCGACGCCGGCCAGGCACTCGAAGGGCGCCACGATCTGCGAGCCGATCACGGGATGGCGGCGCATGAGCACCCACTCGTGCTCGTCGAGCGCGCCCGCCTTGCGGAGGACCGCCTCGGGCACGCCGATCTTGCCCATGTCGTGAAGCAACCCCGCCTGCGCGATGGTCTGCACGGTCTCGGCCGGCAGACCCATGCCCACCGCGATCCGCCGACTCCACCGGCCCACGCGCTCGGAGTGGCCGCGCGTGTACGGGTCCTTGGCTTCGAGCGCGTTGGCCAGACCGAGCAGCGACTGCCCGATCGAGCGCTGCAGCCGCAGGTAGAGATCGCGGACGTCCTCGGCGTAGCGCATCGTCTGCTCGTAGGCCGCGCTGAGCCGGCGGTACGCCACGGCCAGCTCGTCGGAGACCGCTACTCGGGTCGCCATCGGATCGTGTGGGGCATGAGCTGCTCGACGAGCGAGAGCAGGCGAACGGGCGAGAACGGTTTGGTGAGGTACTCATCGGCGCCGGCGGCGAGCCCCCGCGCGACGTCGTCACGCTGCGCCGCCGCCGTCAGCATGACGATCTTCGTCTTCGCCAGCTCGGCATCCTCCCTGAGCCGGCGGCAGACCTCGAGCCCGCTCACGTCGGGCAGGTCGATGTCGAGCAGGACGAGATCCGGCCGGAAGGCGGCGGCGCGGTCGAGCGCCGTCGTGCCGTCCGCCGCCTCGAGGACCTGCACCCGGCTGTCCTCCAGGGTGATCCGTACGAGCTGGACGATGTTCGGCTCGTCGTCGACGATGAGCACCGTGGTCATGGCGCCTCGGTGCTGCGATGCCGATGCCACGCGAAGGCTCGTGATGTCTCGCCCACTTACGGTGCACGAGAGGGACCGAGTGCTGTGGACGGCGGGCGCGGTGCCCGCGCGTCGGGGCAGTGGCAAGGAGTGTGTCTACGTATTTCGCGACGAACGTCGGGGGGCTTGGGGGGCCCGGCTAGGCCCCCATGCGGTCAGTAGCCTAGGGAATCAGTGCGGGCGGCCGGCGACCTGCAAGCGGATGAGGGCGCGCTCGAGCGCCGCCTGGGCGCGGGCGTAGTCGACCTCGGGCTCCCGGCCGCTGAGCAGCCGCTCCGCCCGCTCCTTGGCGCGCTGCGCGCGCTCCCGGTCGATCTCGTCGGGCCGCTCGGCGTTCTCGGCCAGGACGATGACCTTGTCGTTGCGGACCTCGGCGAAGCCGCCCGTCAGGGCGAGATGGTACTGGGCGGTGTCCTTGCGATACATCAGCTCGCCGATCCCGAGCGTCGCGAGCAACGGCGCGTGGCCCGGCAGGACGCCGAAGTACCCCTCGCTGCCGGGCACCACGACCTCGTCCACGGTCTCGGCGACGACCAGCCGCGTCGGCGTCGCGACCTCGAGGGTCAGCGCCAACTACGCGACCTCGCGTAGTTTTTTGGCCTTGTCCATGGCCTCGCCAATGTCGCCGACCATGTAGAAGGCCTGCTCCGGCAGCTCGTCGTGCTTGCCGTCGACGATCTCGCGGAAGCTCTTCACGGTGTCGGCGAGCTTGACGTAGCGCCCGGGCGTGCCCGTGAACGCCTCGGCGACGTGAAACGGCTGCGACAGGAAGCGCTGGATCTTCCGCGCGCGTCCGACGACCTGCTTGTCCTCGTCCGACAGCTCCTCCATGCCCAGGATGGCGATGATGTCCTGCAGGTCCCTGTAGCGCTGCAGGATCGATTGCACCGCGCGCGCCGCCTGGTAATGCTCCTCGCCGAGGACGTTCGGGTCGAGGATGCGCGAGGTCGAGGCGAGCGGGTCGACCGCCGGGTAAATGCCGAGCTCGGCGATCTGCCGCGACAGGACCGAGGTGGCGTCAAGGTGGGCGAAGGCCGTGGCCGGAGCCGGGTCGGTGATGTCGTCGGCCGGTACGTAAATCGCCTGGACGGAGGTGATCGACCCCTTCTTGGTGGACGTGATGCGTTCCTGCAGTTGCCCCATCTCGGTGCCGAGGGTCGGCTGGTAGCCGACGGCCGAGGGCATGCGCCCGAGGAGGGCCGAGACCTCGGAGCCCGCCTGGGTGAAGCGGAAAATGTTGTCGATGAAGAGCAGCACGTCCTGCCCTTCCTCGTCGCGGAAGTACTCGGCCGCGGTGAGCCCCGTCAGCGCGACGCGAAGCCGCGAGCCCGGCGGCTCGGTCATCTGGCCGAAGATCAGCGCCGTCTTCTCGAGAACGCCAGACTCCTTCATCTCGTGGTAGAGGTCATTGCCCTCGCGCGTCCGCTCCCCCACCCCCGCGAAGACAGAAATGCCGCCGTGCTGCTTGGCGATGTTGTTGATCAATTCCTGGATCAAAACCGTCTTGCCGACTCCCGCTCCTCCGAACAGCCCCGTCTTGCCGCCCTTGGTGTACGGCTCCAGGAAGTCGACGACCTTGATCCCGGTCTCGAACATCTCGACCTTCGTCGACTGGTCCTCGAAGGACGGTGCCGGGCGATGGATCGGATACATCTTCTTGGCGTTGATCGCCGGCCCCTTGTCGACGGGTTCGCCGATGATGTTCATGATGCGGCCCAGCGTCTCGCGTCCGACGGGCACGGTGATGGGCCCGCCGGTGTCGTCGACCCGCATGCCCCGCGAGAGGCCGTCGGTCGCGGCCATGGCGACGGCGCGCACCGTGCCCTCGCCCAGGTGCTGGGCGACCTCGAGGACGAGCTTGGTCGAGTACGAGAAGATGTCCTTGTTCTCGACGCTCTCCACCACGAGGGCGTTGTAGATCGACGGCAGCCCGCCCGGCTCGAACTCCACGTCGACGACCGGCCCGATGACCTGAACGATCTTCCCCTGGCTCATGCCTCGGCTCCTTCTATAAGCTCGCCTGCGGCTCGCACTACCCTTGTTTCAGCGCTTCGGCGCCGCCCACGATGTCGAGCAGCTCCTTGGTGATCTTCTCCTGGCGGGCCTTGTTGTACTGGATCGTGAGGACCTCGATCATCTCCTTGGCGTTCGTGGTCGCGGCCTCCATGGCCGTCATGCGCGCGCCGTACTCCCCCGCCAGCGACTCCATGAGCGCCCGGTAGACCTGCATCCGCACGTGGCGCGGCAGGAGCTCGCCGAGGATCTCCTCGGGCCCGGGCTCGTAGATGTAGTCGACGCCCTCCGCCGCATCGCCCTCGGTGCGCGGGATGGGCAGGAGCTGCACGCGGACCGGACGCTGCACCGCGACGGACCGGAACTCGTTGTAGAGCAGCCAGACCTCGTCGACCTCGCCGGCGAGATATTCCTGCATGAAGAAGTCGGCCAGCTCACAGGCGTGGCTGTACGCGAGCTGGTCCCAGAAGCCCACCATGTCGCGCTTGATCGTGTAGGGCCGGCGCCGGTAGAAGTCGCGCGCCTTGCGCCCCACCACCACGAGCGTCAGATCGGCGGCGCTCGACTCGCGGATGAGCTCCATGGCCCGGCGCAGGATGTTCGAGTTGAAGGCCCCGGCCAGCCCCTTGTCGGCCGTGATGACGACGATCTGCCGCCGGGGCCCCTCGCGCTGCTCGAGGAGCGGATGCACCGCTTCCTCCGATCCGCTCACGAGGTTGCCCAGGAGCTCGCTCATCTTCGTCGCGTACGGCCGCGCGGCGAGGATCCGCTCCTGGGCGCGGCGCAGCTTGGCCGCCGCCACCAGCTTCATGGCGCGAGTGATCTTCTGCGTCGACTGGACGGAGCGGATCCGCCGCTGGATGTCGCGGAGCGTCGCCAATGCTCAGGCCGCCTGGAGGATCTCGATCATTTCACCGCTCGGCTCGCCGTCCGAGCACGGCCTCACTTCGATCATTGAAGGGCTCGGCTCGCCGTCCGAGCACGGCTCACCTCGCACTACCGCGCACTGCGTGCCGCCATGAACTCCGTCTTGGCGTCGTTGACGGCCTTGGTGAGGGCGTCGCGGAGCGTGTCCGAGACTTCCTTCTTGTCGCGGATCTCGGCGAGCATCTGGGCCTGCTTGCGCTCGAGCCAGCCGTAGAAGAACTCCTCGAAGGCGCGGACCTGGTCGACCGGCACGTCGTCGAGGAGGCCCTGGGTGCCCGCAAAGATGATCGCGACCTGCTTCTCGATCGACAGCGGCTGATACTGGCCCTGCTTGAGCACCTCGACCATCCGCTGGCCGCGCGCGAGCTGCATCTGGGTGGCGCGGTCGAGATCGGAGCCGAACTGCGCGAACGCCGCCAGCTCGCGGTACTGCGCGAGGTCGAGCCGGAGCTTGCCCGCCACCTGCCGCATGGCCCGCACCTGCGCCGAGCCGCCGACCCGGGAGACCGAGAGTCCGACGTTCACGGCGGGGCGGATGCCGCCGTAGAAGAGATCGGACTCGAGGTAGATCTGGCCGTCGGTGATGGAGATGACGTTGGTCGGGATGTACGCCGACACGTCGCCGAGCTGGGTCTCGATGATCGGCAGCGCGGTGAGCGAGCCGCCGCCCAGCTGATCGTTGAGCTTGGCCGCGCGCTCGAGCAGCCGCGAATGCAGGTAGAAGACGTCACCGGGGTAGGCCTCGCGTCCCGGCGGTCGACGGAGCAGCAGCGAGAGCTGACGATACGCGGTGGCGTGCTTGGACAGGTCGTCGTAGATGCAGAGCGCATGACGCCCGGAGTCGCGGAAGTACTCGCCCATGGTGACGCCGGCGTAGGGCGCGATGTACTGGAGCGGCGCGGACTCCGACGCGGACGCCACCACGACCGTGGTGTAGGCCATCGCCCCGGCGTCCGTCAGGATTTTCACGACCTGGGCCACGGTCGACAGCTTCTGTCCGATGGCCACGTAGAAGCAGAAGACGTCCTGCCCCTTCTGGTTGATGATCGTGTCCACGCCGATCGCCGTCTTGCCCGTGCCGCGGTCGCCGATGATGAGCTCGCGCTGGCCGCGGCCGATCGGGATCATCGCGTCGATGGCCTTGAGCCCCGTCTGCAGCGGCTCCTTGACGGACCGGCGGTCCACCACGCCGGGGGCGTAGCGCTCGATCGGCCGGGACTCCGTGCTGGCGATGGGCCCCTTGTCGTCGACGGGCTGACCGAGGGCGTTGACGACGCGGCCCACGACGCCCTCCCCCACCGGGACCTGGGCGATCCGGGTCGTGCGCTTGACGACGTCGCCTTCCTTGATCGCCGTGTCCTCGCCGAAGAGGACGGCGCCGATCTGATCCTGCTCGAGGTTCAGCACCATGCCCACGACGTCGTGCGGGAACGCGAGGAGCTCGCCCGCCATGGCCTTCTCGAGGCCGTACACCCGGGCGATGCCGTCGCCGACCTCGATGACCCGGCCCACCTCCTGGAGGTCGACCTCGGCCTCGTAGCCCGCGAGCTGGCGCTTGATGATTTCGCTGATCTCTCCGGCGTTGATCATGGGTTCTCCGATTTAGATCATTTCACAGCTCGCACGAGCCGTTCTTCGATGCGGGCGAGCTGGCCGTCGAGGCTGCCGTCGACGATGTAGGTGCCGATCTCGGCGACGAAGCCGCCGAGCAGATTCCGGTCGAGCTCTTCCTCCAGGATCACTTCGCGAGCGCCCATCCGCTCTCCCAGCCGCGCGCGCAGTGCGTCACGCTCGGCCTCCGTGAGCGGCACGGCCGTCCGCACGCGGGCGCGGACGCGGCCGGCGTCCGCGTCGACGAGATCGCGGTAGGCCTGCGCGATGGCGCCCAGGTGAGCCGCGCGCCCCTGCCGGGCGACCAGGCCCACGAAGTCACGGACGAGCGGCGAGAGCCCGAGACGCGTGGCGACGTCGAGAGCGGCCGCGCGCTTGGCCCCCCGGGAGACCCAGGGCCGGTCGAAGAAATCTCGAAGCTCCGCGTCGCGGTCGATGACCTCCACCATGGCGCCGAGGTCGCGACCGACGGCGTCGGCCTGCCCGCGCTCCTTGGCGAGATCATGCAGCGCGCGCGCGTACGGCTTGACGACGGCCGCGGAGATCCTCATCCGCGACGGATGCTGGCGATGGCGTCGTCGACGATGCGGCGATGGTCCTCGTCACGCAGGCTCTTGCGGATCAGCTTCTCGGCGACGGCCACGGCCAGGTCACTCACCTCACGCCGGAGCTCCTCGCGCGCCTTGCGGACGTCCGCGTCCAGCTGGACCTTGGCGGCTTCGATCATCCGCTGCGACTCCGCCCGCGCGGCCTCGACCAGGCGTCGTTGCTCCTCGGCCGCCTCCTTGAGTGCCTGCTCGCGGATCGACGCGGCCTCGGCGTAGGCCGCCTTCAAGCGGCCGGCGTTCTCTTCCTGCTGGCGCGCCGCCTCGGCACGTGCGGCCTGGGCCTCGTCGAGCGATCTCTTGATCGCGCCCGAGCGCTCCTCCATCTTGGCGAGCAACGGCTTGTAGAGGAACCGATGGAGCACGATGAGCAGGAGGATGAAGTTGACCGCCTGGATGATCAGCGACTTGTCGATGCTGATCAGCCCGCCGCCCCCGTGCTCCTCCACGGCCCACGCGAGCCACGGGGCCCCGACGACGACGACCGCGCACACGAGGACGACGATCCAGCGTCTTGCCTGATCCATGAGGAGATCTCCCGGTCGCTTGCCCCAGTTCGAGCCGGAACAGTTTGTGAAAACTATCACGCGAGTCGGCTGCGGTCAACCGCACCCGTGATTGGCGAAACCGGCGCCGGCCGATCAAAAAGGCCCAGATGCTAGGCGGCCGCAGTGCGAGCTGAGTCGCGCCGAGCGGCGAGGCGAGCGGTGAAATGATCGAACGAGGCGCGACTGCGGCGTATGCAGCATGCGCCGCCGGGAGCGCCTGACGAGCCAACGACGCAGATGGGCCTCTTTCATCGGCCTGCTATCGGGAGATGACGCCTCCGCCGACCACGCAGTCGCCCCGATACCAGACCACCGACTGGCCCGGCGTCACCGCGCGCTGAGGAGTATCGAAGAGGACCTCCGCCCGCCCGTCGGCGAGGCCATGCACCGTGGCCGGCGCCGGCGCGTGGTTGTGCCGGATCCGGGCCTCGACGCGGATCGGCTCGACGAGCGCCTCGGCGGCGACGACGTTGACGTCCCGCGCCACCAGCCGCGTCCCCTCGAGGTCGCTCGGCTCGCCGACCGTCAGGGTGTTGGTGTCGGCGTCGAGGTCCACGACATGCATCGCGCGCCCCGTGGACAGCCCGAGGCCCTTGCGCTGGCCGACCGTGTACGCGGCGAGCCCGGCATGCGTGCCCAGGCGGCGGCCGCGTGTGTCCACGATCGGGCCCGGCCGGAAGATCGCCGGATCGCGACGCCGGAGGAAGCCGCGATAGTCGTCGTCGGGAATGAAGCAGATCTCCTGACTCTCGGGCTTGTCGGCCGTGACGAGGCCGAGCCGTCGCGCGTGGTCACGCACCTGCGCCTTCGAGAGCTCACCGACGGGAAACCGCGCGCGCGCCAGCTGCGCCTGGGTCAGCGGCCACAGGAAGTCCGACTGATCCTTGTGACGGTCACGCGCGCGCCACAGGAGATTCCGTCCGGTCGCCTCGTCGCGCGTCACGCGCGCGTAGTGGCCCGTGGCCACCGCGGTGGCGTCCCAGGCCGCCGCCCGGGCCAGGAGCGACCCGAACTTCAGGTCACGATTGCACGCGACGCACGGAACCGGCGTCGTGCCCGCGGCATAGGCCGCCGCGAACGGATCGATGACCGCGCGTGTGAACTCGGCCTCGCTGTTGAGCAGATAGTGGGGGATGCCGAGCGTGCGCGCGACCTTCCGCGCGTCGTCCGCCGACTCCATCGAGCAGCAGCTCCCGAAGCGCTTGGCCGGGTCGTCCGCCTCCCGCCACGGCCAGACCCGCAGCGTGACGCCGACGACGTCGTACCCCTGCTCGACGAGCAGCGCCGCCGCGACGGAAGAGTCGACGCCGCCACTCATGCCCACCACGATCCGCTCCATGGCCATCGATCTTACCGCGACCTCGTCAGGCGCGGCCGGCGCCGAGGAGCTCCGCGATGCGCTCGAGCTCGTCGGCCGTGGCGTAGACGACCTCGATCTTCCCTCGGCGCTCGTTGCCGCTGATCACGACGCGCGTCATCAAGGCGCGCTGGAGCGATTGCTCGAGCGCGGCCATCTCCGGGGAGTGCCCGCGGCGACGTCTCGGCGTGCGCCGTGGCGGTGCCGCGCTCTCGGTCGCGCGGATCGAATCCTCGGTCGCGCGCACGGACCAGTCGTGAGCCAGGATCTCGTCGCGGAGCTTCAGCTGCTCGGCCGTCGTCGTCAGCGCGAGCAGGGCGCGTGCGTGACCCATCGTGAGACGCCCGCCGCGCAGGTCGGCCTGGATCTCGTCCGGCAGCCTGAGCAGCCGCAGGGCGTTCGCGATGGAGGTCCGGTCGCGCCCGATCCGTTGCGCGAGCTGCTCCTGGGTCCAGCTGAATTGGGCCAGGAGGTTCCGGTAGGCCTCGGCTTCCTCCATGGGGTTCAGGTCTTCGCGGAGCAGGTTCTCGATCAGCGCCAGCTCGAGGCTCTCGGCATCGGTCGCTTCCCGCACGATCGCGGGGATCCGCTCGAGTCCGGCCTGACGTGCCGCCCGCCAGCGACGCTCTCCGGCAATGAGCTGATAACCGCTGGCGAGCCGTCGCACGACGACCGGCTGGATCAGCCCGGAGCTTCTGATCGAGGCCGCGAGGTCATCTAAACTACTGGATTCAAAGGATTTTCTTGGTTGATTCGGGTTGGGCTCGATCTGATCGATTGCGACCTCGACCAGCGAATCTTCCTCGCCCGGAGTCGCCGAAAGGAGGGCACCAAGCCCGCGGCCGAGTCCTCGCTTATTCATGCATCAATACCTCCCGCGTCAATTCGAGATACGCGATCGCCCCCTGGGATCGTAAGTCATGAAGCATGACCGGCTTGCCATGACTGGGCGCTTCGGTGAGCCTCACGTTCCTCGGGATCACCGTCTCGAAGATCTCCCCGGGGAAATAACGCTGGACTTCATCCCGGATCTGGAGCGCGAGGCTCGTCCGGCCATCGAACATCGTCAGGACGATCCCATCGACCCGGAGGCCGGCATTGAGCCGCTCCCGAACCAGTTTCACGGTCTTGAGCAGGTGGGTGAGCCCTTCGAGCGCATAGAACTCGCACTGAAGCGGAACGATCACCCGATCGGCGGCGACCAGGGCATTGATGGTCAGGAGCCCGAGGGACGGCGGGCAATCGATGATGACATGGTCGTAACCGCCGGTGACCGCGACAAGCGCCAGCCGCAAGCGACGCTCTCGCTGCTCCAGGCCGACGAGCTCGATTTCGGCCCCGACCAGATCGATATCCGATGGCAACAGCTTGAGGTGCGCCAGCGCTGTGTCACGGATCGCCTTCTCGGGAGGCTCGCTGGCGATGAGGACGTGATAGACGGTCGGATAGAGGCCGTTCTTGTCGATGCCGAGGCCGGTCGTGGCATTGCCCTGGGGGTCCAGGTCCACCAGGAGGGTCGGTCTTTCGGCGAGGGCGAGCCCCGCCGCGAGATTCACTGCGGTGGTCGTCTTGCCGACACCGCCCTTCTGGTTGACAACCGCGATGGTCTTAGCTATACGGCGATCATACAACACTGGGGGTGTTCCACGATTAACACAAGTTGCGGACGTGTTCCACGATTCACATGTCCGGTTTGCGGTAGACGGCAAAGCGGCGGATTCCGCGTCGAGTAGCTACCTCGAGCCACTCTCCAAGGGACAGCGCGATCGCGGTCGGCGGCCCGGACGCTACGGCTACGCCTCCAACCTTCAGGAATCTCAGGGCGAGCGGCAACACGGCGTTCACTGACCCCGCGCACCGGGTGACCACGGCATCGAACCGAAATCCCGGCCGGTCGACCAGGTCTTCGGCCCTGGCATTGAGAACGGCGATCTCCGGCAGGCGGAGCTCCCTGACGGCCGTCGAGAGAAACGAGGCCCGGCGACTTCTGGCCTCCACGAGTGTGACCCTTAGCTTGGGAGCCATGATCTTCAGCGGGATGCCGGGGAACCCAGCGCCCGCACCGACGTCGAGAAGGTCGTGAACGCTTCGGGGCAGCGCCTTCAGGAAGAGCAGGCTGTCCAGGAAGAGGTTCTCGGCGATCCACAGCGGGTCAATCGAGCCGACCAGGCGGTGGACTTTCTGCCATTCAGTCAATAATTCCAGATATTTATGGAATTGCCCGGCCTCTCGGTCGGTCACGGGCCGACCGACGATCTCCTGGGCCCGCCGCCGAACGAGGGAGATGGCTTCGGCGGGGGACGAATCAGGCCCGCGCGGCGTCTTTCGTTTCGCGGGCGGCCCCCGACGTCGGACGGTCCATCAATTTCTGCTGCAGGACCTGGAGCACGTTGGACA
>WNGF01006219.1_pt1 | contig 29137 bp, 27 predicted proteins | sample 5400641 | NCBI WGS metagenome assembly WNGF01 (sample SAMN13153371, study PRJNA577476) | soil metagenome | isolation source: 80 cm soil or saprolite under grassland replicate 2 | place: USA:California | collected 2016-06-15 | reverse complement strand
GGCCTGGAACTGGCGTCCCTGCGCCCCGGCGAGATCGTGGCGCGCGCGGGGAGGTCTCTCGAGCAGGCCCTCGACCAGGTGAAGCCGGCCATGGACGCCGTCCTCGGCTGGCTGAGGGCAATGTCCCCCGATGAGGTGGCCGTCGAGTTCGGTCTCGTGCTTGGCGCAGAGACCGGTGTGGTGGTGGCGAAAGGCACTGGCGAGGTGCATTTCAGCGTGACCCTCACCTGGAAGCGCCCGGGCGAGGCGACCACACGTGCGGCAGGAGACCGCAGAAATGAGGTCACCGCAGGTGCGGCAGAAAACCGCGTAGATCACGCGTCGTTAGGGTCCATGGCCGATGGCTGACCCATCGCCGGACACGTTCATCGTCCGGATCCTCGGGCCCGGCGCGCTCCCGGTCGGCGTCGGCGCGCTTGTGTCAGCCCGTTTCCGCCGAAGATGCGGTTCTTGCCGAACTGCGGATCGGACACGTGAAGCACGGTTAGCTCGGTGATTCGGGGCGAGGTGTAGCCGGTGCCACGAGCCGTGGCAGCCGTCCGCGGTTTGCGCCGGTCCAGGATCTCGGGCCACGCCAGGCGCAGCCGGTCCGTGCTGATCGCATAGCTGTCCCGGTCGCCGGAACGGCCTGCCGCGGCCGATGCGAGCAGGCCCACCACCCGCCCCGCGATGTCGTCGTAAACCGGGCTGCCGCTGAACCCGGGTTGCACCCGCAGCGCGGCGTCGGCGCCGGAATCCAGCTGAAGGCGACCGCTGCCCACCCGGCCGCGCACGGCGGTCGGCACCCACGCCCCGTCGGGGCGCGGCGGAATTCCCGGGTAGCCGAAAACCCGTACCGGCCTGCCGATCGGCGGTGGGTTGACGACGAGCCGCGCCGGGTTGGCACCCCTCGGTGGCCGCAGTAGAGTCGGCTCGCCGACCAGGAGGAGGCCGGCGAGGTCATCGCCGGCCGCGCCCTCGCGCGGTGGCGGAAGCCACCGCTCAACCACTGCGTTCAGCCGCTGCGGCGCGGCGGGTGAGTCGTCGAGGAGCGGGAAGTCGACCGTGACGACGCCGTCTGGTTGGCCTTGTGCCCTCGCGCTCCCCGCCGCGCCGGTCGCGCCACCCTGAGCGAGTGCCGCGTTCGTACCCACGTACAGGCCGTGTTCTACCATCCTGAGGGGTGCGCGGCGTTGATCCTGGCGAGCTTCGCGCGGGACGCGAGCAACTCGTCAGCCACGGTTCCCGCCTGATCGATGACGACCTGACCGTCGGCAGCGCGGGCAATTTGAGCATGCGGCTCGGCGACACGGTGCTCATCACGCCGTCGGGAATTGGCTACTCCGACATGCGTGCCGCGGACATCTGCGCGGTCGGGCTGGACGGCGCGCTGCTCGACGCGCCCCTGGCGGTGTCCTCGGAGACGCCGATGCACCTGGCCATCTACGCGGCGACGCGGGCGCGGGCGGTCGTACACACGCATTCAGCCGAGGTGATCGCGCTGTCTGCGGTATGCGACGAACTGCCCGCGATCCACTACGCGATCGCAGGTCTCGGCGGTCCGGTCCGGGTGGCGCGCTATCGGCGGTTCGGATCGCAAGGGCTCGCGCAGGCCGCTGTGACCGCGCTGCACGACCGTCGCGCCGCGATCCTGCAGAACCACGGCGCGATCTGTTACGGCACCTCGCTTGCCGACGCCTACGACGGCGCGCTCCTGCTGGAATGGCTCGCCCGGGTGTACCGGCTGGCTCGGTCCTTCGGAACGCCGAGGATCCTGAGCACCGCCGAGCTTGACGATGTCATCGCGGAGACCCGCCGGATCGGTTACGGAACCGGCCGGGGATGACCCGCAGAGTGCTGCGTTCTGCGTACGGGAGGAGCGGGGCACGCGAGGTGTTCACGCGCGCAAGGGCACCACCACGATGGGTGTCGTGGTCGGCTGGGCGGAGCCACCCGCGGGCTCCACGGTGAGCCCGACGCGGTCGCCCGGGCGGAGCCCAGTTACGAGCACGGGCCCAGCCCGGCCGGCCGCCGACGCGGGCAACAGGCCCGCGGCGCGGATCTTCGCCCCGATGAGCCAGAGCTCGTAGACCTTTGCGGCCGACACTGGCGGCAGGCCGGCCGCGGTGACAACCAACATGCGCCGCTGCCGCGATACAACCACGGCAACAGCGCCACCTGCGGAGGTGGCCCTGGTCAGGATGTGGGCATCCGGCGCGGCGAGCACGGCGGCGACCGCGCGGTTTCGCGCCTGCGCGCGATCGAGCTGGCGCTGCGTCGCGATCTGGGTGGCGCCAAGCACTAATGCCGCTATCAGGCACACCGCGGCCATGGCGACGGCCAGCCGGGTGCGCCAGACCGGCCGGGGTTCTGGTCGTGGCTGCTGCTCTACCGGGGGGAGCTGGCGCGTCCGTGCGATGGCAGCAAGCACCCGGTCGCGCAGCGCTGGCGGCGGCTGGCGGGCCACGGCGACAGCGAGCATGGTCGCGGTTTCCCGAAGCCCGCGCACCTCCCCCGCGCAGCCCTGGCAGCGGCGCAGGTGGCGCTCGAAGCGGTCCCGTTCGGCGTTGTCGAGCGCGTCGAGCGCATAGACGCCGGTGAGCGTGTCCATGTCGTGGCGCAAGAGTCTCACCAGTTCACCCCCACGCAGTCACGCAGCCGGATCAAGCCATCGCGGATCCGGGTCTTGATCGTGCCGAGTGCCACCCCAAGAAGCCCGGCGACCTGCCGGTATGTGTATCCGCCGTAGTAGGCGAGCGTGATTGACTCGCGCTGCAGCTCGGTGAGCGAGCCCAGGCAGCGGCGCACCCGCTCGCGGGTGAGGGTTGCCTCCACGGTTTCCGCGACCTCGTCGTCGGCCAACGCCACGTGCGCCGTCATGTGCTCGCGCTGCGTCGCGGCCGCGGCCGAACGCACCCGGTCAATGGCGCGCCGGTGAGCGATGGTCATCGCCCACGTCATCGCGCTGCCCTTGGCCGCCTCGAACCGTGACGCGGTGCGCCAGACCTCGAGCAGCACCTCTTGGGTGACCTCCTCGGACTGGGCCGGATCCCTGACCACCTTGCGGATCACGCCGTAGGCCGGCCCGGCGAGCCGGTCGTAGACCGCCTCGAAGGCGGCCTGTTCGCCGCGGGCGACCCGGGTAAGCAGCCACTCCAGATCCTGGTCCCTCCCCTCCCTGGGACCAGGATCCGGCTGTGGCGTGCGCATGTCGCCTGTGTTCATGGCTCCTATTCGACCCATCCGTGACGGTGAACGGGTCGCCGCCACGCCGCAGGTGTCATGTCGGTGAGTGATCTCCTTATGGTCAGGCCGGCCAGTGGCAGGAAGCGATGCGCCCGCCGTCCACCGTGACCGTGGCGACAGGCGTCAGCGGATCACCCCAGACGGTGTACTCACCGGCGGCGAGCGCCGGGTAAACGGCTGCGTATCGCACCCTTCCCGCCGTCCACCGCTGGCGGACCCGCGAGTGCGTGCGCGGCGCATCCGCGCGGCCGTTCTGGCTGATCTCGATTTCGCGTCCGTCCATGCCCGGCGGCGTGTGCAGGACAAGGGCGCCGGTGCCGGCGCCAACGTCGAGCACGACGCTGCCGGACCGGGAAGGGGCGAGAACTCGTTCGGTCATGCAGTGCTCCACATGTCCCATCGCCGGGCCGTGCGGACCGGCCGCGACGTCAGGACGGGTTGTCGAAACCGCTGTAGGGAACCCCGAGGTAGGGGAAGTGACTGAGGTAGCCGGACTTCACGTCGCTCGCCGTCAGGCCGTCGGTGACGGCGCCGACGGCGGCGTCGGGTGTGAAGCTGTGGTTGACCAGCGGGTACGTCACCCCGGCGATCGCCCGCAGTTCCACCGTGACCACGTCATCGAACACGCGCCGACCGTTCGGGAACCCGGCCAGGTCCCCGCCGAGCAGGCCGAGGATGTTCGGCGTCGCGTTCGGCGGGACAGCGGTGTTGAGCCGCAGCATGTCGGCAAGGACCGAGCCGGTGTTGTTCTGGAAGCCGGGGATCAGCCCAGCCGGGATTCCGGTGAGCAGGATCGCCTCCAGGTCCACACGGGGATCGCCGGTCTGCACGAGGGCCGCGAGGTTCGGGAACACCCCCGGGTAGAGGCTGGGGAGCAACGCGGCGAGTTCCGGGTTGGCGACGTACTCCACGAACTGCTTGTCTTCGGCCGGTGGCAGCGAGTTCCACAGGTCCTTCTTCCCGAGTGGGATCAGCACCTCGTTCACCAGCGGGTTGCCGAGCCGCGACACCTGGCGGAACGGACCGCTGTTGATGTTCTCGCCCGCGTCGGCGTCCCACAGCCGGACCCGCTGCCGGCTCGCGGTGGTCCACACGCCGATCACCGAACGCCGATCCCCGACGTCGCCCGCCCCCGGCCGGGTGAGCCGCGAGATTGGCACCTGGATCGCGATGGAATGAACGTTCACGCCGTTTGTCGCGTTCACACCGGGCGCCGGTGTGGTGAACACATTCATGCCGAACTGATTGTGCAGTTCCTCAAACGGCCGCAGGTTGCCCAGATCGAATATCGCGCCCAGGTCGACATAAAAGCCCTCGGCCCGCTGCCCGGCGAAAACGCGTGTGCTCCCGCCGAGGTCGTGGACGGCGGCGGCGGCGAGCGCGGGATAGCTGGGAGTGGATAGCGGGCCAATGTTGCACGGCGGACAGGCGAGATCGTGGCCGAGCACCCTCGTGCCGCCGTTGGTCACCCGGGCGACCGAGTAGAACTGCCTGCGGTTCCAGTTCGGGCTGTCCAGGGACAGGATCGGGCCGGTGTTGTAGAGGAAAGTGTCGGAGTCAGCTAGCCGAGTATGGAAACGAAACTGGTACGTGACGTCGGCCCGGCCGTCTCCGCTGTTGTCCACATGGATCTCGTACAGCACGTCGTCGCCGAACTCGTAGAAGTTGGGGCCGCCTGCTGGCGCCTGCAGCGGGACGTAGTTGGCGATCAGCGTGACCGTGTCCGGCTGATCCGGGCTGACGAACGCATAGACGTCGGTGCTGTCGGCGACAGGGTCGGTGGAGATCTCCGGCGCCTCACGATGCGATGACATGAGCTACCTCACCTGCTTGTCGTTACGGTGGCAGCGCCGGCTCGGCCACCTCATCGGATCCCCCTGATGAGCCGCCTCGCGAGGCCAGGGTCGCGGAGCCTTGTGTGCGCGTCGCCGTGAAAGACGTCGAGCACCCCGGTGCGCGCGTCGCGCAGATGAATGACGATCGGCACCGCGGTGTCTGCGCCGCCGCGCTCGCCGCTCGCCGCGGACGGCCTCGTTCCTGGCCGCCCCGCCTGCGCCGCCGTTTGCCCGCTCGAGGCAAGAGCCGGGCTCGCCGCGAGGCCCGCCACGGCGCCGGTGGCGAGACTCGCGACGCCTACCCCGGCAGCGCCAAGCACCAGCCGCCGCGATGGACGACGCTGGCCGGGCGCCGGCTGGGCAGCGCCGCCTCCCGCGCCGTCCTCGCGTGCGTCTTTCGAGCCGCGCGTTGTTGGACCCTCACCAGGCATGGATGTCCCTCCCGAAGCGGCCGAGCCGCCTCTCGCCTTCTGGCTCGCCCGCGCCAGGCGCGCCCGGCGCGCGGTCCGCCTAACTCACGAGCACGCAGGCCGGCCCGGGCATCGCACCCGCCCTGTGCCGCTGACCTGGTCCCGCCCCACACGCGCTTGTTTCGGGCACCTGGCTCGTGCGGATTGGCCGATCAACGGCACTTGACCAAAGCTTTACCAATAATCCCGGCGGCGCCTGTGGACGCGGGCCTTGTGGACGTGGCTGTGGACCTGCCCGTGGACAAGTGACCGGTTCCAGGGGAAAACCGCGGATGTTTGTGGACGGCCCTGTGGAAAGCCGAAGGACGGCCAAAGAATCATGAGATGGTTGCCGTTGGCCTCTTGTGCGGCCGTCGGCTGAGGCAGTAGAACTGCACTCACCACTAAATACGCCAGATCAAGTCCGGGTGACTTCGGGGTTTCCCGATGACACCTTCGGGCGCGGCAAGGGCTTCGGGAAACTGGTGCCCCGTGCAGGTTTGGTGTTAGTGGTGGGCTCTGCGGCGCGGTTATGCCGAGCGATCGGCGCGATTGTGGTGCAGGGTTCGGATGAGGCCCCTCCATCTCATACATGGGGGGGCCTCATCCGATTCTGCCCGTCCGCCAGGTTATTGCGAGCACCGACACGCCCGCACGCCCAGTTAGGTTCGCACCCGCGGCGCCGTTAAGGAGCATTATTCCGAACGGCTGCGCGGGACGGACGCAGCGCACCCGGCCGGATCCATTTCCGCGAAGGTCCGGGCACCGGCTTCAGCGCTGACCTGCTCGGTAGACTCATCCGGGCGGTGCCCCTGCGCCGAAGGAGGTTGGTCGTGTCTGACAGCTACGACGTGGTGGTGATCGGGGCGGGGCCGACCGGAGAGAACGCAGCCGACCGTGCGGTCCGGGGCGGACTCACCGCGGTGGTCGTCGAATCAGAACTCGTTGGCGGTGAGTGCTCGTACTGGGCCTGCATGCCCAGCAAGGCGCTGCTGCGGCCGGTCGCCGCGGTCGCGGAAGCCGAGCATGTGGCGGGAGTGTGGGGCACGCGCCTCGACCCGCGCGCGGTCCTGGCCAGGCGTGACTCCTTCACCTCGCACTGGAAGGACGACGGCCAGGTCAGCTGGCTTGAGGATGAGCACGTCGACCTGGTGCGCGGCCATGGGCGGCTGGCCGGGGAGCGTTGCGTCTCGGTCGGGTCGGCCCAGCTGCAGGCGCGGCACGCCGTGGTCATCTGCACCGGCAGCCGCGCGCTCATTCCGCCGGTTCACGGGCTGGCGGACGCGCGGCCATGGACGAGCAGGGAGGTGACGAGCTCACAGGTGGTGCCGCCGCGCCTAGCCGTCATCGGCGGCGGCGTGGTCGGCTGTGAGATGGCTGCCGCCTGGCAAGCGCTCGGCACCGAGGTCACGCTGCTTGTGCGGGGTGAGCGCCTGCTGCCGCGAATGGAGACCTTCGCCGGTGACATGGTGGCGGAGGCGCTCGGCGCGGCGGGGGTCGATGTCCGGCGCAACGCCGCGGTGACCGGCGCGCAGCGCCCAAGCGCGGATGGCCCGGTGTCCTTGCAGATGGACGGCGAGGCCCTGGAAGCTGATGAGGTGCTCGTAGCCGCCGGCCGAGCGCCACGCACCGACGACCTGGGGCTGGAGAGCGTCGGCCTCTCGCCGGGATCGTGGCTCGACGTCAACGACACCTGCCAGGTCAGCGGAGTCGACGGCGGCTGGCTCTACGCCGCGGGCGATGTTAACCACCTGGCCTTGCTCACCCACATGGGGAAGTACCAGGGCCGCATTTGCGGTGACGCGATCGCCGCCCGGGCACGGGGCGAGGACGTGGCCGTGACCGCGTGGGCCAACCACTCCGTGGTGCCGCAAGTAATCTTCACCATTCCAGAGGTCGCGGCCGTCGGCCTGTCGCTGGCGCAGGCGCAAGCGGCCGGGCTCACCGTGCGAGCGGTTGACTACGACATCGGCGCGGTCGCCGGCGCCGGGCTGTTCGCCGACTCCTACGCTGGGCGGGCTCGAATGGTGGTCGACGAGGACAACAAGGTCATTGTCGGGATGACGCTGGTCGGCCCGGGTGTCGGCGAGATGATCCACGCGGCGACCGTAGCGGTCGCCGGGCGGGTGCCGCTGGACCGGCTCTGGCATGCTGTGCCGTCGTATCCGACGATCAGCGAGGTCTGGCTGCGGCTGCTCGAGACTTACGGACTGTGATGCACTCGGTCGGCCTTGTCCTGCATCCGCAGCGGAATTCCGCCGAAGCGGTCGCTGCGGTGCTCGACTGGGCCGAGCCCAAGGGCACCGAGGTCCTCGGCATTGACTCCGAGATTCGCCGGCTTCGCTGCGCCGCCATCCCGGTCACCGCGGCCGACCTTGGCCGGCGTGCTGACCTGGTGGTCAGCCTGGGCGGCGACGGCACCATGCTGCGGGCCATGCGGCTCGCCGATCGGCAGCGGGCGCCGGTCCTCGGCGTGAACCTGGGCAAGCTCGGCTTCCTCGCCGAGGTCGACGTGCCCGATCTGCCCGGCGCGCTGTCGGCCATCGATGACCACGACTATACGATCGAGCCCCGGCTGGCCGTCGACGCCGCGCTCGGCGAGCAAGTTGTCACCGCGTTCAACGACGTGGCCGTCGTCCGCGTCCCGGGTGATGGGAGTGCGTTTGTCACGGTGCTGGCGGCCGGCCACCCATTCGTGAGTTACGCGGCCGACGCGGTCGTTGTCGCCACCCCAACCGGCTCCACCGCCTACAGCTTTTCGGCCGGCGGGCCGATCGTGAGCCCTGCGGTCGAGGCGCTGCTCGTGACGCCCGCCGCGCCGCATTCCGCGTACAACCGTGGAGTCGTGCTCTCGGTGGCCGACGCCGTGGCGCTGGAGATCCTGCCGAGCAGCGGGCGGCTTGCGGTCGAAGTCGACGGCCAGGTCGCCGGCTATGTCGGTCCCGGTGAGCGCATCGACCTATGGCCGCGGCCCGCCGCGGCGCGCGTCGTCCGCCTTGGCCGAGGCACGTTCTACGAGCGCGCGCGGCGCAAGTTGCGCCTTACCGACTCGGCCGAGATCTCCTTCACCTGACCGGGATTCTGGCGGGATTCTGCCCGGTGTTCCGGCCGGGTCAGCGCTCGGCGTCGCCCGGCGGCGCCGATGACGATGCGGCGGCCACGGCCACCGGGTCGGCCTGTTCGGCAGCGGGCGACGGCGTCCCCTTTCGGCCCGAACGCGTCGCGAAGTACGACCCAGCCAGAATGAGCACGAACGACGCGGCGATCGCCGGGGTCAGTCTCTCACCGAGCACGGCGACGCCAAGCCCGACAGCGACCGCCGGGTTGACGTAGGTGATCACGGTTGCCCTGGCCGGGCCCACCTCGCCGATAAGCGCGAAGAAGAGCACGAACGCGGCGCCTGTGCACACCACGCCGAGCGTCGCGATGGACGCGAGCACGTTGGCGCTGGGCACGGCGTGCGGCCAGGCCAGCGCCGCGAACGGCGAGTAGACCAAGGCCGCGAACGTGAGGCAGACCGCGTTGGTGCCAAGGCTTGGCGCGCTGGCGAGCTTGCGGCTTGCGATGAGCGGGCCCGTCGCATAGCCGAGGGCGGTGAGCAGCACCTCGGTCACCGCCCAGGCGTCCCCGCCACCTGCGGTGGGCCCAGCGAGTAGCGCGACGCCACCAAGCCCGAGCCCAAGGCCCGCCCATCGCACCGCGGTGAGCCGGTCGCAGTCACGGGTCAGCATCGCGAGGATGGCGCCCAGAATGGGAACGCTCGCGATCAGCAGGCCCGCGAGCGAGCTGGCCAGGTGGTGCTCGGCGTCGGACAGGAACGCCCATGGCAAGATGACCTCGACCAACGCGAACACGGCGAGCCATCGCCAGTGGGCAAGCGCCGCGCCGATCTCGCGCCGGCGCGCGGCGAGCGGCAGCAGCAAGAGCGCGCCGATCGCGGTCCGCGCGAAGACAAGGACCGGCACGGAGACGCCGCCGTCCGCGACCTTGATCAGCAGGTAAGGAACTCCCCAGATCACGCCGACCAGCGTGAACAGCACCCAGCCACGGCGGCTCAATGCACCGCTCCTTCCCACAGCGTCTTGCCGACACGCCCCAGGCGGCCACCGCGAACCCGGCCACCGCCGCATTCAGCGGTGTTTCCCCCCGGGCAGCTTTGAATGTCGCCAACCGCCAGGGCCACCGCGCACCAGCCACATGTAACGACCATGCCGAAGCCCTGCGTATTCCCCTTTTGGTCGGGTAGGGCGGCCAAAGCAGTGATCTCCGACGGGTGAGCCGATGTGACGGCGGGTGGCCGGATCGGGGACGATGGAGGCATGCCAACGCAGTTCGATCCCCCCTCGGGGACACGTGATTTCCTGGCCGGCGACCTCCTGGCGCGTGAGCACGTGTTCGAGATCATCCGGTCTGGTTTCGCGCGATATGGATTTGAACCGTTGCAGACCCCCGCCTTCGAGCGCCTCGAGGTGCTGACGGGCAAGTACGGCGACGAGGGCGACAAGCTGATCTTTAAGATCCTGCGCCGCGGCGAGCACGAGGTGTCGGGTGACGCCGACTTGGCTCTGCGTTACGACCTGACCGTGCCGCTGGCCCGGGTGGCCGCCGCCTACGGCAGCCAACTGCCCGCACCTTACAAGCGGTACGCGATCGGAGCGGTCTGGCGGGCGGACCGGCCAGGCAAAGGCCGCTACCGCGAATTCGTCCAGTGCGATCTGGACACCCTGGGCTCGGCGTCACGGCTCGCCGACGCTGAGATCGTGTGTGCGGTCAACGACGTGCTCACCGAGCTTGGGATCGGCGAGTTCACGTTCCTGCTGAATTCGAGGCAGGCGCTGTCCGGGCTGCTCGAAGCGTTCGGCATACACGCCGACCTCGGGTCAGGCGCGCTCATCACGCTGGACAAGCTGGACAAGCTCGCACCAGATGAGGTGGCCGCCGAACTCTGCACGCGTGGCCTGTCGCGCGAGACCTCGCGCGAGCTTGTGGACGTGATGACAGGACCTGACGCAGCCAAGGTGGTGCGCGCCGCACTGGAGAACACCCAAACGGGGACGGCCGGACTCGCGGAGGTCGACCGCGTGCTCCAGCTCACGTCCGGGCTGATGCCGCCGGGCCGCATCGTGTTCACGCCACGGCTCGTGCGTGGCCTGAGCTACTACACCGGCCCGATCTGGGAGGTGGTCGCTCCAGAGATGCCGGGAGCGATCGCCTCGGGCGGGCGCTACGACCACCTGATCGAGGCGCTCGGCGGGCCGGACGTGCCCGCCACCGGCGGATCGCTCGGTATCGAGCGGATACTGCCCCTCATTACCAGTGATGCCGCCGCACACGTCGCACTGCTCGATGTGGCGGTCACGGTCATGAGTCCCGAGTACGAAGGGCAGGCGTTCGCCTTCGCCGCCGCTGCGCGCGGCGCCGGCCTGCGGGCGAGCGTCTACCTGGGATCCTCTGGCAAGCTCAGCCGACAGCTCAAGTGGGCGAGCGACCGGGGCGCGCGCTGGTGCCTGATCTACGGCGGGGCCGATGAAGCCGCCGCGGTGGTCACCGTTCGCGACATGAGCACCGGCGATCAGGCGCGCGTGCCTATCGCGGAGCTTCCCGCTCACCTTCGACGGCTGGCGCAGCAATAGATCACTGAGCCGGCTGCCGCGGCGCGGGCCGCCACCGGGCCCGCTGGGTCCGGGCCTTGCACCGGGTCCGCCGGATCCGCGGGGCCTGCCGGATCCGCGGGGCCTGCCGGATCCGCGGGGCCTGCCGGATCCGCGGGGTCTGGCGGGTCGGGGCGTCCACCAAAGGATGGACGGCAAAGCAGCCGACCGGTTGTCGCTGCCGCGGCTGCGCGGGTTGATTCTTTCTGTATGAGCACAGAACTGGCAGTGCGGGCGCGCGGGCTGCGCAAACGGTACCGGGCCGTCACGGCGGTGGACCGGCGCAGGGACGGCGGTGACGTGAGCGTCCTCGGCGCCGATCCACAAATGGCCGGGCGGCGCTGGCGAGCACGCATCGGCATCGTTCCGCAACTGGCTGCCGAAGGCCCGGAGCTTACGGTCCGCGAAATGGTCCGTCATTTCGCCAGCCTCTATCCGCGTCCACGCGACCCGGACGACGTGATCGACCTGGCCGGCTTGACCGGGAAGGCCGACTCCCGCGTGCATCAGCTGTCGGGCGGGCAGAACCGTCGGCTGGACGTGGCGCTCGGCATCGTAGGCAACCCGGAACTGCTCTTCCTCGACGAGCCCACGACCGGCTTCGACCCACAAGCACGCCGCCAGTTCTGGGATCTCATCCGGCGGCTCGCCGCGGACAGCACCACCATTCTGCTCACCACGCACTACCTGGAGGAAGCCGAAGCGCTCGCGAACCGGATCGCCGTGATCTCTAACGGCCGGATCGTCGCCTCAGGTGACCCGGCGACCCTCGGTGGACGGGCCACCGCACGTGCCAGGGTCAGCTGGCTGGGGTCTGGCGGCGTGCAGACGGTGCATACGAGCACGCCGACCAAGGTCGTCACGGCGCTCGCCGAACAGTTGGCTGGCGAGGTGCCTGGGCTGACCGTGACCCGGCCAACCTTGGAAGACGTCTATCTCGGGCTGATCGGAGAAGCACCATGACCGCGCAACCCGCTACTCGCGCCATGCCCGCCGCCGCTGCGGAGCGTGTTGCGCTGCCGAGCGCCTGGCGCACCGGCCTCGCCAGGAGCGCGCTCGAAATAAGGATCTTCTTCAGGGAGAAGGAGGCGCTCGCCTTTATCTTCGCGCTGCCCGCCGTCCTGCTCGTGCTGCTCGGTTCGATCTTCGGTAGCCAGGTCGCGACACGTGGCGTAACGGTGGGCGAGCTTTTCGCCGCGGGCCTGATCGGCGGCGGGATCGTGGCGACCAGCTTCCAGTACCTCGGCATCGGCATCGCCACCGAACGTGACCGTGGCCTGCTCAAGCGCCTGTACGGGACGCCGATGCCGCGAACCGCCTACTTCGTCGGCAAGATCATCCAGGTCCTTGCCGTCACCGCGGCCGAGGTGGCGGTCCTCATCGCGGTCGGCATGGTCTTCTACCACCTCCGGCTGCCCTCCTCACCGGAGCGCTGGTGGACCTTCGGGTGGGTGTTCATCCTCGGCACGACCGCGTCCTCATTGCTCGGTATCGCCGCGAGCAGCCTGGCGCGCTCCGCCCGCAGCGCGACGCCGGTGATCACGATGCCGTTCGTCGTGCTGCAGTTCATCTCCGGCGTGTATGTGCCGTTTGTCAGCGTGCCGCCCTGGCTGCAGCACGTGGCCGCGTTCTTTCCGCTGAAGTGGATATGTCAGGGGCTCCGTTCGGTGTTCCTGCCCGCGCAGGCAGTTGTGCTCGAGCCGGCGCATTCGTTCGAGCTGGCCAGGGTGGCTCTGGTGCTTGGGGCCTGGATTGCCGCAGGCTTGGTGCTGTGCCTGACGACGTTCCGCTGGCAGCGCCGCGGCGAGCGATGACCCCGGATCACCGCGGCGCCTGGCGCACCGGCCAGCTCCGCTGGGACGCGTTCTACGCGGTGATCCTGGCCGCTGTGGCGGCCGTGATCGCCGCTGGTGCGGGCACCGTTGCGCAACGCGTCGTCGCCCTCACGGCGCTTGCCGCGATGGTGCCGTGGTACATCCTGGTCGGCCGGCCGCTCATGCGCTTTGGTGAAGAGCCTGCGGACTCTCGGCGTGGGCTGATCTACGTCGTGGGCATCATCGCGCTTTTCGCCGTGGCGCAATGGCAGGACCCGGGCACCTGGTACCTGGCCTGGGCGCTGTGCCCACAGTTCTTTGAGGTGGCGCCCTTCCGCGGCGCGATGGCCGCGGTGATCGCGCTGAACCTGACGGCCGCCTCGATCGTGATCTCCAGGTCCCTCAGCTTCGGCGGGAAAGTGCAGGCGCTGGCCGCCGCGACCTTCGCCATCGGGTTCTCGCTGGCGTACTCGGGATGGATGACCCGGATCGTCGCGCAGAGCACGGAACGGGCGGAACTCATCGAGCAGCTCCAGTCGACCCGCGCCGAACTCGCCGCGGCCAACAGGGACGCGGGCGTTCTCGCCGAAAGGCAACGGCTGGCTGGAGAGATCCATGACACCCTGGCGCAGGGCTTCACAAGCATCGTCATGCTGCTTCAGGCGGTGGAAAGCCAACTGGAACGCGACCCGGCGGTGGCGCGCCGTCACCTCAGCCGCGCCGCAACCACGGCAAGGGAGAACCTGGCCGAGGCGAGAGCGATGGTCGCCGCGCTCGCACCGGCTCAGCTGGAGTCCGCCAGCATCGACGACGCGCTGCGGCGGCTCACCGACGGCATCGGCACGGAGCTTGGCATCGACGCGCGGTTCGAGATCGTCGGCACTGCGCAGACGCTGCCGCCCAAGGTCGAGGTGATCTTGCTGCGCGTCGGCCAGGAAGCGCTCGCCAACGTGCGCAAACATGCGGGCGCGCACGCGGTGTCCGTCGGGCTCAGCTACGGCGAGGCGACGGTGCGGCTAGCGGTGGACGACGACGGCGGCGGCTTCGATCCCGCCCGCGTGAACGGCGGCTACGGCCTACGTGGCATGCGCGACCGCGTCCTGGAGGCCGGCGGTCACCTGCAAGTCCACAGCCAAAAAGACGCAGGCACCCGCGTCGAGGTGGAGGTGCCCGTATGACCCACCCACCCCGGCGTTCTCCCTACAGGACCCACCCACCCTGGGGGCCTCCGCCTACTGCTGATCTTCGCAGCTTGTCAAGGCGCCGGCGAGGGGCGAAAGCGAAATCCGTGTCCTGATCGCCGACGATCACCCGGTCGTCAGGGAAGGCGTGTGCGGCATGCTGGCCACAGAACCCGACATCGAGGTGTGTGGCGTAGCCGGATCCGGTGCGGAGGTCATCGCGCTCGCAAGGGAACGCCCGTGTGACGTCGTGCTTATGGACCTGCGCATGCCAGGCGTGGACGGCGTGGACGCCATCAAGCAGATTCTCGCGGAGCGTCCGGTGACCCGCATCGTCGTGCTGACCACCTACGAGACCGACGCCGAGATTCTGCGGGCGGTCGAGGCAGGCGCGGCGGGCTACCTGCTCAAAGACACGCCTCGCGCCGAACTTGCGAGGGCGATCCGGATGGCGAGCAACGGCGAAACGGTGCTCGCACCGTCGGTCGCCGCCCGCCTTGTCACGAAGGCGCGGCGCCCGCAGCGCGACGCGCTGTCCCACCGGGAAATCGAGGTCCTGCGACTGGTCGCGCGTGGCCTGACGAACGCGGCGATCGGGCATGCGCTGTTCATCAGCGAGGCGACGGTCAAGACCCACCTGCTGCGGGCGTTCGGCAAGCTCGGCGTGACGGACCGCACAGCGGCGGTGACCACGGCGATCGAGCGAGGCGAACTGCCGTCGCCGGGAGCGTGAGGCTCGGCCCACCTCGTTATGGCACGTCGGCCGGATGCGGTGCCGTCATGGCGCGTCGGCCGCATGTGGCACCGTCAGGGCACCTCGGCCGGGATGCGCCGGCGACCGGCAAACCCGTGAGCCAGCCGGTGATACCAACCAAGTTCCTGCTCACCCTCGAGCCAGCACAGCAAGACGTCATCGCTGTCGAGCTTGGCAGGGAAATCGAGCAGCAGTGGCGCGATGCCTTTGACCTGGATGCCATGGGCGGGAAACCATTCGGCCAGTTCGTTCAGCCGCGCCTCGAGCGCCTTGGCGTCCGCAAGTCCGCCCATGGGTGAGGGGGCACCGTGCCGCAGCGCGGTCGTCAGCTCTACAAGGTCAGCCCGGATCGTGATTAACTCGCTTGCCCTCGTCTGCACGTCCGGGAGGATGGCGCGGGCCTGTTTGACCGTGAAAATGTGATCCACACCGACAGCCTGCCGAACAACGGTGGCCCGCGTCCACGACGGGTGCCCCTCCAGCGCGCCTACCGACCCAATCCGGCGCCCGGCCACCCACCAGATCTCACATTCTGAGACGCAGTCGGCCACTTTGTACTCGTTAGTGTCGTTAAAACCGTGATTTCAGGCCCCAAAAGCATGCCCTGGAGTACAAAGTTCAAATTCAGGCCGCGGCGGCACCCAGGGATTGGGGAGAGTGGGGAGAGTGGGGCGAAAGTGGCGAATGAGGCGACCGGCCGGCACCGGCCGAGGGCGACCGGCGCGCGCAAGAGCGGCCAAAGCGTCAGCGGGCGGCCAGTTCGGCCGCCACCAACTCGGCGATCTGGGCGGTGTTGAGCGCCGCGCCCTTACGCAGGTTGTCGCCGCAGACGAAGAAGTCGAGCGCACACGGGTTGTCCGGGGAACGTCGCACCCGGCCCACCCAGGTCGGGTCGGTGCCTACCACATCGGCTGGCGTGGGGAACTCGCCGTTCTCCGGGTCATCGGCCAGAACCACACCCGGCGCGCTTGCCAGCACCTGCTGCGCCTCCTCCCTGCTGACATCGGTCCCGAACACAGCGTGGACGGCCGCCGAGTGCGTGGTCAGGACCGGCACCCGGACACACGTCGCAGACACCTTGAGGTCCGGCAGACCGAGGATCTTCCGCGACTCGTTGCGGATCTTCAGCTCCTCCGAACTCCAGCCGTCCTGCTTGACCGAGCCGGCCCAAGGCACCACGTTGAGCGCGAGTGGCGCGGGAAACGGGCCGAAGTCGCCGACGACGCCACGCAGATCCCCCGCGCGCTGACCCAGCGAACTGGTACCGCCGACCTTGCTGAGCTGCGCGTACAGCGTGTCGACGCCGGCCTGCCCGGCACCCGACGCCGCCTGGTAGGAAGCAACCACCATCTCACGCAGGCCGAACGCCCTGTGGAGCGCACCCACGGCGACGATCAACGACAGCGTGGTGCAGTTGGCGTTGGCGATGATGCCGCGAGGACGGTTCGTGATCTGCTCGGGGTTGATCTCAGGGACGACGAGCGGAACATCGGGGTCCATGCGGAACGCACCCGAGTTGTCGACGGCGACGACACCACGGCTGGCCGCCCTCGGTGCCCAGACCGCGGAGACCTCGTCAGGCACGTCGAACATTGCCACGTCAGCACCGTCGAACACGTCCTCGCTGAGCACGGAAACGCGCACGTCGACGCCTCGCACCCGCAGCGTTTTGCCCGCCGAGCGCTTCGAGGCGGCAAGCCGGATCTCCCCCCAGACATCGACGCGGGTGGACAACAGATCAAGCATCACCGTGCCGACCGCGCCCGTGGCCCCCCCCACGACGAGCGTCGGCCCGGCCAACGACCCGCCGCCAACCGGCCCAGCCGACGTAGCGCCGCCCGCCGATGCGGCCGAGAATCCGGCACCCGCACGCGCCCCCGGCGCGCTCACCGGCCGGTCCCTCCGTACACAACCGCCTCGACCTGGTCAGCGTCCAAGTCAAAGGCCCGGTGCGCGGCGGTCACCGCCGTGTCGATATCGTTCTCGTCCACGATGACCGAGATCCTGATCTCCGACGTCGAGATCATTTCGATGTTGACCCCAGCCTCGGCAAGCGCGCTGAAGAAGGTGGCGCTGACACCCGGGTGCGAGCGCATGCCCGCACCGATGAGAGACACCTTTCCTATCCTGTCGTCGTAGAGCAGAGACTCAAAGCCGATCTCGCCCACCAGGCGCTGCAGCTGTGCCATCGCGGCCTGTCCGTCAGCGCGCGGCAGCGTGAACGAGATGTCGGTCCTGGCGGTGGCCGCGGCGGAAATGTTCTGCACGATCATGTCGATGTTGATCTCGGCTTCAGCGAGGGCACGGAAGATGCGCGCGGCCTCGCCCACCTTGTCAGGCACGCCGACGACAGTGATCTTCGCTTCGCTCCGGTCATGCGCGACGCCGGAGATGATCGGCTGCTCCATTTCCTCTTCTCTCGCTGCTGATTCCTGCCCACGGGCCGGGAGGGCACCCATCACCCAGGTGCCAGAACGCTGGCTGAACGACGACCTGACATGGATCGGAATGCCGTACCTGCGGGCGTACTCGACACATCGCAAGTGCAGAATCTTTGCCCCGCACGCCGCCATCTCCAGCATCTCCTCGTAGCTGATGCGCGGCACCCGCCGCGCGCCAGACACGATGCGGGGATCGGCGGTGAACACCCCGTCCACATCGGTGTAGATCTCACACACGTCGGCGCCGAGCGCCGCGGCTAGCGCGACGGCGGTGGTGTCCGAGCCGCCACGGCCGAGCGTGGTGATGTCCTTGCTGGTCTGGGACACTCCCTGGAATCCCGCCACGATCGGGATCGCGCCGTCCACGAGCGCATTCCTGATCCGGCCCGGGGTGATGTCGATGATCCGCGCCCGCCCATGCGCAGAATCGGTGATCACGCCGGCCTGCGAGCCGGTGAACGAGCGGCCCTCGTAGCCCAGGTTGCCGATGGCCATCGCGAGAAGCGCCATCGAAATCCGCTCTCCGGCGGTGAGCAGCATGTCCAGCTCGCGCCCCGGCGGCAATGGGCTCACCTGCTGCGCCAGGTCAATCAGCTCATCGGTCGAGTCGCCCATCGCGGACACGACCACCACGACGGAGTATCCCCCCTTGCGCGCCGCCACGATGCGCTGCGCGACGCGCTTGATGCCAGCCGCATCGGCAACGGACGAACCGCCGTACTTCTGCACGATCAGTGCTCCGCTTGCCACGGACGCGCCGCACCTCCCAACCTGGGCCTGTCCGCCTGGCTGGCCACCGCGTACCAGACAGTCGCTGGCCACCGCGTTACCTGACAACGGCACGGCTCAGCCGACCTTGCGCCGCGCCGTTGCGGCCCACCCGAGTTTATCCAGGCCGCGGACCACGAATTCGACCAAATCCATGCCGTGACACCGCTGCGGCAGCCGTTTGGAAAAATGATCCTTAACGGCTGCCGCTGTGTGGCACCCGACCGCCGGCCGCCTTCGCGCATCAGCCCGGCGTGACCTCGTCCGCGACATCGAGCCGGGCGTGCGCGACCACGGCGTGCAGCGCCCGCAGCGCCGCACCGCCGTGCGTGCCCCACTGGTTGAAGTATGAGTACTGCCACCACCACAGCGCCTCGAGCGGGCGTCCAGCCTGGTAGTGCTTCAGTCCGTGGATGAGATCCGCCGCCACGGCCGCCACGTCGTCGGATAGCCGGAACGAGGTTGCCTTGGTGTCGGCGTATGGATCGAAGATCTCGAGGTAGTCGTCATAGGGGGCGAAGCGCTTGGCGAGCCCTGTCCGCAGCTCGTCAAGGTCCGGGTCTGCTCCTACCTCGGGCTCGGAGTTGTCCGCGGGGATGATGTCTGTCGTCGCGCCGAGCTGCGCGCCGGCGAGCTGAATCTGCGATACCTCGAGCAGCAGCAGCGGGACGGTCTCGTTCCCGCCCTCACCGCGTGCCAGGGCCTCGACGCCATCGAGGAAGTCCTGCACGCTGCGCGCGATCCGGTCGGCGAGCGCCGACCAGCCCTCGTTAGGCCGCGTTCCCCGTGGTCCGTGCGACCCGGCGGTCGGTGCGTCAGACATCGAGCAGCCTCCGTCCTTCAAATGCGCGTCCCAGCGTGACCTCGTCGGCGTACTCAAGGTCGCCGCCGACCGGCAGACCGCTCGCGGGCCTTGTCACCCGCAGTCCCATGGGCTTTACCAGCCGGGCCAGGTAGGTCGCCGTGGCCTCACCCTCAAGGTTCGGGTCCGTGGCGAGGATAAGCTCGCTGACCGTTCCGTCCGCGAGCCGCGTCATCAGCTCCTTAATACGCAGATCGTCCGGGCCGATCCCATCGATGGGGCTGATCGCCCCGCCAAGCACGTGATAGCGCCCACGGAACTCGCGGGTCCGCTCGATCGCCACCACGTCCTTCGACTCCTCAACGACGCAGATCGCTGCCAGGTCGCGGCGCGGATCGCGGCAGATCCTGCACTGCTCCTCCTCGGCCACGTTTCCGCAGCTCTTGCAGAACCTCACCCGCTCCTTCACCTCAATCAGCGCGGTGGCGAGCCGCCGCACGTCCGCCGGGTCAGCGGCCAGCAAGTGAAACGCGATGCGCTGCGCGCCCTTCGGCCCGACGCCCGGTAGCTGGCCGAGTTCGTCGATGAGGCTCTGGACGACCCCTTCGTACACGTCGCACCCCTACCGGCCCGCAGGGCCGCCGCTCGCACCGCCGGCTGGGTCGCCTGGACCGACGGCTGGGCCGCCCCCGACTGGGCCGCCCCCGACTGGGCCGCCTCCGCTCGGACTACCGGTTGGGCCGCCGGTCGGGCCGCCGCCAAGCCCACCGAGCCCGCCGCCAAGGCCTTCCGCGAGCGGGCCCATCTTCGCCTGCTGCAACTCGCCCACGGCATGATTCGCGTCGCGCACCGCGGCGAGCACCAGGTCGGCCAGCGTCTCCGCGGTCTCCACGGGGTTGGCAGGATCGATGGCTTCCGGTCGGATGCTGAGGTCCACAAGCTCGCCCTGGCCATTGACGGTAGCGGTCACCAGGCCGCCGCCTGACGTCCCCTGAACATGCGCATCGGCCAGCTCCTGCTGGGCGCTCATCAGCTTCTCCTGCATCCTTTGCGCCTCGGCGAGCAATTGCTGCATGTTCAGCGGACCGCCTGGGTTCACATCAACCGCCTTAACCGACGACATGGTGTTACCTGAAAGCCTACGGCCTGGTGGTCCGGCGGGCACAGGCCCAGTGTCCGGGCAGAAGCGGGTCGGCCGGGCTTGGCGGCGTCAGGCTCAGCGGTCCGGTGGGTAAGGCTGGCCGGGTATGGCGGGCCACGAGGATGGCGGCCCGATCGACCCTTCTGCGTTGACGATCTCGCCGATTATCTGACCGCCAAGCTCGCGCGTGATCAGCTCAAGCCCGGTTAGCGCGGGATCAACGTCGTCGCCGTACGCATCCAGTTCGGGTTCTTCGAGTGCCAGATCCTCCGCTGGGCTCGCGGCCTCCGGCGGCGCCTCCGATCCTGACGGTTTCTTTGCCTCCTGTGAGCGCTGCGACTTTGCTTCGCGTGCGCCCTGCGGTGCGGAGGGGCCTGATGACTCCTGCGATGGTGAAGGGTTCGGCGAGCCGCCTGACGCGCCCCTCGACGCGCCCCTCGACGCGCCGCTCGACGCGCCGCTCGACGCGCCGCCGACCTGACGGGCAGACTGCTGCGCTTTTGGCACACGGACCGTGACCTGGTCATGTCCCGGGAGCAGACCCGACGCTTCGGACCGGCCACGGTCGCTGCCGGCAACTCCTTGAATCCGCCATTCAACCCCAAAACGGTCATATAGCACCTTCGCGACGAGCGCATCGCTTCGGCTGGCGGTGAACCCCTTCAGGTCGCCATCTCTGGCGAATTCAAGGGTGAGGACGTTGCCGGCCAGCGACGCGACGGTGGCCTTGCTGAGCTGGATCCATGAGACCTTGCGCACCTGCCGTACGGCGTCGAGGATCGCGTCCCAGTCGCGGCGAAGGGAGTCGGCGTCGAGCTGGCCGGGGCCAATGTTCGCCGCAGCCTGAGCGGAGGCTTCGCCATGGCCGGCCGGCGCGGCCGCTGCCTCTGGTTCCGCCGCAGCTGTCGGTTCCGCCGACACCGCGGATTGGACCGACGGCGCGGCTGCGGCCGACGGCGCGGTTTCGACCGACGCCGCGGTTCCAGCCGACGCCGCGGCTCCAGCCGACCCCGGCGGTTCCGCCGATGCCGCTTGTTTCGCCGATGCGGCTGCCTCGGCCGATGCCGCTGGTTCCGCCGACGGTGCGGCTCCGGCCGACGGCGCGGCTCCGGCCGACGGCACCGACACAGCGCGCCTCGTTGGTGCGCGGGGCGCAGACGGCGCCTTGGACGCTGGCGCTTGCGGTGCCTTCGACGCCGGCGCCTGCCGTGCGGATCCGCGTGTTTCCTGCGCGACCGGCACCGACGCGCGGTCCCCGGCGGGCGGGTTCGCCGCCGCTTGGCCCGCGCCGTCCGAGCCGCCGACGCCCGTGCCGTCCTTGGCGCGGCCGCCCGTGCCGCCGACGGCGAGGCGGCGTTCGATCCGCTCCAGCCTGGCGAGCAGCGCTGCCTCATCGGCCTCTGCGGCGGGCAGCAGAACACGGGCGCAGGTGAGCTCGAGAAGCAACCGTGGCGACGCGGCGCCGCGCATCTCGGTCAGCCCGGCGTTGATCACTTCCGCCGCCCTGGTGAGTTCGGCCGTGCCAAATTTCGCCACCTGCTCACGCATGCGGTCAAGCTGGTCGGCTGGGACGTCGAGCAGGCCCGAGCGGTCGGCGTCGCGGACCGCGCCGAGCACGATCAGGTCGCGGAGCCGGTCGAGTAGATCGGCCGCGAACCTGCGCGGGTCATGGCCCGCATTGATCACTTGATCGACGACACGGAAAACTGTGGCGCCGTCGCCCGCTGCCAGCGCGTCTACGGTCTCATCGAGCAGGCTCGCGTCCGTGTAGCCGAGCAGGGAAACCGCAGACGCGTACCTGATGCCCGATTCGTCTGAGCCTGCGAGCAGTTGGTCAAGAACCGACAGCGCGTCCCTCGCCGAGCCGGCACCCGCCCGGACGATGAGCGGCAGCGCCGCGGGCTCGTACGGGACGCTTTCGGCGTCCAGGATCTGCTCAAGCAACTCTCGCAGGATCTGCGGTGGAACGAGCCGGAATGGGTAATGGTGCGTGCGCGAACGTATCGTGCCGATGACCTTCTCAGGCTCGGTGGTGGCGAACACGAACTTCAGGTGCGGCGGCGGCTCCTCGACGAGCTTCAGCAGGGCGTTGAAGCCCTCGCGGGTCACCATGTGGGCCTCATCGATGATGTAGACCTTGTACCGGGAGGAGACCGGCGCGTAAAAGGCGCGCTCCCGCAGGTCGCGCGCGTCGTCCACGCCGCCGTGCGACGCAGCGTCGATCTCGATCACATCGATGCTGCCCGGACCGCCAGCTGCAAGCGCGACACAGGAGTCGCACTTGCCACACGGATCCGGGGTCGGTCCCTGCTCGCAATTCAGAGACCTGGCGAGAATCCGCGCGCTGGAGGTCTTGCCGCAGCCACGGGGCCCGCTGAACAGGTACGCATGGTGAACCCGGCCGGCGAGCAGGGCCTGCCGCAACGGCACCGTCACCTGATCCTGTCCCTTGACCTCAGCGAATGTTGCCGGTCGGTACTTGCGATACAGGGCCAGACTCGAAGCGCCACCTGCCATGGTCTCATCCTCGCCAGGGCTGGAAGAGGGAAGAGGGACCCCCCGCACACCCGCCAGAGCCCGCGTACCCTTGCTGCCTTCCGGCCCTGGGGGAGTTGGCGGGATAAACGCCGTGCGGGGGGTCTCGGCACAGTCTAGTGGCCGAGCATCGGACGATGACCGTGGTCCGCGCAGACTCGCGACGCTGACCATCGATGACGATGCCCAGTTACTCCGGGCGCCGCCTGGCGGGCCGGTAAGCTTGCCACGGAGGATTCGCCTAGTGGCCTAGGGCGCACGCTTGGAAAGCGTGTTGGGTGCAAGCCCTCGCGAGTTCGAATCTCGCATCCTCCGCCACGCTGACCTGCGACGACGTGAGATACGTTGCCGACGGTCATTCTTCCGCCGGCCTCCTTGGCTCAGTTTTTGGCTCATTTGATGTCCCGGGCGATTCCGGCCAGGTCGGCCACGGCGCGCGCAGGTCGGCGAGGGCGGCCATCAACACAGCGGCCTGACCCGCGTCAACTCCGTGCCGGGTGACGCACTGCTCGGCGGCTGCGAGCACAACCGCGAGCGAGTCGCGGCGGACCAGGAGCATGGCGGTGGCTTGGCCCGGTCCAGGAGCGGCCTGCCAGATCAGGCCGCCGACCTGGCCGGCCACCTGGCTGCGCATGGCGTCGGTCACATGCTGGTACCGGGCCGCCATGGATGCGCTGGACCACCCCATCAGCGACAACTGGCGTGGGCTGGCGTAGGGCCAGCAGGACGGTCGCGGCGGTGTGCCTGGCGGCGTGTAGCCGGGCCTCGCGCAGCCCGGCGTCTTTGAGCAGCCGCTTCCACTCGTGGTAGTCGGTGTTCGGGTTGAGCGGCTGCCCGGTGGGGCTGGCGAACAACCAGCCTCCCTCATGCCAGAGCTGGCGTGCGATCGCGCGTTCCCGCTGCTGCTCGGCAAGGTGGGCGCGGAGCAGGGCAACGAGCTGTGGCGGCAGGCCGATCGTGCGGCGTCCGGCCTTCGACTTGACTCCGCCGGCGTCGGCGCGGGTGTTCTTCCGCTGCGGGCAGTAGCCGGGTGCCCGGCCGCAAGTGCCGCCGCAGCGCGGAGCCAAGGCGTGGCAAGCCAATGGTGGCGAAGTGATCGGCCTGACATGCGCCCAAGCCGCCAGGAACGTGCTGAACGCCGCCGGGATCGAGGAGTGCTACAACACCAGCAAGTTTCTGCTGTTGACCGGGCGCGGCATGCCTATCGCACCGCGGACCCTGTTTGTCGTCGATGAGGGCTCCATGGTGTCGATGAACCATATGACAAGGATCATCGACCTGGCCGAACATCACGGCTGCAAGGTGTTCGTGACCGGCGACCACCAGCAGCTCACGGCCGTGGAGTCCGGCGGCGCAATGACCCTCCTCGCTAACCATCTCGGGCACACGCAACTCGCGGTGCCGGTGCGGTTTGCCGCGGAGTGGGAAGGCGACGCGAGCCTGCGGCTGCGCGCCGGGGACAAGACCGCGCTCGATGCTTACGCCGAGCACGGGCGGATTACCGGCGGCAGCCGCGAAGAAGCCCTCGACCTGGCCCGGCAGGAGTATTTGCCCGGCGGCTCGCGGGTGAGGATGCCCTGCTGATGGCCCACAGTAGGGAAGACTGCCGCGAGCTGTCCCGCATGATCCGCGACGACCTGATCCACCTTAGAACAGTCGATGATGGGCCGTCGGTGCGCCTGGCCTACGGCGCCAGGGCATCAGCGGGTGACCTGATCGTCTGCCGCTCACGCTTGGTCACCGATCCCGGTCACACGCTGGCCAACGGCGACATCTTCAAGGTTTGAGACCGTTACCGAGAAGGGCGCAATAGTCCGGCGTGTCCTGGAAGCCGACCCACAGACTGGCCGCCCACGCTTCGCCGACCACGTCTTTTTGTACGGCGCTTCCAAACTGCGGAAAGTCACCGACCTGGCCTACGCGGTCACCGGGCACAAGGGCATGGGCGGCACCGTCTCCGCAGGCTCGGCCTACGTCACCGGCCGCGAACCCCTGGAATGGCTGTACGCCGATGGTGGTGGGCTGACGGCGGCCGAGCGGGCTCGCCGAGAGCAGGTGCGGCGTGGCTGACCGTCCAGGTCACGATATGTTCTCCCGGTTTCGGCCGGGCCCGCCCCGCTTGGCCCGCCGTAGTTCAAGCTGCAAGACGGGCGCGGCGTTACCTGGCGATCTGAACCATGCGGGGAAGCCTTCTCGTCTGGCTGCGCCTCGACGAAAAGGATCGGCCTTCCTCACCTACCTGCCGCATTGACGCGGAGGTCGACGCGGCCACCGGGAAGCTAACCAAACTGAGGGTTCGGCACATCGACTTGCTGCGCATCCAACCTACACACATAGGCGTCACCGGTTGGCCCGGGTAGCCGTGGCCGGTGAGACGAGGTTGCGGCTGTCAGCGGCCCGCGGGTGGTCGGCAGGACTGTTGATCGTCTGCGCGGCCCAAGCTGGTCATCCTGGCCGGTTTCGATGACCAGATAAATTGGCCTACAGCAGAGGGCCACTCCTGGGCTTTCGCAGGTGGCTACAGCGTCGGGAGTTCCCCGAGCAACGGCTGCGCTGGGTGGCACGCCCTTCCTGTGCGTCACCTCATCACCACCAAGGCGGTGCTCGACCTGCACCAGCTTCTCGCTCGGGATTCAACCTTCTACGGCGACCTCTTTCCGCATGTCATTCATTGGCGTGGAGAACTTTATCTGGAAGACGGCCTGCACCGAGCGCTCGGGGCGGCGCTGCACCAACGGGCTGTGGTGCACGCCCGTGTGCTTGACCTCGACTCGGCTGCGGCTGCGAGCAGCTAACGGGGCGCGAGCCTGGGCAGGCAGCCTTCGCAACGCCCGGCGGCCGCCGCCCCGGCCAGCCGGAGGGTCATCCACTTGAGCATCGGCGGGATCATGCCGCGCCATGCGACCGCATTGTGCGCACCGTCGGATGTTATGGTCAGCGGCGTCGCGGGGTCGCGCGCCCTCAGCAGAGCAACGAACGCGGTCGCGTTTGCGACGTCGGCACGGGAAGCATGGGCCGCGCCGATCCAGAACGCCGGGATGTGGCTGCCGGCCGGAAGGTGCCGCAGAATGTCGATCGGGCTGTTCTGCCTGCGCAGCGACGCATCGTGACGGAACGGATCCTCCCGCTTGATCGCGTGGCCGGCCTCGACCCGGTTGGCCATGGGCCTGAAATAGCCGCTCATCACACCTGCGAACCCGTATCGGCTCGGGTGACGCAGGGCCAGATTGGCCGCGCAGTACCCGCCTTCTGAGTAACCAGCGATGCCCCATGACCTGCCTGGACGCAGCACGCGCAGCCGCGCCGCCACAAAGGTGGGCACATCGCGAGCGACGTATGTGTCGTCGGCGGCGCCACCCACCTCGTTGAGGCATTGGAGGGACAGCGCACGGCCGCCGTTCACGTCAGGCATCACAAGCACCGCGGGTCGGGCTAGATGCTCGGCGATCAGGGTCTGCAGGGTGGCCGGCACGTCAAGCGCTGCCATCCAGTCCTGCGGCTCGCCCGGCTGCCCGTGGATGAGTTCAAGCGCCGGGAAACGGTACCTCGCGTACTGCCGCTGGAAGTACTGCGGGGGCAGATAGATGATCACCTTGCGGGAGATCCTGCTGGCCACGCCCGTCACCCGCAGGCCAATCTCGGCGCCAGTCAGCGCAGCCTGGTGAGTGTTGATCGCATCGCCGAGGAGGTGGCCAAATCGCTGCGCGGTACGCGGGCCCAGCGCCGGCACGTACGGAACGTTCAGCACGCCGCCGCCCGTGAAGTCCGCCACCACCGCGCCCCACGTCTCGTAGTACCCGTAGTACTTGTTGACCGCCGCCACCCCGAACAACATGGCGGGAAGGAACGCCAGGCAGGCCACGAGAAGGCGGACGGCAGGATGGCTGGCGAACACGACACCCACCACCAAGGCACCGAAGACGATCATGAGCGACAGGAACAGCGCCGTGCTCTGCGGCTCTAGCACGAACCTTCTCTTCCCCCAGGATTCGCGAGCGCCGCCCTGGCGAGCCGACGCGTTGGCGGTGGAGGTGGGATTTGAACCCACGGAGGGGTTGCCCCCTCACACGCTTTCGAGGACTGCGCAGCGTCATCCACCTACGGCCGCGAGTGTACCTAACCTGGGCGTACGGCAATCCGCGTTCGCCGGTGAACGGCTCCGGACGGGGGTGAATGAGACCAAAACTGAGCCCAGAGGCTGGGCCGCGGGCGGGCGGGTCGCGTGCCTTCCCGGTGGTGCCCGGTGAGCGTCGAGGCGATCTCCTCGGCGCTGAATCTGGCCCCGTCCCGCCGATCCTGGCAGGCGGCCGTCCAGCACGTGCAAGTTCATGCTCGTCGGCCTGGCCAGGCACGCGGGTCCTGACCGGAGCGGCACGTTCCCGTCGGTACGCACGCTCAGCCGTGTGGCGCGTGGTGGCACGGCAGCACCATGTGATCCGTTGATCAATGCAGCGCATTCAGCCGTGCATGGCAATCGAGCTGTCGTCGGCCCGCTAATCTAACGCCCTGCACGGCGACCACGCGCAAGTGCGCTGCGCCGTCACCTAGCTTCTTCGCCTCCTGGTAGACCTCTGAGTCATACCAGCGCTTCGCGGCCTCGAGGTCTTCAAACTCAAGCATCACGAGGCGGGACGGCTGCCAGTCGCCTTCAAGGACGACGAGTTCACCGCCGCGAACGAGAAAGCGACCGCCGCCAGCTGCGATCGCCGGCGGCGAGGCGGCCTTGTACTGCTCGTACCGCTCCGGGTCGGTGACGTCGGTTTCGGCGATGACATATGCAGGCATGGCGGGACTCTACGCCTGCGACGTGGACAGGACCAGGCCGCATACATGCGCCAAGATGCCGACGGCGGAAATTCCCAGGCCGATGAGGGGTGTGGAGCTGCGGCCGAACACGGTCGCGACGGCTCCCGTAGTTGTCATCTGGTGTTGTCAGCTTTCGCTCATGGCTATTTACGGCTGACGCCGGGTTCGACCCGCGGAAATCACCGCGAACGGTGCAGCGGAATGAGTGCCAGAGCCAAAATCAGATGTCGTTGTCAGATTGGAGTTTCTGACCTTACACGCCTACTTTGCGGGCCACTACCGGGCCTCGAAGCCCGCGTGTCCGGTTCAGATACGCCGCTTGCTCAGGTAGTTGTCCTGCTGGTTGACGGGGAAGCCCAGCCCCAGGAAGGCCTCTTCTCGGTAGTTCATGTTGTAGTGAAGGAAGCCGATACCCCCATCTGCCGCCACCTCGATGTAGTCGCCAATGAAGCCGATGCCGAAGGGGGAGGGGTCGGCGTCTGGTTCGTTTGAGAACGGGGTCACTCGCTGGCGGGACGCGACGGTCGCGGTGGCCGGGTCTATGCCCACCAGCTCCACGTCTTGCCGATGGTGCCATCGGGGATCGAAGCGGTTGGTGTACCAAGCGGCGGCCAGCCTTGCTCCGGCTGGATCGTTGGCGATCGTCGGGAAGTAGTTGTCCCCACCGGCCGAAAGGACCGTGGTCCGGCTCCAGCTCGCTCCAAGATCGTCGGAGTGTCTGAGCTTGATGGCGGGCTCCTCGCACGCGAACCCGAGGGGCCGGGCCCGGCAGCCCTCCCAGATCAGGAACACTCGCGGCCTCCCCGCGACGATCCGTACCGTGTTCTTGGCGTACGGGGGAACCCGGAAGTCGTTGGCATGCAGCTTGAGATTGAATATTGGCCGCTTCTCCCGGTCGATGACTCGCTGGGGGCCGAAGCTGGTTCGGCCGGGCTCGGCCACTCGGAGCTTGTGGATGACCTCCGGGGGGTGGGCCGGGTCGAACTGCTCTATGTTCAGGAGGCTGGACCAGGTGATGTAGACACGCCCGTCGGGCCCGATCGTCACGTCCCCGAGCTGGGCGTGGCGATCCGAACCGCTGATCAGCACGGGTGAGGTGCACAGCGCGAGGGTGGCGGCGCAGCGCACGGCCTTGAGGCTCGAAGTCTCACGCCCGGATGACAGGTCCCTCGTCAGATCTGCGAACACGACCCACACGACCGTGCCGGACGCACCGCTGGGCCCCACGTCCAGCCACTCCTTGTCGAGCATGTGGCCCGGGGGGGCGGTGGCCACCACCCGGCGGGTGGGCCAGCACGACGGCGCCGGCCCCCCCGGGCATGAGGCGAGACCGGCGGGGGTGGTGCGGTAGACCCCGATCCCGCTCGAGCCGTCGAACGGGTCCTCCGGGTTCATGTTGAGGGTGCCCGCGTAGAGGCGGCAGGCGGGGCCGGTGGCCACCACCGGATCGCCGCTTGAGGGCCGGGCGGCCCCGTTCACAACCAGGGGAGGGAGGAGGCCCTCGTTGGCCAGGTTCCTGCCACCGTCGAGCGAGAGGTGCCAGCCGGTGATGCCGGCGCCGGGCTGCAAGACGCGCCGGAAGTCGTTGGTGCCGCCCAGCACGACCTGAGGGCTCGAGTGGCACACCGCGACCGACTCCTCGTCCTGGGGGAGCCCGCTGGCATCCAGGTTGAACACATCGCCCAAGACCCCCGGCCCCGCCGCACGTGGAGGGGCCGGCAATCGGTGAGTGACA
>WNGF01002933.1_pt1 | contig 29149 bp, 30 predicted proteins | sample 5400641 | NCBI WGS metagenome assembly WNGF01 (sample SAMN13153371, study PRJNA577476) | soil metagenome | isolation source: 80 cm soil or saprolite under grassland replicate 2 | place: USA:California | collected 2016-06-15 | reverse complement strand
TGAAGAATTGCAGCGTCGCGCGCTGATTGCAACCCCGCCGCTTGATGGGTTTCGCCAAGCGGCGTAGCGTTGCGCGTTTGCAGAAGCGGGGAGGCTTCGACGATGGCGAAGAGGGCACCGCGCGCCGCGGGCGCGCGCGCAGGCGGACGGACCGATGCATGCGCGCAGCTGCTGGTCGCGACGCGCAAGGGATTGTGGACGCTCACGAGCGACGCGACGCGGCGCAAGTGGACCCTCGCCGGGCCTGCGTTCCTCGGCAACATCGTCCACCATGCGGTGCTCGATCCGCGTGACGGCAAGACGCTGCTCGCCGCCGCACGAACCGGTCATCTGGGACCTACGATCTTCCGGTCAACCGATCGCGGCCGCACGTGGAAGGAAGCGACGACGCCGCCCGCATTCAAGCCGGGGAGCGGACGCACCGTCGATCACACGTTCTGGCTTGCACCGGCGCATCCGAGCGAGCCGGGCGCGTGGTACGCCGGCACGTCGCCGCAAGGGCTGTTCCGCTCGACAGACGCCGGCGTGACATGGCAGGGTGTGGATGGATTCAACGAGCATCCGCAACGCAAGGCGTGGTGCGGGGGCGATCAGGACGGCACGCCCGACGGTCCGAAGCTGCACTCGATCAACGTCGACCCGCGCGATGCGCGTCATCTGTACATCGGCATGTCCAGCGGCGGCGTGTTCGAGTCGATCGACGGCGGCGGCGATTGGAAGCCGATCAACAAGGGCGTTCGCGCCGATTTCCTTCCCGATCCCGATCCGGAGTACGGTCACGATCCGCACTGCGTGCGGCTCCATCCGGCCGATCCGGATCGGCTGTACCAGCAGAATCACTGCGGCATCTATCGTCTCGATCGTCCGTCGGCGCGATGGACCGACATCGGCGCGTCAATGCCGAAGTCGGTCGGCGCAATCGGATTTCCGCTCGTCGTGCATCCGCGCGATCCCGATACGCTCTGGGTGTTCCCGATGGACGGCTCGTCGGTGTGGCCGCGCGTGTCGCCCGGCGGCAAACCCGCGGCGTACCGCTCGGTCAACGGCGGCCGCACATGGCAGCGCCAGACCACCGGGTTGCCGGCTGCGCAGGCGTGGTGGACGGTGAAGCGGCAGGCGATGACCGCGGATAGCGCATCGACGGTCGGTGTCTATTTCGCGACGACGAGCGGTGAAGTCTGGGGCAGCCGCGACGAGGGCCGCAGCTGGAAGTCGCTCGCGCAGCATCTTCCGCACATCTATGCGCTCGAGTGCGCGTGAGCACGCGGACCACGATCGCGGCGCGTCCTTCGCCATGACGGTCGTCGCATTGATTCCGGGGCTGCTGCGCAACTATACCGACGGCGCAGCGCGGGTCGAGCTCTCGCTTGCGAGCGCGTCGAGCGTCGATTCGGCGCTGCGCGCGCTCGACGAGCGCTATCGTGGCCTACGCTTTCGCATCGTCGATGAGCAGGGCGCGATTCGCCCGCACATCAAGATCTTCGTCGATGCGCAACAGGTACGCTCGCTCGCCGAGCCGGTGCGCGCGGATGCCGAGTTGATGATCGTCGGCGCACTGTCCGGCGGCTGACCTCGCTCCCAGGGAACGTTCGTTCGCCGGTACCTTGCGGCGCAACATCCGCGTTGCGACAGGTGGCCGCGCGCCGCTATAATCCGAAGGTTTGCTTTTAGCCGTTCCGCGCGCGAAAGCTCCTTCCGATCGCGTGCACGCGTGAACCCGCCGCTTTCGACGAAACCGGTCCTCACGATCCTCAAATGGCAGGCGATCGCCACATTCGCGATCGCCGTCGTCGCCGGGGTGTGGGCCGGTGGCCATGCGGCGCTGTCCGCCGTGCTGGGCGGAGTCGTGAACGCGTCCGCGACGGTCGTCTACGCGTTCGTGCTGCGGATGGGTCTCGCCTCGCGCGGACCGACGGCTGCGGGGAGGGGCCTCGCGGCGATGTTCCGGGCGGAAGCGGCGAAGCTTTTCGTGATCGTCCTGCAGCTGTGGTTTGTGCTAACGCAATATCGCGATCTCGTGTCTGCGGCATTCTTCGCCGCGTTCATCGTGACCGTGCTGCTGTCGAGCGTCGCGCTGCTTGCGCGTGACGACACAAGAAAACGTTAGGAATACCGATGGCCGAGTACAGCTCTCCCACCGAGTACATCCAGCACCACCTCACGTTTCTCGCGAAGCCGGTGAACGAGACCGGCGGCTTCTGGATCGTCCACTGGGACACGCTGCTCACGTCGCTCGCGCTCGGAGTGGTGACGCTCGGATTCCTCTGGCTCATCACGCGCAAGGCGACCGCCGGCGTGCCGTCGAAGACGCAGGCGTTCGTCGAGCTCGCCGTCGACTTCGTCAACGACCAGGTTCGAAGCCTGTTCCACCACGACATGCGGATCGTCGCGCCGATCGCGCTCACCGTGTTCGTCTGGGTGCTGTTCATGAACGCGATGGACTTCCTGCCGGTCGACTGGATGGCGTGGTTCTACGAGCACGTGCTGGGACAGCACAACTGGCGCGGCGTGCCCACCGCCGACGTCAACACGACGTTCGCGCTCGCGCTGTCCGTGTTCGGCCTGATGATCTTCTACAACATCAAGATCAAAGGCATCGGCGGCTGGCTGCACGAGCTTCTCGCCTCGCCGTTCGGCATCCGCCCGCTGTGGGCGTCCCCGCTGCTGATCTTCTTCAACCTGCTGTTCAACGCGATCGAGTACATTTCGAAGCCGCTGTCGCACAGCCTGCGGCTGTACGGCAACATGTACGCCGGCGAGATCATCTTCCTGCTGCTCGGCGTTTGGGCGGCGACCGGCCTCGTCGGCACGGTCTTCGGCGCCGTGTTGCACCTCGGCTGGTCGATCTTCCACATCCTGATCGTCGTGCTGCAGGCGTATATCTTCATGATGCTGACCGTCGTCTACATCGCGATGGCGCACGAGCATCACTGACGCACCGAACCCTCTCCGTTCACGAAAGGAAAAAAGATGGACCCCAAACTGCAACTGTTTGCGATGATCCAGGCCTACACGGGCGTTGGCATCGGCCTGATGATCGGCCTCGGCGCGCTGGGTGCGTGCGTCGGCGTCGGTATCATGTGCTCGCGCTTTCTCGAGGGCGCCGCGCGCCAGCCTGAGCTCATGCCGCAGTTGCAGGCAAAGGTTTTCCTGCTGCTCGGCCTGATCGATGCGTCGTTCATCATCGGCCTCGGCATCGCGATGCTGTTCGCGTTCGGCAACCCGCTGCTCGCGGCGGTTCGCTAGCGTTCGCTCGACGATACGAAACGGCAGGGGCGGTCATGCAAATCAATCTCACGCTGCTGATGCAGGCCGTCGCTTTCGGCGTGTTCATCTGGTTCTGCGCGCGTTTCATCTGGCCGCCGCTGATGCGTGCGATCGACACGCGGCAGAAGCAGATCGCCGAGGGCCTCGCCGCGGGCGAGCAGGGCAAGCAGAGCCTCGCGACCGCCGAGAAGCGCGTCGCCGATCTGCTCGCCGAGGCGAAGTCGCGAAGCTCCGAGATCATCGCGCAGGGCGAGAAGCTCAAGAGCGAGGCGATCGAGGCCTCGCGCAGCGAAGCGAAGACGCAAGCCGATCGCATCCTCGCCCAGGCGAAAGCCGAGATCGATCAGGAAGTCGGACGCGCGAAGGAGGCGCTGCGCGATCAGGTCGCCGGGCTCGTCGTGGCCGGCGCGGCGAAGATCCTGCGGCGCGAAATCGATGCGAAGGTTCACGCCGACCTGCTCTCCGAGCTGCGCCGGCAACTGTAGAGGCGAACGCGAGATGGCGGAACTGACGACGATCGCGCGGCCATACGCCGAAGCTGCGTTCGTGCTCGCAAGCGAGGCGAACGCGCTGCCCGCGTGGTCGTCGCTGTTGCGCTTCGCGAGCTCCGTGATCGCCGATCCGAGGATGGCAGCCGCGCTCGACAATCCGAAGCTCAACGCCGGCGACAAGGAATCGCTGCTGCTTTCGGTGCTTGCACCGGAGCTGTCGCGGCTTGCGCTCGACAAGGACGGCCGCAACTTCCTGCGCGTGCTCGTCGAAGCCGATCGCATCGCATTGCTGCCGTACATCGCGGACCTATTCGAGATCCGCAAGAACGATGCCGAAGGAGTCGCGCGAGCGCAGATCACGAGCGCCTTCCCGCTCGACGACGCGCAGATCGCGCAGTTGAAGGACGCGCTCGAGAAGCGCTTCGGCAAGAAGATCGACGCGAGCGTCATCGTGGATCCAGACCTGATCGGCGGTGCACGCATCGTCGTTGGCGACCGCGTGATCGATGCCTCGGTGCAGGGACAGCTGGCGGCGATGGCCACGCAATTGCAGGCCTGACCACAACGAATTCGTGCCGCAAACCCGGCGCGACGCGAGGACATCATGCAGTTGAATCCTTCCGAAATCAGCGAACTGATCAAGACTCGGATCCAGAACCTCGATACCGGTGCCGAGGTGCGCACGCAGGGCACGGTGGTGTCGATCAGCGACGGCATCTGCCGCATCCACGGGCTGTCGGATGCGATGGCGGGCGAGATGCTCGAGTTTCCCGGCAACACGTTCGGCCTCGCGCTGAACCTCGAACGTGATTCGGTCGGCGCTGTCATTCTCGGTGAATACGAGCACATCACCGAGGGCGACTCGGTGAAGTGCACGGGCCGCATCCTGTCGGTGCCGGTCGGTCCCGAGCTGATCGGCCGCGTCGTGAACTCGCTCGGCCAGCCGATCGACGGCAAGGGGCCGGTGAACGCGAAGGAAACCGACGTCATCGAAAAAGTGGCGCCCGGCGTCATCTGGCGCAAGTCGGTGTCGCAGCCGGTGCAAACGGGCTTGAAATCGATCGATGCGATGGTGCCGATCGGACGCGGCCAGCGCGAGCTCATCATCGGCGACCGGCAGACCGGCAAGACGGCGGTCGCCGTGGACACGATCATCAATCAGAAGGGCAAGGACCTGTTCTGTGTGTATGTCGCGATCGGGCAGAAAGGCTCGACGATCAAGAACGTGATCCGCAAGCTCGAGGAGACGGGCGCGATGGCGTACACGATCGTCGTCGTCGCCACGGCCTCGGAGTCGGCGGCGATGCAGTACATCGCGCCGTATTCGGGCTGCACGATGGGCGAGTACTTCCGCGACCGCGGCCAGGACGCGCTGATCATCTACGACGATCTGACCAAGCAGGCGTGGGCGTATCGGCAGGTGTCGCACGTGTTCTACTTGCACTCGCGGCTGCTCGAGCGCGCCGCGCGCGTGAGCGAGGAGTACGTCGAGAAGTTCACCAAGGGCGCGGTGAAGGGCAAGACAGGCTCGCTCACGGCGCTACCGGTGATCGAAACGCAGGCGGGCGACGTGACCGCGTTCGTGCCGACCAACGTCATCTCGATCACCGACGGCCAGATCTTCCTCGAGACCGATCTGTTCAACGCCGGCATCCGGCCCGCGATCAACGCCGGCATCTCGGTGTCGCGCGTCGGTGGCGCCGCGCAAACCAAAGCGATCAAGAAGCTGGGCGGCGGTGTGCGGCTCGCGCTCGCGCAGTATCGCGAGCTCGCGGCGTTCGCGCAGTTCGCTTCCGATCTCGACGAAGCGACCCGCAAGCAGCTCGACCGCGGCCGTCTTGTCACCGAGCTGATGAAGCAGCCGCAGTACCAGCCGCTGCAGGTGAGCGAGATGGCGGTGACGCTGTTCTCGGTGAACCGCGGTTATCTCGACGACGTTCCGGTGGAGAAGGCGCTCGCGTTCGAGTCGGCGCTGCGCGCGTATCTGAAGAGCAAGTACACGCCGCTGATGGACAAGCTCGAGAAGACGAAGGATCTCACCGCCGATGACGAGAAGGCGCTCGCCGCGGCGGTCGAGGATTTCAAGAAGAACGGCGCATATTGATTGTCGTCCCCGCGCAGGCGGGGACCCGGTGACTTTCGCAACGACACTGGATTCCCGCTTTCGCGGGAATGACGGTCAGGAAGGCTCAGATGGCAGGCTCCAAAGAAATCCGGAACAAGATCAAGAGCGTGCAGAGCACGCGCAAGATCACCAAGGCGATGGAGATGGTCGCCGCGTCGAAGATGAAGAAGGCGCAGGATCGGATGCGCGCTTCGCGGCCGTACGTGCAGCGCGCGTTCCAGATCGCGATGCACATCGCGAAGGCGAACACCGAGTACCGCCATCCGTTCCTCGTGCGCCGCGACACGGTGAAGCGCGCCGGCGCCGTCGTCATCACGACCGACAAAGGGCTGTGCGGCGGTCTGAACACGAACGTGCTGCGTCTCGTGCTGAGCCAGCACAAGGAATGGCGGGCGAAGGGCATCGACGTCGACTACGTCGCGATCGGCAACAAGGGATTCGGCTTCCTGCAGCGGCTGGGCGCGAACATCGTGTCGCAAGCGGTGCAGCTGGGCGACCGGCCGCATCTGGAAAAGCTCGTCGGCCCGGTCAAGGTGCTGATGGACGAGTACATCGCGGGCACGGTCGACGAGGTGCACATCTTCTACACGACGTTCATCAACACGATGAAGCAGGAGCCGCGGCAGGGCCGGATCATCCCGGTTCCCGAGGAATTCCGCACGGCGACCGGCGAAGTGCGCGCGCAGGTCGCCGCGACGACGTGGGACTACATCTACGAGCCGGACGCGAGGACGCTGCTCGACGGCATGATGCGTCGCTATCTCGAGGCCGTCATCTTCCAGATGGTGAACGAGAACATGGCCTCCGAACAATCGGCGCGGATGGTCGCGATGAAGTCGGCCTCCGACAACGCGGGCAAGATCATCGACGAGCTGCAGCTGATCTACAACAAGACGCGCCAGGCGGCGATCACCAAGGAGCTGGCGGAAATCGTGGGTGGGGCTGCGGCTGTTTAACTACCGGCTATTTCGGGGTCAGACCCCAAGCCTTTGAACATCGGGGTCTGACCCCAGAGGACGAAAATGAACGAAGGAACCATCGTGCAATGCATCGGCGCCGTCGTCGACGTGGAATTCGCGCGCGCCGAAATGCCGAAGATCTACGACGCGCTGAAGATGGACGAGATCGGGCTCACGCTCGAGGTCGAGCAGCAGTTGGGCGACGGCGTCGTGCGCACGATCGCGCTCGGCAGCTCGGATGGCCTGCGCCGCGGCATGAAGGTCGTCAACACCGGCGCGCCGATCTCGGTGCCGGTCGGCAGCAAGACGCTCGGCCGCATCGTGGACGTGCTGGGCCGCCCGATCGACGAGGCCGGCGCGATCGGCGCCGAAAAGCAGATGTCGATCCACCGCAACGCGCCCACATTCGAGGAACTTTCGCCGTCGACCGAGCTCCTCGAGACCGGCATCAAGGTCATCGATCTCGTGTGCCCGTTCGCGAAGGGCGGCAAGGTCGGCCTCTTCGGCGGTGCAGGCGTCGGCAAGACCGTCAACATGATGGAGCTCATCAACAACATCGCGAAGCAGCACTCGGGGCTGTCGGTGTTCGCCGGCGTGGGCGAGCGCACTCGTGAAGGCAACGACTTCTATCACGAGATGAAGGACTCGAATGTGCTCGACAAGGTCGCGATGGTCTATGGGCAGATGAACGAGCCGCCCGGCAACCGCCTTCGCGTCGCGCTGACCGGCCTCACGATGGCGGAGTACTTCCGCGACGAGGGCCGCGACGTGCTGCTGTTCATCGACAACATCTACCGTTTCACGCTCGCCGGAACCGAAGTGTCGGCGCTGCTCGGCCGCATGCCGTCCGCCGTGGGCTACCAGCCGACGCTCGCCGAGGAAATGGGGCGGCTGCAGGAGCGGATCACGTCGACGAAGACCGGTTCGATTACGTCGATCCAGGCCGTTTACGTGCCCGCCGATGACCTGACCGATCCGTCGCCCGCGACGACGTTCGGTCACCTCGACGCGACCGTCGTGCTCTCGCGCGACATCGCATCGCTGGGCATCTATCCGGCCGTCGATCCGCTCGATTCGACGTCGCGTCAGGTCGACCCGCACGTGATCGGCGACGAGCACTACAACTGCACGCGCAAAGTGCAGTCGGTGCTGCAGCGCTACAAGGAGCTGCGCGACATCATCGCGATTCTCGGCATGGACGAGCTTTCGCCCGAGGACAAGCTCGCCGTCGCGCGTGCGCGCAAGATCCAGCGCTTCCTGTCGCAGCCGTTCTCGGTCGCCGAAGTGTTCACCGGTTCGCCGGGCAAGTACGTGCCCCTGAAGGAGACGATCAAGGGCTTCAACATGATCGTCAACGGCGAGTGTGACGCGCTGCCCGAGCAGGCGTTCTACATGGTCGGCCCGATCGAGGAAGCGTTCGAGAAGGCGAAGACGCTGCAATAACGGGAGCGATGATGGCCCATACGATCCGCGTCGAAGTGGTGAGCGCCGAGGAGCAGATCTTCGCCGGCGAGGCGGAGTTCGTCGTTCTGCCCGGCATCATGGGCGAGCTCGGCATCTATCCGCGGCACACGCCGCTGCTTACCCAGATCAAGCCGGGGGCCGTGCGGCTCAAGCTGCCCAATCAGGACCAGGAGGAGCTTGTCTTCGTCCAAGGCGGCTTTCTCGAGGTGCAACCGAATCTCGTGACCGTCCTGTCCGATACCGCGATACGCGGCAAGGACCTCGATGAGGCAAAAGCGGTCGAGGCGAAGAAAGCCGCGGAAGAAGCGATGCTGAACAAGACGTCGAAGGAGGCGGTGGCCACCGCCGAAGCGGAGCTCGCGATCGCGCTCGCGCAGCTCGAGGCGATCCGCAAGATGCGCCACCGCGCCTGACGCGCGCGGACTCGTCCCGGCAGAGCGCCCGCGAGCGCGTTTCGGCCCCGACATGAAACGGGTCGAGGGGCCCGTTCGGATCCGTGTGACCGATGCAGGAGGCCGTCAGCCGGTGCGCTTGAGGTAGCGTTGCGCGATTGCGCGGCGCAGCTCGTCCGCGCGACGGATTTCGTCCTCCGACGCGCAGACGGGCGGCTGAAGCAGCGGATCCGTATGGGCAACAGGCTGCCGCGGCGATGCGCGTCGCGGCAGCCCTTCCGGCTCGGATTCGACTTTCGTCGCCGGCGAATCGCGATCGATCCCGTCGCGTTCGGTTGGGGCGTGCATCGAAGACGGTTTCACGATTCCGGTCGAAGCTTGGGCGCTGTGATCTGCGTTGTGCGCCCTACGCTTTCACCTTTGCGAAGCTTGCCGCGCTCGGGCTGGCCGCGCGCACCGATGCGTCGCCGACGTTGATGAGCTGCCTCATCGCCTTCGAGATCTGGCTGAATGCCGCGATCGACGCAGCGACCGACGCCTTGAGGGCGTTCGTCGCAGCTTCGGTTCCGGCCGGAGCCTGCTTCGTCGCGTCTTCGACGAACGTCGTGACGCTCTTCGCATACGCTTCGAAGGACTCGTCGGCGTGCGCGGACAATGCGACTTGCGCGTCGAGCGCGAGGTCGTACGCACCGCGGGTATAAGCAAGCGCTTGCCTCGAGCCGGCCTCCGTCATCCGCCCGCGCGCGGCGGCAAGCTTCTGCGAGTCGGTCGTGCCGGCGACCTCGCGCGCGGCGTCGGTGCCCTCCGTCAACGTGGCGCGGGCCGACCTCAGGTTGAAGTCGGTGAACCGCTCGGTCTGGCCAAGGGCGAACGACGCGAAGCGGGCGGCGTTTTCGAGCGCCGACTCGCCGAACTGCACGAACGGTTGGATGGGCTTGTACATTTCCGTTTCCTTTTCGGGATAGTCTTGCGTTTGTTTGTTGCGGTGCACAATAAATCATGGGCGCACGACCGGCGCACGTCAAGTATTAATTTGGGCGCGAAACGCGTATGTTAGGCAATATACTGATTTTGCTAGTTTAATTTTTACAGAGCCAGCGCTTGCTATGTGTTATTGCTATGCACACTTCCCACCACGAGGCCGTGATTTCGACGCGTCAACGGGTCGCGTGAGCATCCGCTCCGACCTTCAGCGGGTGTTGCTTTGCTGCATCGCAACATAGACACGATCCTGCGGATGGCGGACCCCAACACGACAATCGATCGCGCGTCGCAGTCTCGCGCAATGTCGCCTCGCTGCTCGACAAACGGCTGCGCGCCGCGGGCGAGCGTTACCGTTCGCGGCTGACGCGCGCGACCGCCGGCTACATCGCTAGAGGCGGCGAAGCCGCGGCACCCGCTGGAGATCTGGCAGGACACGGTGCGCTACGGCGTCGATTTCGCGCAGCGCTCGCTCCCGTTCTGGGACGTGCTGCGTGAGCGCGGCAACAACGGGCTCGCCCACGAGGCGGCCGGCAACCCGCCGCTCCTGCACCACCAGGGGGAGACGGTCGCCGATGGCCGCACGTTCGAGCGGCCGGTCAATTACGCGCTCGTCCGGATCGTGCCGCCGCCGCACGTCGAGATCGACGACTGCCTGCGTCCGTTCATCATCATCGACCCGCGCGCGCGTCGATCTCGGCGGCGGCAAGTTCGACGGCGCGCACCTCGTCGTGAACCTCGAGAACCTGAATCCCGCCAATACGCTGCGGTTGAAGTACTACGAGCCGTTCGACAACATCGATACCGAGCCCGAGCGCTTCCTCGAATTCGAACGGTGTGGGGCGGGTTCTACCTGTTCAACGATCGCCCATCGCTGCACGCGCGACGGATGGAGTTCGCGCAGCGCCTTCGCGAGCCAGTCGGGCGTCATCTGCCGCACCACCGGCCGCGCGAGTCTCGGACAAGAACCCGCTGCTGTGGGCGCCGCCTTATGCGGCGGCGGCGGCGCGAAGCTCACGCGCGCCGCGGCGCGACGACAACGCGGGCAAGCAAGCGGAGGCGCTCGGCTCGCAATGGATCGCCGCCGCGCTCGATCTCTATCGCGACTTGCGCGACGCCGCAGCCGAAGCGGCGTTCTTCCAGGTGTACGGTCTCAATGTCGCCGATCAGCAGCGCGTCATCCGCCGCGCGAGCCGGTTCGATCCGCGGACGCTGCCGGCGGTGCGGCAGGTGCTCGACACGATCGAGCAAGGCAGCGCGCACGAGGCGTTCGTTCGTATCGCGCTGATGATGACCAAGTCCGGCCGCGACAAGCGTAATCTTGCGCAGACGCAGTACGTGAAGGAGCTGCTCGCGCACACGCTGGACAACGTCGACGAGGACGCGCTGCGCGCGCTGCTGCACGAGGAGACGATCGTCATCGAGTTCGAGCCCGAGCGCACAAAGCGCGCGCCGCCGCGGATGTTGCGCACGCCCGCCGAACGCCGGCAGGCGCATGCGCCGCTCGACGTGGTCGGCGGGCATTTCCCGCTCGAGGAGCGCCAGCGCTCGCTTGCCGCCGAAATCCGCGCGTTGCTGCCGTTGCCGGCGTTCATTCCGCGCAAGGTGGCCGCTTCGCGCAAGCCCAAGCGCAAGACGCGCCCGAAGGCGTAACGTTCAAGACGCTGCCGTGCAGGACTATCGCAATCAGGTCTTCGACGAGATCGCGATCGGCGCCACCGTATCGGCGAGCCGAACGCTGACGTCGATCGACGTCGGGGCGCTCGCGCTCGCCGCGGGCGACGTCGAGGGCTACCACGTCGAAGGGGGGAACATCGATCCACGCCCTCAGGCGCAGGCGGCGGCGGCGATTGCGCTGGTCGCAGGCTTGATCAACCGGCGTCTGCCCGGACCCGGCAGCGCGATCGTCGGCACGCAGTTCAAGTACGCGGGGCAGGTTCGCGTGGGAGACCGGCTCGACGCAATGATCATCGTGCGTGCGAAGTATCCGGCGGAGCACTACATCGATTTCGAGTGCCGGTGTGTCAATCAGGACGGCGACGTGCTCGTCGACGGTGTGGCGACCGTGTGTGCGCCGACGTCGCGCATTTCGTACACGGACATCGCCACGCCCGAGCTGATCCTTCGCCGCAACGACGGCTTTGCGCGGCTGATTGCGCAGGCTGCCGCGCTCGCACCGGTCACGTGCGCCGTCGTCCATCCGTGCGACCGCGACTCGCTCGGCGGCGCGATCGAGGCGGCGAAGCGCGGATTCATCATTCCGGTACTCGTCGGTCCCGAGGCGCGCATTCGCGCCGCGGCCGCCGACGCAGGTCTCGACATCGCGCCGTATCGCATCGTCGCTGTCGAGCACAGCCACGCGGCCGCCGAGCAGGCCGTTGCGCTCGCGCGCGCCGGAGAAGTCGAGTCGATGATGAAGGGGAGTCTGCACACCGACGAGCTGATGGCGGCCGTCGTGCCGTCGTCGACGGGCCTGCGCACGGCGCGACGCATCTCGCACGTATTTGTGCTCGACGTGCCGACCTACCCGCGGCTGCTGCTCGTCACCGACGCGGCGATCAACATCGCGCCGGATCTCGAGGTGAAGGCCGACATCTGCCGGAACGCGATCGACCTCGCGCACGTGCTCGGCATCGCGAAGCCGTACGTCGCGATCCTGTCGGCGGTGGAGACGGTGAACCCGAAGCTCCCCGGGACGCTCGACGCGGCGGCGCTGTGCAAGATGGCCGACCGCGGCCAGATCACAGGCGGCGTGCTCGACGGTCCGCTCGCGTACGACAACGCGATCTCGGCCGAGGCGGCGCTCGTGAAGGGCATCAAGTCGCCGGTCGCAGGCCGCGCCGACATCCTGCTCGTGCCGGATCTCGAGGCGGGCAACATGCTCGCGAAACAGCTGCAGTACCTCGCCGGCGCCGACTCGGCGGGGATCGTGCTCGGCGCGCGCGTGCCGATCGTGCTGACGTCGCGCGCGGACAACGTGCGCACGCGGCTCGCGTCGACCGCGGTGATGAAGCTCATCGCCTCCGCGCGGCGCGAGAAGATGATGCCCGTAGCGTGAGTCCGGCTTGAGCTACGAACCGAGCTGCTGCTCCGCGAGCGTGACCCAGTAGCTCGCGCCGATCGCGAGCGCGTCGTCGTTGAAGTCGTAGTGCGGGTTGTGCAGGCCGGGCCCGCCGTCTTCCTGTCCGCGGCCGGCGCCGAGCCAGATGTAGCAGCCCGGCTTCTCCTCGAGCATGAACGCGAAGTCCTCGCTGCCCATTTCGGGCATCGGATCGGAATCGATGTTCGCAGGCCCGACGACCGCGGCGGCTGCCCGCGCCGCATTCGTGGTTTCCGCTTCGGAGTTCACGGTCGCGGGATAGCGGCGTTCGTAGCGCACCGACGCGGTCATCTCGAACATCGCAGCGATGCCGGCGACGATCGTGCGCATCCGCTGCTCGATCAGGTCCTGCACTTCGCGCTTGAACGTGCGCACGGTGCCGCGCAGCACGAGCTCCTGCGGGATCACGTTCCATGTGTCGCCCGCGTGCACCTGCGTCACGCTCACCACGCCGGCGTCGAGCGGATGCAGGTTACGCGCGACGATCGTCTGCAGCGCGCTGATCGCGTGCGCGGCGAAAAGCATCGGATCCTTGCCCTGATAGGCCATCGCCGCGTGCGCCCCTTTGCCCGTGGCGACGATCTCGAAGATGTCGTATGCGCCCATCAGAGGCCCGGGCCGCAGCGCGATGCGGCCGAGCGGCAGTCTTGGCCAGTTGTGCATGCCGAACACGGCGCGCATCGGAAAACGCTCGAAAAGGCCTTCTTCGACCATCACGCGGCCGCCGCCTTCGTTTTCCTCCGCCGGCTGGAAGATGAAATAGCAGTCGCCAGCGAGATGGCGGCGCTTCGCGAGCACGGCGGCGGCACCGAGCAGCATCGTCGTGTGGCCATCGTGCCCGCACGCGTGCATCCGACCCTCGTTGCGCGATGCGTGCGTGACGCCGGACTTCTCGTGGATGTGCAGCGCATCGAGATCGGCGCGCAATCCGATCGCGGTCGATGCGTCGCCGCGTCGCCCGCGAAGCACGCCGACCACGCCGGTGCGCGCGATGCCCGTATGCACGTCGAGCCCGAAGCCGCGAAGCTTGTCTGCGACGAACGCGCTGGTCGCCTTCTCCTCGAACGCGGTTTCCGGGTGCGCATGCAGATGGTGACGCCAGTCCATGAGCTCGGGTACGAGCGCGACGACTTCGGGAACGAGATTCACGAGTGGTCTCCTGTCGCAGGCGACGCGCGCATCGAGAGCACGACGCCGGCGCAACGATAACACCGCGGCGCGCCGGACGGAACGCGCGTGCCGGTGCGGTACAATCCGCCGCGATCCGCTCCGACAACGCCCGCTTGGTCCCCTCGAACAACAAGATCTACGATCTGCTCGTGGTCGGAGCCGGCATCAACGGCGCGGGCATCGCGCGCGATGCGGCGGGACGCGGGCTTTCGGTGCTGCTGATCGACAAGGACGACATCGCCGCGGCGACGTCGCAGTGGAGCACGAAGCTGATCCACGGCGGTCTGCGCTATCTCGAGCACTACGAATTCCGGCTGGTGCGCGAGTCGCTGATCGAACGCGAAGTGCTGCTGCGGCACGCGCCGCACCTCGTGCAGCCGATGACGTTCGTGTTGCCGCACGAGCCGCATCTGCGGCCGGCCTGGATGATCCGCGCCGGTCTCTTCCTCTACGATCATCTCGGCCATCGCGAGCTGCTGCACGCGTCGTTCGGCGTCGATCTCGCCGCCGGCAAATGGGGCGCCGGCTTGAAACCGCGGTTCGACCGCGGCTTCGCTTATGCCGACGCGCGCGTCGACGACGCGCGGCTCGTCGTCGCGATCGCGCGGGACGCGAGCGAGCGCGGCGCCGAGATCCGGGTGGGCACGCGGCTCGTGGGTGCGCGACGCGCCGGCGCGCACTGGATCGCCACGTTCGCTGCAGCGGACGGTGCGAGGAGCGAGACGACCACTCGCGCCATCGCCAACGCCGCCGGACCGTGGGTGCAAGTCGTGCGCGACATGCTCGGCAGCGCGCCGTCGCGCGAGCGCGTGCGCCACGTCAAGGGCAGCCACATCGTCGTGCCGCGCGTGCACGACGGCGACCACGCGTACCTCCTTCAGAATGCCGACAACCGTGTGGTATTCGTCATTCCGTTCCTGGGCCGCTATTCGCTGATCGGCACGACCGACGTGCCGGTGGACGAGTACGAGCACCCGCACATCTCCGAGCAGGAAATCGACTATCTGCTCGCGCTCGCAAACGCCTACCTCGCGCAGCCTTTGTCGCGCGCGGACATCGTGTGGACGTACAGCGGCGTGCGGCCGCTCTACGACGACGGCCGCTCCGATCCGTCGGCGATCACCCGCGACTACGTGCTGAAGCTCGATGCGGTGCAGGGTCTCGCTCCGACGTTGTCCGTGTACGGCGGCAAGCTGACGACGTATCGCAGGCTCGCCGAGCACGCCGTCGATGAGCTCGCGCGATTCTTTCCCGACGCGGGGCGATGTTGGACGCGTGACGCACCGTTGCCCGGCGGCGATCTGCCGCCCGGCGGGCTCGATGCGTGGCGCGACGAGATGCAGCGACGTTACGCTGCGTTGCCCTCGGATATCGTGCGCGGCATCGCGCAACGGCACGGGACCCGCGCGACCAAGGTTCTCGCCGACGCCAGGACCGTCGTGGGGCTCGGCGAAGTGTTCGGCAACGATCTTGCTGCAGCCGAGGTCGATTACCTTGTGCGCAACGAGTGGGCGCGCAGTGCCGACGACGTGCTGTGGCGCCGAACGAAGGCCGGGCTCGGCATGTCCGATGCCGGGCGCGCGCGCGTCGACGCCTATGTGCGCAAGGCCGTTGCGGCGGCGCAAGCATAGTGTCCGGCGCCATGCTCCCGCCGATGCAACCGCTCGCGGCGATGACGCTCGCGACACGTCGCAACGTGCGCGGCGTGCTGTGCGACATCGACGACACGCTGACGACCGGCGGCCGATTGACGGCGCTCGCGTACTCCGCGCTCGAGCGGCTGCACGACGCGGGCTTCGTCGTCGTGCCGATCACCGGCCGGCCGGCGGGCTGGTGCGATCACATCGCGCGGATGTGGCCGGTCGCCGCCGTCGTCGGCGAGAACGGCGCGCTTGCGATGCGCTACGACCGCGCGGCGCGAAAGCTCGTGCGTCGCTTCGCCGTTGACGCGCGCACGCGCGAGGCCAACCGCGCGAAGCTCGAGGCGATCGGTCAGAAGATCATCGCGGCGGTGCCGGGCTGCGCGCTCGCGTCCGACCAGCCGTACCGCGAGTGCGATCTCGCGATCGATTACCGGGAGGACGTCGCGCCGCTCGCGCGCGCCGATGTGGATCGCATCGTCGCGATGATGGAGCACGACGGCCTGACGGCGAAGGTGAGCTCGATCCACGTCAACGGCTGGTTTGGACACTACGACAAGCTCGCGATGACGCGTACGCTGTTCGGGAGCGACTTCGGCATCGATCTGGACACGGATCGGGAGCGGCATGTGTTCGTCGGCGATTCGCCCAACGACGCGTCGATGTTCGCGTATTTCCCGAACGCGATCGGCGTCGCGAATATCCGCGATTTCGCCGACCGGATCGCGACGCTGCCTGCGTATGTCACACGGGCGCGCGGCGGCGAGGGGTTTGCCGAAGTGGCCGACGCACTGCTCGCTGCGAAAGGCTAATTCACCTCTCAACACGAAGATCACGAAGGACACGAAGAACGGCAAAGAGAATCTTGGCTGTGATCTTCTTCGGCCTTTCTTCGTGTCCTTCGTGGCCTTCGTGTTGAGAGGTGCTTTGCTTTGACCCCGCGAGGGACTACTTCGGCGGCCACGGGACCGGCAGCGCCGCCGCACCCGCGAACGCGGCGCCGGCACCGAGCGCCTCTTCGATGCGCACGACCTCGTTCCATTTCGCCGTTCGCTCGCCCCGCGCGAACGAGCCGACCTTGAGCTGCCCGGCGTTCCAGCCGACGGCGAGATGCGCGATCGATGTATCCTCGGTCTCGCCGGAGCGCGCCGATACGATCGTGCCGAACTTGGCGCGCTTGCCGGCGTCGAGCGCCGCGAGCGCCTCGGTCAACGTGCCGACCTGATTCGGCTTGACCAGCACCGCATTGCAGGCGGCATCGCTCGCCGCGGCGTCGACGCTCGCGGCGCGCGTCGTCAGGTAATCGTCGCCGACGATCTGCACGCGCGCGCCCGCTGCGTGCGTGAACGCAACCCAGGCGATGCGATCGTCCTCGGCGAACGGGTCCTCGATCGATGCGATCGGATAACGGTCGAGCCAGCGCAGCAGCATCTCGGTCATGCCGTCGCGATCAAGCTCGCGATTGTCGAGCGCGAGCCGGTAGACGCCGTCGCGACCGAACTCGCTTGCCGCGATGTCGAGCGAAATCGCGACGTCGCCGCCCGGATGCGCGCCGGCGCGCTCGATTGCGCGCACCAGCGTGTCGAGCGCCTGCTCGTTGGAGTCGAACTGCGGCCACCAGCCGCCTTCGTCGGCGACGCCCGCGAGCCGGCCTTCGTCGCGCATCAATTCGCCGGCCGCGCGGTAAACCTCGGCGACGATCGCGAGCGCGTCGCTCCACGTCCACGCGCCGACGGGCATCACCATCAGATCCTGGATGTCGATCCGACGGCCCGCGTGCGCGCCGCCGCCGAAGATCTGCACCTCCGGCAGGGGCAGGCTCACGGGATTGCGGCCGGCCAGATGCCGCCATAGCGCAACGCCTTGCGCCGCCGCCGCCGCGTGCGCGACGGCGAGCGATACGGCGACCGTCGCGTTGGCGCCGAGCTTCGACTTGTCCGGCGTGCCGTCGGCAGCGGCGAGATGCGCATCGATCGTCGGCTGGTCGAGCGCATCGCGGCCCGCCAGTGCGCGCGCGATCGGACCCGTTACGTTGTCGATTGCGAGCGCGACGTCGAAGCCGCCGAAGCGCGTGCCGCCGTCGCGCAGGTCGATCGCTTCTCGCGAGCCTCGCGACGCGCCGGCGGGCGCAATGGCGCGGCCGGCGGCGCCGCCGGCGAGCGTCACTTCCGCTTCGAGCGTCGGGCGGCCGCGCGAATCCCAGACGCGGCGTGCGTGGACCCGCGCGATCGTCGTCTTCATTGAGTGCCCGCCGCTTCGCGCCAGCGTGCGGCGATGTCGGCAAGCGAGGCGGCCGGATCCGCGAGCAACGCCCGCGCGAACGCGCGCACCACCACCTTGTGGGCGCCGCTCAGGTATTCGGCCGGCGACTTGCCGTCGGCGCGCGCAAGCAGAAGACCGGGCAGCAGCGCCGTCGTACGCACATCGAGCGCATGCCACGACTCCCACCCTACGTGCGCGCGATATGCGGCGACGAGCGCGTCGAACGCGCCGACATAACGCGCACGCCATTGCGGTTGCCACAGGCCTTTCAACAGCAGGTGGTTCAGCACGAACGCCAAGTCGAACGCCGGGTCGCCATACCACGCGCATTCGGCGTCGAGGATGATCGGACCGGCCGAGCCGACCAGGATGTTCTTCGGGCTGAAATCGCCGTGGACGAGCACCCGTTTCGTCGTGCGCGTCGTTTCGACCAGCGCGGCGAGACGGTTGGCGAGGTCGGGATGCGCGCGTGCCGTCGCGACAAGATACGGCTCGAGCCGGATCGCGTAGAAGATGTCGTCGGTCGCGAATCTCGCCGCGATGTCGGCGCGGTCCGCGGTTGCCGCATGGATGCGCCCGAGCGTCGAGCCGACGGCGGCGGCCGTCGCAACGTCGATCGCGCCATCGCGCAGCAGGTTCTTCCACACCGGATGGCGATCCGGTGCGAGCCACGCCATCGCGAAACAGCCCGACGCGACGTCCTCGGCCAGAATCGCCGGCACGGCGTCCGGCACGATGGCCGCCGCGACACGCATCCATTCCACCTCGAACCGGTTGCGCTCGACCGGCGCCTGCCAATCTGCGGCAACCTTGAGCCTCGGCAGGGCACGCTTGACGCACGCTTCGCCGCCGGACCAGGTGACGTGATAGATGTCCGATGACACCCCGCCGGCGAGCGCATCGGCGTGTATAGAGACGTGAGCACCCACTGCCATCGGATGCCGCATGAAATCAAGCAACCACATCGGCGCCGACTCTTCGTCGCCATCGTGGTGCCGAGGGTCTTCCGCAGGCAGCTCGAGGCCGCCGATGGGACCTTTCATCGGACATTCAGCCAATTGCGCATCATTCGGCACGTTTCTTGATGCATGATACCAACCCTCGCGCGTACAGACTTGATCGATAACGAGTCATCGCCGAGCGGGCCGGGGGCATCGGCACTGGAGGCATCGAATGGTACGGTTCGGATTCTGTATCAAGACCCGCAGCGGCCAGCGCGTCGACAACATCCAGATCATGGCCGGATCACAAGCCGACGCCGAGCGACGGCTTCGGCAGATGTATCACCAGTGCGAGATCGTCCAGTGCAGCGCGCAGGCAGTGCCCCGTCGCGTCGATACGCTCGACGTCGAGGAAGTGATGAACCTGATCAGCGGCAGCGAGCCTGCCGTCGTGCGCCTCAGGCAATGAAGCCTGCGCCGGCGAGCTCGTCGGCAAGCGCCTGATAGTCCTGCGCGCCCTTGCTGCCCGGCGCGTGCCGGAACACATCGAGCTCCACTGCCGGGCTTTCGGCGAGCTTGACGTTCTCGCGTATGCGCGTCGCACAGATCTCGTCGGCGCGAAACCACTCCGTCATCTTCGCAACGACGTCCGCGGCCATCCGGCGGCGCACGTCGAAGCGTGTCAGCACGTAGCGGCGCGGCAAGCGATGCTTGAACACCGGCTCGAGCGCATTGAGCGCATGCTCTACCTCGCGCGCGCCGCGTAGCGACAGGAAGTCGCACGATACGGGAATGAGCAGTACGTCGCACGCGAAGATCGCGTTGAGCGACAGCACGTTCAGCAAAGGGCAGCAATCGATGACAACGGGGCCGGGAACCGCGTCACGCGCGCGCAGCGCGCCGCGCAACCGAGTGACGACGTTGACGCCCTTGCCGAGCATCGTGTCGAGCTTCGCGAGCTCCATGTGCGCAGGACACATGACGACACCGGAGCGCGTGATCGTCGCGACGTCGGCGAGCGGCCGCTGGCGAATGAAGAAGCTGTAGACCGAATCGTCGGCGAGCCGTGGATGCGCGCCGAACACGTGCGACAAATGCGCTTGCGGGTCGAGGTCGATGCCGACCGGTCGTTCGCCGCGTAGCGCGATCGCCGCCAGCAGATTGAGCGCGGTAGTCGTCTTGCCGACGCCGCCTTTTTGATTGAACACGGCGATGATGGACATCGCCTGCAAGGATACAGGAACGCTCTTCGGCCCCGCCTGCTGCGCTACAGTGTGACCTCGACCGGCGCAAGACCTTCGAACGTCGCGCGCACGAGCCGGCCCGGCGACACGCCGTGAATGCCGATGCATGAGCCGGTCGTGACGACCTGGCCGGCGCGCAAGCCGCCGCACCGTGCGCCGGCGTGATTCGCGAGCCACGCGAGCAGCCGCAACACGTCGCCGGCGGTGTTGCCGCCTGTCGCTTCGATCTCGCGCACGCCATCGACGTCAACGCGAACGGTCGCGCAACGCTGGTCAACGCGCGTGTCGGTCTCGCGTCCGGGGCCGACAACGAGCGCACCGTTGTTCTGGAAATCGCCGAGTTGCGAGAAAGCGTCCTGCGCGCGGAAGTCCGCATAGCGCGACGCGAGCACCTCGATCGCCGCATGAACCGAAGCGATCGCGGCAGCGACATCGTCTTCGGTGTACGCAGCCGCGCGCGGCGGCAGATCGCGCGCGAGCGTGAACGCGATCTCGGCTTCGACCAGGTACAGCGGAAAGCGCGCGGCGAAATGCTGCGGCGAGCGGAAGACCAGCGACGCGGGCAGCGGCGCGCAGTTCGGCTCGGCGTCCGCCGTGCGCGCGCCGACTTTCCAGCCGCCGATAGGGCCGAGCGCGCGGAGCTGCGCATCCTGCAGTGCGTAGGCGTCAGCGGCGGACTGCGGCCGCGCATGAAGCGGCAGCGCAGTGATCGCGCGGCCGCGCTCACGCGCGTCGAGCAGCAGCCGGGCGGCGGTCGCAACGTCGGTCATCGGGTCGCTCCTTCGTTCGATCGCGCGGCACGCACCGCGCGCGCGAGCACCTGCACGGCGTGCATCGCTTGTCGCCGGCCATTTGCTCGCGTGCCGTCGGCGATCTGATGGCGGCAACTGGTGCCGTCGGCGACGATCAGCGTATCGGCGGCGGCGGCGCGGACGGCGGGCAGCAATGCGAGCTCCGCCATGCGCATCGAGACATCGTAATGGGCGGCCTCGTAGCCGAAGCTCCCGGCCATGCCGCAGCAGCTCGATTCGATCGCATCGACGGCGAGATCCGGGACGAGCTTCAGCACGGCGAGCGTAGGCGCGATCGCGTCGAACGCCTTCTGATGGCAGTGACCGTGCACGAGCGCGCGCTTTTGCGGCAATCGCGCAAGCGGCAGCCGCAGCCGGCCGGCGCGGGACTCGCGCGCAAGGAACTCCTCGACGAGCAGAGCCTGCTGCGAAAGCCGCTGCGCTGCCTCGCCGAAGCCCATCGAGAGGAACTCGTCGCGAAGCGTCAGCAGGCACGACGGCTCGAGGCCCACCACCGTTGCGCCTCGGTCGACGTGCGGACCGAGCGCAGCGAGCATCCGGCGCGCCTCGCGCTTCGCGTCATCGACGAGGCCGCCGGCGAGGAACGTGCGTCCGCAACACAGCGGCCGCGACGGCTCGGCGTCTTGCGCGCTCGGCCGCGCGACGTGAACGCGGTAGCCCGCCGCTTGCAGCACGTCGAGCGCCGCGCGCGCGTTGTCGGGCTCGAAGTAATTGGTGAACGTGTCGACGAAGAGGACGGCGTCGGCGGCGCTGTCCTGCGGGAGCGCGCCATCGCGCAGGAACGCGTCGCGGCGAAAGCGCGGCAATGTGCGCTTCGCCGAAAGCCCCGCGATCGCTTCGCTCAATTGCGCTGCACCGGGCATCGTGTCGCGCAGGTTCGCGAGCCACGGCAAGCGCGCCGCCCACGGCGCCCAGCGCGGCATCGACGCGATCGCGCGGTCCTTCAAGGGGAGTCCGTGTGCACGCTGCCAGTGATAGAGGAACTCGATCTTCATCTTCGCCATGTCGACGCCGGTGGGGCAGTCGCGGCGGCAGCCCTTGCAGCTCACGCACAAGTCGAGCGCTGCGCGCACCGGCTCGGAGGCGAAATCGTCGCCGAAGCGTCCGGCGAGCGCGAGGCGCAGCGTGTTGGCGCGGCCGCGCGTCAGGTGCTCCTCGTCGCGGGTGACGCGATAGCTCGGGCACATCGTGCCGGCGTCGAACTTGCGGCAGTGGCCGTTGTTGTTGCACATCTCGACCGCTTTTGCGAAGCCGCCGGCGGGATCGCCGCCGGTGCCCGGCGCGGTGAGCGTATCCGTGACCGGATCGTTGTCGACGTTCCAGGCGCTCCAGTCGAGCGCGGTCGCAAGCGGCAGCGTCCGGTAGCCGGGCGGATAGCGGAACAGCGACGCATCGTCCATCTTCGTCGGACGCACGATCTTGCCCGGATTCATCAACCGGTCCGGATCGAACAGGTCCTTCACTTCGTCGAACGCGCGCGCAAGCCGCGGGCCGAACTGCCACGCGACCCATTCGCTTCGCACGAGGCCGTCGCCGTGCTCGCCGGAGTACGCGCCCTTGTACTCGCGCACCATCGCGCTCGCCTCCTCGGCGATCGCACGCATCTTCGCCGCGCCGCCGCGGCGCATGTCGAGGATCGGGCGCACGTGCAGCGTGCCGACCGACGCATGCGCGTACCACGTGCCGCGCGTTCCGTGCTTCGCGAAGACCTGCGTGAGCCGGTCGACGTATTCCGCGAGGTGCTCGAGCGGCACCGCGCAATCTTCGATGAACGACACCGGCTTGCCGTCGCCGCGCATGCTCATCATGATGTTGAGGCCGGCCTTGCGCACGTCCCACAGCGCCTTCTGCGCGCCGGCGTCGGTCATGCGCACGACGCTTCCCGGTAACCCGAGATCGGCCATCAGCGCGACAAGGCCGTCGAGCTTGCGCGCGGGCGCATCCGCGGAGTCGCCGATGAACTCGGTCAGCAGGATTGCCTCGGGCTCGCCGATCAACGCGCCGTCCACGATCGGCCGGAACGCCGGATTGCCGCGCGCAAGCCCGATCATCGTGCGGTCCACCAGCTCGACAGCCGACGGAGCGAGCTTCACGATGGACTGCGCGCATTCCATTGCGCGGTAGAGCGACGGAAAATTGACGACGCCGAGCGCGCGGTGCGCGGGCAGCCGCGCGAGCTGCAACGTAAGCGAGCGCGTCCATGCGAGCGTGCCTTCGCTGCCGACGAGCAGATGCGCGTAGTTCAACGTGCCGTCGCGCGTATACGGCCGCTCGCTTTGCGGATGGAACACGTCGACGTTGTAGCCGCCGACGCGGCGCATCACTTTCGGTACGTTCGCCTCGATGGCGTCGCGCTCGCGCGCGCCGATCGCGGCGAGCCGGCCGACCAGCTCGCGCACCCGCGGCGGCGCGCCGGCCATCTCCGCCGCCGTGCCGAAACGCGCGGTCGTGCCGTCGGCGAGTCGCGCATCGATCGCGCACACGTTGTGCACCATGTTGCCGTATGCGATCGAACGTGAGCCGCATGAATTGTTGCCGGCCATTCCGCCGAGCGTGGCCTGCGCTGAGGTGCTGACGTCGACCGGAAACCATAGCCCGTGCGGACGCAGGTACGCGTTGAGCGCGTCGAGCACAAGACCGGGCTCGACCGTGACCGTCATCGCGTCGCGGTCGAAATCAAGCACGCGCCGAATGTGCTTGCTGTGATCGATGACGAGCGCCGCGCCGACCGTCTGTCCGCATTGCGAGCTGCCGGCGCCGCGCGCGAGAACCGGCACGCGGAGCTCGCGGCAGACGTCCATAGCCGCCGCGACGTCGTCGTCGTTCGACGGCACCAGTACGCCGAGCGGCTCGATCTGGTAGATCGACGCGTCGGTCGAGTAGCGGCCGCGCGACGCCGCGTCGAACAGCACGCTGCCGGCGACGGCCTTTCGCAGTCGGCGCGCGAGCTCGGTATCGCCGCGCGCGTGCAAGACGATCGGTTGCGCTGCGTTCATCCGACGCGGGCGACGCGGCGATCGTCATGCGTGAGCCGAAGCGACTCCAGCACCGCATCGCCCTTGAGCCGCAAGTGCGTACGCAGGATCGTCGCAAGCCGTGCGCCGTCGCGCGCCTCGAGCGCGTCGACCATGTCGCGGTGATCCTTCATCGCGAGGTCCCACTTGCGCGCGTCGAAGTTCGATCGGAAGCGCAGGTTCTGGATGCGAAGGTTCAGCGTACGGTAGGTCTGCGTCAACAGCCGGTTGCGCGCGGCGTGGTTGAGCCTGTCATGGATCGCGCGATTGATGCGGTAATACGCCGGCAGATCGCGGCGCGCATGGCACGCGAGCATCTCAAACGTGAGTGCCTTGATCTCGGCGACCTCGTCGTCGGCGATGCGGCGGCACGCGAGCTCGCCGGACAGCGCTTCGAGCGCGCTCATCACCTCGAAGCTTTCGCGGATGTCCTGCTCGGAAAGCGCGACGGCCTGCGCGCCGCGGTTGGGCGTGAGCTCGATCAGCCCCTCGGCGGCGAGCACGCGAAACGCTTCGCGCAACGGCGTGCGCGAGACGCCGAGGCGCTCGCACAGCGCTCGCTCGTTCAAGCGTGCGCCGGGCGCGATCTCGCCCTCGATGATCAGCTCGCGAAGCCGCTCGGCGACCGAGGCCGGCAGCGTCGTCGACGTCACGCTCGAGACGCTCATTTGGTATACCGTGATCGGTCGAATGTCGGATTGCGGTCGCGATTGCGTGGGCGGCATCGGCTCCTATACTATTCGATTTTGTATACCAGCGGTATCGAGAGCGCCGATGATTCCTTTGAGCAGCCATCCGTCCGGCCGCCACTTCCTGCAGATCCCCGGCCCGACCAACGTGCCCGACCGTGTGCTGCGCGCGATCGACCAGCCGACGATCGATCACCGCGGACCCGAGTTCGCCGTTCTCGGCAAGGGCGTGCTCGCCGGAATGAAGAAAGTGTTCCGCACCGAGGGTGACGTCGTCATCTATCCGTCGTCGGGCACCGGCGCGTGGGAAGCGGCGCTCGTCAATACGCTCTCGCCCGGCGATCGCGTGCTGATGGCCGAGACCGGTCAATTCGCGGCGCTGTGGAAGCGGCTCGCCGAACGGCTGGGCCTCGTCGTCGAATTCGTTCCCGGCGACTGGCGCCACGGCGCGAGCGCCGCCGAGATCGAATCGAAGCTCGTCGCCGATTCCGCGCACGCGATCAAGGCGGTCTGCGTCGTGCACAACGAAACGTCGACCGGCGTGACGACGAACGTTCCGAGCATTCGTGCAGCGATCGACCGCGCCGGCCATCCGGCGCTCTTCATGGTCGACACGATCAGCTCGCTCGCATCGATCGACTACCGGCACGACGCCTGGGGTGTGGACGTCACGGTCGGCGGATCGCAGAAGGGCCTGATGCTGCCGCCGGGCCTCTCCTTCAACGCGATCGGCGCGAGGGCGCTCGCGGCGTCCAAGCGCGCGAAGCTCCCGCGCTCGTACTGGGATTGGCAGGAAATGCTCGCGATCAACGACAAGGGTTACTTTCCCTACACGCCGGCGACCAACCTGCTTTACGGGCTGCACGAAGCGTTGGACATGCTGTTGACCGAAGGGCTCGAGCGCGTGTTCGCGCGTCACGACCGGCTCGCCGAAGCGACGCGCCGCTCCGTGCGGGCGTGGGGGCTCGAGCTTCTGTGCGCAAATCCGGCCGAATACAGCTCGTCGCTGACCGCCGTGCTGATGCCGGAAGGTCACAGTGCGGACGCGATGCGCAAGATCATTCTCGAGCGCTTCGATCTGTCGCTCGGGCAGGGCCTGGGCAAGGTCGCGGGCAAGGTGTTTCGCATCGGGCATCTGGGCTCGTTCAACGACCTGATGCTGTGCGGGACGCTCGCCGGCGTCGAGATGGGTCTCGAGCTCGCGCGCGTTCCGCACCATGGTGGAGGCGTGGACGCGGCGATGGCGTATCTCGCGCAGACCGAGGCGTCGGCGCTCGCGCGCGCCGCCTGAGCGAAGGCAATCAAGGCGGACCGCGCGCGCGACGCGCGCGGCAGCCGCTCGAACGTCCATCGAGAACTTTAGGAGGAGGAAGAGCATGAGCACTGAGCGTCATTCGGCGCGCGCGTCGCGCCGCGGCTTCGTCCAATGGCTGGCGGCGGCCGCGATCGTCGCGGTCGGTATCGCGCATGCGCCCTCGGCGCGCGCGCAGCTCGAAGTCAAGCTGGGCCACGTCGGCGAGCCCGGCTCGCTGTTCCAGACGAGCGCCGACGAGTTCGCGAAGCGCGCGAACGCGAAGCTCGCCGGCAAGGCGAAGGTCATCACGTACGGCTCGAGCCAGCTCGGCGGCGACAAGGAGATGATCCAGAAGCTGAAGCTCGGCACGCTCGACATGGCGCTGCCGTCGACGGTGATGAGCACCGAGGTCGATCTGTTCGGCATTTTCGAGATGCCGTACATCGTCAAGGACCGCGCGCACATGGCAAAGATCGAGAAGGAGATCTTCTGGCCGAAGCTCGAGCCCGAGGCTGAGAAGAAAGGGCTGCGGGTGCTCGCTGTCTGGGAGAACGGCGTACGCCACATCACGAACAACAAGCGGCCGATCCGCGTGCCGGCCGACCTGCAGGGCATCAAGCTGCGCGTTCCCGAGGGCAAGTGGCGAGTGAAGATGTTCCAGGCGTACGGCGCGAACCCGAGCCCGATGAAGTTCTCGGAGCTCTTCACCGCGTTGCAGACCGGCGTGATGGACGGCCAGGAGAATCCGTTCACGCAGATCTACTCGGCGAAGCTGCAGGAAGTGCAGAAGTACCTGTCGCTGTCCGGCCACGTGTACACGCCCGCGTACCTGACCGTCGGCATCAGGAAATGGGAATCCCTGCCCGCCGATGTGCGCAAGGTGCTCGAGGACACGGCGAAGGAGACGCAGGCGTTTGTCTACCAGACGGCAATTAAGGAGGAGTCGGACCTGCTCGGCAAGCTCAAGCAGGCCGGCATGCAGGTGAACGACGTCGACCAGAACGCATTCGTCGCCGCGAGCAAGCCGGTCTATGAGGAGTTCGGCAAGGAAGTGCCGGGCGCGAAGGATCTGATCGACCGCGCCGTCGCGTTGCGGCAGTGACGGTTCGAGCGTGACCTCTTCGGCGTCCTCCGCAGTCGCGATGAAGCGCTTTCGCGACCGCTACGGGCTGCTGCTCGAATGGGTGGTCGGCACGCTGATGGTCGTGCTCGCGCTCGAGGTGACCGCGGGCGTCGTGTTCCGCGCGGCCGGCCATTCGCTGATCTGGTACGACGAGGTCGCGTCGCATCTGCTCGCCTGGCTCACGTTCTACGGCTCGGCGCTCGCGTCGATCAAGCGCGCACACATCGGCTGTCCCGAAGTCGTCGAGCGGATGCCGTGGCCCGCGCGGCGCGCTCTGAACATCGGCGCGCAGCTCGTCGTCATCGCGTTCTTCGCGCTGCTCGGCACGATCGGCGTCACGGTGCTGCCGGTGCTCGCGACCGATACACTCTCGAGCATCCCGTCGATCCCGATGAGCGTCGTGCAGTCGGTGACGCCGATCTCCGCCGCACTGATCATCGTCGCGGAAGCCACGTATCTCATCGAGCTGGTGCTGCAGCGCAAGCCGACGCGCAGCGACGGCGAGCTCTCGCTTGCCGAAGGGTTGCACTGATGGCGACGATGCTCGGGCTCTTCGCCGCGGTGCTCGCGCTCGTCGTGCTGAACGTGCCGATCGCCGTATCGCTCGGCGTCGTCGCGGTCATCGCGATGATCGCGAGCCACGGGCCGGACATCCTGCCGAACGTCGCGATCGTCACGTACAACGGCGCGACCAACTTCCCGCTGCTCGCGATACCGCTGTTCATCCTCGCCGGCGCGATCATGAACGCGTCCGGCATCTCGGAGCGGCTGATCGCGTTCGCGTCGTCGCTGTTCGGCTGGATCCGCGGCGGGCTCGCGCACGTGTCGATCGGCGCGTCGATGTTCTTCGCCGAGATCTCCGGCTCGGCGGTCGCCGACGTGGCGGCGCTCGGCTCGATCCTGATCCCCGGCATGAAGGCGAAGGGCTATCCTGCTCCGCTCGCGGCGTCGGTGATGTCGTCGGCGGCCACGCTCGCCGTCATCATCCCGCCGTCGATTCCGATGATCCTGTACGCAGTAATGGCGGAAACGTCGGTCGTGCAGCTCTTCGTCGCCGGCATCGTGCCCGGCATCCTCGGCGGCATCGGGCTGATGGGAATGGCATACGCGTTCGCGCGCCGCTACAACCTGCCGAGGGAAGAGCGCTTCTCGTGGCGGCGCGTGCGCACGACGGCGCGAGAAGCGCTGTGGGCGTTCCTGCTGCCGATCATCATCCTCGGCGGCATCTTCGGCGGCATCGTGACGGCGACCGAGGGCGCGGCGCTCGCCGTTGTGGCGGCACTGTTCGTCGGCGTGGCGATCTACCACAAGCTCGATCTCGCGCAGCTTCGCAAGGCGGTGCTCGAAGGCGGCATCCAGACGGCGGTCGTCATGCTGCTCGTCGCGACGAGCGCGCTGCTCGGCACGTATCTCACCGAAGTGCAGGCCCCGCAAGCTCTCGCGCACGCGGTGTCCGAGCTCACGCAGAACAAGTGGGTCGTGCTCGCACTGCTCAACGTGCTTTTCCTGCTGCTCGGCATGTTCCTCCATTCGGCTGCCTCGGCATCGGCCAGCAGACGCCGCCGGTCGCAAGCGTGCTGATGGTCGCGAGCTCGATCGCGCGCGCATCGATCTGGGAAGTGACGCGCGTCAATGTCTGGTTCATCGCGGTGCTCGTCGCCGTGCTGCTGCTCGTCACATACGTTCCGATCACCGGCCTCGGGCTGGTGCAGCTCTTTTACCGGTAGGATTTCCATGGGCATCGTCGTCGAACGTGACGCGTCGATCGCGACCGTCATCCTGAACCGGCCGGAGAAGCTGAACGCGCTGACGAAGGCGATGTGGCGCGAATTGGGCGAGACGATCGACGCGCTCTCGGCCGACGAGGCGCTTCGCTGCGTGATCGTCCGCGGCGCCGGCGAGAAGGCTTTCTCGCCCGGCAACGACATCGGCGAATTCGCCAGCGAGCGCTCGAACAAGGCGCAGGCGATCGAATACGGCCGCGTCATGCATGCCACGGCGCGTGCGCTTGCGAGCTGCCGCCATCCACTCGTTGCGCAGATCCACGGCATCTGCGTGGGCGGCGGGCTCGAGATCGCGGCGCTGTGCGACCTGCGCATCTGCGGCGAGTCGAGCCGCTTCGGTGCGCCGATCAAGAATCTGGGCCTCGTGATGGCTTATCCCGAAATGGCGCCGCTGGTG
>WNGF01002131.1_pt1 | contig 29154 bp, 26 predicted proteins | sample 5400641 | NCBI WGS metagenome assembly WNGF01 (sample SAMN13153371, study PRJNA577476) | soil metagenome | isolation source: 80 cm soil or saprolite under grassland replicate 2 | place: USA:California | collected 2016-06-15 | reverse complement strand
GAGAGGATCGCGGCGATCGGGCGCGGCCTCGACAAGGGCCGGCGCGAGATCGACGCCGGCGGCAAGCTGGTGATGCCGGGCGGCGTCGACAGCCATTGCCATATCGAGCAGCTCTCGGCCTCCGGGCTGATGAATGCCGACAGCTTCCACAGCGCAACCGCATCGGCCGCGTTCGGCGGGACCACGACGGTCATCTCGTTTGCCGCCCAGCACGTCGGAATGAGCCTTACCAAGGTGGTCGAGGATTATCACAAGCTCGCCGAGCGCGGGGCCGTCGTCGATTACGCCTTTCACATGATCCTCGCCGATCCGACCGAGACGGTGCTGGGCAACGAGCTGCCGCCGCTGGTCAAGGCGGGACATGCCTCGATCAAGGTCTTCATGACCTACGACCGGCTGAAAATCGACGACGTGCAGCTGCTCGACGTGCTTGCCGCCGCCCGCGAGAACGGCGCGTTCGTGATGGTGCATGCCGAGAACCACGGCATGATCGCCTGGATTTCCAAGCGGCTGCTCGCGCGCGGCTACACCGCGCCGAAGTTTCACGCCATTTCCCATCCGCGCTACGGGGAAGCCGAGGCGTTCACCCGGCTCATCGCGTGCGCGGCGCTCGTCGACCAACCGATCATGATCTATCACGTCTCGACCGCGGAGGGCGCCGCGGTGATCCGGCAGGCGCGCGCGCAGGGCCTGAAGGTGTTCGCGGAAACCTGTCCGCAATATCTGCTGCTCACCAAGGCCGATCTCGATCGCCCGGGACTGGAGGGCGCCAAATGGATCTGCAGCCCGCCGCTGCGCGAGGCCGCCGACCAGGAAGCATTGTGGCGCGCGCTCTCGCTCGGCGACTTGCAGCTCGTCTCCTCGGACCATGCGCCCTATGCCTACGACGAGACCGGCAAGTTCACGGCCGGCAAGGAACCGAGCTTCAAACAGATCCCGAACGGCATGCCGGGGCTGCAGGCGCGGCTGCCGCTGCTGTTCGACGCCATGGTGTCGCAGGGGCGATTCGACGCCAATCGGTTCGTCGCCTGGACCGCGACCGCGCCGGCGAAGATCTACGGGCTCCATCCGAGGAAAGGCTCGATCGCGGTCGGCGGCGATGCCGACATCGCGATCTGGGATCCCAATCACGCGGTGACGTTCGGCGACCCCATGGTCGTGGACCGCGCGGGTTATACGCCGTACGCCGGGCGTACCGTGAAAGGCTGGCCGGTCGTGGTCATCCGCCGCAGCGCGGTCATTGTCGAGCACGGCGAGCTCGATGCGGATCCGGGCAGCGGCCAGTTTCTCGCCCGCGCGGCGGGTGCCGCGGCGGCGCCGCTCGGCCGAAAGTCGCCGGAATTCGATCCGCGGCTGAACTTCGGCGCGAAGCTCGATTGATAAGCTGGTAGCTCTTCCAGCCTAACAATTCGACTGCGGCGTCGTCCCCGCGAAACGCGGGGGCCCGTGCCACGGATCATGACGAATTGCAAATCGGCGGTCATGGGTCCCGGATGGCCGCTTCGCGGCTTCCGGGACGACGGATCTTGATGGAGCGCAGGATCAAAATTTGCGGGCATCGGCCTGGGTCTCCGCCACTTCCGCATCCAGCACGTCGAGCAGCGCCTCGACCCACCGGCGCGGAATGCCGCGCGTGATGAACACGATCCGGCTGCGGCGATCCTCCGATGGCCAGCGCTCGAGCCAGGCGGGAGCATGAAAGACGTGCTGAACGCCGTGCAGCACGGCCGGCCGGTCAGGGCACTCCGCCACCTTGACGATGCCTTTCAGGCGCAGCAGATCGGCACCGCAATGCTCGGCGAGCGCCTCGAGAAACAACGTCAGCGCCACGGCCCGGATCGGCTGCTCGCGCACCAGCGCATAGGTCGTGACGTCGGCGTCATGCCGATCGTGGCTGTGCTCTTGCGCGGCCTCCTCGGCGAGCCAGGCTCCGGCGTCGAGAGATTTGGCGCACGGGTCGTAGACGTCGGAATCGAAAACGCGCCGTGGATCGACCCGGCCGTGATGCGCCCGTAGCACCGGCGCGCCGGGATTGAGCCCGGCGAGGCGATCCAGCAACTCGGGCTGCGCCCCGTTCGCGAGATCGGATTTCGTGAGCACCAGGCGATCGGCCAAAGCGACCTGCTTTACGGAAATTTCTTCGCGATCGAGCGTGTCGGAGCCGTTCACAGCATCGACCGTCGTGATGACGCCGCCGAGCACCAGGCGGCCGGCGATCTTCAGGTCGGTCATCAAGGTTTGCAGGATCGGCGCCGGGTCCGCGAGCCCGCTTGTCTCGATTACGACGCGATCGAATGGCGGAAGCTCGCCGCGATCGCGGCGGCGCAGCATGTCGTCGAGCGTCTGTGCGAGATCGTTTCGGATCTTGCAGCACAGGCATCCGGTGGCGAGCTCGATGAAGCTGTCGTGGCTCGTCTCGACGAGCTCGTGATCGAGTCCGATCTCGCCGAATTCGTTGATGAGGACGGCGGTGCGCGAGAACTCGGGCTGGCGCAGCAAATGGCGCAAGAGGGTCGTCTTGCCGCTGCCGAGAAAGCCGGTCAGGATCGCAACCGGGATCACGACGGCACCAACGGCGAGACGGCGACGCGCACGCGATTCGCAGCGTAGCCGGGATCGAGCGCCGCGCGCACCTGGCGCAACACCCCAAGCAGCGAGATCGCGCCGCGCTTGCGGCCGTCCACGCTCACCATCCAGCGGAACGGCAGATTTTTCGGCGCCCGCTCGATGCAGATCTCGCTCGCGCCGGCGCGAACGAGGATGGCTCCGCCGCTCGTGCGCTCGACGCCGCCCGCAACTCGCCAGACCGCAAGACTTTGCGCCAGCAATTCACAAACGGGATCGCCGGCCGCCGCGGTCACAGCGCGGGTCCTCGCAGGATCTCCGCCGGAATCTTGCGCTTGAGATAGCGGCCGTCCTTCGGGCTTGCGAAATATTTGCCGTTCTCGACCATGATCTTGCCGCGCAGGATCGTCACCGCCGGCCAGGCGAAGATGTCGTGGCCCTCCCAAGGCGTGTAGTCGGTCTCGTGCAGGTCCGCGGCCCGCACCTTGCCGCGCCGAGTCGGATCGAGAATCGCGATGTCGGCATCGCTGCCGACCGCGATCGCGCCCTTGCGGGGATAGAGACCCATGATTTTCGCGGCATTGGTCGAGACGAGATCGACATACTGCGGCAGCGAGTAGCCGCGCCGCGCGACCATCTCCGCATACATGACGCCGAGCCGCGGCTCGACGCCCGAGTTGCCGCCGGTGGTGTCGTCGATGCGATTGCCCACCCTCTTGTCTTTGAGCGTGCAGCAGAGCTCGTCGGTGGCGATGCAATGGATCGAGCCGGCGCGGGTGGCATCCCACAACGCTTTCTGATCCTCCTCCGATTTGAGCGAAGGATAGGTGTGATAGATCTGCCCGTTCGGGCGCTTGTAGTCCGCGGCCGAGTAGAGCATGTACTGGTGCAGCGTCTCGCCGTAGATCGGCAAGCCTTTGCGGCGCGCCTCGGCGACGGCGGCAACACCGGTGGCGGCGGAGATGTGCATCATGTAGAGCGCGGTGCCCGGCACGCTTTCGGCGAGCCGGAGCACGCGACGGAAGCTCAAGTCCTCCGAGAGCTGGTTGTGCACCTCGGCGAGATGCTCGAAGCCGACTCGGCCTTCGCGGATGAGCTTGGCGTACATGTGCATGACGATGTCGTTGTCCTCGGCGTGGATGACGCCGAGTCCGCCATGCTTCGCCAGCACCTGGAACGCCTCCCAGATGTCGCCGAAATCGATCATGCGTCCGGAGCGCGAGGGCAGGATATTCGTGGTGAAGATCTTCAGCGTCGGATAGCCGGCCTGGATCGCCTCCGCGAGCTCATCCGAGAATTCGGGCGGCGGCTCGGAGTGCAGCATGATGTGATAGGACCAGTCGCACGGGCTTTTCCCGACGAAGTCCTTGTCGCGCGCCTCGATCGCCTGCAGCGCCGTGCCGCCTTCGCGCCAGTACGCAAAATCGATCAGCGTCGTGGTGCCGCCATGGAGCGCGGCGCGGCCGACCTGTTCGGGCCCGGCCGTGATCAGCGGCGTGCCGTCGGGCTTCATCCATACGTGCTTGAGATGCACGTGCGGATCGATGCCCCCCGGCATGACGATGCGGTCCGTCGCGTCGATCACGCGCTCCGCGGATTGCGTCGAGAGTGCGCCGGGAGTGGCAATCGCCGCGATGGTCTCGCCGGAAACGGCGACGTCGCAGGTTTCGACGCCGTGGGGCGTCACCACGTCGCCGCCCCGGATGATCAGTTCGAGCATCGCGCCTCCTTCGCCGGCGGATCTGCGGCCCGCTCAACGCGCCAAGCGGCTCCGCGTCCGCGGGTCGCGTCACAAGATGGCTTCGGCCACCACGCGCGCGGAATCGATCGTGACGCCGCCGAGCAGCAGCGTGCCGACCTGGTTCTCCTTTGCGATCGCCTTCCAGGCCTGCAGCCGATGCTTGATCCGGTCCGCCGGGCCGACGAGCGAGGTCTCGTCGATGAGCGCATCGGGCACGGCGGCAGCCGCCGCCTCGCGCTTGCCGGCAAGGAACAGATCCTGGATCTCGGTCGCGGCGGCCTCATAGCCCATGCGCTTGACGAGATCGTTGTAGAAATTCTTGTTCCGCGCCCCCATGCCACCGATGTAGAGCGCGAGCTGCGGCCGGATCGCGTTGCGGCAGATCTCGATGTCGTCGCCCATGCGGATGCGCACGTAAGGCGCGATATCGAACTGGGCGAGCGTCTTGCCGGATTTCGCCATGCCCTCCCGCACCGGATCGACGATCCGTTCGGCCTTCTCGGGTGACATCAGGAAGGGAAGGGTGCCGTCCGCGACTGCGCCGGCGGTCCTCAGCCCGGCAGGGGAAATCGAAGCGGTGTAGATCTTCAAGTCCGGGTCCGGATGCAGGATGCTCTTGAGCGGCTTGCCGAGCCCGGTCGCGCCCGCGCCTGTATACGGGATCTGGTAGTGCTCGCCGCGGTGCTCGAGCGGCCCCTTGCGCGCGAACACTTGGCGGATGATCGACACGTACTCTTTGGTCCGCGTCAGCGGCTTGCCGTACGGCTGGCCATGCCAGCCCTCGACCACCTGCGGCCCCGAGGGCCCGATGCCGCAGAGAAAGCGTCCGCCCGAAAGCGCCTGCAGGCTCATCGCGGTCATCGCCGCGCAGGTCGGCGTGCGCGCCGGCATCTGCATGATGCCGGTGCCGCCCTTGATCTTCGTCGTGCGCGCCAGCATCCAGGCGATCGGCGTGACCGCATCGCCGCCGTAGGCCTCGCCGGTCCAGGCGGAATCGTAGCCGAGCCGCTCGGCCTCCAGGATCAGGTTCATGTCGAGGCCGACGCCTGCCTCGGTGCGCAACAGGATGCCCAATTTCATGATGGAGAATCCCGCGGGTGTCGATGCTGTACGGTGGTTTGAGCTCAGCGAAGCCCACCATGATCTGGCGAGGGTGGGTCGCGCTTCGATTGACCCACCCTACGACGCCTCGTGGGGTCCCGCGCGGCTTCACGTGCGCATGAAGCCCTCGACCTCGTTCTCGGCCCAGGCCAGCGTCTTTTCCATCGGCTCGCCTTGCGCGACCTTGAGGATCATCTTCGGCATGACAGCCTGATTGTAGATCTGCGCGGCGATCAGCGGCGACGCCGGCGCGCCCGGGATCATCGGGACCTGGTCGCCCTTGTTGGGATAATGCGAGAGCGTGCCCTTCGGCGGGCCTTCCTCGTCCCAGGTCTTGAAGTCGCTGAATTTGACGAAGGGCGGCAGATCGTAGCCCTGGCAGGCGGCCACCAGTTTTTCCGCGGCCTCGCGGCTCGACACGTGCAGCATGAGGCTCTTGGCGGCGGACTTGTTCTTGGAGAAGTTCCACAGTCCCTGGAACCGGGGCAGCATGGCGACGAAGCGGCCGCGCGGCCCTTTCGGCATCCCATGCGTCCACAGTTTCTCCGCGACCTGCGGGGCATCGCGCTTGGCCACCGCCCACGCGCTCGGCGGATTGAAGATCAAGGCGCCCTTGCCGGAGATGAGCCATTTGTTGTTGGAGCTGTTGTCCCACGCGCTCACGTCGGGCGGCAGGAATGCGGCCAATCGTTTGCTGTAGTCGAGCGCCTGCCGCACGGCATCGGACTTGACCGTCAGCTTGCCGCTCGCGTCGACCAGGTCGGCGCCGAAGGCGTGGAACAGCGGTCCCACCCAGTCGATGGTGTCGGTCGTGGCCCCCAGCGGCAGCCCGAACGGATATCCGGCCTTGTGGCATTGCTCGGCCGCGGTGAGGAAGGCCTCCCAGGTCCAGCCGTCGGCGGCTTTGGTCGGCCCCGCCCCGGCGGGGTACATCGACAGGATATCGATGCCGGCGTGCTGCTTCAGGAGATCGAACCGCGAGCAGGAGCACAGCAGCAAGGTGCCGCGGATGCCCGGCACCACGAGCCATTGGCCGTCGGGCTTGGCGAGGTAATCCATGACCGCGTCGACGCGTCCGTTTCTCGCCAGAACCTCGCGCATGACGTCGTCGACCGGCTCGAGCGAGTTCGCATGCTGCGCCGGCTCCCAGGCCGAAAAATCCATGATGTCGTGACCGGACTTCGCCTGCGCCTCGACCGCGATGGTGAGCTGCAGCTTGCTGCCCTGCGTCGAGAAGTAATCGATTGCCAGATCGACCTTCTCCTTCGTGGCCCAGGCTTCGCAGATCTCGGTCATGGCCTTGTTGGCGCCCGGCACCCAATGGTCCCAGAGGCCGACCGAGAGCTTGCCGGCCGCATGGGCGCCGCGGACATGCGGCATGGCGATCAGGGCCGAAGCGGCCGCGGTCGTGGCGAGGAAACGTCGTCGCGAAAGTCTGCTCGTGCGCATGAGCTCCTCCCTCCGGATCTAAGTCGGATGCCCTGTTGTTATTCGCTCTCCGATATGTCGGGCGGCTGTGGCACCCGCCGCGGGGGAGCTTACGCCACATTTGCCGGATCGGTCAGCTGGATTCGCGAGGTGGGTCGAGCCTAGCGAAATGCCACCGCGCAACGGCAGGTCGCGCTTCGCTTGACCCACCGCACTGCATCTACGCTATGCCGCGCGACGCTCGGAAGGGCCGACGCCGGGCATCAGATTGTTCGCGGTGTTGATGAGCGCCACGTGGGAGAACGCCTGGGGGAAATTGCCGAGAAACCGCTTGGCGCGCGGGTCGTATTCCTCGGCCAGCAGGCCGAGATCGTTGCGCAGCTCCAGGAGCCGTTCGAACATCGCCTTCGCCTCGTCATAGCGTCCGATCATCGCCAAGGCATCGGCCAGCCAGAAGCTGCATGCCAGGAACGCGCCTTCCTCACCCGGCAAGCCGTCGTTGATGCGTTGCGGCCGATACCGCAGCACGAGCCCGTCGAGCATGAGTTCCCGTTGGACAGCTTCGACGGTGCCGATGATGCGCGGATCGGTCGCCGGCAGGAATCCGACTTGCGGCAACAGCAGCAGCGCCGCGTCGAGGTCGTCCGACCCATAGGACTGCACGAAGGCGTTGCGGGCCGGGCTGAAGCCGTGCTTGCAAACCTCGTCGCAGATTTTCTCGCGCAGCGCGCGCCAGCGCTCGACCGGGCCGGGCAGGCTCGAGCGCTCGACGAATTTCACCGCGCGATCGAACGCGACCCACGCCATCACCTTGGAGTGGGTGAAATGCCGCACCGGGCCGCGTACTTCCCACAGGCCGGCATCCGGTTTCGTCCACGCGCTCTCGAGAAAATCCAGCAACACGCGCTGCATGCCCCAGGCATCGGCGCTCGGCTCGAGCCGGAAGGTCTCGGCGGCATAGAGCACGTCCATCAGCTCGCCGTAGACGTCGAGCTGCAGCTGACGGTGCGCTTCATTGCCGATCCGCACCGGTCGGCTGTCCTCGTAGCCGGCGAGCCAGGGAAGCTCGCGCTCCTCGAGATGGCGTTCCCCGGCGGGCCCGTACATGATCTGCAGCTCCTCGGGCCGGCCGGCCGCCGCGCGCAGCAGCCATTCCCGCCAGGCGCGGGCCTCCTCGAGATAGCCGCCGGAGATGAAGGCGTAGAGCGAGAACGTCGCGTCGCGGATCCAGCAGGCGCGGTAATCCCAGTTGCGCATGCCGCCGATCGTTTCCGGCAGCGAGGTGGTGGGCGCCGCCAGGATGCCGCCGGTCGGGAAATACGTCAGCAGCTTGAGCGTGATCAGCGAGCGCATCACCGCCTCGTGCCACGGTCCCTCGGCGCCGCACCGCGACGTCCACGCCCGCTGCAGGCTCTCGGTGGCCCGCAGCAGGTCCTCGGGCTCGCGGTAGATGACGTTCGCCCGGTGGGATTGGCGCCAGCTCATCACGAAGGCGACCGTCTCGCCGGCGCCGACGTCGAACTCGCCGCGGGTGGTGAAGTCCTCGCCGCGCAGCGGCACGTCGGTGCGCAGCAGCACCTCGTCGGGGCCGACGATGGCGCTCAGCCCGTAGGTGCGGCGCCGGACCCAGGGCACGGTGCGGCCGTAATCGAACCGGAACACCAGCTCGGTCCGCATCTTGACTGATCCGGTCTCGCCGCGCACCAGACGCACCAGGTCGATCTGGTGCTCGTCCGGCGGCTGCGGCATGAAGTCGATGACGGTAACGGCTCCGCCGGCAGTCTCGAACCGCGTCTCCAGGATCGCGGTATTCGGAAGATAGCGGCGCGACGTTCGCGTCGGCGGCTCGGCCGGGCCGACGATCCATCGGCCGTTCTCGACGGTGCCGAGCAGCGCGGCAAAACAGGCGGGCGAATCGAACCGCGGCAGGCACAGCCAGTCGATCGAGCCGTCGCGGTGCACGAGCGCCCCGGTGCGGGCATTGCCGATCAGTCCGTAGTCTTCGATCAGGCGCGACATCTCTGGGCTGATTGCTTGGGGGAAGGGCCGAGCCCTGTCTCATCCGAGGCGGCCGCGACCCCGCTGGGGTCGTCGAAAAGACCTCAACTTGCTCAGCCTGCGGGAGTTCCGTGTATCGCAGATCGAGGCGCCGGACCGGCACATCCGCTTCGGGCGGGAGGCGGCAGTTCGCCTCGAATAAACGCCTTCAGCCCATGTTCGATTCTCGGTTCGGCGGTGTGCCGCAAGCGATTCGAGCAATTGCGGGTCTGGTCGTCTGCAAATTTGAATCGGTTTCTGAGCAAAACGGCGCAAGCGGACGCCGGCCGCGTTCCGGGATGCGCGTCTGCTGATCGCTCCGGCGCGATTTGCGCAAGCGCGGACGATCGCAACATCGAGCTTGACCGCGCGCAGCAGAACCGCCGGTCTTGCCCCGCGCTTCCTACCAGAATCGTGCCTACGCTCCCTCGACCTCGAGCCCCACCTCGACGTTGCCGCGCGTCGCGTGGGAATACGGGCAGATCTTTTCGTGCGCTTCATTGACGAGCGCGACGAGCTCCGACTTGGGCAGGCTCTTGTCCTTGATGTTGAGCTTGACCGCGAGGCCGAAGCCGCCGCCGTCACGCGGTCCGATCGAAACCGCGCAAGTCACGGTCGCGCCCTGCGCATTCTTGTTCTGCTGCTTGGCGACATAATCGAGGGCGCCGCCGAAACAAGCGGCGTAGCCGGCCGCGAACAGATGCTCCGGCGTGGTGGTGCCGGGCTTGCCGGGGCCGCCCATCTGCTTCGGTACGGAAAGGTCGACCGCGACCGAGTGGTCGCTCGCCTCGGTATGGCCGTTGCGGCCGCCGATGGCGGTCGCGGTCGCGGTGAACAGCGGTTTGATCGACATGATGCGTGCGCTCCTTCGTGACAAGCTGGCCACCCGAAGGCCTAACCGATCCGCTTCCGATGAGCCATTGCGGCCGGACCATAGCATGCCGGCGATTACGCGGGGCGATGACTGCTGGACGGCACCTTCGCTTGACGTATCCTTTCCTGCCGGTTGTGTCGGGCCCGGAGGAGGCAGCTATGGGAAGAACACGCAGCTTCGTATCGCGGCCGGACGTGGTGCTGGCAGTCGGATATCTCGCGCTAGTCGCGGGCCTCGGCTGCGGCCAGGCATTCGCCTGGGACCAGGAAGGCCACTCCATCGTCGCCGAAATCGCGCAACGGCGCCTGAGCCCCGCAGCCGCCGATGCGGTGGAGCGCGTACTGAGCCGCGGGCATTCGCTGGCATCCATCGCGAGTTGGGCCGACGACGTGCGGGAACTCGCGCCCGAGACCTACAATTGGCACTTCGTCGACATCCCGATCGGCTCCGATCAGTTCGATCCGGCGAGCCAATGCGCGCCGAGCCCGAAGGGGGACTGCGTCGTCGCGGAGCTCGATCGGCTCAAGACCGAGCTGCGGTGCGCGGCCGGCGAGCAGAAGCTCGAGGCGCTGAAATTCGCCGTGCATTTCCTCGGCGACATTCATCAGCCGCTGCACACGGTCCTGGAGGACCGGGGCGGCAACGACATTGCGGTCGTGGTGAACATGAACGGGCTGACCTGCAAACGGAATTGCCGGCCCAAGCCGATCGACACCAATTTGCACGCGGCGTGGGACACCAATCTGATCACCAAGACGGTCTGGGCGTGGGGAACCTATGTCGACCGGCTCGAGGCCGGTTGGCTCAGGAGCAAAGAGGCGGCACAGCCGGGAATCGATGGAGGCACTCCGCTCGATTGGGCGCTGGGGACCCATCGGGCGGCGCAGATGATTTGGGCGCTCACGCCCGCCGACAAGGTTTTGGACGACGATTATTACCGCAAGGTGTTGCCGACGCTCGACCGCCAGCTGGGAGTGGCCGGACTTCGCCTCGCGCGGTTCCTCAACGACGCCTACGGCTCGACGCAATGTCCGGTGCAATAGGCATACGCTTATCTGCAAACCTATGCTGGGCGAAACACTTGTGGCGCGTTTTGCATTTTTGCTCTGCTTTTCGAATTCTCTTACGGCCCCACCCCCGCAATCCGCGCGCTCTCCTCCCATAGCCGCAGCGCGGCCGCGTCGTCCCGTGCTTCCGGCGAGGGAGCTTTCGGCGCGCAGCGGTCGTAATAACTGCCGGTCTTGCCTTCGACCTCGGGCGAGCTCGCGAGATAGACCGGGGTCTCCGCGCCGCGCTCCGGCGAGATCGCGAACATTTGTTTCACGATCCGCGTTCCCACCCCGACCACGCCGGGATTGTTGTCGCCGAACCGGCTGTTGACGAAGCCTGGATGCAGGCAATTGGCCGTGACGCCGGTGCCTGCGAGCCGCCGCGCCAGCTCGCGCGTGAACAAGATGTTGCAGAGCTTGGAACGCGAATACGCCCGCATCCCGCTGTAGCCGCGCGCGCTTTGCAGGTCGCCGAAATCAAGCCTCGCGCCGCGATGCGCGTCGGACGCGACATTGACGATGCGGGCAGGGGAGGTGGCCACGAGCTTGTCGCGCAAGAGCGCGGTGAGCACGAAATAGGCCATGTGGTTCAGCGCGAACGTGCGCTCGAGCCCGTCCGCGGTGACCTGGCGCCGCCAGAACATGGCGCCGGCGTTGTTGATCAGCACGTCGATGCGGGAGAGCGCGTTGAGGCCGGCCGCGAGCGTGCGCAGCGCATCGAGCCGCGCGAGATCGGCGTAATGCACGCTCACCTCGGCCCGCGGCGCCCGGGCCTTGATCCGCACGCGCGCCGCTTCGCCCCGCGCCGGGTCGCGCCCGACCAGCACGAGCCGGGCCCCCTTGGCGGCGAGCCGCTCCGCCGTGACCAGCCCGATCCCGGAGGTCGCGCCGGTGATGACGCAGAGCTTGCCCTCCATGCCGGCCATCGGTCATCCTCATTGGCGTTGCCGGCATTCAATAACAGTCCAGGCCATCTTGGTCACCCGCCGCGCCGAGGCGATGTCGATGACGCCCCATTCGACCCTTCCCGCGTTGCTCGATCGGCATCTCGCCGAGCGGCCGGACGCGCCCGCCTTCATCGACGGCGAGAGGCCCATCACCCATGCCGAATTCGATGCGCTTTGCCGCAAGACCGCCGCCTGGTTGACGGCGCAAGGCGTGCGCTGCGGGGATCGGGTTGCGGTCTGGCTGGTGAACCGGATCGAATGGCTGGCGCTGCTGTTCGGGCTCGCGCGGATCGGCGCGGCGCTGGTCGCGGTCAACACCCGCTTCCGGGCGGCCGAGCTCGAGCATGTGCTGCGCCGCTCCGGCGCACGCATGCTGGTGCTCGAGCCCTCGTTCAAGAAGATCGATTTTCCGGCGATTCTGGCCGAGGTCGACGCGGCGGCGGCGCAATCGCTCAAGCAGGTCGCCGTGATCCGCCCCGGCTCCGCGGTTCCCCCCAAGGTGCTCGGCAAGCCGACCGTCGCATTCGACGCCTTCGAGCGTCGGCTTCCCGAGGTGCCGGATCGCTCCGATCCCGAGGCGATCGTCGCGCTGTTCACGACGTCCGGCACGACCAAAGGTCCGAAGCTCGTCATGCATCCGCAGCGATCGGTCGCCTATCACGCCCGAGCCGTTGCCCGCGGCTTCGGGCTCGATGCGCCGGAAAGCCGCGTGCTGGCCGCGATCCCGTTCTGCGGCGTGTTCGGCTTCGATCTCGTGCTCGGCGCGCTCTCGGCCGGCGCGCCTGCGGTGATCATGGACACCTTCGAGGCGCACGGCGCCGTCGAGCTCGTGGCGCGGCATCGGATCAGCCATTTGTTCGGCAGCGACGAGATGGCCCGCCGCATGATGGAGCTCGCGCCGGGCCACGACCCGTTTCCTCACCTGCGCCTGTTTGGTTACGCGGCGTTCCAGCCCGGCAGTGCCGAGCTCGGCAAAGCCGGCTGGGAGCGGCGTATCCCGCTGGTGGGTCTTTACGGCTCGAGCGAGGCCCAGGCGCTGTTCGCGTTTCAGCCGCTTGCCTTGCCGCTGGAGCAGAGGATCGAGCCCGGCGGGCTGCCGGTCGCGGGCGCCGATGCCGAGATCCGCATTCGCGACGTCGACAGCGGCGAGCTGGTCGAGACCGGCCGCAGCGGCGAGATCGAGATCCGCGCGCCGAGCCTGTTCGCCGGCTATTGCAACGATCCCGAAGCCACCGCGGCGGCGATGCGTCCCGACGGCTTCTTCCGCACCGGCGACATCGGCCGCCTGCGTGCCGACGGCAGCTTCGTGTTCGAGACCCGACGCGGCGATGCCATCCGGCTCGGCGGCTTTTTGGTGAGCCCGGTCGAGATCGAGGACGCCCTGAAGCGGATCCCCGCGGTGGCGGACGCCCAGGTGATCGGCATCGAGCTCGATGGCCAGATGCGCTGCGCCGCCTTCGTGATACCGGCCGATGGCCCCGCTCCGCGCGAAAGCGAGATCATCGCCGCCGCAGCGTCGATCATGGCCGGCTTCAAGGTGCCGGCGCGGGTCTGGTTCCTCGATGCGTTTCCGGTGACGCAGAGCGCGAACGGCACGAAAATCCAGCGCAACAAGCTGCGCGATATGGCGATCGAACGCCTGCGCCAGTCGCATGCGGCGTGATGGCAACAGCGCCTCGGCGGCCATAGATTGAAGCCAACACCAGGAGCCGCGTCATGAGCAGTTCCGAGCAGACGGCCGAAGCCCGAAAAACCCTTACGCCGCGTCCGATCGATCGCGGGGTGCGGATCGGGCATGTGCACCTGAAAGTCGCCGATCTCGAGCGGGCGCTGAACTTCTATTGCGGCGTGCTCGGCTTCGAGCTCACGCAGCGGCGCAGCGGTGCCGCCTTCGTGTCGGCCGGTGGCTATCACCACCACATCGCGATCAACACCTGGGAGAGTCTCGGCGGATCGTCGCCGCCGCCCGGGACGACCGGGCTCTATCATCTCGCGATCCTCTATCCGACCCGCGCCGCGCTCGCGGACGCGCTGTGCCGCTTGATCAAGGCGGGCATTCGGCTCGACGGCGCCTCGGATCACGGCGTGAGCGAGGCGCTCTATCTGCGCGATCCCGACCAGAACGGGGTCGAGCTCTATTGCGACCGGCCGCAGCAGCTTTGGCCGCGGACGCCGGACGGCAAGCTCGACATGATCACGCGCCGGCTCGATCTCGACGATCTGCTGCGCGAAACGCCGGCCAAGCCGAGGACGGAAGATCGCGCTGGCGAAGTGCGCGACCTCTGAGTACCGCTCCCAACTCCCGCATCAACTGATCTTGCCATGGCGCAAACCCAAGACGTCCGCACCGAGGCTGCGCCGCACGAGCCTCGCGGCGAGCTTTCCATCCGCACGCTGGCAATGCCGGCCGACACCAATCAGAACGGCGACATTTTCGGCGGCTGGGTGCTCGGCCAAATGGACATCGCGGGCGGCATCTTCGCCTCCAAGGTCGCCAGGGGGCGCTGCGTGACCATCGCGGTCGATGCCATGACGTTCCGCAAGCCGGTCTATGTCGGCGACGTGGTGTGCGTCTATGCCGGCTTGATCCGGACCGGCACCACTTCGATTACGGTGCGGGTCGAGGCCTGGGTGATCCGGCGCAACGAGACCGGTCGCATTCTGGTGACCGAAGGCAATTTCACTTATGTGGCCATCGATGAAAAAGGCCGGCCGCGGCAGGTGGAAAGATGACGTTTGTCGGAGTCTGCACGGCCGAGCGATGTATCCGTCGCCGAGGCCCAGGGCTACCCCCATGGAGCCTCGGAACTTTTGGTCGGATGCTCAGGTTTACGGCGGGGGTGCTTCTCCGCCCCGAGCTGCCACCATGAGATGGCGAGAAGCATTTCGATGAGCAGCAAGACCTCGACAGGCTATGCCGCGCGGAGCCCGCAGCAGGCTGCGACCGAACGGCACAACCTCGACCGGCTCGCCATCGACACCATCCGCACGTTGGCGATGGATGCGGTCGAGAAGGCGAAGTCCGGGCATCCCGGGACGCCGATGGCGCTCGCCCCGGTCGCCTATACCCTGTGGCAGGACCTGCTTCGGTTCGATTGCGAGGATCCGCAGTGGATCAACCGCGACCGTTTCGTGCTTTCGAACGGGCACGCCTCGATGCTGCTCTACGCGCTGCTCCACCTCGCGCAGGTGAAGGACGAGCACGGCAGGCCCGCCGTCACCCTCGACGACATCAAGGCGTTTCGCCAGCTCGGCAGCCGCTGCCCCGGTCATCCGGAATACGGCCACACCGCCGGCGTCGAGACCACGACCGGCCCCTTGGGCCAAGGCTGCGGCAACGGCGTGGGCATGGCAATGGCGCAACGCTGGCTCGCCGCGGAATTCAATCGTCCTCAATTTCCGCTGATCGACTACAACATCTATGTCTTCTGCAGCGACGGGGATCTGATGGAAGGGGTGGCGAGCGAAGCCGCCTCCATCGCCGGTCACCTCAAGCTGTCGAACCTGTGCTGGATCTACGACAACAATCACATCACCATCGAGGGCGATACCGCGCTCGCGTTCAGCGAGGACGTCGGCACCCGCTTCCACGGCTACGGCTGGGCGGTGTTTCACGTTCCCGACGCCAACCACATCGAAAGCATCGAGCAGGCACTGGCGATGTTCCAGTCGGAGCACGACCGCCCGAGCCTGATCATCGTCGATAGCCACATCGGTTACGGCGCGCCGACGAAGCAGGACACCGCGGCCGCGCACGGCGAGCCGCTGGGAGAAGAGGAAGTCAGGCTCGCCAAGCGCAGCTACGGCTGGCCCGAGGACGCGCATTTCCTGGTTCCGGACGGAGTCTACGAACATTTCCGCCACCGTATCGGCGAGCGCGGCAAGCAGGCACGGCAAGAGTGGAACCGGCTTTCCGAAACGTACCAAGCTCGCTATCCCGACCTTGCCGCGCGTCTGAAGAGCATCGGGCGGGGCGATGTCCCGGACGGCTGGGATGCCGAGCTTGCCGCCTTCCCGGCCGATGCCAAAGGGGTCGCGACCCGGGCATCGGGCGGCAAGGTGCTCAATGCCATCGCCCGGCACTATCCGTGGCTCGTCGGCGGCGCCGGCGATCTCGGCGTGTCGACCAAGACGCCTTTGACGTTCGAGGGCGCCGGCGATTTCGCACCGGGGAGCCCCGGACGCAATTTGCATTTCGGCATTCGCGAGCACGCGATGGGCGCCATTCTCAGCGGGTTTGCGGTCAGCCGGCTGCGGCCGTTCGGCGCGACCTTCCTGATCTTTTCCGACTACATGAAAGCCTCGATCCGGCTCGCGGCGCTGATGCGGCTGCCGGTCATTTACGTCTTCACCCACGATTCGATCGGGCTGGGCGAAGACGGCCCCACGCATCAGCCGATCGAGCAGCTGGCCGGATTGCGGGCGATTCCGGGGCTGGTCACGATCCGTCCCGCCGACGCCAATGAAGTCGTGGAGGCCTGGCGGGTGATCGTGAACCAGAAGCACCGCCCTGCCTGCCTGGTGCTGAGCCGCCAGGCGCTGCCGACCCTCGACCGCAGCCGTTATGCGCCCGCATCGGGACTGGCGCGCGGAGGCTACATATTGTCCGAGGCTCCCGGCCGGAAACCCGACGTGATCCTGATCGGCACCGGTAGTGAAGTGCCGGTGTGCATCGCCGCCCAGGACATGCTCCAATCGCAGGGACTTGCGGCCCGCGTGGTCAGCCTTCCGTCCTGGGAGCTGTTCGAGGACCAGGACGAAAGCTATCGCGAGAGCGTGTTGCCGGCTGCGATCAGGGCGCGCGTATCCGTCGAGGCTGCCGCCACATTAGGATGGGAACGTTACGTCGGGCCTGAGGGCGCCAGGATCGGCATGCACGGCTTCGGCGCCTCGGCGCCGGCCAAGGATTTGATGAGGCACTTCGGCTTCACGCCGGACGCGATCGCGGCGGCGGCCAAGGCCCAGATTTCGAAATGGAAAGCAGCATGAATCCCTCCCAGGCGCTGCGCGCGAAGCCGGACCCGAGCCTCGATGAGCAGGGGATCTTGCTCAGTGACGAGCTCGAAGCCGAGCTCGGCGAGGTCCAGGAGGCTTGGCGCGCCGAGGACAAGGTCGGCCGGCTCTGGCGCAAGGACGCGAAGCTGTGGACCGGACATGACGAAAGTAAATGGCTCGACTGGCTGGATATCGTCGACGTGCAGCTCGAGCAGATCGAACCGCTGACTTCCTTCACGCGGGAAGTTCGCGCGGAAAATTTCCGCGATGTTCTGCTGCTCGGCATGGGCGGATCGAGCCTGGGCCCCGAGGTGCTTGCACGATCGCTGGGCTCGGCTGCCGGGCTTCCGGCGCTTCATGTGCTCGATTCGACCGATCCTCGGCAGATTCGCGCGCTGGAGGAAGGGATCGATCCAAAGCGCACGCTGTTCATCGCGTCGAGCAAGTCGGGCACCACGCTCGAGCCCAACATCTTTCTCGATTATTTCTGGTCGCGCGTCTGTGCGCTCGTTGGCGAGCGGCAGGCCGGCAAGCAGTTCGTGGCCGTCACCGATCCGGGCTCGCGCCTGCAGAAAGTCGCGGAGCAAGGAGGCTTCCGCCGGATTTTTCCCGGCGTGCCGGGCATCGGCGGGCGCTATTCGGTGCTATCGAATTTCGGCATGGTGCCGCTCGCGGCGTGCGGGCACGACGTGCGGGTTTTTCTCGAACGCGCCCGCGCCATGGTGCGCGCCTGCGGTGGCGACGTTCCGCCCGCGGAAAATCCCGGCGTCCGGCTCGGGCTTGCGCTCGGCGTGCTGGCGCGCCGCGGGCGCGACAAGGTCACGATCGTGGCCTCGCCCTCGGTCGGCGATTTCGGTGCCTGGGCGGAGCAGCTGCTGGCGGAATCCACCGGCAAGAACGGCAAGGGCCTGATTCCGGTCGATGCCGAGCCGCTGGGCGAACCCGTCGTGTACGGTTCGGATCGGGTGTTCATCTATCTGCGCGATTTGCAGAGACCCGAGCCGGCGCAGGACCGCGCGATTGGGGCCCTGCAAAAAGCCGGGCAACCGCTCGTGCGCCTGAGTATGCAAAATGCCGGTTTCCTCGGGCAGGAATTCTTCCGCTGGGAGATCGCGACTGCCGTTGCCGGCGCCCTGATCGGGATCAATCCGTTCGATCAGCCCGACGTGGAAGCGAGCAAAATCGCTACCCGCGAGCTTACCGATGCCTACGAGAGGGAAGGATCGGTTTCGGCCGAGAGCGCGGTATGCGAGCAGAACGGCATCGCACTGTTCACCGATGATGCCAATGCGCGCGCGCTCGAGGCGGCGGGCGCCGGCGACACGCTCGAGAGCTGGCTGGGCGCGCATTTCGCCCGCGTCCGCGCCGGCGATTATTTTGCCGTGCTCGCGTATGTCGAGCGCAACGATGCGCACGTTACATCGCTGCAACGGCTGCGGACCGCGATCCGCGACCGCAAGCACATCGCGACCTGCGTCGGGTTCGGGCCGCGCTTTCTGCACTCGACCGGACAGGCTTACAAAGGCGGGCCCAACAGCGGCGTCTTTCTGCAGGTTACCTGCAAGGACGCGCTCGACCTGGAAATTCCCGGCCGCAAAGCGAGTTTCGGTGTGGTCAAGGCCGCGCAGGCACGAGGCGACTTTCGCGTGCTCGCCGAGCGCGGCCGCCGCGTGCTGCGGGCGCACATCGTGGAAGACGTCAGCGCGGGACTGGCCGCGCTCGGCGCGGCTGCCGAGCCCGCGTTGAGCTGAGGAGCAAGCCCCATGCAACTCGGTATGGTCGGGCTCGGCCGAATGGGTGCCAATCTCGTCCGGCGGCTGATGCGAAACGGACATCGCTGCGTCGTCTTCAACCGCACGCGCGGTCCGGTGGATGCGCTCGCGCGCGAGGGAGCGATTGCATCGAGCTCGCTGCAGGACCTCGTCTCGAAGCTCGACAAGCCGCGTGCGGTCTGGGTGATGCTGCCGGCGGGCCGGCCGACTGAGGACACCGTGAGCGAGCTCTGCCGGCTGATGGACCCGGGCGACGTCGTCATCGACGGCGGCAATTCCCTCTATAAGGACGACATCCGGCGCGCCCAGGCGCTGCAGACGCGCGGCATCCATTACGTCGATGTCGGCACCAGCGGCGGCGTGTGGGGCCTCGAGCGCGGCTATTGCATGATGATCGGCGGAGATACCGAAGCAGTGCTCCGGCTCGATCCGATTTTTGCCGCGCTCGCGCCCGGGCCGGGCAACATCCCGCGCACGCCGGGTCGCGACGGCCGCGATCGAAGAGCGGAATCCGGTTACATCCATTGCGGCCCCTCCGGGTCCGGGCATTTCGTGAAGATGATCCACAACGGGATCGAGTACGGCCTGATGCAGGCCTATGCCGAGGGTTTCAGCATTCTGCGCGCGGCTGCGGAACGCCCGGGCGTCGAGCGCTACGAGCTCGATCTCGCCGATATCGCCGAAGTTTGGCGCCGCGGCAGCGTCGTCTCGTCCTGGCTTCTGGATCTCACCGCGACCGCGCTCGCCTCCGATGCGAAGCTCGAAAGCTTCGAAGGCTATGTCGAGGATTCCGGAGAGGGCCGCTGGACCTTGATGGCGGCGATCGATTCCGCCGTCCCCGCCAATGTGCTGTCCGCCGCGCTCTACGCCCGCTTCCGCTCGCGCGAGGAAAAGAGCTTTGCCGACCGCATGCTCTCGGCGATGCGCAAGGGCTTTGGCGGCCACGTCGAGCCGAAGGCGCGAGGCTCGTGATGGACGTTGCGGCGCGAGAGACTGCCGCCCGGCAGGACCGGCCTCGTCCGCCCGATCCGTGCACCTTCGTCATCTTCGGGGCGGCGGGGGACCTCACCAAGCGGCTGCTGGTGCCGGCGCTGTACAACCTCGCGGCCGAGCGCCTGCTGCCGGAGCATTTTGCCGTGATCGGGCTCGCCCGCGCCGAGATGTCGGACGGGCAGTTTCGGGACACGATGCGAGCTGCACTGCGCGAGTTCGCGACCGGCGAGATCAAACCAGGCGTGGCCGACCGGCTGCTGGAAACGTTCTCCTACGTGTGCGGCGACTTCAATGATGACGCGACGTACCGTCGGCTCTGCGACCGGCTGACCGCGGTGGAGCGCGATGCCGCGACCGGCGGCAATTGCGTGTTCTACTTGGCAACGCCGCCAAATGTGTTCGCGACGGTCGCAGACCATCTCGGCAGATCGGGTCTCGCGCGCGAGGACCGTGGCTGGCGTCGCCTCATAGTCGAAAAGCCGTTCGGAACCGATCTCGATTCGTCGCGGGAGCTCAATCGGAAACTGCTGTCGATCTTCTCCGAGCCCCAGATCTATCGCATCGACCATTATCTGGGAAAGGAAACCGTTCAGAACATCATGGTGCTGCGGTTCGCCAATGGCCTGTTCGAGCCGCTGTGGAATCGCGAGCATATCGATCACGTGCAGATCACGGTCACGGAGACGGTTTCCGTGGAATCCCGCGGCAAGTTCTACGAGCGCGTCGGCGCATTGCGCGACATGGTGCCGAGCCATCTCTTCCAGCTGCTGTCGCTGACCGCGATGGAGCCGCCGATCTGTTTCGAGGCCAATGCGGTGCGCACCGAGAAGAGCAAGGCGATCGAAGCCATCCACCGGCCGCGCGCGCAAGCGGCGCTCTCCGACGTAGTGCGCGGGCAATACACGGCGGGCCAGGTGAGGGGTGAGGCGGTGATCGCCTATCGCGATGCCGCGGGGGTCGACCGCAACAGCACCACCGAGACATTCGTGGCCATGCGGCTCATGCTCGACAATTGGCGCTGGGCGGGGGTGCCGTTCTATCTGCGCACCGGCAAGGCGCTCGCCGCGCGCAGGACCGAGATCGCCGTCAAGTTCAAGCACGCGCCGTTCGCGATGTTTCGCGATACGCCGGTCGAGCGCCTTGCGCAGAATCTGTTGGTGCTGCGGATCCAGCCCGATGAAGGCGCCTCGCTGCAGTTCAACGCCAAGATTCCCGGGCCCAGCATCCGCATCGACGGCGTGCGCATGGATTTCAAGTACCAGGATTATTTCGATGCCGCGCCGAACACCGGATACGAGACGCTGATCTACGACTGCATGATCGGCGATCCCACGCTATTCCGGCGCGCCGATGAGATCGAAGCGGGCTGGCGGGTGGTGCAGCCGATTCTCGACGCGTGGCGGGAGCGCGCCGAGGGACTGAGCTTCTACGCAGCGGGCAGCGACGGGCCGGACGCCGCCTCCGAATTGCTGTCGCGCAGCCGCCGCGAGTGGCGCGAGATCTAGGAGGCGCGATGTCCGCGGCGCGACTCTCGCCGGCCGGGATCCGATTGGTGGTCTCGGATGTGGACGGGACGCTCGTCACCGACGACAAGCGGCTGACGCCGCGCGTGCGAACCGCGGCGCGCGCCGTGCAAGAGGCCGGCATGGCGTTCGCCGTAACCAGCAGCCGGCCGGCGTTCGGCATGCGCATGCTGATCGAGCCGCTGCAGCTCGAGACGCCCATTGCGGCCTTCAACGGCGGGCTCATCGTCTCGCCCGATCGCCTCGAACCGATCGAGGGCAACGCCGTGCCGGTGGAGATCGCGCGGCGGAGCATCGAGTTTCTGGCCCGCCAAGGCGCGGAACTGTGGATCCATACCGAAAAGCATTGGCTCGTGCTGGATGCGGAGGGCGCCTACGTCGATCACGAGATCCGCACGATTCAGACCGCGCCCACGGTCCTGGCAAGTTTCGATCGTCCGGGCGCGGTCGACCGCGCCTACAAGATCGTCGGCGTCAGCAAGGATTTCGAGCTTCTGGCGCGCTGCGAACGCGAGCTCGCGGCCGAGCTCGGGGCAAACGCGACCGTCGCCCGATCGCAGCTTTATTATCTCGACGTGACTCATCCGCTCGCCAACAAGGGCCACGCGGTGCAGCGGCTTTCGCAGCTGCTCGAGGTTCCGGCGTCGGCGATCGCCACGATCGGTGACGGCCGCAACGACGTAGCGATGTTTGCGGTATCGGGGCTGGCGGTCGCGATGGGCAACGCCGAACGCCAAGTCCGGGACGCCGCGGATTTCGTCAGCATGAGCAACGAGGAGGACGGGTTCGCGGTCGCGGTCGAGCGCTGGATTCTGCCGCGCGCCGCTGCCCGCGCGGCTGCGGTGTCCGCGCCGGACGGCGCGCCGTGAGCGTGGGGCGAAGCGCGAAGGCGAGCGCGCCGCAGCTCCGGCGCTTCGATACTCCCGAGGCGCTGGCGAGGGGCGTTGCCCAATGGCTGCTCGGCAGGATTCAGGAGCGCGGCGGCACCTGCGCCGTCTGCCTGGCCGGCGGCTCGACGCCGCGCCGCCTGTACGAAGTGTTGACCGTGCCCCCCGTGGTGACCCGATTTCCTTGGGACGACGTGCACTGGTTCTGGGGCGACGAGCGCTTCGTTCCGCCGGACCATCCCGACAGCAATTTCCGCATGGTCGACGAGGCGCTGCTCGCGGTCGCTCCGATCCCGCGCGAGAACATCCATCCGATCCCGACCGAAGGCCTGTCCTTGGCGGATGCCGCGGCGGCCTACGAGGCGGTTCTGAAGAATTTCTACGGCGAGGACCGTCTGGATCCCGGACGTCCGCTGTTCGACGTGACTTTGCTCGGCCTCGGTCAGGACGGACATACCGCCTCGCTGTTTCCCGGCACGCCCGCACTCGCCGAGACCGAACGCTGGGTGCTCGGCGTGGAGCCGCCGGGTTTGGAGCCGCGGCTGACCTTGACCTATCCGGCGCTCGATAGCAGCCGAACCGTTGCCTTCCTGGTCGCAGGCGCGAGCAAGCGCGAAATTCTCTCCCGCGCGCTTGCGGGCGATCCGGAATTGCCCGCCGCTCGCGTGCACCCGGCCGGCGACATCGCATGGTTCGCCGACCGCGCCGCGGCGCCGTCATGAACGGCCAGCATCTTGCGCCCGCCGTCCTCGTCATCATGGGCGTTTCCGGATCGGGCAAGACCACGATCGCCAACGAGCTCGCGCGGCAGCTCGGCTGGGAATTCGAGGACGGCGATTGGTTTCATCCCGCGGCGAACGTCGAGAAGATGCACCGCGGCATCGCGTTGACCGACGAAGACCGCTGGCCGTGGCTTCGCGCGATCGCGCGCTGGATCGACGAAGCACGTGCCGCCGGCCGCCACGGCATCGTCGCCTGCTCGGCGTTGAAGCGGCGCTATCGCGCCATCCTGATCGGGGAGAGGCCGGACGTGCGCCTCGTCTATCTCAAGGGCGACGCATCGCTGATCGCGCGCCGCATCGCCACGCGGCACGAGCATTTCATGCCCGCGCGCCTGCTTGCGAGCCAGTTCGAGGCGCTGGAAGAGCCAAGCCGCGACGAGCATCCCGTCACGGTGTCGATCGAGCCGAGCCCGCGCGAGATCGTGGCGGAAATCATCGGCGCGCTGGGTTACGGGCGAACGAAACGCTGATGCGCTGACACAGCGGAATTCGTTGACAATTGGTATCACAATACGATACCAATGCGGACCGAAGACCGGGATCATGATCCGAAGCTTCAGGGGCAAATGGGCCGAGCTGATCCTCTCCGGTCGTCAAGTGCCGAAAGGGTTTCCTCCGGATGTGGCGAAGATCGCCCGCCGCAAACTCGTTCAGTTGAACAATGCCGCAGAGCTCAAGGACCTGGCCGCTCCACCCGGCAATCGTCTTGAATCGTTGAGAGGCAGCCTTGCAGGGAAACATTCGATCCGGGTCAATGATCAGTGGCGGATTGTTTTTCGTTGGTCGCATGAAGGCCCGGAGGAAGTCGAGATTACCGATTATCACTAACAAAGCAGCGCGATCCGTGTGAGAGGAAGAACCATGGTAAAGAAGCTCCCGCCCGTTCATCCAGGCGAAGTGCTGCGGGAGGATTTCTTGCGGCCCACGAAGCTGACCGCTTACGCAGTGGCAAAAGCAGTCGGCGTTCCGCGGACCCGAATCGAGCGGCTGGTGCGTGAGGAGACGCCGGTGACGGCCGATACTGCATTACGGCTTGCGCGCTATTTCGGAACGACGGCGTCCTTCTGGATGGGTCTTCAGGCCCAGTATGATCTCGAGCGCGCGACCGACAATCTCGGCAAGAAGCTCGAGCGCATCGAGCCGCTGCGCGCGGCATGAGGCGGCGCTACTGGAATTCTACGCGCGCGCGCCTGCTCGCGGGCGCGTGAGATCTTACTCGACCACCTCGTCCGCCAGCGCAAGCAGCGTTGGAGGAACCTCCAGACCAAGCGACTTCGCGGTCTTCAGGTTGAGGACGAACCGAAACCGCGTCGGCTGCTCGAATGGCAGCTCCGCGGGCTTCGCTCCTTTTAGAATGCGATCCACGAGGGCGGCCACGCGGACAAAACTTTCGCTCTGGTCGGGACCGTATGACATCAAGCCGCCGTCGCGGACGTAACGGTCGTCCTCATAGACAGCCGGCAGCCGATGTGCCGCCGCGAACTCGAACACCCGTTTGCGGTTGAGAAGGGTGAGCGCGTCGGAGACCATGAGGATGCCGTCCGGCATGTCGCTCTTCATGGCCGCGAACGCCTGCTCGAAATCGTTGGGCTCGCGCACGCCCAGCGCCTGCACGCTGATGCCGAGCGCTTGCGCTCCGGTTTCCGACGCCCGATACCGTAGCGTCATCCCCAGATCGTCGGCGTTCCACAGCATCGCTACTTTGCGCAGCCGCGGCGCAATCTGCTTGAGCAGCTCCATCCGCTTGGGCGTGACTTCCGCCGATACGTCCGAAATTCCGGTCAAATTGCCGCCGGGTCGCGCGAGGCTCGCGACCAACCCGGTGCCGACCGGATCGCCGGCGCCGAAGACCACGACCGGAATCGTCGTCCCCCTTTGGGCGACGGCCGCCGGAGGGTAACCCAGCGTAATGAGCACATCGACCTTGCTCGCCACCAATTCTTCGAGGAGGCGCGGCAGGCGGTCGGGGTGCCCTTCTGCGCCGCGGCGCTCGAGGATCAGGTTCCTACCAAGCTCATAGCCGTGCTCTTTGAGCCGGCGAGTGAGCGTAATGGCTAGCGGGCTGTTCTCGGGAAGCGGCATTCCGGAGCTGAGCAACCCGATGCGGTGAACCGGGTTTTGGGCGGCGACCACGCGCGGCCAAGCGATGGCGCCGCCGCCGAGCAGCATGATGAAATCTCGCCGCCGCATTCGATCCCCCGCCGGTAGATGCGATCCGCAGCCCGCAATCGGGCGGGCGGCAGCGTACCACGCGCCTGCAGGCGCCACCATTGCAGCGGAGCGGCCCGCCCATTCATCCGCCGATTGCCCAAATCCTGGGCAGCCCGCGGTTCTTTCCGCGGCCGGCGCGGTACTTTTGCCTGGCGCGGCGCTTGCAGATAGGTTCGTCTGGCGAGCCGCGAAGCGCGAAGTTACGACCGCCGGGGAGGGCGCATCGATGGGATAGCGACTGCGGCCGAAGCCGGGCAAAGGCCGGTCATGGCGTCCGCGTTCGATGAGATGCGGGGAGGCGGCGACGGCGCAATTCGTCCCGCCTATGCCGAGCTCGCCCGCTGGCTCGACAGCATGTCCCCGGAAGGGCTGCTCCAGCGCCGGCGCGAGGCCGAGCTGCTGTTCCGGCGCATCGGCATCACCTTCGCGGTTCACGGCGAGGCCGAGGCGCAGGAGCGCCTGATCCCGTTCGATGTCATCCCGCGGATTCTATCCGGTGCGGAATGGGCCACGCTTGCCCGCGGATTGGAGCAGCGCGTGCGCGCCCTCAATCTCTTCCTCAAGGACGTGTATTCGCAGCGGGAGATCTTGCGCGCCGGAATCGTTCCGGAGGATCTGATCTTCCGCAATCCGGTGTTCCGCCCGGAGATGAACGGCCAGAAAGTGCCGCACGATCTCTATGTGCTCATCGCCGGCATCGATATCGTCCGGGTCGACGCCGACACCTTTTACGTGCTCGAGGACAATGCCCGCACCCCCTCCGGCGTCTCCTACATGTTGGAGAACCGCGAGATCATGCTGCGCCTGTTTCCGGATCTGTTTTCCCGGCACCGGGTGGCGCCGGTCGAGAATTATCCGGACGAGCTCTTGGCGACGCTCAAATCGGTGGCGCCGGCGAGCGCCTCGCGCGATCCCACTGTCGTGCTGCTTACCCCCGGCGTGTTCAATTCGGCCTATTACGAGCACTCGTTCCTGGCCGACAAGCTCGGCGTCGAGCTGGTCGAAGGCCGCGATCTTCTGGTCCGCGACGAGGTCGTGTTCATGCGCACGACCGAGGGCCTCAAGCGCGTCGACGTCGTTTACCGGCGCGTCGACGACGATTTCCTCGATCCGCTGGCGTTCCGCCCCGACTCGCTGCTCGGCGTGCCCGGGCTGATGTCGGCCTATGCCGCCGGGAACGTCACCCTCGCCAACGCGGTCGGATCCGGCATCGCCGACGACAAGGCGGTGTACAGCTACATGCCGGCGATCCTGAAGTTCTATCTCGGCGAAGCGCCGATCCTGCACAACGTGCCGACCTATTGTTGCCGCAACCGCGAGGATCTCGCCTATGTGCTCGACCATCTTCCCGAGCTGGTGGTCAAGGAGGTGCACGGCTCCGGCGGTTACGGCATGATGATCGGACCGAAGGCCGATCGCGGCACGCTTGCCGCCTTCCGCGCCAAACTCGAGCGCCAGCCGCACGGTTTCATCGCCCAGCCGACGCTCGCGCTTTCGACCTGTCCGACCTGCGTGCAAGAAGGACTGGCCCCGCGCCACGTCGACCTGCGACCGTTCGTGCTCATGGGGCGCGATCGCGTGCGCATCGTGCCCGGCGGGCTCACCCGCGTGGCGCTCGAGCCGGGCTCGCTGGTCGTCAATTCGAGCCAGGGCGGCGGCACCAAGGATACCTGGGTGCTGGACGGATAGGCCATGCTCGCCCGCACCGCCGAGAACCTCTACTGGCTGTCGCGCTATGTCGAGCGCGCCGAATATCTGGCGCGCATCCTCGAGGCGACGCATCGGGTGGCGACCCTGCCGGTCGGCTACGCCGGCTCGACCAACGAATGGGAATCCGCGCTGTCGACCGCGGGCTGCGCCGCGGCGTTCTTTGCGGTCTATAACGACGCCAACGAGGAGAACGTCACCGAATTCCTGGCGTTCTCGACCGCCAATCCCTCCTCGATCCGCCATTGTTTCGAGATCGCGCGCACCAATGCGCGGGCGGTGCGCACCGCGCTGACCATGGAGATGTGGGACGCGATCAACGGCGCGTGGCTCGAGATCAAGGGCTTCGGCGCCGGCTCGCGCACGCGCGACGAGATCGCCCGCTTCCTGCGCCTGGTGCAGGAATCCTCGTTGCGGTTCGATGGCTCGGCCTATCGGACCATGCTGCGCAATGATGCCTATTGGTTCACGCGGCTCGGGGTGTTCATCGAGCGTGCCGACAACACCGCGCGCATTCTCGACGTAAAATATCATCTGCTGCTGCCTGCCCAGCAGCACGTGGGCGGCCCGCTCGATTATTTTCAATGGGCGACGATGCTGCGCTCGGTCTCGGCGCTGACCGCCTATCACTGGGTCTATCGCGAGAGCCTCAAACCCTGGTTGATCGCCGATCTGCTCATCCTCAATGACCAGATGCCGCGCTCGCTGGCGAGCTGCTACGAGAATTTGGCCCGCAACCTCGACCACATCGCCCGCGCCTATGGCCGCCAGGGGCCGGCCCAGCGCCAGGCGCGCGCCGTCCGCGCCCGGCTCGAGAACAGCCGGATGGACGAGATCTTCCAGAGCGGGCTGCACGAATTCATCAACGAGTTCGTCGCCGACAACAATCGGCTGGGCGCCACCATCGCCCGGCAATATTTGATGTAATTGCCGAATCAGTCTCTGCTTGCCGCATGCGTATTCGGATCTCCCACGAGACTACTTACCGCTACGAGAGCCCGCCGGCGGGCGTCATTCAGGTGCTCCGCCTGACCCCGCGCAACCATGATGGCCAGTATGTCACCGACTGGCGCATCGACCTGTCGCAGGAGTGCCGGCTCGACAGCCACGAGGACGCGTTCGGCAATCTCACTCACACGTTCGCGGCGGCCGGCCCGTTCACCGAGCTCGCGGTGCTGGTGGAGGGCGAGGTCGAGACCGAGGACACCCAGGGCCTCGTCCGCGGTGCGATCGAGCGCTTTCCGCCGACGCTGTTTCTGCGCGAGACGGCGCTGACGACGGCGGATCCCGCGATTGCCGATTATGCCCGGGCGCTTCGTGACCAAGCCGGGGATGACGCGCTCGCCATTCTGCACGCGCTCCTCGAGCGGCTGCACCGCGATGTCGTGTACGACACCGAGCCGACCCATGCGGCCACGACCGCGAGCGAGGCCTTCGCGCTCCGGCGCGGCGTCTGCCAGGACCACGCCCACATCTTCATCGCGGTCGCGCGAACGCTGGGCATTCCGGCGCGCTATGCGGGCGGTTATTTCCGGCGCGCCTACGGTGGAAGCCTATGTTCCCGAGCTCGGCTGGACCGGGTTCGACCCGGCGAACGGCATTTGCCCGACCGACGCGCACGTGCGGGTGGCGATCGGACTCGACTATCTCGGCGCCGCGCCGGTCCGCGGCAGCCGCTACGGCGGCGGTGCCGAAGCGCTGACGGTCGCCCTGCGTGTCGACCAAGCCGCTCGCCAGATGCAGGACTGATTGCGGTGCTCCGTGCGGGATCGGTATAAGCGCGGGTCGAGCCCGGCGCATGGGGAGCCCGGGGCGAGGACGTGCCGATGACCTATTGCTGCGGAATTCTGGTTCGCGACGGTCTGGTCATGATCGCGGATACGCGCACCAATGCCGGGCTCGACAACGTCTCCACCTTCCGCAAGCTGCACGTGTTCGGCATCCCCGGCGAGCGCGTTCTGGCGCTGGCGTCATCGGGCAATCTGGGGCTGAGCCAGTCGGTCGTGAGCACGCTCAACGAAGGCTTGACTCATCCGCAGACCGGGGAGTCCGAGACGCTGCTCAATGCGCCGACCATGTTCCAGGCGGCGCAACGCGTCGGCCGCGCGCTTCACCAGGTTCACGAGCGCGAGGGCAAGGCGCTCGAAGCCTCCGACGTGCAATTCGACGTATCCTTCCTGTTCGGCGGCCAGATGAAGGGCGACAGGCTGCGGCTCTACATGATCTACAGCGCCGGCAATTTCATCGAATGCACCACCGACACCCCGTACCTGCAGATCGGCGAGCACAAGTACGGCAAGCCGATTCTCGATCGCGCCATCACCCACGGCATCGATCTCTACGACGCGCTGAAGATCGGGCTGATCTCCATGGATTCGACCATGCGGTCCAACATCGGGGTCGGCATGCCGATCGACCTGATCGTCATGCGGCGTGACACCTGCACGGCCGAGCTCGCCTACCGGATCGAGCCGGGCGAGCCGTATTTCCACGATTTGCGCGAGCGCTGGTCCGCGGCCTTGCGCGCGGCCCACAATGCCAT
>WNGF01002004.1_pt1 | contig 29155 bp, 15 predicted proteins | sample 5400641 | NCBI WGS metagenome assembly WNGF01 (sample SAMN13153371, study PRJNA577476) | soil metagenome | isolation source: 80 cm soil or saprolite under grassland replicate 2 | place: USA:California | collected 2016-06-15 | reverse complement strand
GCAGCCGATCCGGATCAGCCGAGAAGGACGTCGGCAGCACTTTGATGGCAACGTCGCGGCCCAGGCGAGGATCCTTCGCCCGATACACCTCGCCCATGCCTCCCGCGCCGATCAACGCGAGGATCTCGTACGGACCAAGGCGACTGCCCACCGCGAGAGTCACGAGAGGGGATCCCTCACGCGCACACCGGGAAACGCAACGAACTGCCTGTCGTGCGTCCAGATCTCGACAGCGCCGTTTTCGACTGCCGTGAGGGCGATCTGCAGGTCGAAGACCCTCGGCCCTGCGACGCGCAGCTCCCGGGCGAGCTCTACGAGCCGTTCCCAGAATCCTTCCCGCGGCATCCAGAGCCTCGCACCCGCTTCGACGATCAGCTCGCGCAAGAAGCCTTGCGCCTGACGCGGCGTCGACGCGCCGCCGCTCGAAGCCGGATGCGTCACGACGCCCCAGAATTCTGCGATGCTCGGCAGGGTGATGCCCCAGCCGCGGGGATCGCGGCTGGCCGCCTCGATGGCCTCCCGCGCCTCGCGGTGCTCGGGCAGGGCGGCGCGGTGAGCGTAGATCAGCAGGTTGGTGTCGATTGCGATCATCGATGGCCGCGGATCCACTCGTGCATTCGAGCCCGGTCGGCGACATTGAGGCCGGGCGGCAGACCTCCCCGAGCCGTCACCCAGCGGATGCGCTTCGCGCGGCGGCGCCCCCGTCCGGAGGGCCCGGCCAGCTCCCGGCGCAGCCCCCGTTCGAAGAGAGCGCGCAGAGTCGTCCGAGACTCGGCGGCCCTCTTCTTGGCGGCCACCATCAGCTCGTCCGGGAGCTCGATCGTCGTCTTCATATGTTTAACCATATTGCCATAAATATGGCTTCAGGCGCTCATGGGTTGCTCCGTTCCACCGGACGAGCTACGAACCAGCCTTCCGGACGAGCGAGGGCCAACCGACGATGACGCGCAGTGGCGAGTCGCCCGTGGCGACGATCGGTGTCGAGGCGATGAACCGGCCGCCGGAAGCAGAGACGTCATAGTCGAAGACGCCCGACTCGAAGCGAAAGAGCTGCACCGGCGCGCCTGCCTCGACCATCGCACCGAGGCGCAGCGGCACGGCCATCAACCGGTCGTCCGTGGTCAGGTAGAAGAGCTCGCGGCCGTCTCGACGCCAGCGCGGCGTGTGGCCGCCACCTGTGGAGACGCGAGTCCGCTGGCTGGAGCCCTGGCGGAGTGCGACGTAGATCTCTGTGTCCCCTGACTCGTCGGACGTGTAGGCGATCCAACGGCCATCCGGCGAGAAGCGCGGCTCCGCCTCGTCGAACCCCGTCTGGGCAAACGGGACAGGCTTGCGTAGGCCCTCGAGCGGCAGCAGCCAGATGTCCTCCGCCGTCTTCCGGCTGCTCTCGGTGTACGCGAGGAACCTCCCGTCGGATGACCAATCCTCCGCTCTCTGCGCGCCGGGCAACTGCAGCAGCGGCTTCTCGCCGCCCGGCGGACCGACATCGACCTCGTAAAGGTTCGGCGGGCCGTGCCGGTCGGATCGAAAGGCAATGTGACGGCCGTCGGGCGACCAGACCGGATCCTTGTCCTCCGACGGCCCGAGCGTCAACCGCGTCGGGACGTTGCGCTCGAGCTCGTAGACCCAGACGTCCGAGGTTCCGGTCCGCCGATCCATAACATCCACCGCCAGCCCGCCCCGGTCGTACCACGCGAGCCTTGAAGACCGGCGTCCCGCCTCATATGCAATCGTTCCGGTTTGTGAAGCGGAAAAGCCTGCATTGGCCGGACCATAGAAGTAGTAGAGCCGATCCACCAGCGGCCAAGCTTCACCCGAAAGACGCGCGGAAGCCGCGTCGAAGGGCTGGGCGAGCAGCGAGCCCTCCCGCACGAAAAGCAGATATCCCGGGACGGCGTATTCGACGCGCGAGTCGATCGGTCCGACAATGGAAGTCCGGTCCGAGCCCAATTCTCCCGCTCGGACCTCGTGACCCATACCGTCGCGGCCCGGCATGACCGCAACGAACAGGAAGTGATGACCTTCGGGCAGGAAGTGGGGCCAGAGATGGACCTCTCCCGGATGCGCCGGGCTGGGTCGCGTCATGCGACGACGTTCGCCCCCGTCGGCAGCGACGCCGTATATGCCCGGGGCGGAAGCAATCTCTGCGAAAAGGATCGTGGCGCCGAGACCCCACGTTCCGGTCCCTTCGGAGAGCGCGTCGCAGAGCACCGCGGGCGGCCCACCGTCAATCGAAACCTTCTTGAGCTTGCCTCCCGCAAAAAAGCCGATGAAGCGGCCGTCGGGAGACCAGAACGGCGAAATCGCATCCTCGGTCCCGGAGAGCGGCGTTGCGCCGAACGCGTCGAGCGGCTGAACATAGAGGAAAGAACGCCCATGCCGGCGGCCGCGAACGACCAGTCGGGTCCCGTCCGGCGAGATCGCGCTGTTGGCAAAGATCTCGCTCGATTGGAACGAGGTGCCTCGCGGAATCGCAACGGAGAAACGCAGCAACCGTCCGTCCGTGGCCCCGCGCGGCACCCGCGGCCAAGCCAGGACGGCGGCGAGCGCTACGACGGCCGTGGCCGCGAGCGCCCATGGCAGGAAGCGGCGCGTCCGAGGCACGACCAGCGGACCGGCCGCGAGAGCCACGCCTGAGTCCGACAGGCGGTCGCTCAATGTTGCGAGATCCCGAGCCAGGTCGCGCGTCGAGGCGTAGCGTTCCTCGGGATCCTTGGAGAGGCATCGCTCGACGATCCAGCGCAGCGGTACCGGAAATTGCGGGCTCGCAGAGCCGATCGGCTCGGGCTCCTCGCGCAAGATCGCCACGATCGTCTCCGCGGCGGTGGCTCTCGAGAACGGGCTCCGGCCCGTCGCCATCTCGTAAAGGATCGAGCCGAAAGAGAACTGGTCGGAGCGGAAATCGACCGGGTTTCCGGCAGCCTGCTCGGGAGACATGTAGCCGGCGGTGCCGACGACGGCGCCCGGCTGCGTGCGCTGCACAGCCGTCTGGACAGACGAGGCGTTCTCGGAGTCGGGCTCAACGAGTTTTGCAAGGCCGAAGTCGAGGATCTTGACGAAGCCGTCTTTGCCGACCATGAGGTTCTCGGGCTTCAGGTCCCGGTGAACGATGCCCGCGGCGTGCGCGCGAGAGAGGCCGTCGCTCGCCTGCGCGGCGACCTGCAGCAGCCTCTTGACCGGTAGCGAACCCTCGGCGAGGAGCTCGCGCAGGGTCGAGCCGAGGACGAGCTCCATCGCGATATAGGGTCCCGCGGCGGACTCGCCGACGTCGTAAATCGCGACGATGTTCGGGTGGTTCAAGGCCGACGCCGACCGCGCCTCGCCCTCAAAGCGGGCGAGTCGGTCCTGATTCCCGGAGAGCTCCCGAGGCAGGACTTTCACCGCGACCTCTCGGCCGAGCCGCGTGTCCTGCGCCCGATACACTTCGCCCATCCCGCCGGCACCGAGAGGCGAGAGAACTTCGTAGGGGCCGAGACGGGTGCCGGCCGCGAGCGTCACGTCTCGCTCAATCCGAAATCCAAAATCACTTGAGCCCTTCGACCAGATACAGATCCGAGAGAATCTGACCGTAGTAGTAAGCGTAGGCCTTTCCGTCCGGCGTGATCTGGACATTCCCGATGTCGCTGGTCCCGGCCAGATCAGGCGGTATCAATTCCTTCCAGAGCTCCCGGCGTCCGGTCGAGAGATCCAGCCGAAAGATCCGCGCCGGCACGTCTGCGATCCGGTAGACAAAGAGCGACCGGCCGTCAGCACTCCACTGTACCGGAACTTCACCTTCCGCGAGGCCCTCGATCGGCAACGGAGAACCCCCCTCCAACGGATAGCGCGCGAACCCGGAGCCCGGCGCTGGGCCCGTAGCAAATCTGCCATCCGGAGATACGACGACTCCGTGGAAACCGGCTCCGGCGCCTTCGGCCGACACCGGCCGGGGAGCTCCGCCCGCCAGGTCCTGAACGTACAGTCGCGCGCGGCGGCCCCGCTCGCTTCCCGCGAAAAGGATTCGTTTGCCATCGGGAAGGAAGCTCGCCGATTGATAGCTCTCGATCGGACCGCGCTCCAGCCGCCTGGCCTGCCCGACGCCGGTCGGCAGCAGGGTCAGTTGAGAGAAACTCTGCGGAGTCGCCAGGGCCGACCTCTTGTCGGGTGAGAGGGCGAGCGCGTAGCCCTCGCCGATGCGCACCGGCGGCAAACCATTGCTCTTGCGCACGTAGACAGTGCCCGTGCCTCCCCCACCCTCTATCGCTTCGAAGAAAAGAAGTGTCGTCCCGTCCGTCGATATATTCACCGGCATCGTGCCGTCGAGCCAGGAGAGGTCGCGCTCACGCGTTTCGCCCGGCGGCAGAACGATCATGCGGCCCCGCACGCTGTCGCGCGCCAGCAGGACACGGCCATCCCGCGCAACGTCGTGTAAGGTGCCGGCGGACTCCTCGATCACCCTCCTGCGGCCCGCAGCGGTGACACCATAGAGCGCTCGGCGGCCCATGTTCCCAAAGGGCGTCGCGGTGAACCAGATCTCCTTGCCGCCAGGAGACCACGCGACGCCCTGCACGCTGGTCCAGGACTCCGAAAGGGCCTTTTTTATGCCGGCCCGGTCAACCAGGGCCAGGATCCCGGCGTCGTCTCCTCGAAGCGGATGGTCGATGAAAGCAACCGCATCCCCTGCAGGCGAGACGCGGGGGTGGCTGATCCAGCCAGAGGTTTCGTAGAGCCGGTTCCCCACGGGGAACTCCAGGCTCATTCGCGTTCCGACCAGGCGGACCACAGCCAGGTTGAGTCCGTCCGGCGCCCAGTCGGCTGCAAGGACGTTCTCGAGGACTTCCCGCGGCGCGCTGCCCGAGATCGGCACCTGGGCGAGCGTTCCGATGCTTTCCCAGCTATCTATGAAGTGGCGGCCGAGGCAGAGGGCCAGCTCTCCCGAGGAAGAGATCGAGAGGACGTCGGCGCTCGGAAGGGAGAACGGAAGGGATTCGGGGCTGCCAGGGCGAGTGGAGAAGAGCTGCACGGGCATGCCGTTCCAGGACGCGCCGTAGACGACTGTCTGGCCGTCCGGGGCAAAGCGCGCCGAGAAGACATGGCCGCGGCGGAACGTCAGCCTTCGGAAGGCAGGGTGCGGGCTCTCGATGCTGTTTCGTCCAAGGAAGAATGCGACCAAACCTGCCAGGACCGCCGCGAGCAAGGCCCAGCCAGCGGCGGCCAGAATTCCGCGGCGTCTCGCCATCGGAGTTGCCACGCTCGCGGCGCTCGCCTCCGAGAGGTGATCCCGCAACGAGGACAAGTCGCGGGACAGGTCGCGGGTGGAGGAATAGCGTTCCTCGGGATCCTTCGCCAGGCACCGTTCGATGATCCAGCGAAGCGGCGGCGGTGTCGCGGGCACAAGCTCTCCGATCGGCGTCGGCTCCTGTCGAATGATCGCGGCCAGGGTTTCCGGTCCGGTCTTTCCCTCAAAGGGGCGGCTGCCCGTGACCAGCTCGTAGAGGATCGAGCCCAGGGAGAACTGGTCGGTCCGAAAGTCCAACGGCTGTCCGCTCGCCTGCTCCGGCGACATGTAGGCAACCGTCCCCATCACCGTGCCGGGATGGGTCTCGGGCTTTGCCAAGGTGGGCATGGCCGACACCCCGCCCGACTCGGGCGCCACGAGCTTGGCCAGACCGAAGTCGAGGATCTTGACGAAGCCGTCTTTGGAGACCATCAGGTTCTCGGGCTTCAGGTCCCGGTGGACGATCCCCGCGGCGTGCGCCTTGGCAAGACCGTCGGCGATCTGCGGCGCGATACTCAAGAGCTTGCGCATCGGCAGCGGCTCCGAGGCGGACAGCTCTCGCAGCGTCTTTCCCTCGACGAGCTCCATCGCGATGAAAGGCGTCTCTTCGAGCTGTCCGATGTCGTGGACGGTCACGATGTTCGGATGGTTCAAGGCGGAGGCGGAGCGCGCCTCCTGCTCGAATCGCGCGAGACGGTCGCGATCGCCCGAAAGCTCCCGGGGAAGGACCTTCAACGCGACCTCGCGCCCGAGCCGCGTGTCCCGCGCCCGATACACTTCGCCCATCCCCCCGGCCCCGAGAGGCGAGAGAACTTCGTAGGGGCCGAGACGAGTGCCGGCCGCGAGCGTCATGGGGCGTCGCCCAGATTCTACGGCCGCGGAGGATTCAAAAGAGAACCGACAGGCACGTCACGCCGCCGTCGCGCTTCTCGAACTCGCCGACGGAGATGCGCTGCACCCGAAAACCGGCTTGCTCGATTCGGGCAGTCGTCTCGGGATAGCCGGCGGGGACGATCGCTTGGCTGCCGAGGGCGAGAACGTTTGCGGCCAGCGGCTCCCTCTCCGAGACGCGCACGACGCGGAATCCGTTCGACCGTGCGAACTCCTCGAGAGAATTTACGGTAAGCAGCGCACGGTCGCCCAGATAGGCACACCCGCTCAAGAGGTGAAGAAGCTCCGACGGCAGAGGAACACCCTCCACCCTGCGAGTCGGCGCGAGGATCTCGCGAAGTTGATCCACCGCCGCCTGGTTGGAGCGCTCCGACAGGCCGATAAAGAGAGCGTCCTCGGTGATCAATGCGTCTCCCCAGTCGAGGCAGGCCGGAGGCGGCAGCTCGACGATCGGGTGCGAGCGCCCGAGCACCTCGATGAGCGCCTCCGCCTCTCCCCGGCGAGACGCGACCGCCGACGGCCCGACGATGGCGCGGCCGTCTAAGACACAGATTCGGTCTTGAACGAAAACCGCGTCCGGATGCTGGTCGTCGGCCGAAAGCTCCGTCACGTCGAGCCCCAAATGACGCAGGGTGGCGACGTAACCCTTGTGTTGCCGCCGCGCCAGATCCAGGTCGATCGGCGGAGCAGGCTCAAGCCGCGTCAACGCCTCGGCGTACGACCCGCCGGGCGGCCGGACGATGGCGTGTTTCGGCGTCGTGATCTCGACCTACCGCAGCAGGATCTTGCGCAGCAGAGGAATCGGCAAACCGCCTTGAGCGACGAAGGCGTCGTGAAACTGCTTCAGGCTCGCTTTCTTCTTCTGCATGTACTCGTCGCGCAGCTTCTGGATTTCGAGCTTGCCCAGCGTGTAGTAGAGGTACGTGGGATTGTAGGCGCCGCGCCGCGCTTCCTCGAAGGCATTGGCCGACTCCTGGAAGCCCTTCTCGACGAAGACCTTCGCTCCCTCGTCCACGGTCATCCCCTGTGTGTGGAGCTTGATGCCGACCACGTAGCGGCAGTCGCGCAGCAGCGCCTCCTGAAGCTGCGCGAGGCGGATCTTCGGATTGCCGCCGCCGAAGCCCTGGTCCACCATCATCTGCTCGGTGTAATGCGCCCACCCCTCGGCGTTGGTGCCGCAGAAGATGAGCTTGCGGGTCTTGGTGGGAAAACGCTTGCCGTAGAGAAACTGCAGGTAGTGACCAGGCCACGCTTCGTGGACGTTGATCATCGAGACGACGTAAGGGTTGTAGAGCCGCAGATGCTCTTCCTGATGTTTGGCGTCCCAGTCTTTTTCGACGGGCGTCACGTAGTAGTACGCCTCGGTCGCCTTGGTTTCGTAAGCGCCCGGCGTGTCCATGGACGCGAAGCTGCCGATGCGCGCGAAGGGAGGCGTCTCCGCAACCTTCGGGCGCACCTCCGAGGGAATCGTGACGATCTCCTTGTCGACGAGAAACTGCCGGGCCGACTCGAGGCTGGCGGCGACCGACTGAATCAGTCCCTCCGCCGTCGGGTGCTCGTCCGAAAGCGACTTCATGACCTCCGCCGGCGTTTTGGAGGGATCGATCTTCCGGGCGGTCTCGACGAAGCGGGCGTGGTCCTTCGCCAGGTTCGCCTCTCCTCTCGCGAGGACCTCCGAGAGCGGAATCTCGATCATGTCGTCGTAGCGAAGCTTGGCCGCGAAGTTTGCCTCGCCGATCGCGTATCGGCCGTTGGAGCGCGGAGCGAGGTCTTTCTCGAGCCACGCGGCGAAATCGCCCACGGCGGCCACGGCCTTCGTGTTGGCCTCCGTGAACTCTTGGAGCAGGGCCGCGTCGCCTCCGGCGGAATCCTTCGCCCATGCGGCAACGGCTCCCTCGAGGAAACCGGTGGCTCCCTTCGCCATCCGGATCGCCAGCGCCGTGAACTCCTTCGGCGGGTTCCCAACATTCGCCTTGCCCGCCTCGCAGATCGCGGGGACGGCTCGGATCCGAGCGACAGCCGAGCGCAGGCGCTCCGGTGCCGGCGCAAAGTCCCGCTTCATCAAGTCGTAAACGGCAAACCCCGCCAGGCCGGCATACTGCATCGGGTTCTTTTCCCACATGCGCAACGTCTCGAGGTCGAGCAGGGCCGACCGGATCTGTCCCTCGATCGCCGCCGCGTCGATCGCATCGTCGAAAGGAAGCTTCCCGCGGTCAAAAACCTGGAGGCGTGTGAGCAGACTCTTGAGCTCTCCGATGCGCTTCGCGATGGCCGCCCGGGAGAGGTCGGGCATCCTCGCGTCGTACTGGTGAAAACCGGCCGAGGTCCCTTCCGTCGGCCGGCTGGCGAACCGCGAATCGAAGTAGTCGTCGACGAACCTCGCGAAGGCCGGATCCGTGCCGAAAGCCGACGCTGGGGCGGGAGGCGCCTGAGCGGAGACCAGAGCGACGATCAAAAGTACGGTGGCTACGGAGAGCAATTTCTTCATGGGCGAAGGCTAACAAAAAGAGAGTTGACTGGGTGACGAGAAGGGAGCTCGAAGCGTCCGGCCCCGCTATCGCGCGGGCCGGCCGCCTGAGGTCTGCGCCGCGTGCACCCACACCCGCGCTTCCGCCGCCCGCGGCGGGTCCTGCCCGCGCTCGCGCGCGGGTGTCACGAGACGCTGCGACAGCGCCGCGGGTTCCTGTCGCGCCAGATCTGCCACGGTCTTGACGCCAGCCGCTTCGAGCAGCGCGGCGCGAGGCACGCCCATGCCCTTGTGGATTGCCAGGTCCGCCTGCGAAGCGGCGCGGGCGAGCGTCAGCGCGGAAACGCCGATCCCGTCCGCCAAGACTTCGGCTCCCTCCTTCGCCACCGTCCGAGAGAGCCACTCCGGCGTCGGAACTCCGGCGCGTCGAAGCCGCTCGACCGCGGCAGCATCCAGGCCCTCGAGCTCCGACAGGAGAGGCCGCCGGGATCGCACCGTCTGCCGCTCCACCCCGAGCTCGACGGTGGCGGAAAAGGCGACGGCCACGACCGCCGCGACGCGCAGCCATCCTTCCGCCGGAAGACTGCGGACGAACGAGAAGACACTGAACGCCCCCACCGCCAGAATCGGAAAGCCGAGAAAGCCCGCCAGGGGCATTTCGAAGAGCTTGGATCCTTCGAAACCGGGCACCGTGTAGATCCACTTGCAGCGCGCCACGGAGTTGACCATTTCCCAGACGGCGCCGGCCCAGAGGCCCGCGACGAGCAGCCGCAGCAGCCGTCCGCAGCGGCCTTGCTCGAGATCGCGCAGGAGCGAGGGCGAGCCTCTGCGGAAGTTGGCCGCTTCCAGGCCGATCGGGGCAAACCAGATGAGTGCAAAGGCGGCGCGGGGAAAGAGAAGCGGCAGCGCGGCGCATAAGAGCCCGCCCGCGCCGACTCCGGCGAGCAAACCGGCCCGAACTGGCAGTCGCCGGCAGGTCTTCTCCTTCCAGACTCCCCACGCCTCGAGCAGCTCCGCATGGAAGAGGCACGCGGGCAGGACGGTCGCGTAAGCCAGAGCCGCCATTCCGGCGCTCGCCCAGCGGCTTCGGAGACCAAAGACGTAGTACCAGTTCTGAAGCACGAGGTTGCACGCCTCGAAAAAGAACCAGAAGGGAAGGGACCAGAAGAGCATGGAGAGGAGCTCCTCCTGCCGATCTGCGACAAACGAGCTGCCGCTGCGGGAAAAAATGGCCGCGTCCACCAGGAGCAAGTAGCCGTACCAGGCCGGCACGTACCAGACGGCGTTCCACGCCGGGACGTCTCGGACGAGCGCCCAGAGTCCCGCGCCGAACAACAGCAGCCCCGCCGCGCTCCAGAGAGGCAGTCTTAGAAGATGGGCATCCTCATCCCGCAAGCCGTCGTCACTTTCTCATTCCAGCGATCCAATTCTGGACGAGCGTGATCGGCGGGGACTGTTCGATGCCGGCCGAAACCATCAGAAAGCGCTGGCCATCGGCCGCCGCGTCGTAGGCGATGGCGAGCGGGTGAGGCTCGAAGAGCACCTGCGGGACGCCGGGATCCAAGGTCGTTCCCGAGGCCCGGATTTCGACCGCCATCACCTTGGAGTCCGAAGACAGATAGAAAAGCTCCTTGCCATCCCGCCGCCAGGCCGGCCCGAATCCGCCGTTTGTCGAAACCTGCCACTTGCCACCCGGGCCTGGAAAGGGTGCCACGTAGACCTCGGATCGACCCGACTCCTCGGTCGAGTAGGCGAGCCACCGCCCATCCGGAGAGAACCGCGCCTCCCCCGGATTGACCCCGCGGCGGAAAAACGCCGAGAGCTTGGGCTCTCCGGCCAGCGGGAGAATCGAAAGGGTCACCAGGCGATCTCCCTTCGGCTCCCGGAATTCCAGTGCCAGAAAGCGCCCGTCGGAAGACCAATCGTCGGGAATCCTCTGTCCCTCCCCTTCGAGAAGCGGTTCCTCGGTCGCTGCGCCGCTCGTCGCCTTCCGATAGAGATCCGCTTGATGTTTCCGATCCGTCAGGAAGACGATGTGCTGCCCGTCGGGGGACCAGATCGGGGTTCCGTTGTTGCTCGAGGGCCCCGACGTGAACCGCGTTCGGATTCCGCGCGTCAGCTCATAGAGCCAGATGTCCGTTTTGCGCGTCGAAGGATCGAAAAGAGTCACGGCGAGCCGCCGACCGTCGGGCGAGATTCGAGGCTCCCGGTAGAACGCCGGCTCTCCGACCGTGCCGATCTGCCGACCCGCCCGATCGAGCCAGAGAAGCCGAGACGGCGCCTCCGCAGTTGTTCCGTAAGCGATCATCCCGCTCTCTGCCGCGCCGAAGAGGGCATACCGCCAGAAATCGACGGAGACCGAGATCCGCTCGCCGATCGCCAGGAGCTCTCCGGTCGTCCGAAGACTCTTCGTGTCGAAGCGCTGGGCGAAGAGACTTCCATCGCGCTCGAAGAGCAGATGGCCGTTGGCGAACATCGTGTTCGAGTGCCCCGGCATGATCGCTCGGTCCTCTTTTGAATCGATGGACGCGAGGCGGATGAGGTTTGCCGGGTCGTCCGGAGCGCCCGCCAGGTTCGCGGCCAGATAGATGAAGTGACGGCCGTCGGGAAGGAACCAGGGATACCGGTGCGTTGTTTCGCGACGCCCCGGGTCGAGAGGCGCCACCGGCGCCGGCGTGCCGCCCGAGGCTGGAATCCGGCTGATCGGCGCGCCGGGGAGGCCGAAGAGGATCACGCCGTCGCTGTTCCACGTGCCGCCGAGCCCGTTCGGCCCGGCGTCGCAGAGGATGACGGCGGGCCCGCCAGCAGCCTCGATCCTCTTCAGCTTCGCGTCAGCGAAAAAGCCAAGCGACCTTCCATCGTGGGACCAGAAGGGAAACTCGGCGTTCTCGGTACCGGGAAGCGGCTGAGCGGAGATCCCATCCAAAGAGCGCACCCAGAGAACGCCCTTTCCGCCGGGTGAGGACGCCACGAATGCGAGCTGACTGCCGTCGGGCGAGATCGCGAGGAAATTCAAGAAGCGCTTCTCGGGAAGAAGGAGCGAAGAGCGAACGATGCGCGCGGGCTTGGGGGCGCGGCGAACGTATCCGGCGATCGCGGCGGTCGCGACAGCGAGCAAGACAGCGGCCACGGTCCATGCCAGCCACTCGCGACTGCGGCGGCGCTTGACGACGACGGCCGGGGCTCCCGCCTGCGAGCCGGCCTCGGCGATCCACTTCAGCTCACTCGCCACGTCGTGCGCGCTCTGCCAGCGGTCCTCCGGGTCCTTGGCCAGGCAGGTCCGAACTACGCGATCGAGCGCCGGCGGCGTCATCGGCTGGATCGTCGAGATGGGCGGAGGCGTGTGCTCGAGAATGGCTGCGATCAGCGAGGCCTGGCTCTGGCCTTCAAAGGCCTTGCGGGCAGTCGCCATCTCGTGGAGCACCGCGCCAAAGGCGAAGATGTCCGTTCGCGCGTCGGCCTCCTTGCCTTCGAGCTGCTCGGGCGCCATGTACTGGAACGTCCCCAAGATCGTCCCTTCCTGGGTCAGGTTGGGGGAGCCCGCCATCGTCGGAAGGGCCGTCAGCTCCGAACGCTGGGAGGCCGGCTTGATTGCTTTTGCGAGCCCGAAGTCGAGCAGTTTCACGCCCGTCTTCGTCAGCATCACGTTGCCGGGCTTCAAGTCGCGGTGGACGATCCCCTGCCGGTGCGCCTTGTCCAGGGCGTCGGCCATCTCGATCCCGTAGCGCAGGACCTGCTCGATGGGGAGCGGCCCCCGCCCCAGACGGTCCGCCAGGGTCTCGCCCTCCAGGAGCTCCATGACGAGGTACTCGGTTCCGTCCTGGTTCCCGACGTCGTAGAGCGCGCAGATGTGGGGATGCGAGAGCTGCGAGATCGTCTTGGCCTCCCGCTCGAACCGTTGGCGCACTTCCTCGCTGGCCGAGAGGTGCTGAGGAAGAACTTTGATCGCGACAGTGCGATCGAGCCGGGTGTCCCTCGCCTTGTAGACCTCACCCATCCCGCCCGCGCCGAGGGGCGCAAGGACTTCGTAGGGGCCGAGGCGGAAGCCAGGCGAGAGAGTCAGAATGGGAAGAGATTATGCCGAAAAGAGAGATGATGAGGACATCGCAAAGAGGAAGGAGGCGCTCATGACCGCCATCACCCGCCGCACCCTGGCCGGAGTTCTCGGAGCCGCAGCGGGAGCGGCCGTGTTCGACACACGCCTCGGCCGCGGCCTGGCGCTCGCGGCCAAGCGGGGAATGCCCGACGACACGATCATCTTGAGCTCGAACGAGAACCCCTACGGACCCTCGGAGAAGGCCCTCGAGGCCGCAGGCCGCTTGGGAGGGGTCGCCAACCGCTATCCCGATGCCCTCGAGGACGAGGCCCGCGCGGCCATCGCGAAGCACCATGGCGTGACAGCGGACCGCATCGCCTTGGGCTGCGGCTCTTCCGAGATCCTCCAGATGGCCGACTTGGCCTTTACCAGTCCGCAGCGCCCCGCCGTGGTCGCCGAGCCCACGTTCGAGGCCGTGCTCATTTACGCACGCGCGATCCAGGCGCCGGGAATCAAGGTCCCTCTGACCGCGGACTTCCGCCACGATCTCCCGAAGATGGCCGCGGCCTGCGACGCGAAGACCGGCCTCGTCTACGTCTGCAACCCCAACAACCCGACCGGCACCATCGTGACAGGCGAAGAACTCTCCTCTTTTGTCGCGAAGGTTCCGTCCTCGACGACCATCCTGGTAGACGAGGCTTACCACCACTTCGTGGAGGACTCGCGCTACCGCACCGCCTGCGACCTGATCGACCGTCATCCCAACGTCGTCGTGGCGCGAACCTTTTCAAAGATCTATGGCATGGCCGGCTTGCGCCTGGGCTACGCCGTGGGTTCCGCCGCGAGGATCGAACAGATGGCCCGCTTCGCCTCCTTCAGCAACGCCAACGCGGCGGTCCTGTCGGCCGCGATCGCGAGCCTTTCCGAGCCCGACCTCGTGCCGAAGCAGCGCAAGGCCTTGAACGACGCGCGCCGCTGGCTGGTGGCGGAGATGGCCAGGCAGGGCAGGCGCACGATCCCTTCCGAGACGAACTTCGTCATGATCGACATGGGCGGCGACGTCCTGCCGGTCATCAAGGCATTCCGCGGCCGCAAGATCCTCGTCGGGCGCAAGTTCCCCTCCCTGCCCAACTGGCTGCGGGTCACGATTGGAAAGCCCGAAGAGGTGCAGGCCTTCGCTGCGGCTCTGCGAACGATCGTGCCAGCGAAAGCAGCCTAAGCGGTTTCGCCCGGTCCCGGCAGATCGACAGGCGCCGATCTCGCGAGCCGGGCGGCGAGGCTCTGCCATCGCGGTTCGCCGCGCAGGCCGTCGAACTGCGTCCAGTAGATGCGCAGCCAGAGGAAGGCGTTTCTCTCGGCAAACGCCCGCTCGAGAGCCGTGAGAGCAGCGTCACGCTCGCCGAGCGGCGCGAGCACGAGGGCCCGGTCGAACGGAGGCACGTACTCGCCGCCGCGGCTGCGCTGGTCGAGGTCCGTGAGGACCGCTTCGGCTTCGCCGCGGCGCCCGGCGAGGGCGAGCACGCCTCCCCGCAGACCCGCGTAGAAGCTGTGGCGCCCGCCCGTCACCGTAATCGCCTTGTCGAGCGCCGCGATCGCTTCGTCGAAGCGACGCAGCAGCTGAAAGGCGTAGCCGTGCGTCCAGAGCGCGAAGGAAGCCGACGGGTCGAAGGATTCGGCACGCGCCAGCTCCCTCTCGCCCTCCTCGAAACGGTTGCTGAGAAGGAGCGACCAGGCGAGTGCCGTCTGCATGTTGGCCGAGTGCGGCTCGAGCTCGAGGCCGCGCCGCGCCGTGGCGGCCGACTCCCCCGGCCGACCGGTCGCCGCGAGGCACAGCGAGAGCCAGAAGTACCCGTCCGCCGACTTCGGGGCACGCTCAATCGCGAGACGGCAGAAGCGCTCCTCCCGTGCCGAGCTCCAACCGTAGTAGTGCTCGAGGATCCCGTACGACAGGGCGACGGGCGCTGCCTCGGGAGCGAGCTCCGCCGCCTGGTCCGCGCAGGCGCGCGCCCGCGCCCAGGCCTCCCAGGTGGGCACGCCGCCGTAGAAGCCCCAGACCGCCCAGGCGTCCGCCAGAGCCGTGTAACCCTCGACCATCTCCGGGTCGTGCTCGATCGCCGCTTCGAACTCTGCGATGGCCTCCTCGGCGCGGCGCTGGTTCCACAGGTAGCGGCCTTTCAGGTATCGGTCGTACGCCGCGACGTCTCGCGTGGGCGGAGCCACGAGCGCGACACTCTCGGCCCCGCGGCCCAGGCGCAGCTTCAAGGTCGCCGCGATCGCGCGAGCGATCTCCTCCTGCACAGCGAAGATGTCCTCCATCTCGCGGTCGTAGGTTTCGGACCAGAGGTGATAGCCGTCGGCCACGTTGATGAGCTGCGCGGTGATCCGGATCTTGCGCCCCGCCTGCCGGACGCTGCCCTCGAGAACGCTCCGCACGCCGAGAGCCGCGCCGATCTTGCGCACGTCTTGGTCCTTTCCCTTGAACGCGAACGCCGAGGTCCGTGAGGCCACACGCAGGGCCTCGATCTTCGTCAGCGCGTTGATGATCTCCTCTGTCATTCCATCGCTGAAGTACTCGGCCTCCCGATCGGCGCTCATGTTGCGGAACGGGAGCACCGCAATCGACGCCTCAGCGCCGGAGGCGGCCGCCGCCGCGGCCGGGCCCGATGCCGACCCGGAGATCGGCCGGCCCTCCCGCTCGACCACCTTCAGGGCGAATGCCAGATCCCTCGCCGACTGGAAACGCTCTTCCGGCCTCTTCTCGAGGCAGTGGGCGACGAGGTCGGCGAGCTCGGACGGCACCGGCCGTCCCGGGAGGGAGAGCGGCGGCGGCTCCTCCTTCAGGATCGCCATGAGCGTCTCGACATCGCTGTCGCGCAGGAAAGCTCGCTCCCCCGCGAGCATCTCGTAAAGGATCGCTCCGAAGGAGAAGACGTCTGACCGGTGGTCGACGGCCGCGCCCCGGACCTGCTCGGGCGACATGTAGCCAACCGTGCCGAGAACCATCCCGGGCTCGGTGGCCGCGGCGGTCTGCCCCCGCTTGTCCGCCGGCAGCAAGAACTTCGAAATACCGAAGTCCAGGATCTTCAACAGACCGTCCCGCGTGACGAAAATGTTCTGGGGTTTCAAGTCGCGGTGGACGATTCCTCTTTCGTGCGCCGCCGCGAGCCCCTGGGCGATCTGCAGCGCGTAGTCGAGCGCCTTGCGCTGAGCCAGCGCCGAGGCCGTCAACTTGTCGCGCAGCGTCTCGCCTTCGAGCAATTCCATCACCGCGTACACGACCTCACCGTGGCGTCCGAAGTCATGGATCGCGAGGATGTTCGGGTGCGAGAGCGCCGCGACCGCCTTCGCCTCGCGCTCGAACCGGGAGAGCGCCTCGGCGTCTTCAACGAGGCTCTCCGGCAGCACTTTGACCGCCACGTCGCGCTCGAGACGCGTGTCCCGGGCCCGGTACACTTCGCCCATCCCGCCCGCGCCGAGCGGGGCGAGGATCTCGTAGGGGCCGAGGCGCGTACCGGCGGAGAGCATTCAGGCCGCTTCAGTCACCGTCGTCATCATCCGGTTCCTCCGGTATCTCGGCGGGGGGCTCCTCGGGCTCCTTCACTGTCATGAGCTGGATGGCGCCCTTGGCCTTCATAGCTTCGTTGAAGGCCGGGATCGTCTTCTCGTAGAGCTCGTCGAATTGCTTGCGCACGTCGGCGAGCTGCCCGGAAAGGAGCTCGTACACCTCGCGCTCGGGCTGCGTCGGAGGCAGATCCGCGTTGCCGGAGACGTCGGCCGCACCGGGCCCGACTTCGGCTTGCAGCCAGAGCAGCTTCAAATACAGCTCGAGCGGGCCGCGGAACGACTTCAAGTCCGCCTCGGCCAGGGTGGGCTGGAGGAGCCGATCCTCGACCGCGCGGATTTCCTTGTCGAGGTCCGTCGCTGCGGAAACGTCGGCGGCCGGCGCCTTTTCCGCGGCCAGCATCTTGCCGAAGTCTTCGAGCTGCCTTCGGGTCCACTCGATCCGGTTGATCATGCGGCCGGCGGTCGTCGTATCCCGCCAGATTGCGACCGAGAGCTTCGTCGATTCAGTGACATCCGCCTCGGTTCCGGCCGAGCTCGGGTCTTTCTTCACGACGACCTTCCGCTCGAAGTCCTTGCCGTCGACCGTCAGCCGGACCGTGTAGGTGCCGGGGGCGACGAGCGGTCCGTTCCTCAGTGCCGCGATGCCATAGTAATAGACGCCGCGGTGGTCCTTTCCGCGGAACCGTTTCTCCTCCCAAACGTGCGGGTTGCCCGTCGGCGTGGTCCGAAGCCTCACTTCTTCCGAGGGCTCGTAGCGCAGGTTCCAGGTGACGCGGTTGATGCCCGCTCGGTTGGTGCCCGGAAGCGTCCGGATCTTCTCCCCGGAAGCGTCGAGAATGGTGATCTCGACGGGTTTCTTCTTCGACTTCTCCTGACCGCTCTCCTTCTCTTCGATCTTCACCTCGGTCTTGACGGGCTCCTTCAGCCAGTAGCTGAGCGACGCGCCGTAGGGAGGGTTCTGGCCGCTCACGGCGCCCCTCGGAGCCAGGCTCGGCTGCGCGACGTTGCGGAATCGGTACGCGACCCGCGGCTCGAAGAAGTGCACGGGCGAGGAGCGGACGGAATCGGTGAGCTGCTCGAGCGGGGTCAGGTCGTCCAGGATCCAGAAGCCCCGCCCGTAGGTGCCGACGACGAGATCGTGAAAATGAGGCTGCACCGTCAGCCAGTAGACCGGCGCGTGCGGCAGCTTGCTCTGGAGCGGCTCCCAGTGGCCGCCGTCGTCGAAGGAGACGTAGAGGGCGTTCTCGGTGCCGGCGTAGAGCAGTCCCTTGCGAAACGGGTCCTCGCGCACGACGTGGACGTACGAAAGCGGGCTCTTGGGGATGTTTCCGGCGATTGCCTTCCAGGTCTTGCCGTAATCGGCCGTCTTGTAGAGGAACGGATCGCGGTTGTCGACCTGGTGGAAATCGACCGACACGTAGCAGGTGCCGCCATCGAAGGCAGAGGGGTCGACGCTCCCGACGGTTCCCCTGGGCGGGAGTCCCGGCATGTTCCGCGCGACGTTCTCCCAGTGTTGTCCACCGTCGCGCGTGACCTGGACGAGGCCGTCGTTCGTGCCGGCCCAGAGGACGCCCTTCTCCTTCGGCGACTCGGCAAGCGAGTAGACGACGCCCGCGTACTCGACGGAGAGGTTGTCGACTGTCAAACCGCCCGAGTCGCCCATCATGCTCTTGTCGTGCGTGGTCAGATCCGGGCTGATTGTCTTCCAGTGCTCGCCGCCGTCCGCCGTCACGTGCACGTGCTGGCTGCCGACGTAGACCGTGTTGTGGTCGTGCGACGAGATCGCGATCGGGAACGTCCAGTTCATTCGCAGCTTGATGTCGGACGCGGGCGCGCCCATCGTGCGCTCGGGCCAGGGGGAAACCGAGCGCGCCATGCCCGTCTTCGCGTCGAAGCGCTCGACGACGCCCGCATAGCAGCCGCCCCAGACGATGTCTGCGTCCACCGGATCGGGAGTCGCCCAGCCCGTCTCGCAGCCGGCCGTCGAGGTCCAGTGGGCCGGCGTGATCGCGCTGCCGCGGCTGTTCGAGGGCCCGCGCATGGAGCCGTCGTCCTGCATCTGACCATAGACGTTGTAGGGAATCCGGTTGTCGGTGGCGACGTGGTACATCTGACCGATCGGCAGCCGAATCGAGCTCCACTCCCGGCCGCGCGTCGTCGAGATCAAGACGCCGCCGTCGTTGCCGATCATCATCCGGCTCGGAATCTTGGGGTCCGCCCACATGTCGTGGTTGTCGCCGCCCCAGCGGATCTGCTCGGAGGTCTCGCCGCCGTCGTAGGTCACGCCCATCTGGTTCGAGGGGAAATAGACTTCGTTGGCGTTGTCGGGCATGACGAGCATGCGCGTGTAGTAGTGCGGCCGCTCGTTCAAGAGCCGGCTGGAATTCACGTTCTTCCACTGCTCGCCGCCGTCATCCGAACGCCACAGAGAGCCGCGCTGGCCCGTCTCGATCAGGGCGTAGACGCGCCGCGAATCGCTTTGAGCGACGGCCACGGCGATCTTCCCGAGCGGCGGATTGGGCAGGCCGTGCTTCTCGATCCGCTTCCACGTCGTGCCGCCGTCGCGCGAGACGAAAACGCCGCCGCCGGGTCCGCCGCTCTTACGGCCCCAGGTCTTGATCTCGATCGGCCAGGTGCCGGCAAAGAGGATCCGCGGATTGGTCGGGTCCAAGGAAAGATCCGACGCGCCGGTGTTCTCGTCGACAAAGAGGACGCGCTCCCAGGTCTTGCCGCCGTCCTGGGTGCGGTAGACGCCTCGCTCGGGCTGCGGCCCGTAGCAAGTCCCGAGCGCGGCGGCGAAGACGATGTCGGGATTGCGCGGGTCGATCACGACGCGCGCGATCCGGCCCGTCTTCTCGAGACCCATGCGCGTCCAGGTCTTTCCCGCATCGGTCGACTTGTAAATTCCGTTGCCGAGCGAGACGTTGCTGCGGATGAAGGGCTCGCCGGTGCCGACCCAGACCACGTTCGGATCGGAGGCAGCGATGGCAATCGAGCCGATCGATTGGGCCGGCTGATCGTCGAAGATGGGCTTCCAGTGGACGCCCGCGTCGGTCGACTTCCAGACGCCTCCCGAAGCCGCGCCGACGTAGTAAGTGTTCGGATCACCCGGCACGCCGGCGACGGCGCTCGCGCGGTTGCCCGGCGGCCCGATGAACCGGTACTTGAGGTCGCCGTAGGGGTCCGCGGCCGGCTTCCCCTCCTGTAAGACGGGCGTCCGCTTCTGCGCGGCCGCCTCGGCGGCCCGGCCCGACGCTGCCGCGAGCCCAACCGCCGCCGCGAATGCGATGAGCCAGCGAAGAGCCTTCTTCGCGTCCATCGCCAGAAACGTCGCCAGCAAGAAGCGCTGGGAACGCATCAGCAGACCTCCTTCACTTCATTCCTTCGACCAGATAGAGCTGAGAGAGCGTGCGGGCGAGGGAGTAGGCGTGGGCCCTCCCGTTGGGACGGCGGCGAGCGTCACCTGAGCTCCGCGAGCCAGATGTCGCCCTCCGTTCCCGTCTCCGTGTAGGTGATCCAGCGGTTGTCCCGAGAGATCCCCAAGCTCTCCCCGATGGCGTAGCCGCCGACGGAGAAGAGAGGACGCGATTGTTTCGTGGCGAGGTCGAACAGCGAGACCCCGCGGCCGTCGCGGATCAGCAGGCGGCGGCTATCCGCCAGCCAGATCGGAATCTGCCACATCCCACCGGGGCTCGGCACGACGCGCTCGAATCGGTTCGTGGCGAGAGCGTAGACGACGACGCCTCCGAGGGTCCCGTCCGAGTGCGTGGCGACTCCCGCGAGCGAGCGTCCGTCAGGCGACCAGGAGAGCGGCCAGAAGCTGTCGGGTCCTTCCATCGGCGGCATGGAACGCCGCGGACGCGGAAAGTTGCCGGATCGCGCGTCGATGACGTACCAACCTCCCCGGATTTCCTTGAAGGCAATTTCTCTCCCGTCGGGAGACCAGACCGGGAAGTTCGCGGATCCGATGTTCTCGGTCAACCGCTCGAGACCGCTTCCGTCGGGCCGGATGATCCAGATCTGGTAGATGCCGCTGCGATCCGAGTAGAACGCGATCGTCTTTCCGTCCGGCGACCAGTTGGGGCCCCGGTCCCGGAAAGCGTCGTCGGTCAGGCGGCGGAGTTCCTTGCCATCCATCCGCGAGACGAAGAGGTCTTCCTGGCCGCCGGTCTGGACGAACGCGACCCACTGGCCGTCCGGAGACATCTGGTGGTCGCGGATCGGCTGCGTGCTCTTCAAGACGGGTGCCGGTGGTCCCACCGTCGTCCCCGACGTCGGATCGAATCCGATCTTCAGGAGGGTCGAGCGCCAATCGAGGCCAGCGTAGACGAACCGCGAGCCGTCTCGAGCGAAGCTCAATTCGCCGCTCCAGAGCGACGGGGTCGTCATCGCTTCCGGATCCGCGAGCACGCGTCCGGACTTCTCGTCGATCCGCGTGCGCCACAGGTTCATCGTCCCGCCCCGGTTGCTCGAGAAATAGAGAAACCTCCCGTCCGGCGACCACGTCGGGCTCCAGTCGAGGGCGGTGTCGTGCGTGACCTCCACACCCGGCGTGTTCGACTCGGAACCGTCCGCGGCCAGGGTCCAAAGGTCGCGCTGGCCGCTCGAGCCCCGCAGTCCCCAGCACGCTATCCGGTGGCCGTGCGGAGACCAGCTCGGCTGCATGCAGTCGGCGGCCCTGGAGATGTCCCGCTTGCGGCCCGTCTGGAGATCGACGCCCCAGACACCGTTGAACCCGCCGCCCCGGTCGGTCGGGAAGAAGAAGGAACCCTCCGCCACCGCGATCTCGCGCCCGTCCGGTGACCAGCTGGGATTGTAGCCGGCATCCGTCAGGCGCTTGACGGACTCCCCGGTCGAGCCCATGACGAAGATGCCGCCTCCCTCACGCTCCGACCGGAAAGCGATCCGCTCTCCGTCGGGAGAGAAGGCGGGCTGCCAGTCGTCGGCCGTCGAGTCCGCCGTCAGCGGCACCGGATTGCGTCCCCCGACCCGGAGCAGATAGAGCGCCTTGCGCCCGCCGGCATCGCGGACGTACACGACGTTCTTGCCGTCGGGAGACAGGGTCGGGGCCGGCCCTTCGGCGAGTCTCTGCCGCAGAGTCTCGCCGTTCAAGAGCTCCATGACGGCGTACGTGGCTCCGGAGTCGTGGCCGAGCTCGTAGATGCCGAGGATGTTGGGGTGCGACAGCGCGGCGACGGCTTTCGCCTCACGCTCGAAGCGAGCGAGAGCCGCGGCGTCTCCCGCGAGCTTTTCGGGAAGGACCTTGATCGCGACCTCCCGCTCGAGTTTCGTATCGCGCGCCCGGTACACCTCCCCCATCCCTCCGGCTCCCAGAGGCGCCACGATCTCGTAAGGGCCTAGCCGAGTCCCGGTCGTCGCCATCTTCAATTCACCCGATCTTCCGATCACCCGATTGCGCGTGAGCGCGCGACCTACTTCATCCCCTCGACGAGCTGCAGGTGCGAGAGCACGCGAAGGTAGCTGTAGGCGTAGGTTTTTCCGTCCGGAGTCATCACGACGCGCGTGATGCTGCTCAAGCCCGCTTGATCGGCGGGAACCAGCTCCTTCCAGAGCTCTTTGCGCCCGGAGGCGACGTCGTAGCGGTAGACCTTTGCGGGAATCTCTCCGCGCCGCTGAAAGAAGAGCGTGCGGCTGTCCGGCGAGAAACGAATCGGCAGATCTTCGACCGAGAGTCCGGTCAGCGGCGTGGGCTCGCCTCCCTCGAGAGGATAGAGATAGGTCCGGTTGTCCGGTCCGCGAACCACGACGAATCTCGAATCGGACGTGATAGTGCCCCGGTGCATCGAATACCCCTCGGGCGTCAAGGCGCGCGGTTTGCCCCCGGAGATGTCCCGCACGTAGAGACGCATCCCGTGGCGGCCTTCCGTCGCGGAGCACACGATCCGCTTCCCATCCGGAAGGAAACCGGCGTCGACGACGTCGAGGCCCTCTTTGGAAAGCAGCCTGGGCTCGCCCACGCTCGTCGGCAACAGGACGATCTGGGGATTCGAGGCCGGGTGGAGAATCGAGATCGCCCAGGCCCCGTCCGGAGAGAGGGCGATGGCGGCGCCCTCGCCGAGTCGAACGGCAGGCGAGCCATCCAGCTTGCGCAGGTAGGCCGAATAGGACGCGCCGCCGCCTTCGCCCGATTCGGTGAGGAGCAACGTCTTGCCATCAGGTGAGATGTCGGTGCCCAGAGAATAATCGAGCCAGGAAAGCTCCCGCTCCTTGGCGTCACCCGGTCCGCGGGCCAGGATGCCGAGCCGGTCGCTCTCGACGGTCATCAGAACTCGGCCGTCATTGGAAATGTCGTGGAGCGTGCTGATCCCGGGGACCCGGCCCACCGGCCGCGCTTTTCCGGAGAGCGTGACCGCGTGAACGGCTCGATTGAAGCCCCCCTCGGCGGCGGTGTACCAGACTTCACCGCCATCCGGTCTCCAGGCAAGTCCTTGCGCGGTGGCATAGACGGGCGAAAGCGTCGTCTTCTTGCCCGCAAGGTCGACGACGGCGACCGAGCCTCCGTCGTCTCGCGGGATGGCATGGTCGATGAACGCGACCAGGTCGCCCTTGGGCGACACCCGCGGGTGGCTGATCCATCCCGTCGTCTCGAAGAGGACCTTGCCGATGGGAAACTCGAGGCGGTTCTTGACGCCGACGTCGCGCACGATGGCGAGGCTTTGCCCGTCCGCGCTCCAATCGGCCCATTGCACGTCGTCGAGGATGTCGCGCGGCGCGCCGCCCGCGATGGAAATGCGGGCGAGGCGGCCGACTCGGACAAAAGGTTGGGTCGACCTTTGGTTGAGCGAGACAGCCATCTCACCCGACTTCGAGATCGCGATCACTTCGGCCGTCGTCAAGCCGAAGGGGCGCGACTCGGGGCTTTCGGGGCGGTTGACGAAGATTTCCATCGGCTTGCCTTCCCAGGACGCCGAATAGAGGATCGTCTGACCGTCCGGCGCAAAGCGCGCCCGGCCCACTTCTCCGCGGCTGAAAGTGATCTGGTGAAACGCGGGCGGAGGGACGAATCCTGCCTTCTTGCCGGCGGCATACGCGAGCAGGCCGGCGATTGCCGCCGAAATGAGGGCGGTCGCCGCGAGACGCAGCATGAGGCGCGGCCGCTTCTCTGGGAAAACCTGCGCGGCGGCAGCCGCAGGCGACGAGACTCCCGTTAGCGCCTCGAGGTCGAAGGCCAGATCCCGCGCCGAGTCGAAACGCTCCTCCGGGTTCTTCTCCAGACAGTGACGCACGATCCGCTCGATCCCGGGATGGATGTCTCGGTTGGTCTGCGTCAGATCCGGCGGCTCCTTGGTCAGAATCGCCGTGATCGTGTCGGCTGCCGTGTCTCCGCGAAACGCCCGCTGCCCCGAGAGCATCTCGTAGAAGATCGCGCCGAAGGAAAAGAGATCGCTGCGCCGGTCGGCGGGCCTTCCGCGCACCTGCTCCGGAGACATGTAGCCCATCGTTCCCATCACGACTCCCGGCTCCGTCCCGGCGGCCGCCGTGGGCAAGTTGGTCTTCTCCCCTCCTTCGTCTCCCGGCTTCAACTTGGCCAACCCGAAGTCGAGGATCTTGACTCGGCCGTCGCGCGTGACGAAGAGGTTCTCGGGTTTCAAGTCCCGGTGCACGATTCCCTTCTCATGCGCCGCTCCGAGCCCGCGCGTGATCTGAGTCGCGTAGTCGAGGGCCTTGCGCACAGGAAGCGCTCCGGAGGCCAGGCGCGACCGGAGCGTCTCGCCTTCGAGCAGCTCCGAAACGACGTAGGGAGATCCGTCGTGCGACCCGATGTCGTGGACCGCTGTGATGTTCGGGTGGTTCAGGATGCCCGCCGCCCGCGCCTCCTGCTCGAACCGCCGCAGGCGGTCCGGGTCGGCCGAGAAGGAGGCCGGCAGCACCTTGATGGCCACCTCGCGCCCCAGCCGCGGATCCTTCGCCCGATACACCTCCCCCATCCCGCCCGCGCCGAGAGGCGCCAGGATCTCGTAGGGGCCGAGGCGCGAGCCGGCGGTAAGAGTCATTTCACCCCTTCGACCACGTAGAGGTCAGCCAGGCTCCGCGAGTAAGAATAAGCGTAGGACCTTCCATCCGGTGTCACTGCGGTCGATCCCGCGGTCGTGACACCGGCAGGGTCGGTCGGCTTTAATTCCTTCCAGATTTGCCGCCGACCCGATCGCGTGTCGACCAGGAGGATCCGGGCCGGGAGCTCGCCGCGCCGCCGAACGAAGAGCGAATGTCCGTCGGCTGACCAGCCGCACGGGATGTCTCCGACAAGGAGTCCCGGCAGCGGAGTCGGCTCGCCCCCTTCGACGGGATAGAGGTAGAAGCGCCGGTCCGGTCCGGTCACAGCCGCGGACTTTCCGTCGGGCGAGATCGAGTGAAGGAATCCCTCGTATCCCTCAGGTGAGATTGCTCGAGGTTTGCCGCCATCGAGCGCCTGAACCCAGAGACGCAAACCATGATCCGCCTCGTTGGCCGATATCAGAATCCGACGTCCGTCGGGAAACCAGGAGACGTCCCGGATTCGCAGCCCGGCCGCCGGGAGGGATTTCGTGTCACCCGTGCCGACGGGGTAGAGAACCATCGTGGGGCTCGAGACCGGCCCAACGAGGCTCAACGCGAGTCGGCCATCGGGGGAAAGAGCGGCACCGGCGCCTTCTCCGAGGCGAACCGCGGGAGAGCCGTCCGTTTTACGAACGTAGACGGAGTAGCCCGATCCGCCTCCCTCCCCGGTCTCGTCGAAGAGCAGCGTCTGGCCATCGCGTGAGAGATCGCGGACCAGCGACCAGTCGAGCCAGGAGAGGTTTCGCTCTTTCTCCCCACCGGGCGCGAGGGCTGAGATCTCCATTCTGGCTTTGTCCTGGACCACGAGGACGCGCCCGCCTCGAGAAACGTCCTGTATCGTCAGCCCGCCCGTACCTTGGCTCAACAAGCGCACCCGGCCCGCTCGCGTTGCGGCATGAAGCGCGCGGTTGAACCCCACCGAGGCGCCTGTGAACCAGACTTCTCGTCCACCTGGAGACCAGCAGAGGCCCTGGATGCTCGAGAACGAGCCGGAGATCGACTTGTGCTTTCCTTCGAGATCGACGATCGCGACCGAGCCGCTGTCGTCTCCAACGACGGGATGGTCCAGGAAGGCGATCTCGTCTCCACGGGGGGACAGGCGGGCGTGGCCGATCCATCCGGCGGTTTCATAAAGAACCTTTCCCATGGGGAACTCGAGCCGACTCTTCCCGCTTACATGCCGCACGATCGCCAATCGAGAGCCGTCCGGCGCCCAATCGGCCGACTGGATGTCCTCGAGGATCTCTTTGGGCGCCCCTCCTCCGGTCATCCCGAGCCGAGCGAGTGTGCCCGTTCGCGTAAACGGGAGAGAGGCGCGCCGCCCGAGCGAGACCGCCATCTCTCCCGAGGGGGAGATCGACAGCACTTCTGCTTCCGGCAGACCGAAGGCGCGCGACTCCGGGGTGTCGAGGCGGCTCACGAAAATCTCGATGGGGCTTCCTTCCCATCGGGCCGAATAGAGAATCGTCTGCCCGTCGGGCGCGAACCGCGCCGACGCGATTGCGCCGCGACGGAACGTGAGCTGGCGAAAGGAGGGAGGCGGCACGTAGCCGGCTTTCTTGCCGGCCACATAGGCCGCCGCGATACCGGCGACCGCCAGGGTCACTCCGGCAAGGAACGGCAAGCGCAGGCTCCGCCGAACCGACGAATCTTTCGCAGGTGCGCCAGCCGCAGAGGAAACGCCCGACAGAGCCTCGAGGTCGAAGGCGAGGTCGTGTGCGGAGTGAAAGCGCTGTTCGGGATTCTTCTCGATGCAGTGGCGCACGATCCGCTCGAGTCCGGGCGAGATGCTCTGATTCGTCACGGAGAGGTCCGGCGGATCCTCCTTCAAGATCGCCGACATCGTGTCCGCGGCCGAGTCGCCGTGGAACGCCCTCTTTCCGGAGAGCATCTCGTAGAGAATCGCGCCGAACGAGAAGATGTCCGAACGGGCGTCGGAAGGCTTGCCCCGCACCTGCTCGGGCGACATGTAGCCGAGAGTCCCGAGCACGACGCCCGGCTCTGTGCCCGCCGTGGCTGTCGGAAGGCTCGTGACCTCGGGCCCGGCCTCGGTGTGCGTGAGCTTCGCCAGGCCGAAATCGAGGATCTTCACGCGCCCATCCCGGGTCACGAAGAGGTTCTCCGGCTTCAAGTCCCGATGGACGATGCCCTTCTCGTGCGCGGCAGCTAAGCCATGGGCGATCTGCAGCGCGTAGTCGATCGATCTCTTCTGCGACAGCTTCCCGCCAGCCAGCGCCGAGCGCAGCGTCTCGCCCTCCAGAAGCTCCGAGACCACGTAGGGCGCGCCCTCGTGAGTCCCGACGTCGTGGACCGCCGTGATGTTCGGGTGGTTCAGGATCCCCGCCGCGCGAGCCTCCTGCTCGAAGCGCCGCAGCCGTTCCGCGTCGGCCGAAAAGGAGGCCGGCAGCACCTTGATGGCCACCTCGCGCCCCAGCCGCGGATCCTTCGCCCGGTACACCTCGCCCATGCCGCCCGCCCCAAGAGGGGACAGAACCTCGTAAGGCCCGAGGCGACTTCCAGCGCTGATCACAAATCACCAATTCTCACTTGAGCCCCTCCGCGACGTAGAGAACCGAGAGGATGCGGACATATGTATAGGCATAGGCCGCTGCGTCCTGGGTCATCACGACTCCCTGGACCGCGACGACTCCGGTCGGGTCTGATGGAGCAAACTGTTTCCAAAGCTCTCTCTTTCCGGAGACGGGGTTGACTCGAAAAACCCTGGCCGGGAGCTCCCCGGGTCCTTTGACATAGAGCGACTTTCCCTCGGAGCTCCATTGGATCGGGAACTCGCTGTCCGCTACGCCGGATACGGGCAGGGAATCGCCGGGCGACATCGGATAGAGATGAAGTTTTCCGTCCGGGCTCCACGCGGCGACGAACCGGCCGTCCGGAGAGACCGGGCCGATGCCCAGTCCTTCGATGGAGCCTCGGACTCCTTCGGGAGAGATCGGGACTGGTGTTCCACCCGAGATCGTCTGGACATAGAGCCGCCGCCCTCTGCCGGCTTCGCCGGCCGCAAAGACGATTCGCTTTCCGTCCGGCAGGACCTGCCCGTCGATGTGCTGAAGCCGGTCTCGCGTCACGGGGACTGGCTCGCCCGGTCCGGTGGGGAGCAGGACGAGCTGCGAAGGCTCTGTGCGGATGTCCGCCGTCAGAACCCACTTCCCGTCGGGCGAGAACCTGGGATTCGTGCCCGGGCCCAGGCGAATCGCGGGCGATCCGTCGGTTCCGCGAAGATAAATCGAGTATCCTTCGCCGCCTCCCTCGCCAAACTCGTTCAGAAGGATTTTCCGCCCGTCCGGCGAAATGTCCGTCACCAAGCCGGCGTCGAGCCACGAAAGTTCCCTCTCCTGTGTCCTGTCCGGCGTCAGGGCGAGAGTCCCGAAGCGAAGGCTGTCGTGCGCGAGCAGGACACGCCCGTTCCGCGCGATGTCGTAAAGGACCAGTGTTGCCAGACCTCGCGAGACCAGCCTCTCCTTCCCCGAAAGCGAGATGGCCCGGAGCTCGCGATGCCAGCCCGCCTTCGCCGCCGTGAACCAGATCTCCTTTCCGCCGGGTGGCCAGGCCAGTCCCCAGGCGCTGCCCCAGGTGCTGCCGAGCGTCTTCCATCCGGCGCGATCCGCGACGGCGACCTTGCCCCGGTCGTCCCCGGGGATCGCGTGGTCCAGAAAAGCGACCCGGAGCCCGTCGGGAGAGACGCGCGGGTGACTGATCCATCCGGCAGTCTCATAGAGGATTTTCCCGATCGGGTACTCGAGCCGCTGCAGAGATCCCGACTGGCGCACGACCGCCATCGTGGCGCCGTTGGGCGACCAGTCCACGAAGGAAATACCCTCGAGAACCTCCCGGGGAGAAGAGCCGCCTTCGAACGGCATGCGCGCGAGCGTCCCGAACCCGGGGAAGAGACCCAGGAAGCGGTTGCGCATCACGAGGGCAATCTCGCCGGAGGAGGAGACCGACATCTCGTTGGCGCCCAGCTGACCGAGAGTGCGCGACTCGGGAGCTCCCGGCCGAACGGCGAAGAGCTCCAGCGGCTGGCCCGACCAAGCAGCCGCGTAGAGGACTGTCTGCCCGTCCGGAGAAAACTTCGCCGAGCGGATGGTCCCCTGCCGGAACGTCAACTGACTGTAAGAAGGAGGCGGCTTGCGTTCCAGAGACGCTTTCAGAAGGACGAAGCTGACGAGAGCGCCGGCGAGGCCAGCCCCTAGGAGAGCCGCGAGAATGGGAACCGCCCGCGTGCGAGACCGGGTCACCAGCGCCTCGGACGCGCCGCTCTCGGCGAGGTGGTCGCGCAGCATCGCGAGGTCGCGGGCGAGATCGCGAGTCGAGGCGTACCGGTCGTCCGGCTCCTTGGAGAGACAGCGCTCGATCAGCCATCGGAGGGCCAGAGGCGAGTCTGGCCGGAGGGAGGCGAGCGGCTGCGGCTCCTCGTGCAGGATCGCCGAGAGGGTGTCCACGACCGTCGCACGCGTGAACGCCCGATTGCCCGTCACGATCTCGTAGAGGATCGCTCCCAGGGAGAACTGATCGGAGCGGAAGTCGAGCGGCGCCGCGCTGGCCTGTTCCGGCGACATGTAGCCGACCGTGCCGACGATGACGCCGCTGGCGGTCTGGGAGCCGGTCATCGTCAGCGCGTCCGACAAACCTCCCGGCCTCTCGCCAGCGAGCTTGGCCAGGCCGAAGTCCAGGATCTTCACGAATCCGTCGGAGGAGACCATGAGGTTCTCGGGCTTCAGGTCCCGGTGGACGATTCCCGCGGCGTGTGCCTTGGCGAGCCCGTCCGCCGCCTGCGCCGCGATCGAGAGGGCGCGCTTGACGGAGAGAGGACCGGGCACGAGAAGCACGCGGACGGTCCTGCCTTCGACCAGCTCCATCGCGA
>WNGF01002003.1_pt1 | contig 29160 bp, 32 predicted proteins | sample 5400641 | NCBI WGS metagenome assembly WNGF01 (sample SAMN13153371, study PRJNA577476) | soil metagenome | isolation source: 80 cm soil or saprolite under grassland replicate 2 | place: USA:California | collected 2016-06-15 | reverse complement strand
GGCCGCTCGTGGGACGCACGAGCGTGGCGGCGATCCGCAGAAACGTCGTCTTGCCGGCGCCGTTGGCGCCGAGCAGAGCCACCGCCTCTCCGCGACGGACATCGAGGTCGATCCCGTCGAGAACGAGATGCCGTCCGTACGCCTTGCGGAGGCCGCGCGCCGAGAGGAGGCAGTCGAGTGAAGCCTTGGGGTCAACGTCGACGGTCATGGATGAAACCGGTCAATTTTCGCGCATGAGCGAGGATGGGTCAAGGAAGCCCCGCGCCCGCGCTCGTTCACCAGCCGCCAGGAACTTCCACACGAGCGCCATCACGACCGCCATGTCGACGACGCCGCTGACCGCCCACATCAGGATTCCGCCCCACGCCTGATCGTCGAGCGCGCCCGCCCCCGGCCCCGCGTAGGGCGTGTAGAGCACGCTCGGCCACAGCATGAGACCCAGGCCGAGCCCGGCGCTCTGGAACCCGGCGAGCACGACGTACACGACGGCGGCGCCCGGGTGTGCCGTCGGTCGGACGTGAGGCGCGGGAGCGAGCAGGGGCCACCAGAAGACGAGCGCGGCGCCGAACAGCGTCGTGTGCTCGAGCGCGTGGATGACGTCGTTGCCCAGGGCGCGTTCGTAGAGCGCGGGCACGTGCCAGAGCCAGATCGTGAGCGCGAAGAGGGCCCACGCCAGCGGCATGTCCGTCAGCGCCCGCAGCCACCCCCGGAGCGTGCCGCCGCGCGCCAGGAGCGGGCGGAGCGCGATGCGCGCGCGTCCGGGCAGCGCCCACATCACGACGGGAAAGGGATTCGCCAGCAACCCGAGCGGCGCCGCGACCGTGAGCAGGAGGAGGTGCTGCACCATGTGGGCCGAGAATCGCTCGTGGGCCAGCCCATCGAGCGGAGAGACGAGCGCGATGGCGATGGTCGCGAGCGCCGCCATCGCGGCGGCCAGGCGCCACGTCGCGACCGGCCGGTCGGCGCGGCGCCCGAGGCGCCACCAGCCCGCGACGTACACCACGGCCGCCCCCACGAGGACGGCGAGGACGAGGGCGGTCATTTGCGCAGCGCGAGCACGGCCAGCCAGACGAAGAACAGCACGGTGCCGGTGAGGAAGAGACCGAGCGCGAGCTTCTCGATCCCGCTCATCTCAGGAGAGCCCGAGGACGGCGGCCACGACGCTGTAGGCCAGCTCCAGGCCGAGGATGGCCAGGTTGAGGACGGCGAGGGCGATCAGGATGCTCTCCGCGCGCACCGCGGAGCGAGCGCGCCAGGCCGGGGCCGAGGCCGCCCCAGTCGGCGAAGAGATAGTAGATCCCCCACACGAAGAGGAGGAGGTAGACGACGAGGAGCCAGCGGTTGACGATGCCGCGGCGGACCCGGATCTCGCCGCCGGCATACTCCTCGACCCGCTCACTCGCTGGCTCGGGATCAGGATCGGGGCGGCTCATCCCCGTCGCCCTCGACCTCGAGCACGCGATGCTTGACGGCCTCCACGTCGCTGAGGGCGCCGCTCGCGGCGCCCCACAGGAACGCGCACAGGGCCGCCAGTCCCATGAGCACGGCAATCACGAACTGCCCAAGGGTGAGATATTCGATCATCGGTCAGTCATTTTCGATCATTGAAGCGTCGGCTCGCCGTGCGGCGCGGCTCACCTCCTACTGCCATGCGTCAGATATTCGATCATCGATTCACCGGATCTCCAGCTTCTCGCCGGTCAGGGGATCGGCCCATGCGGAGAGCGAGAGGACGTAGTACGCGATGGCCCAGCGCTCCGCGTCGGTCAGCGCGTCGCCGAACGACGGCATCGGCGTGCCGTCGAGCCCCAGCGTGAGCGCGCGGAAGACGTCGCCGACGGTGGCCCCGGCCTTGAACTGACCGCGGGTGAAGTCCGTCGGCCGAATCGGCTGCTCGAAGTCGTCGCGGAGCTGCGCGGCGGACGGTCCGTCGCCCTTGCCGCCGTCGCCGTGACACTCGTAGCACTTGGCCGAGCGGTAGAGCGTCTGGCCCCGTGTCACGAGCCCGGCGCTCGGCCGCGGTGGCGGCGGGAGCGCGGCGGCGGCCGGACGCGGCTCCTCACGCCAGCGCGGCGAGAACGTCTTGATGTAGGCGATCACCGCGCGGCGGTCCGGATCCGACACTTCATGCCACGTGGGCATCGCCGTCCAGCGGACCCCGCGCGTGATCGTGCGGTACAGATCGCCATCGGTCGGCAGCGTGCCCGAGGGCGTCGTGCGGAACTTGAACACCGCCGTCGTGAAATCGCGAGGGCGCGGGGAGAGAAACGTGGCCGCCTTGCCGTTGCCGTCGCCCCGGGCGCCGTGGCAGCCGATGCAGCGGCGCTCGTACACGGCGCGGCCCCGGGCCACGGCCTCCGGTCCCCCGGAGATCTGGACGGCGGTGACGGCCGGATTCTGGGGCGGAAAGACGTCGCGCCAGATCCCGCGGCTCGTGCCGAGCTTCTGGAGATACCGCACGAGCCCGACCGTCTCGCGCGCGGGAACGACGAGACGGAGGGTGGCGGGAGCCGTCGCGCGTGCCCCGAGGTGGGCGAGGTCGAGCACGGGCATGCCGTCGATCGGCAACCCGCCGTCGGGCCCCGGCATCACGAAGGTCAGTCCGGACTCGTCGGGGAACAGGACCAGGGGCTTGCCACGATCCATGGTGAAGTAGCGCGCGATCGTGGGCGTCGCCTCGAGTCGGATGACCTCGCCCTCGCGGTGGACCGGGACGGCGATCTCCTCGAACAGCCAGCGGAACCTCGGCATGATCGACTCGGGGACGACGACCCTCGGATTCCACAGGTGCGCGTAGTGCCAGTCGTCGGCGTACTTGAGGCCGACGCGGCTGAGATCGGGGCCGATCCGACGGGTGGCGAGCAGATGCGGCAAGTCCCAGGCGTACTCGCCGGCCTCCGACACCGGACCCCACCGCGCCTCTTCGCCCGCGACGGGCCGCACGTACTGGCTGTGGCAGTACCAGCAGCCTTCACGGATGTAGAGATCGCGGCCGAGCCGCTCCAGCGGCGTGTAATCGCGCGTCGGAGAGCGCACCCAGGTGACGGTGCCGTCGTCCGTCCGCACAGCCCGCGTCACCTCCCGGGCCCGCGACTCGGGGACCATGGTGGGCAGCACCCCCTGGACGAACAGCGCCAGGGTGACGAACAGGAACCCCGCGCCGGCGGCGAGGGAGGTGATGGAGCGCAGGAGTCGCCGCCCTTCAGGCCACGCGTCGAGTCAGCGACGTCTTCATGAGGTTGATGACGAGCAGCGAGAGGCCGACGTCCATCGCGATCCCCGTGAGGGTGCGTAGCTGCCAGTAGGGGCGGATGGCGCGGACCGAATCGTGCCATTCCGTGCCGCCCATGAGGCTCAGGCCCTGGACGAGCCCCTGCGCGGTCAGGATCACGAACATCGCGGCGATCCCGAGGACGATCAGCCAGAACGACCAGGCGCTGATCGCGCGGCTCCACAGGGGCGCGCCGTGTAGCCGCGGCCATACGTAGACCGTGCCCGCGATCGCCCACACGACGAACGTTCCGAAGATCGTGATGTGGGAGTGCCCGATGACGAAGTCGGTGAAGTGGGTCGGCTGCTGCACCGTGCGGAGCGCCTCGATGGAGCCCTGGAAGCAGCCGATCAGGTACAGGACCGATCCCACGATGAGGAACTTCGCGGGCAGGTTGTGCGCGAACTCCGTCCACCGGCCGATCATCGTCCCGAAGAAGTTCTGCAGCACCGTCCACACGGGGATGATCAGCATCATCGACGACACGATGGCGATCGTCTCCGCCCAGTCGGCGATCGGCGAATAGAGGTAGTGGTGGATGCCGACGAACGGGTAGAAGAAGGCCAGCGACCAGAAGCCGATCAGCGACAGCTTGTGGCTGTAGATGGGGTTCCGCACGGCGGCGGGGAGAAAGTAGTAGATGAGGACGTACCCGGCGGGCGTGATCCACAGCCCGACGACGTAGTGGATGAACAGCCCATGCCAGGCGGCATTGTTGATGCCCGGAATGCTGCCGGGGCCGAGCATCAGGAGCACCAGGTTCACGTCGGTCCACACGAACGCCGCGATCAGATACCAGAGGGAGACGTACAGCGGTGGCGCCGTCCGACGGGCGATCGTCACCAGGAACTGGACGGTCAGCCACACCAGCGCGAGCAGGATGATCGCCATCGTCGGCAGCGGCAGCTCGCCGACCTCCCACCCTCGGTTCCAGCCCAGGGCCAGGAGCACGACGCCGATCGCGAGGTTCAGGTTCCAGATCCCCAGCAGCATCCAGTTCCGGTCCTCCTGCCACAGCCGCACGCCGCACAGGCGTGGGACCACGTAGTGGCAGAGCCCGATGAACATCGTGGAGAACGCGCCCCAGATGACGCCGTTGACGTGGATCGGACGCAGGCGGCCGAAGGACAGCCAGGCGACGCCGTCGAGCAGCTCGGGGTGATTGAACTTGACGGCGACGATCGCGCCGATGGTGGGAAAGATCAGCAGCCACCCCAGACCCCACACGAGCCACGCGCGGATCAGCCCGGGGTTGAGCAGCGCGTCGTTCCGCGCCGCGGCTTCGGAGCGAACGTCGACCGGCGGCGTCGACGCGGGGGACGGGCTCGTCAGAACTTCATCGCCTGGAGCCGGGCGATCCGCTGCTCCAGGGGAGGATGGGTCGAGAAGAGATTCATGAGCGCCTGACCGCTGAGCGGGTTGACGATGAACAGATGGGCCGTCGACGGATTGGCGTTCATCGGCGCCACCTGCTGGGCCATCTGCAGCTTCTCGAGCGCCTTCGCCAGGCCCCAGGTGCGGCCGGCGAGCCGAGCGCCGGTGGCGTCGGCCTGGTACTCGCGCGCGCGCGAGACGGCGAGCTGGACGAGCATGGCGGCGATGGGGGCGAGGATCGCCATCGCGATCATCGCGATGGGATTGCTCCCGCCTTCGTCGTCGTCACGCCGCCCGCCGAACATCGCCGCCCACTGGGCCATGTGGGCGAGATACGTGATGGCGCCGGCCAGGGTGGCGGCGATCGTGGAGATGAGGATGTCGCGGTTCTTGACGTGCGACAGCTCGTGGGCCAGGACGCCTTCGAGCTCGTCCTGGTCGAGGATCCGCATGATGCCCTCGGTGACCGCGACGGCCGCGTGCTCGGGGTTGCGCCCGGTCGCGAAGGCGTTCGGGGTCTCGCTCGGGATGAGATACACACGGGGCATCGGGATCTGGGCCTTGGTGGCGAGCCGCCGGACGATGGCATAGAGGCCGGGCGCCTGGGACTCCGCGATGGGCTGAGCCCCGTACATCGCCAGGACCATCTTGTCGGAGAACCAGTAGCTGAAGAAGTTCATGACGATGGCGAAGAAGAAGGCGATGACCATGCCCTGCTGGCCGCCGATCGCGCCCCCGATGACCACGAGCATCGCGGTCAGCACCGCGAGGAGCAATCCGGTCTTGAAGACGTTCGACATGCTCGCCTCCCCTTGAAACGCGGCCGGCACCTTCACGGAAAGCGTAGCAAACGGCCCCAGAGGGGTCAAATGCCTTGACTTGGGAAATCCGCGCCGATATACTGAACAAGTTTAGAGAAAAGCCTTTTATCCATCCTGGTTTAGGTGACATGATCCTGCGCGTCTCCGACATTCCGGACGAAGGTCTGCAGATCCAAGACCGAGCCCTCCTGGGCTCGCCGTTCTCGGACCCGAGCTGGCGCCTCGAGCGCGTCGATCTGCGCGCCGAACGGGATGGCGACGACGTGACCGTGATCGGCGAGATCGACGCCACGGTGCCCGTCGCCTGCGGCCGCTGCCTCGAGGAGTTTCCGGTCCGAGCGCGAGCGGCGGTGGACGTCCGGCTCATTCCCCGCCCACCGACCGGAAACCGCGTCGAGCTCGGAGCCGACGATCTCGACCTCGACTTCTACGATCACGACGAGGTGAATCTGTCGAGTCTCGTGGAGAGCGAGACGGCGCTCGCGCTGCCGATGAAGCCGCTCTGCCGCGAGGACTGCCGGGGCCTCTGCCCCGTGTGCGGCGGCAATCGCAATCTCGTCGACTGCGCCTGCCCGGAACGGGCGCCCGATCCGCGCCTGGCCGCGCTCAAGGACCTCGCCGCGCGGCTCCATCACGAACGACCATAGGGGGCTGTCATGCCGCTGCCGAAACGACGACATTCCAAGACCCGCGGCCGCAAGCGCCGGACGCACTACAAGCTGGCCGTGCCGACCCGCTCGGTGTGCCCGCAGTGCCGCGAGCCGAAGCTGCCGCACCGGATCTGCCCGCATTGCGGCTACTACAAGGGACGGGAGATCGTCGCCGTCGAAGGCACCTAGCGGCGATTCCGGCATGAAGATCGCTGTCGACGCCATGGGGGGCGACTATGGGCCCGCCGTCGTGGTCGAGGGGGCGGTGGCCGGCAGCCGGGACTTCGGCGTGACCGTTGTGCTCGTCGGGGATCGCGCGGCCATCGAGCGCGAGGTGGCGCGTCTCGGCGCCCATCAGGCCGCGGTCGAGGTCCGGCACGCCTCGCAGGTCGTGGGCATGGCCGAGTCGGCGTCGCAGGCCCTCCGTCGCAAGCGCGATTCCTCGCTGCGCGTCGCGGCCCAGCTCGTGCGCGATGGTGAGGCGTCGGCCTTCGTGTCGGCCGGCAACACCGGCGCCGCCATGGCCATCGCGATGTTCATCATCGGCGTGCTGCCGGGTGTCGATCGTCCCGCCATCGCGGCCGTCCTGCCCAACCACAAGCGCTTCACGGTGCTGATCGATGCCGGGGCCAACATCGATCCCAAGCCGTGGCACCTGCTGCAGTTCGCCGTGATGGGGCACGTGTATGCCCGCGACATCCTCGGCTACGACAACCCGCGTGTCGGGCTGCTCTCGGTGGGTGAGGAGGAGGGCAAGGGGACGGAGCTGACGCGGGAAGCCTACGATCATCTCAAGGGCTCCTCGCTGAACTTCGCGGGCAACGTCGAGGGGCGTGACATCTACAACGGCCGCTGCGACGTGGTCGTCACCGACGGTTTCACCGGCAACGTGGCGCTGAAGATCTCGGAGAGCCTCGCCGACACGCTCGGCATGATGATGCGCGAGGAGCTGACGCGCGACCTCCGCTCCAAGATCGGGGCGACGCTCGCGCAGTCGGCGTTCCAGCGCTTTCGCCGCCGCGTCGACTACACCGAGATGGGCGGGGCCCCCCTGCTGGGCATCGATGGCGCCGCCATCATCTGCCACGGAGCATCGCCCGTGAAGGCGATCAAGAACGCGGTGCGGGTCGCCGCGGAATGGGCGAAGGCCGGAGTGAACGAGCACATCAAGGCCGCGCTGGAGGCGGAAGTTGCGCGTGGCGGCCGGGAAGGGAACCGCGAATGACGCGAGCCTACATCAGCGGCGTCGGATCCTACGCGCCGAAGCGCATCCTGACCAACGCCGATCTCGAGCGGATGGTCGAGACCAGCGACGAGTGGATCGTGCAACGCAGTGGCATCCGGGAGCGGCACATCGCCGACGAGGGAGAGTCGACGTGCGACCTCGCCCTGCCGGCCGCGCAGCAGGCTCTCGACCGCGCCAATCTGCTTCCCGAGGACATCGACTTCATCGTGGTGGGCACCACGACCCCGGATCATTTCTTTCCCTCCACGGCCAATCTCCTGCAGCACCGGCTCGGCTGCCGCCGCGCGGGCTCGGTCGATGTCCTGGCCGCCTGCGCCGCCTCGGTCTATAGCCTGACGATCGCGTCCCAGTTCATCCAGACCGGCAAGTACCGTCGGATCCTCTGCGTGGGCGCCGAGACGCTCTCCAAGATCACCGACTTCACGGACCGCACGACGTGCGTGCTCCTGGCCGACGCCGCCGGGGCCGCCGTGCTGGAGGCGACCGACGACGGCCGGGGCTTCATCGACGCCGACCTCTATTCGGACGGCCAGTACGCCGAGCTCCTGCACATGCCCGGTGGGGGCTCACGCTATCCCGCCTCCCACGAGACCCTCGACAAGAAGCTGCATTACGCCAAGATGAAGGGCGCCGAGGTCTTCAAGGTCGCGGTCCGGATGTTCGGCGACTGCGCCGTGCAGCTGCTCGAACGCCACGGCTTCACCGCGCGCGACGTGAACCTGTTCATCCCGCATCAGGCGAACCTGCGCATCATCGAGGCGGCGACCAAGCGACTGGGGCTGCCGATGGACCGCACGTTCGTCAACATCGACCGCTACGGCAACACCGGCGCCGCCTCCGTCTACGTCGCGCTCGCCGAGGCGGTATCGCTCGGCCGCCTCCACCCCGGCGACCTCGTCCTCCTCGCCGCCTTCGGCGGCGGCTTCACCTGGGGCGCCGCCCTGCTTCGATGGTAGTGCGAGCCGAAGCGGTTCCTCCGGTGAGGCGAGTCCTTCAATGATCGAAATCGTCCCGTCGACATGACCGTCGCCTTTCAGTTTCCTGGACAAGGGTCGCAGGCCGTCGGAATGGCGCGGGGGTTTTATGAGACCTCGGCCGCGGCCAAGGCGGTCTTCGAGGAAGCCAACGACGCGCTCGGCTTCGACCTCGCCCGATTGATCTTTGACGGTCCCGAGTCGGAGCTGACGCTGACGGCGAACACCCAGCCCGCCGTTCTCACGGCGAGCGTGGCGGCCGCGGTGGCGTGCGCCGAGCAGGGACTCCGTCCGTCCATCGCCGCCGGCCACAGCCTCGGGGAGTACTCCGCGCTCGTCGTGGCCGGCGCGCTGACCTTTGCCGACGCCGTGCGGGTCGTGCGTCGGCGCGGTGAGTTCATGCAGGAAGCGGTTCCCGTGGGCGTGGGGGCGATGGCGGCGATCCTGGGACTGCCCCTCGAAACCGTCGAGGGCGTGTGCGAGGAAGCGGCGCAGGGCCCGGCCGGCCGTGAGGTCGTCGACGTGGCCAACATCAACTCGCCGGGCCAGATCGTCGTCGCCGGCCATCGCGCGGCGGTGGAGCGCGCCGTCGCCGCGGCCGCCGGCCGCGGCGGCCGCAAGAGCATCGTGCTGCCCGTGAGCGCACCCTTCCACTGCGCGCTCATGCGGCCCGCGGCGGAGCGCCTGGCCGTCGAGCTCGAGGCCATGCGCGTGAGCGATCCCGCGATCCCCGTCGTCCGCAACGTCGATGGGGGGGTGACGCGCGTCGCGGCCGACGTCAAGCGCGCGCTTCTCGATCAGGTCGCGAGCCCCGTGCGCTGGACGACATGCGTCCAGCGGCTGGCCGCGGAAGGCGCACGCGTGTTCGTCGAGGTCGGTCCCGGGCGCGTCTTGACGGCGCTCCTCAAGCGCATCGTGGACGGCGCGGCGGGATTCGCCGTGGAGGATCCGGCCGGTCTCGAAAGGGTCCTCGCCGACAAGGCGATCGTCTCGTGAGCGGCGGCTCGCTGGCCGGGCGCGCCGTGATCGTCACGGGCGGCAGCCGCGGGATCGGCGCGGCGATCGCGGCGTTGCTGGCCGAGCACGGAGCGGGCGTGCTAGTCTCGGGTCGCGACGCCGACCGCGTGCAGACCGCAGTGAAAGCGATGGAAAGCCTCGGGGGCCGCGTCGTGGGGTTGGCGGCCGACGCGGCGAAGCGTGAGGACGTCGACCGACTCGTCGACGCCGCCCGGCAAGAGTTCGGACGGCTCGACGTGGTCGTCAACAACGCGGGGATCACGAGCGACGCGTTGCTCGTCCGCATGAAGGACGACGACTGGGACCGCGTCATGGACGTGAACCTGCGCGGCGCGTTCCTGCTGACCCGGGCCGCCGCGAAGGTGATGATGCGCCAGAAGAGCGGTCGCGTCATCAACATCGCCTCGGCCGCGGGCGCCATGGGCAACGCCGGGCAGGCCAACTACTCCGCGGCCAAGGCCGGCCTCATCGGTCTCACCAAGGCCTCCGCGCGCGAGCTCGCGCACTGGGGGATCCTGGTGAACGCGGTGGCCCCGGGGCTGATCGAGACCGACATGAGCGCGGCGATCCCGGAGGCCGCGCGCAAGGCGTTCCTGGCGCAGGTGCCGGTGGGACGGATTGGAACGGCCCGAGAGGTTGCGGAAGTGGTAGGATTCCTCGCCGGGGACGGGGCCTCCTACATCACGGGGCAGGTCTTTCACGTCAACGGCGGTCTGTACATGTAGCTCCCATTCCTTGGTGGAGGTGATCGGCTGATGGCGAAAGCGGTCGAGGAGAAGGTGAAGGAAATCATCTGCGAACAGCTCGGAGTCGAAGAGGACGACGTGACTCCGAACGCGAAGTTCATCGAGGACCTCGGCGCCGACTCCCTCGACACGGTCGAGCTGGTCATGGCGCTCGAAGAGCACTTCGACATCCAGATCCCCGATGAGGACGCCGAGAAGATCGTGACCGTGGGGGACGCCATCCAGTACATCAAGGACAACTCATAGGCGTGGACACCCGCCGGGTCGTCATCACGGGACTCGGGGCCCTCACGCCGGTCGGCAACACTGCAGAGGAGTTCTGGTCGTCGCTGATCCAGGGGCGCTCCGGGATCGGTCCCATCACCCGCTTCGACACCACGGACTTCCCGACGCGGATCGCGGGTGAGGTCCGCAACTTCGACCCGCTGAGCTTCGTCGACAAGAAGGAAGCCCGCCGGCTCGACCCCTATCTCCAGTACGCCGTGGCCGCCTCGGTGCTCGCCGTGCGGGACGCGGCGCTCGAGACCGCGAAGGTCGACGCGACACGCTTCGGGGTCCTCATCGGATCCGGCATCGGCGGGATCACGACGCTGCTGGAGAACCACAAGGTGCTCCTCGAGCGGGGACCCGACCGCGTGTCGCCGTTCTTCATCCCGATGCTCATCATCAACATGGCCTCGGGCCTGGTGTCGATGCGGTTCGGGGCCAAGGGCCCGAACTCGTCGGTCGTCACCGCGTGCGCCACGGGCAACCATGCCATCGGCGATGCCTTCAAGATCATCCAGCGCGGCGACGCCGACGTGATGATCGCCGGGGGGGCCGAGGCCATCATCATGCCGCTCACCATCGCCGGGTTCTGCGCGGTCAAGGCCATGACGACGCGCAATGACGAGCCGGAGAAGGCCTCGCGGCCCTTCGACGCCGCGCGCGACGGCTTCGTGTGCAGCGAGGGCGCGGGCATCGTGGTCCTCGAATCGCGCGACCACGCGCTCCGCCGCGACGCCCGGATCTACGCCGAGGTCCGGGGCTACGGCATGAGCGGGGACGCCCACCACATGACGGCCCCCGACCCCGAGGGCGACGGCGCGGCCCGCTCCATGGCCGCGGCCCTGCGCGACGCGGCGGTGTCGCCCGGGGACGTCGGCTACATCAATGCCCACGGCACCTCGACTCCGTACAACGACAAGTTCGAGACGATGGCCATCAAGCGTGTGTTCGGCGACCACGCGCGGCGTCTGGCCGTGTCCTCGACGAAATCGATGACGGGGCACCTCCTCGGCGCCGCCGGGGGCATCGAGGCCATCGCCACGGCGCTGGCCCTGCACCACGGGCTGCTGCCGCCGACCATCAACTACGAGCATCCCGACCCCGAGTGCGATCTCGACTACGTGCCGAACCAGGCGCGCAAGCAGGACGTCGAGATCGCCGCCTCCAACGCGTTCGGCTTCGGCGGTACCAACGCGACCCTGATCTTCGGCAAGCATCGATTGTAGTGCGAGGTGAGCCGCGCTCGGGCGGCGAGCCGAGCCCTTCAATGATCGAAAATCGTGCGAGGTGAGCCGCGCTCGGGCAGCGAGCCGAGCCCTTCGATGATCGAAAATCGTGCGAGGTGAGCCGCGCTCGGGCGGCGAGCCGAGCCCCTCGATGATCGAAAATCGTGCGAGGTGAGCCGCGCTCGGGCGGCGAGCCGAGCCCCTCGATGACCGACAGTGTGCCGGGCGCCTCCGCCGAGCTCGAGTGGCGGCTTGGCCACCGCTTCCTCGACCCTGATCTGTTGATGCGCGCGCTCACCCATTCGTCGTACGCCAACGAGCATCCCCCGGAGACGAGCAACGAGGCGCTGGCCCTCGTCGGCGACGCCGCCCTCGGGCTCGTCGTCGCCGAGCATGTCCTCGCCGACGACCCCACCGCTGCCGTCGGCATCCTCACCCCCCGGCGCGCCGAGCTGGTGTCGGGCGCCAACCTCGCGCGGTGGGCCGCCGATCTCGGCCTCGGGACGCTGATCCGCCTCGGCCGCGGGGAAGACCAGACCGGGGGTCGCGCGCGGGAGTCGATCCTCGCCACCACGCTGGAGGCCTTGCTCGGCGTGGTCTACCTCGAGGCGGGCATCTCCGCCGTCCGCCGCATCGTCGCCAGACTGGCTGAGTGGCCGTGACCCGAGAATAGAAGATGGCTCGGATGCTAGAGTGGATCATGCGTCTCTGGCCGTTCCGTCGCCGGCGCTATGCGTCGACCGTCTCCACCGACGACCTGCTCCTCACCGAGGATCTGTTGCGACGGACGGCCGAGGACGTCTTCGCCGTTCGCCAATGCCAGCTCCGCGGCAGCGGCATCATCTTTCGCGGCGAGCTCCGCGCGGAGCCGCGGCGCGCGCTCGATCTCCTGCTCGCGCGCTTCCGGCCCCTGGGCTACACGCCGTTCCTGCGCGCCGAGGGCGGGGAGGTCGTGCTCCAGGCCTGGCCGATGGCCGAGACCACCGATCGGCAGCGGATCGGCGTCCACATCGTGCTCTTCGTCGCGACCTGTCTGTCGACGCTCCTCGCCGGATCGATGTTCTCGGGATCGCCCACGTTCGACGCCCTGCGGGGCTCCTCCTGGATGTCCTGGCTCGTGTCGGGCGTGCCGTTCGCGTTCACCCTGCTCGCCATCCTCGGGGTTCACGAGTTCGGCCACTACTTCACCGCGCGCCACTACGGCGCGTCGGTGAGCCTGCCCTACTTCATTCCGGCACCGCCGCCATTTCTCTTCGGCACCCTGGGCGCCATCATCCGGATGCGGTCACCGGCCAGGGATCGGAACTCGCTCTTCGACATCGCCGCGGCGGGCCCGCTGGCCGGCCTCGCCGTCGCCGTGCCCGCGCTGATCCTCGGCTTGACCTGGTCGACGATCGTCCCCGAGCCGCCGGAGGGCCACGTCGTCTTCGGCGGCTCGCTCCTGATGGGCACGCTGACGCAGGCGCTCGTCGGGCCGATTCCGCGCGGCATGATGCTGTTCACCCACCCGATGGCGGACGCCGCGTGGGTGGGCTTCTTCGTCACCGCGCTGAACCTCTTCCCGGTCGGCCAGCTCGACGGTGGGCGCATCGCCTATGCGTTGTTCGGCCGCCGTCACCGCCTCGTCGGGATGACGACCTTCGCGGCGCTGCTCGCCCTCGGCGTGGTCACGGGCGCGATCAACTGGATGGTGTGGGCGGCCCTGCTCTTCTTCCTCGTCGGCTTCCACCACAGCCCGCCCCTCGACGACGTCACGCCGCTCACCCCGGGCCGATGGGTCGTCGGGGTGATCTGCTTGATCCTGCTGGTGCTGTTGATCCCGCCCGTCCCCATCCAGATCTCCTAGCTCGGATATCGTCCTTTCGGCGCGTGGTAGACTTCGCCGACTCGATGACAGCGAGCGTGGGCGGGAGCCGGTGGGGACAGCTGGTGGCGTGTCTGGCGGCGATGATGGCGATCGCGAATCTCCAGTACGCCTGGACGCTGTTCACGCTGCCGCTCACGCAGGGTCTCGGAGCGACGCTCGCCGCGATCCAGGTCGCGTTCACGCTGTTCGTCCTCGCCGAGACGTGGCTGGTCCCGTTCGAGGGCTACCTCGTCGACCGGCTGGGCGCCCGCGCCGTCGTCTCGGTCACGGCGATCCTGGTCGGCGCGAGCTGGGTCGGCTCGGGGCTGACGGCATCGCTGGCCGGGCTCTACGTCGCCTACGCGCTCGGCGGCGTGGGCGCGGGCGCCGTGTACGGCGCGTGCATCGGGACCGTTCTCAAGTGGTTTCCCGATCGCCGAGGCTTCGCCGCCGGCGTGACGGCCGGCGCCTACGGCGCCGCCACCGCGGTCTCGGTGATCCCCATCCAGCGGATGATCGCGCACAGCGGCTATCAGGAGGCGTTCGTCGTCTGGGGCATCCTGCAGGGCGTCGGCGTCCTCGCCGCCGCGCAATTCATCCGACGCCCTCCGGCGGGCTGGACGCCCGCGAACGCGCCGGTGCCGGAGACCGTGTCGATGCAGTCGAAGGTGAACTACTCGCCCCTGGAGATGATGCGGACGGGGCGGTTCTGGGTGATGTACGTCACCATGATGCTGACCGCGTTCGGCGGCCTCATGGTGACGGCGCAGATCAAACCGATCGCCGCCCACTACGGGGTGGACCACTACGTCGTCATCTTCTCGATGACGGCGCTGTCCCTGGCCCTCATCACGGACCGCGTGCTGAACGGCCTCACCCGGCCGTTCTGGGGGTGGGTGTCCGACCGCATCGGCCGTTACCACACGATGGCGATCGCCTTCGGCGCCGAGGCGGCCGCGATCTTTGCCCTGGTGCACCTGATCGACCGGCCGTTGGCCTTCGTCCTGCTCACCGGCTTCGCGTTCTTCGCGTGGGGCGAGATCTTCTCGCTCTTCCCCGCGACGATCGCCGACGTCTTCGGTCCGCGCTATGCCAGCACCAACTACGGCGTGCAGTACACCGCCAAGGATCTCACCGCGGCCTGCCTCGCGCTCTTCTGCCTCAAGCCCCTCGTCGCCTCGGCGATGAAGCGCGAGCGGGCGGCAGAGGTTCCGGGCGGCGCGGAAGCGCGCGTCCCGGCCTAGAGCCCCCGCCCTACGAGGCGGCTCGCACGCGCGCTCGCTCGGCGGCGACGTAGGCGAGCAGGTCGCGACCGGCCGCTCCGGCGACCTGCACGAAGGCGAGGTCGAGATCGGTGGCGAGATACTGCAGGCAGAGCATGTCGCCGTCGGTCGCGTAGCACGGGCCCACGCCGCTCCAGAAGAAGGCGTCCGCTTCCGCCGCCTCGCAGAGCGCAGGCGTGCCCGGCTGGGCGAGCGGCAGGAAGAGGTAGACGACCTCCACGCCGCCCGTCTCGCAGAGATCCCGTCGCGCGCGACGGATTTCCGCGGCCGTGTCCACCCCCGCGACCTGCACGTGGATCTCGCCGTAGCCCCATGACCGATCGAGGCTCGCGGTGACGCGCCCCGGACCCTTCGGGGCCGCGGGGACGCCGAACTCGACGGGGGTCGCGAGCCTCGCGTACAGCCGTTCCAGCACGCCGCGGTGCCGGGCCGGCGCGTGGATGCGTGTCGGCCGGGGCGGCGCCATGTACTTGAAGTAGAGCATCGTGCTCACCCGCTGCGGCAATGGCTCCGTCTCGATCGCCTTGAAGGTGGTGGAGCGCGGCATCTGTCCGAGCGCCACGCCGCACAGCTGCGCGCCGATCGACTCCTCCATCCGCTGACTGAACACGTGCGTGGTGACGGGATAGCCGACGAGGCCGGACAGGCCGATGCGCTGCGCCTGCTCCTCGGCGAAGGTCCGCAGCCGCTCGAGCAGATGTCGCCCCCGGTGGGCGGGCGCGACCACGGCCTGACCGCTCTCGGCGATCGGGCCGAGATCGGGACGCTCCAGGGCCAGATGGCCGACGACCGCGCCGGCCTCGTCGACGGCCACGACGGAGACGAGCTGGCCGGTCTCGTTCAGATGGACGATCCGCTCGGGATAGTACAGGTCCGCGTTGCCATAGCTGTAGCCGTAGGAGCGATAGACGCATTGCGAGACGGCCAGCGCGTCCTGGGGGCGCAGGCGGCGGATGCTGTACGTTTGCGCGGGCGCCAGCGGCTCGTCTTCCCGGAAGGGCGTCAGCTCGGGGGCGGCCAGGTGCTGCGTGACGTCGGCGTGCGGGCGCTGCTTCGTGAGCGTGAGCTCCATGCCGTCCTTGCCGAGGCTCGACCAGTGCGCCTCGTCCACGGCCTGACGAACGCGTTCCCAGTCCCGGCCGCGCACGGGCGGAGGGATGGCCTCCGCGGTGGCCTCGGTGTTCGTGGGATCGAACGGCGCCCCGCGCTCGCGGATCGCCACCGTCAGCGCTGCGGTCGTCACGCTGCCGATCAGGCGGAGGGCGTCCGTCTCGCCCGGCGTCAGCGCGTTCTGCACGATGTCCACGCACGCGCTCGTCACGGCGTCGACGAACGCCTCGAGCTCGGCCGGTGGCAATCCCGCCAGCGTCGCCAGCTCGCGCGTGTAGGCGCGGGCGAAGGCCATGGCGTCGGGATGACTCGGCAAGGTCAGCTCGCTGCGGAAGTCGGCGCTCTTCATCGTCCCGAGTCTAGCTCCGCGCGGGGGTGGGGCAACCCGTGGGGCCGCCGGCACGGACGCGGGAGAGCAGGACGAGGCCGACGACGAAGAAGAGTCCCACGGCGATGATCGCGGCCCGCTGGTTGCCGCCCATCGCGCGCGACACGCCACCGAACACCAGGGGGCCCAGGACCGCGCCCGTCTTGCCGACCAGCGCGTAGAAGCCGAAGAACTGCGCCTCGCGGCCCGGCGGCACCAGCGTCGCCATGAACGTGCGGCTCGCGGCCTGAATGGCGCCGAGCCCGAGCCCGGCGATGACCCCGACCACCCAGAACTCCCACTTGGTCGTGACGAAGAAGGCCAGCACGGTGACGAGCGTCCACTGGACGAGCGTGAGGGTCACCACGAGCCGGGGACCGTGCGCGTCCGTGGGACGGGCCCAGGCCGCCGATCCCAGGAGCGCCGTGACCTGGACGACGAGGAACAGCCCGATGATCTCGGAGAAGGTGAATCCCAGCGTGGTGGCCGCGAATACCGCCGAGAAGCTGATGACCGTGTTCACGCCGTCCTCGTAGACGAGATAGGCGAGGAGAAAGCGCCGCATCTGCACGCGCTCGGGACGCCCCATGATCTCGCGCAGGGTCGCCACGGTCTCGGCGGCGCCGCGTCGGAGGGCCACGCCGAGCGTCATCGTTCTGGCACCGTCGGAGGGCAGGGCGACGAACGCCGGGATCGAGAAGAGCCCGAACAGGACGGCGGCCGCGACAAAGCAGCCGCCGTACCGTCCGGCGTCCGCGAAGGGCCAAGCGGCCAGGAAGGCGACGATGGAGCCGGCATAGCCGACCGCGAAGCCGCCGGCCGAGATCCGGCCCAGCTCACCCGGCGGCGCGAGCGCGGGAAGGTACGAGTTGTAATAGACGATGGCGGCCTCGTAGGTGACGAGGCCGACGACGCCGAGCGCGAAGCCGCGCAGGGCCATCCCGCGATCGACGGTGGCCAGTAGCGCGGTTGCGACGACGGACACGACCGTCAGCCACACGAAGAACGGCTTGCGCACGCCGGCGTGATCGGCGACGCCGCCGAGCAGCGGCGAGGTGAGCGCGACGAGCACCATCGAGAGGGAGACCAGCGTCCCCCACCAGAAGTCGCCGCGCCCGTCGGCGTTGCCCACGACGACGTTCGCGTAGTAGGCGGGAAAGACCGTCGCCTGTACGATCGCCGCGAACGCCGAGTTCGCGAAGTCGTACATCATCCAGGCGCGGATCGTCCGGCGCGCGGCGGTCATCGCGCCATTCTCCCATTTGCGCTACTATCCGCGCATGCCGGGCCGGCTGGATCTCGCGTCGCTCACGCAGCTCATCCGCAAGGGCGAGATCGACACGGTGCTGACGGTCTTCCCCGATGGCCTGGCCCGCTTGATGGGCAAGCGCATCGTCGGCCGGTACTTCCTCGACTCCGTGGTCGAGGAGGGCGCGCACGCCTGCATCTATCTCTTCACCGTCGACATGGAGATGGAGCCGCTGCCCGGCTTCAAGCTCACCTCGTGGGAGCGCGGCTACGGCGACATGCGCCTCGTGCCCGACTTCGGCACGCTCCGGGTGATCCCGTGGCTGCCCAAGACCGCGCTCGTGATCTGCGACGTCTACACCGAGGACGGCGAGCCCATCGAGGAGGCGCCGCGGTGGATCCTCAAGCGCCAGATCGAGCGCGCGGCGGCGCGCGGCCACGTGGTGAAGACCGCGGCCGAGCTGGAGCTCTACTGCTTCCGCGAGTCGTTCGACGAGGCGCGGGCCAAGCGCTACCACGGGCTCACCCCGGTCTCCGGATACCTCGAGGACTATCACATCCTCCAGACGACGAAGGAGGAGCCGCTCATCCGCGCCATCCGCAACGCCATGGAAGCCGCCGACGTGCCGGTGGAGACGTCCAAGGGCGAATGGGGGCGCGGTCAGGAAGAGATCAACCTCCGCTACGCCGATGCGCTCGAGATGGCCGATCGTACCGTGATCTACAAGCACGGCGCCAAGGAGATCGCGCACCTGCAAGGCTGCGCGGTGACGTTCATGGCCAAGTACGACGCGGGCTCGGCGGGCTCGTCGTTCCACCTGCACTCGTCGCTGTGGGATCGCGCCGGCAAGAAGGCGCTGTTCGCGCCGTCGGCGGGCGGCCACGGGGCGCGCCCGCCGCTGCCGCCGCTGTTCGGTCAATGGCTCGCGGGTCAGATGGCGATGGCCCGGGAGTTCGCGTACTTCTACGCGCCCACCGTCAACTCCTACAAGCGCTACCAGGCCGGCTCGTTCGCGCCCACGCGCGTGGCCGCCGCGTGGGACAACCGCACGTGCGGCTTCCGGATCTGCGGCGAGGGTCGCGGGCTGCGGGTGGAGAACCGGATTCCCGGGGCCGACGCCAACCCGTATCTCGCCTTCGCGGCCACCATCGCCGCCGGGCTGCACGGCATCGGCGCCAAGCTGAAGCCGCCGAAGCTCTACGAGGGTAGCGCCTACGAGGACGCGACGCTGCCCCAGGTGCCGACGACCCTGCGCGAGGCGACTGCGGAACTGGAGCGCTCCAAGACCGCGCGGGCCGCGTTCGGCGACGCCGTGGTCGAGCACTACCTGCACACCGCGCGGCTCGAGCAACACGCGTTCGACCAGGCGGTCACGGATTGGGAACTGATTCGGAACTTCGAGCGCATCTGACCCGACCGATGAAAAGGGCCCATCTGCTTCGTTGGCTCAGTCGGGGCTCCCTGCGACGTGGCCGGGCCACGTCTCAGTCGCCCCTTCCTTCGCCGCCTCGCATCTGGACCCTTTTGATCGGTCGGGGAGGGCGGTGATGGCGGATCGTCTGGCCGGTAAAACCGCGCTGATCACGGGGGCGGGGATGGGCATCGGGCGGGAGGCGGCCCGGCTCTTCGCCGGCGAGGGCGCGCGCGTGGTCGTGGCCGACATCGACGAGGGGGCCGCGCGCGAGACGGTCCGGCTCGTGGAGAGCGAGGGCGGCGCGGCGCTGGCCGTGGTCGGCGACGTCGCCCTGGAGGCCGACGTCGAGCGGATGGTCGGCGACGGCGTCCGGCGCTTCGGCGCGCTGCACGTCCTCTACTGCAACGCCGGCGTCCTGTGGAAGGACCGCGACCGCTCGGTGCTCGAGACCGACGAGAAGTGGTGGGACCGGGTCGTGGCCATCAACCTCAAGTCCGTCTTCTGGGTCACCAAGCACGGCATCCCGCACCTGCGCCGGGCCGGAGGCGGATCGATCATCCTCATGGGCTCGGTGTCCGCGCTCGTCGGATTCACCCGCGCCCAGGACGCGTATACCGCGGCCAAGGGCGGCCTGATCTCGCTCACCAAGTCGCTGGCGATCCAGTTCGCGAAGGACGGGATCCGCTGCAACATCATCCATCCCGGGATCGTCGACACGCCGCTGCAGTCTCCGTATCTCAACGACGCCATCCGCAAGGAGTTCGAGACGGGGATTCCCATCGGTCGCATCGCCCAGCCGGGCGAGATCGCGAGCGTCGCCCTGTTCCTCGCCAGCGAGGACTCCGCGTACATGACCGGCGCCGAGCTGGTCGTCGACGGCGGCTTCACCGCCGGCTGATCGGACGTGGAGGGCTCGAACCGGTCCGAAGCGCTGCCGCGGCCGCCGCTGACGATCGCGCGGGTGCGCCAGGGCGACCTCGTGACGCTGGTGGTGGCCGGCGTCGTCTTCCTGCTGCTCCTGACGTTCGTCGTGTGGCCCGTCGTCCGCGTGCTGGCGCTGAGCCTGGTCGGGCCCCAGGGGCTCACGCTCGCGCATTACCGCGAGTTCTTCAGCACGTGGCGACTGTTCCGGATTCTCGTCAACAGCCTCGTCGTCTCCGCCGTCTCGACGACGATCACGGTCGTGCTCGCCCTCGTGCTCGCCTACTCGGTCACGCGGACGACGATCCCCGGCAAGCGCTTCGTGTCGCTGATGAGCCTGCTGCCGCTCATCTCGCCGCCGTTCCTCGTCTCCCTCGCCTTCATCCTGCTGTTCGGCCGCAGCGGGGTGGTGACGCGGGCCCTCGGCCTCGACGCGTCGATCTACGGCATGCACGGCATCGTGCTGGCGCAGGTCTTCACGTTCCTGCCCCAGGCCTATATCCTGCTCGCGAACGTCCTGGCCAACATCGACACCAGCCTGGAAGAAGCGGCCGAGAACCTCGGCGCCGGTCTGGGCACCACGCTCCGGCGGGTCACCCTCGCGCTGGCCCGCCCGGGGCTGGCGTCGGCCGCCCTGATCGTCTTCATCCTCTGCATGACCGACTTCGGCAACCCCATCCTCGTCGGCGGCCGCTACAATGTGCTCGCCACGGAGATCTACTCCCAGGTCATCGGGATGAACGACTTCGCGGCCGCGGCCACGATGAGCGTGGTGCTCGTGGTGCCGTGCCTGGCCGCGTACCTGCTGAACGCCTACTGGGTGGGCTCGCGCTCCTATGTGACCGTGTCGGCCGCCGCGCGCACCGTGGGGCGACCGACACCGGCCGCCGTGCGCTGGGTCCTGTCCGTCGTTTGCGGAGGGATCGCGCTGTTCATCGCCGTCATCTATGGCCTCATTCCGCTCGGCTCGTTCGTGCGCCTGTGGGGGAGCGACTGGTCGCTCTCCCTCGTGCACTACGGGTTCCGGTCGACGGCCGAGGGGGCGTGGCCGATCTGGAACAGCGTGAAGCTGGCGGTGCTGGCGGGAATCCTGGGCACGGTGCTGGCGCTGGTGACCGCGTACGTGATCGAGCGGAAGCGGTCGTCGCTCGGGCCCGCCGCCCGCGTGATCGAGGCGCTGAGCCTCCTGCCCGCCGCGCTCCCGGGAACCGTCATCGGCGTGGGCTATATCCTGGCGTTCAACGTGCCGCCGATCCTGATCACGGGAACGATCTGGATCCTCGTGACCAGCGTCGTCTTCTGGAAGTTCCCCGTGGCGGTGCTCGCCGGCCTCAATGCGCTCAAGCAGATCGACCCGGCCATCGAGGAGGCCGCGGTGAGCCTCGGCGCGGGCAGCGTCCGCACGTTCGGGCGCGTCGTGCTCCCCCTGCTCACGGGCACGGCCTTTTCGATCTTCATCTACTTCTTCATCAATGGCATGGTCACGGTGAGCGCCGTGATCTTCCTGATCTATCCCGGCTTCAACCTCGGCTCGGTGGCGATTCTCGCCCAGGTCGAGAACGGCTACCCCGGCGTCGCCTGCGCGCTCGGCACCATCATCCTCGTCATCGTCATCGGCGCCGTCCTCCTGCTGCGTGCGCTCGTGGGGGGAGACCGGATCGCCATCCTCAAGACCTGACCGGGCCGATGAAAGGAGAAGCTCCATGCGTCGAACGCTGATGCTCCTGCTCGTGGTCGCCCTCGTGCTGCCGGGGGGCGTCCCGGCCTTCGCGGCCGAGGACAAGCTCGTCATCTACACCGCCTACGAGGAGAACGAGCTGAAGGACTTCTGGGAGCAGTTCAAGAAGGATCTCCCCGATCTTGCGGCCAAGGCGTCCTACATCCGTGGCTCCACCGGGCCGATCATGGCGCGCGTGGAGGCCGAGCGCGCCAATCCGCAGGCCGACGTGGTCTGGGGCGTCTTCAACGACTACGTCACGGGCGCGGCCAAGAAAGGGCTGCTGGAGCCGTACGCGGCGAAGGAGTCCCACGCGATTCCCGCCCGCTTCAAGCATCCCGACAATGCCTGGCAAGGGGTCACGCTGCTGACGGTGGCGTTCGCCGTGAATCAGAAGAAGATGGCGGAGCTGAAGCTCGCCCCGCCGAAGAGCTGGGCCGATCTCCTCGATCCCAAGTACAAAGGGCACATCGTGATGTCGAATCCATCCACGTCGGGGACGGCGTATCTCCTCCTCGCCAGTCATGTCACCCGGCTGGGCGAGGACAAGGCCTTTGCCTACTACGAGGCGCTGGACAAGAACCTCTCGCAGGTCACCAAGTCCGGCGGGGCGCCGGGGCGCATGGCCGCCTCGGGGGAGACCCCGATCGGGATCGCGCTGGCCTACGAGGTCGAGGTGGCGAAGAAGCAAGGCGCGCCGATCGACGTCATCTTTCCGTCCGACGGCGTGGCGTGGACCTTCGAGGCCGACGCGCTCGTCAAGGGCGCCAAGAACCCCCAGAACGCCCGGCGCTTCCTGGACTGGGCGATCTCGAAGTCCGCGATGACGGCGTATGCGGGGTGGCGTGGGACCGGCATCACGCGGCCCGATGTGCCCGTCAGCGGCCCGAAGATCTCGGAGATGAACCTGATCAATCTGGACTTCGTGAAGGCGGCCGAGGACAAGGACCGCCTCGTGAAGAAGTGGCTGGAGAAGTTCTCACGCTAGCCCCCTCGGAGGGGGGCTCCGCCCCCCATCGTCGTCGGAGGGGGCCTCGACGGCCCCCTCCGATGCCTCTCCCAGGAATCGATTGCGCCGGCGAAGCCGGCGCTCGAACAGGGCATTGAACATCTCTCTGCGCGGCGTGACGAAGCGCTTTGGAGCCACCGTCGCGGTGGACGCGCTGTCGCTGGAGATCAGGCAGGGGGAGCTGGTGTCGGTGGTCGGGGGGTCGGGATGCGGCAAGACCACGACGCTGCGGATGATCGCGGGGTTCGAGCGGCCGGACGCGGGCGAGATCGCCTTCGACGGCCGCGTGGTCAACGACGTGCCGCCCCGCAAGCGCGGCGTGGGCATCGTCTTCCAGTCGTACGCGCTCTTCCCGACGATGACGGTCGCCGAGAATGTCGCCTTCGGCCTGCGCGTGGCCCGCTGGCGCGAGGCGCAGATTCGTGAGCGGGTGGCGGAGATGCTGGAGCTGACGAAGCTCGGCGGCCTGGAAGATCGCTACGCCAATCAGCTCTCGGGCGGCCAGCAGCAACGCGTCGCGCTCGCCCGCGCGCTGGCGCGCCGACCGGAGATCCTGCTGCTCGACGAGCCGCTGTCCGCGCTGGACGCCAAGATCCGCCTCCGGCTGCGCGGCGAGCTTCGCAAGATCCAGCAGGAACTCGGCATCACCACGCTGTACGTCACGCACGACCAGGAGGAGGCGCTGTCGATCGCCGATCGCATCGCCGTCATGGCCGGCGGGCGCTTCGAGCAGGTCGGCCGGCCCGAGGAGATCTACGGCGCGCCCCGGACCCGGTTCGTCGCCGACTTCATCGGCATCGCCAACCTGCTCGCCTGCCGGGTCGTCTCCGCCGCGGCCGGCATCGTCGACTGGGAAGGACTGATGCTCCACGTCCCTCCGCAGGGGTTGCGCGACGGCGATCGCATCATGGTCTCCGTGCGCCCCGAGAAGCTGGCCATCACGGAGCCGCCCGCGGGCGCCGCGGCCTGGAACCGCCTGGACGGTGTCGTCGAGGTGGCGACGTTCCTCGGCCCCGTCGTCCGCGCGGAGATCACGGTCGCAGGCCGGGCGTTCTTCGTCGACGTGCCCCATGGGCTGGCCGGTGCCGTGACCCGCAAGAAACGTCTCACCCTCGGCTTCGCGCCCGCGGACTGCGTCGTGGTCGCGACGCCGTCCTCCGGGGCGACGACCGACTGAGGCGCCGACCATGACGCTCGACGGACGGACGGCGCTGATCACCGGCGCCGCGCTCGCCATCGTCGCCGACGTCACGCTGGCGGCCGACGTCGAGCCCGCGGCGGCGATCCCACGCGAGCGGTGGGGTCGCCTCGACACCAGACGAAACAATACATACTTGACCTGACGTCAGGTTTCATCGGAGCACTGAGCGAGCTCGAATCGGGAAGGATCGCGGGAATTCCCGCCGAGAAAGTCATCAAGAGGGCCCGCTCCGCGCTTCGGTGAGAAGTGTCGAGTTTCATCCCGGCGCACAGGACAAGTTCATCTCGGCGGCTCGATTTATGAGTGGGCCACGTAGCAGTAGGCGACCTCGTCGAGATAGGCATTCGAGGGGTAGAATCGTGTGAGCAGGTCCAGGCGCGCGGCGCGGTAGCCGCCCTCTTCGCGGAGCTCCCGCTGCGCCGCCGCCAGCGGGTCTTCGTCAGGGTGGGCGCCGCCGCCCGGCAGCTCCCACGACAGCTCCCGCGGCAGGTGTCGGTACTGCCGCACGAGCAGCACGTGGGCGTCGTCGATGAAGGCCAGCACGCCGACCGTCACGCCGACGGCGAGCACCGGATAGACGCGCTGACCGCCATCGGGCAGACGCCAGACATCCTCGCGCAGCGTGAGCCGGCCGCGCGCGTAACGTGGCATGGACGACACCGGGATCCACGATTCGGCCACGGGGTCGCAGTATAGCGTGGCGCGGTTGACACGCGGCGAGGGCCCCCAGTATGGTGGAGCCCAGCATGCCGCGTGAGGCCAACGCCGACGCCCTGATGAAGAAGCTCCTCCGCGCGATCGAGGTCTCGCTGAGCGCGACGGACGCCGCGCGCGACGCCGTCCAGGAGATCCTGCGCCGCGGGGCCGACACCGGAATCTTCTTCAGCCGCATCCGATCACGCGGAAATCCCTCCGCCGAATTGACGTCGCAGGACCGCGAGTTTCTCCGCGCGGTCTCCATCAAGCCGGACCGGTAATGCGGGCGGCGGTCTTCCTCGTCTGGGCGCTCGCCGCGATCGCGCTCGTGTGGCCACGGCTGCGCGTCCGCTCCCCCTCGTCGCCCGACCTCCCGGCCGCCAGGGACGAGCTCGTGAAGGATCCGGTCTGTCAGACGTACGTCGTCCGCTCGCGCGCGATCCACCGCATGCTCGGTGGACAGTCACGCTACTTCTGCAGTCGCGACTGCGCCAGCCGCTACGCCTCTTCGTGATTCTCGCCCCCCGATTGGGGAATCAGCCTGCGCGCTGACGTGGCCGCGCATCCGGATCCGTGGCGCCACGTCGACGCGCAGCCCGAGGCCGCGCGGCTCCTGGAGTCGCTCGAGGCGCGCGGCCGGACGCCCTCGCAGATCCGGCTCCGCCGTCGCTTCCTCCGCTTCGTTCCCATTCGGACCGGACAGCGCGTGCTGGAGGTCGGCTGCGGTAGCGGCGTCGTCATGCGCGATCTCGCCACTCTCGTCGGCCCGCGCGGGGTGATCGTCGGTGTCGATCCGAGCCAGGCGGCGCTCGACGCGGCGCGCGCGCTGGCGCGGCACCATCCGCTCCGACGGCGCATGCGCTGGCGCCTCGCCGGCGGCGCCGCGCTGCCCTTCTCGGCCAACCGCTTCGATGCGGCGCTCGCCATCACCGTCCTGCTTCACGTCGCCGATCCCGAGACGGTGGTGCGTGAGATGGTGCGGGTGACTCGGCCCGGCGGACGCGTCGGCGTGCAGGATCAGGACTTCGGGACGCTGGCGGTCACCCATCCCGACCGGGCGCTGACCGACCGCATCATGTGGGGCGTGGCCTCGCGCATGTACGACGAGCCCTTCAGCGGGCGGCGGTTGCCCGGGTTGCTGCGGGCCGTCGGCCTCGACGACGTCCGGCTCTCGACCGAGGCGTTCCAGGACACGACCCTCGAGCCGTTCACGAAGACCTTCCTCGAGCGGCGCGCCGAGAACGCCGTGCGCTTCGGCCTCGTGGATCCACCGACGGCGCAGCAGTGGCTCGACCGCTTCACGGAGCTGGTGTCCGCGGGCGGGTTCGTCCTGACGTTCAACTTCTATGGCGCCGTCGGTGTCAAGCCGGCCGCCGCGCGCAGGCGCCGATGAGCCGCGCGCGCATCCTGGTCGTGGTGCTCCTGCTCGTCTCGGCCGTGGCCACGGGCGCGAGCGCGGCGGCCGCGCGCTTCGATGGGGCGGCGGCGTTCCGGCACCTCGAGCGTCTCGTCGCCATCGGCCCGCGCCCGGCCGGATCACCGGCCGGCGTGCGCACCCGCGAGTACATCACCGCCGAGCTGAAGCGGGCGGGCGTGCAGACCCGCATCGAGGCGTTCGAGGCCGACACGCCGGACGGCCGCGTGCCGATGGCCAACGTCGTCGGCATCCTTCCCGGACGACGGAGTGACGTCATCCTCGTCGGCGGCCACTACGACACCAAGGTCTTCCGCGAGTTTCGCTTCGTGGGCGCCAACGACGGCGGGTCCAGCACGGCCCTCCTCCTGGAGCTGGCCCGCGCGCTGGCCGCCCCGCCCCGCGAGTACACCTACTGGATCGTGTTCTTCGACGGCGAGGAGGCGCGGGGCGGCTGGACGTCGACCGACAGCCTCTACGGCTCCCGGCGGATGGCCGCCGATCTGGCCCGCCGCGGCCAGCTGCCCCGGGCGATGATCCTCGCCGACATGATCGGTGACCGTGACCTGAACATCCGACGTGAGAGCTACTCGACTCCCTGGCTCACGGATCTCGTCTGGGCCAGCGCCGGTCGGCTCGGGCACGGCGCGCACTTCCTGCCGGACGCGATCGTGGTGGAGGACGACCACGTGCCGTTCCTGCGCGCCGGGGTGCCGGCCACGCTGCTCATCGATTTCGACTATCGGCCGTGGCACACCGCAGACGACACGCTCGACAAGGTGTCGGCGAGGAGCCTGCAGATCGTCGGCGAGGTGCTGCTGGACGCGCTCCCGGCGATCGGCGAGCGCCTGAGCACGCTTCCCGGAGGTAGGCGACCGTGAACGACGGGCGGTGAGCGCGCCTTCGCATCGGCGCGCGGGGGCCAGGCGCCTCGCGTTGCCGCTGGCCATCTTCATCGGATCGTTCGCGTGGTCCTTCGTCTTCGTGAGCCTGCCCTTTCACATCCAGCACATCAGCACCTGGGACCCGAAGAGCACGCTGCGGTGGACGGGCTGGATCCTCGGCGTCACGGCGCTCGTCACCGTCATCACCGCTCCGCTGTGGGGACGCTTCGGTGGGCGCGGCGATCCCAAGCGCCTGTTCATGATCGTGCAGGCGCTCCAGGGGCTCGGCTTTCTCGGGATGGCCGCGGCCCGCACGCTGCCGGAGCTGTTCGTGTCGCGCATCGTGCTGGGGTTCATGGGCGCCGTGTCGACGTTCGCGTTCATCATCGCGGGCCGCGCGGCCGATCCGCGCGAGGTGCGTCGGCAGGTGGCGGCCGCCCAGTCCGCGATGACGGTGGGACAGGTGATCGGCCCCCTCGTCGGCGCCATCGCGGCCGCCCGGCTGGGCTTTCGCGCCTCGTGTGTGGTGGGCGGGCTCGTCCTGTGCGCCTGTGCCGGGCTGGTACGATGGGGGGTGCCCGAGCCCCCGAAGCGTGAGGCGTCGAGCACGACCATGGGAACGGCTCCGCTCCCCGAGGTGACGGCGGTGGTTCTCTTGATCCTGGGCGCCTCGATCCAGATCTTCTTCCTGCCGTCGATCCTCCCCCAGATCCTGCCGCCGATGGGCGTGGCCGCGGGCGAGATGCTGGAGATCGGCGGCGTGATCATCTTCGTCTCCGGCGCCGCGGCGGCCAGCGGCTCGTTGCTGGCGCCCCGGCTCAGCGATGTGTTCCCGCGACGGTGGCTGCTCGCGGGGCTGCTCGGCGCCTCCGCGGTCTGCGTGGCGGGGCTCGGGATCGCGTCCTCCGTCGCCGTCTATGGCACGCTGCGATTCCTCCAGGTCTTCTTCATCGCGCCGGTCTTTCCCATCGCCGTGGCCGGCATCGCCCACCGCGCCGGCGGGCAAGCCATCGGCGCCATCAATGCCGCGCGCATCGGCGCGGCCTTCATCGGGCCGGTGCTCGCCACCACCGTGCTGGCGGTGGCGCCGCCCGCCGTCCTCTACCTCGTGCTCGCGGCCGTGGCCCTGGCTTCGGTGCCGGTGGCCACGTGGCGGCGTCCGGCTCCCGGGGACCTCCGATGAGCCGACCGCTCGTCGACGTCCGGGTCGACGCGCTCTCGACGAGCACGGGGGCGGCCCCGCACCTCGCCGACGTGTCGGTGCACGTCCGCTACGGGGAGTTCTTCACGCTCCTCGGGCCCCCGCACTCCGGCAAGACCGCGATCCTGCGCGCGATCGCCGGATTCCTGCCGCTCAGCCGCGGCCGCGTGCTGGTCGATGGCGAGGACATCGGCGGCATCCCGGCGCGCGCGCGTGGCATCGGCTACGTGTTCCACCAGGGCGCGCTGTGGCCGCACCTGACGGTGCGTGAGCACGTCGCCTTCGGCCTCGAGCAGCTCGAGCTGCCGCGGGCGGAGATCGACCGCCGCGTGGAGGTGGTGATGAATCGGCTCGGGCTCGCGGCGGCACCCGACGCGCGGCCGTCGGCCCTCACCCTCGATGGTCAACGAAGGCTCGCGCTGGCCCGCGCGCTGGCCATCGAGCCTCGCGTGCTGTTGCTCGACGAACCGCTCGCGCACCTCGATCCCCTCGCGCGCAAGACGCTGCGCCTGGAGCTGGCGCGGCTGCATCGTGACCTCGCTGTCACCACCATCTGCGCCACGCGCGACGCGGCCGACGCGATGGCGCTGTCGGATCGGATCGCGCTCGTGGCGGGCGGCGAGCTGTTGCAGGTGGGGGATCCGGAGACGCTCTACCGCCGCCCGGCCAGCCGCGTGGTGGCCGAGGCGCTCGGGCCCGCGAACTTCCTGCCGGTTCGCGTGGTGGAGGTACGCGACCTCGGCGTGGTGGTCGAGACGCGTCGCGGCGATCGCGTGCCGGTAGCCGGCATCGGGTCGTTTCGGGAGGGCAGTCGCGGCCTTCTCGTGCTCCGCCCCGAGACGCTGTCGCTCACGGAGGCCGCGATGGCGCACGGACCGGGACTGCCGGGCCAGGTCTCGCTGCGCGTCTTCGAGGGCGCCCGTTACCTCTACGAGATCGACATCGGCGCCGGCGACTCGATCCGCGTGGAGCTTCCCGTCGGCGACATGGCGATTTTCCGGCTGGGCGACCGCGTCCGCGTCGAGATCAGCAGCGACACGGTCGTGCTTTTGCCTGATTGAGATGGGTTGGTGCGAGGCGCACCCCCCAAGCCCCCCGGTTCGCGTAACGATCGAGCGTCCGCTCGATCGCGCCCTCGACAGGGGGGTTCGGGGGTGCGTCCCGCATGACCATTGTCGCGATCGAGCGTCCGCTCGATCGCCCCGGCAAAGAGGGGGGATCGGGGGGTGCGTCCCGCATGACCATTGTCGCGATCG
>WNGF01011805.1_pt2:15000-22500 | contig 29174 bp, 17 predicted proteins | sample 5400641 | NCBI WGS metagenome assembly WNGF01 (sample SAMN13153371, study PRJNA577476) | soil metagenome | isolation source: 80 cm soil or saprolite under grassland replicate 2 | place: USA:California | collected 2016-06-15 | reverse complement strand
CTTTCAGGTTTGATCCTATTACTAGAGGAAGTCTCGCAGTCAATCATAGGAGAACTCCAGGAGCACAGGCCCCGAAATCTAGCATAAGAGGCATTCCAACATCTTCCTTAAGGAGGGCTGCTAACTGTGTAGATAGAGGCTCTTGCGGGAAATCCCTTCCTTGAATTGAGATGCTACTGCTTAGATTAGATGGTTAGCTCAGTAGATGCTTTCTTGTAGCTCTACCTTTGAAATGAAAAGCACTTCTCTTGACCCAATGACGCGTTGATCTAGTTTCCATCGGAGCCACAAGGGACTGTCTAAACTGATTCGTTTCTGTCTATAAGCTCCCAGTGCATCATAGGAACTAGAAAAATGGGGTTCTTTATCTTTCGTATACTTCTAATTATTATTCTTGTAATTTACTTTTTTATTTGGATAGTTTCCGCAACTATTATATCTATTTGCACAAATACCTCGACGGTTTCCAATCGTTAATACATAAAGTCCGATAAGCATGTCTTGGGTTGGTACGCAAATAGGATCTCCAATAGCGGGAGACAGGAGATTCATATGAGAAAACATAAGTAAACGGGCTTCCGCCTGAGCTTCCAAGGATAAAGGTAGATGAACAGCCATTTGATCCCCATCAAAGTCCGCATTGAAACCCTTACACACTAATGGGTGTAAACAAATAGTACGCCCCTCTACTAAAGTGGGTTGGAAGGCCTGTATGCCTAATCTATGCAGGGTAGGTGCTCTATTCAACAGTACAGGATGTCCCCGCATAACTTCTTGAAGTATTTCCCATACAATGGGTTCCTTTTCCCAAATTTTCCTTTTAGCAATCCTGACATTAGAAGTAGCACGTTTCGTGATTAAATCGCGAATTACAAATAGCTGAAAAAGCTTTATTGCTATCTCTAGAGGTAATCCACATTGATGTAATGAAAGTGAAGGACCACAACAATGACAGAACGCCCCGAGTAATCGACCCGTTTCCCAAGCAGAGTCTCGCGAAACCTTCCCTCTTTACCTTCAATTACATCTGAAAGTGACTTGTATACTTTATTGTGACCATCCCTCGTTGGTTGCCCGCGGGACCCACTATCAAGAAGTGTATCCACGGCTTCTTGTACCAATTTTTTCCTGGCACATTACTAAATCTGCTGGCGCTAATTCACTTCTTTTTAATAGATAGGCAAGGTTGTTGTTCCGACGGATAACTCTCTTATAAAGTGCATTAATATCCGAAGTCACTACTTTATCCCCAGACCTATAAACAATGGGTCTCAATTCGGGAGGAAGAACCGGTAATAAGCACAAAACCATCCATTCTGGTTCTACATTTGTTTGAATAAAATGTTTCGCCAATTGCATGCGTCTAATCAAAAAAAAACTTTTCTTATTCGTATTTTTCTATCTTCCTATTCATCTCCACTATACCCCTCGTCTTCTAATTCCTTCCATTCAACCAAGGAATTCTCTATAATAATTCGCAAATCCAAATCTGCTAATTGTTCTCTAATAGCACCAGCTCCTGTCGCAATTTCCCGATTTCGAAATGTTGCAAAGCCTGGGGTAGAAAAAAAGGGTGAAATGCTGTGGTTACAGGATGAAATTTCATCTTCGAATAAACCTCGTAATCCTAAGAAAGTAGGTTTTTTAGCGCTGGGCCTAGCAAAAGAGAAATCGCCGTATACTAGGCCCTCCAATTTATTAAGGGTTTATCTAAACTAAAAGATTCGCGGAGTCACTGGACATGCCAGTTTGATGTATCCCATTTGATATCTTCGTATCCGAGAATCAACAAATTCTACCCCGCATTTTTGGCAAAATCTTTCGTCTTCGTTTTCAGCTACGCTCGCTCGAGAATTTCCACAAGCACAAATTCCGCTTTTTATGGGTCCAAAGATTCTTTCGCAAAACAATCCATCTTTTTCTGGTTTTATCGGTTTTATAATGAAAAGTAGAGGGCCTTGTGACTTCGCCAACGACTTCCCCATTAGGTAGGATTTTGTTAGCCCAAGCCTTTATTTGTTGAGGGGAAACGAGTCCAATTTTGAAGTTGTTGATGTTTATATTGGTCAATCATAAAATTGAAATAAGAAAAGAAAAGAGTAAAGATAACGAAAAGATAAGAACCGGCAAAGAATGAACTCTATGACTATATAAGATAATATGCAAAACCAAAGTAAGTCCAAAGGAATCTTGCTCGCTCCATTCCTACGCTCGCGTACTGGCTCGTGTCACTTACGTTCCACTCGTTGAATAATAAAGAGAAGTGTTTGGAACTGGCTCGTTTGGAGTCCCAAGAAAGTAAACTGGCTAACCCTCTATTGCTTTCAATTAAGAAAGAACAAGAGACTACTTTTTTACAGCTTCCATTGAGCCAGATACAGATACCGGAAAGGTCAAGATTGATACTCGCTTTACTGCCTATAATCTCACGAACCTTTATACAACCCCGTCAGACCCTGACGATTGCATGCTAACTGCTGATATAGCTTTACCCCTATAACCCCTAAAGCCAGCTCTCTCTAGACCTATCATCGCTAGATTGACCTTGCCAACTAAAAGAGGGATTCCCAGAGTCTTCCACTGAAGAAGAATACTACTTTAGACTCTCATCCCAGCCAGAGATAGACTACCTCTCACCCATTCCCACCTTGGAATGTAAACAAAGAGTCCTGTCTTGGGGAGAATCCTTCCTCATTGCCCTTGGAAATAAAAGAGCTTCAAAACAGGATTGAAAAAAAGTATCTTTACTGGGAATGGTCTTCCCCTGACTCGTACTATCCACTATAAGGACCATGCCTTTTGGCACTATATCCTTCCTTCAAGACTTTGACTACACTCTGAGGGGCAACTACTCTTTATGCATAGACAACTACATCCTTGGGTAAAAGGTAGACTCAAAGAGCAGCTCACTAACACAACCTCGACGATTCAATAGCCACGGTCGGACATTGACTTTTTACACTCACTTATCTACATATTGGCAAGTAGCAAGTAATATATATGCTATGCTTAGTACTCTAAAAATGAGCTTAGCTTTAAAATGGAATAGGTGTAAACGCCCAGGAAAAGATCTCTAGTTAACAAAACCAATCCTAGACCTAGCAGATAAGGCGGGTAAGAAGCATACTACGCACCCTTGATCCTTTCCCCTCGCTCTGAACCTGTGTCTGCCCTTTACCCTGCAGCCTGGGGGTGGGAACTTAGACTGGCACTTTAGATGGCCGGGCACTCCTTATTTGAACTCCTAAAAGCTGGAAAAAAAAGAGAAAATCTCGGATAGCCTAACTTGTTCTTTTGCCCTCGAAAAGGGAGCTACTATCCCTGCTGGATTTCCAGAAAACGGAATGTACCCAGGGAACCCTATTGATCAGATCAGAGACTGAACCTAGTGATCTTTCTCCTGCTGGCAAGCATCGATACCTGTCTCCTAAGGAATTGATCTTCTCTTTCATATACCAGGATCTCGAAGGACTGCAATTGGAAGGAATTAGCACTCACCATAAGCAACCGCAGAGAAGGAAAATGACTGGCCTTAGACGGAGGAAAGAAAGAGGTAAAGATACTAGCTTTTAAGAATTACTGATTCTGGCTTGCCCAAGAGGTCAGATACTGATAAAGGTTATGGATAGTGAATAACTACTTAGGAATAGGCAAATACTCCGGATAGATAGGCAAGATCTATACCTTATCCATAGTCAAATACAGCTTACGCATAGTTTACTACATCTCCGAAAGAGAACAGAGATAACTACTTAGACTGGCGCTATCAACTACTTGAACTCTATTACAGTCAAAATGGAAGAAGTAACTACTTATGATTATGACATACCTCTTTCAGTAGCATCTACTACTTCAGATATTATACTTTACTTGAGGCGGCAAAAGGGATTTAGGAAACTAAAGGATAGTTATTTACAGTATAATACCCTAGAAAGGGAATATGCGCAGAGAAAAGGGTTTTTCTTTCGCCCAAGGCTTTCTTTAGATGACTAACTTGACTTTTCTTACTTAGACACTGGTGAAACTGCCTTTCCTAAACCAGCTTTCCTAAGCTTTTTTGAGAAACTCTAACTAGTCTTTTTTTTTCAAGGTATCTCCGTAAGGTATCCTATCTATTACTACTGGTATTGTAAGAACTGCTAGGCCCTTTAGATCTATATCTATCTTACTATCGAAAAGTGCTTCTACTCCTAATAAGCAAATTCGCTATTTTCGTATCATTCCTTATATTGAGTCTGGCGGATATAGAAGTCAGTGACAAAAAAGAAGCTGCTACGGTTTCAGTAAATCAGTGAGTTCAGGTTAGAGGATATGATTCGAGTAGGGGTGTCAGACTAGAGTGAGAGTCTAGCAGTTCACGTAGTCAATCTTACCATTGTGGGTCTTGAATGCGAAGGCATTTCCCGATCAAGTATTCGTCCGGCCCGAAAGAGTTTGCCTCATATATACACTGGCACACCTACAAAGAAATGGGCTATTAAAGCTGCATCAACTCATGTACCACATGGATAGCCAAAGAAAAGGCCCATGGCTGGCTTGAACTGAAAACCTTGCTTATGCACTTTTGAGACCTTGCTATTAATTGCGACATCAGACCATGGACACTAATCCCATCGGACTGAATCCCTACTTGACTAGCCATGTATATGAAAGCAAGCTACCTAGAACTTGGGCAGCTTTTTCTAAATACCTAGCCCTCACCAATTCCGTCTAACCTGCCAGTCATGAAGCGATTGATATACTCGTCAGCTACTCGCCCATCCAACAGGAACACAAACCATAGGTAATTTACAAGCAAGTGGTAATGATTCTACATCAAATAATGGTTCAACAAATGATTTTTGACTTAGGTACAAATTCACCAGCTACTTTCTTCACACCATCTGCTGATTTACCAGTTAGTAAGCCGCTACGCCCTCTCATAACCAGAAACTCAACTAAATAAGTGTCTATGGTGAAAGCCACTTTTGTGTGAACAGGAGTTCGATCCGGTCACCAACCTCCAAATTCCATTTACCTTCGTCCAGAGTCACAGCCATCTCAACCTCTGTCAGGAAACTTTCACTGGGGAGTTTCTCATCAAAATAGAACCCAGCCTTGATGACTAGAAGTATGAAGGAAACTAACTAATTTAGTAGTAATTAGTTTAATATTTGTTAAAATCATGGTAACATTTATTGCTTATTAGAGGGAAAGGATACAAAAGACTAGCCGAACAAGGCCCTAGCTAGACACAAAGGCTTCCATCCCGTAAAGAAACTAGACTCACAGCCCTAACTGACTAAAGGAAGAGGTCATCGCAAGGCGGCTAAACATCCACAGGGAAAACTTCCAGGGGAGGCCCACTTCCAGGTAAACTCCCTTAAGAAAGATACTTACAGCCCGTGCCAAAAGAAGGGTACTCCCAGACTGAATACCATACCAGGGTACCAAAATAATAGGTATCAATGGAAAGAAGAAAAGGTAACTTCTCTTTGAATGAATCCACAGCCCGGCCAACTAAAGAATGACACTCTCCTACTCCTTTCCTCTGTTCACTTCCTAAACTCAACTGGGTAAAGCTTACTCTACCCGCCTTGACCCTGCTCTACTTTGTTTGAACATCCTAGCCTGGAGAAAGAAGAGAGAATATTAATTACTCTATTTTAGAATCTGAATTACTCTCTTTTTTCAACGGAAGAGATACTTTCATTCCGCTCAGCCCCCTCAGACAACAGGGAATAGCTTCTATCTAACAAAGACTAGGAACACTAAGCTTGTTACTTTCACTTTTGATTTACTTTTCCCAGGACACGCCCTAAGCGCCTTCCCGAGATCGGACTCGAGGGAAGGTAAGACCCCGAAGCGCCTGCGAGGCCACCCATCCATCGCCAAGCATCCTCACAATTCACTTTCCATTGCTCCTTCAACCTATTTAATTATACAACCTCATGTGCACAACCAATATCATTGAACTTGTTCAAAAACACTTAGTAAACCCTGCCTTTTTTAGATTAGCCTTTATGTGGCGCAAGCACCAAAGGTGAGCATGACCATCATCCGGAGAAATAAATACCCTGCGCACTCCTTATTCCCAGAGAATCGATCAGATATAATGCAAACCTTTCTATCACGCTAAACTCCTTTAAAGAGCGAAGCACTCCCAATTCTTCCCATTTTCCTTATCACATATAGCAAAAGCTAGCCTAGTAAAGGCCGAGAGCAAGTCAAGCTGCCAAGTAACCAATTCATCCCCTTCTTTTGAATTCCATTTCCTCTCTATTCATTATCGAACTAAGCTTTACTTTCTTTGCGTGCCTTCACAAGGTTATCCCGCGCTATCCTTATCATTGTTTGTATTTATCCTCACCTCACAGCTTTCCGCGAGGGTATGGATTCCTGTGGTCTATGATGGGCTGTCCCCTATTGTAGGTATTCCCACGCTGTCCATTATGTGCGGGCTTGAAAGAGATACTCCAATTCCAATAATGGTGCTCACACTACGGTATGGCCAACAGGTCGGGATGGCAGGAAAGAAAGGGAAAATAAAGAATTACTGCTGCTAGCTTTAAGAGAGACTTCGACTTATCTATAGGAAACTACTACTTAGGGTAGATAGAGGAATGAGTGCTTTATTTCCTTCTTTGGAAATGCACCTTTACCAGCCCCTTTTCGACGTGGGCAAAGAGCAAGACATGAAATAACAAGATCTTTTGGATAACGAAGTCATCTCAAGGGCTTAGCAACCAGCTCTGAACCATCATAGGTTGTTGACTACATAGATGGAGGATTGCACCTAGATGCCCGACTTCGTATCCCACCCTCCAGTCTTGCATGTAAAAGGGCCTGTGGTATGTCTTTAAGGCCCAGAACACTCAGCTCTCCGAAATGAAAGCCATGTACCCAGTGCAACCAAAAGTGGAGTGGCATGAATGGCCGAGATTCTAGCGGGATATTCATCACACACCCCAACAAGTTCAAACGATGGTTTACAAGGTGTTGAGTCACTATCTTCCTAAAACAATCCACACGAGCATGGTATGCAGACAACCAATCCATCAAAATATCGAAAGTCTAAAACGATAAGACCGCCCTGATCTGCTCTCGTAATAACATAGTCCTTTAATACTAGCTTTGTAAGCAAGGAATCTCCCATTGGAGTAGTTACTAAAAGACTTGCATGGAGCGGCGAACCCTAGTGTTCTTCGGTACAAATAACGGGGATACAAAAGAGTGAGTGCCTAGAGGTGTAGACAGGAATGCTATGTCAAGGCTAGGTTAGGTGCCTGGGAAAGCCTAGGATAGGAGCTCTTGGGCACATTACCCCTGCTACAGTTGGGGTTGACGGTCCCAGTCTTTTCTCTTTTTAGGTAATTAGGATCATTAAGAGGTGCTTAGAGGGGTGATACCAGAACGAATAGTTATTCTAACTTTAGGTCATATGGTGTAGCTGAAAGATCTACAAGTGTTTACCGTGATTCATCTTGAATTCCAATTATGTCCCTGCATTTCTGGTGTCCT